>Ga0180437_10000115_pt1 | contig 172782 bp, 182 predicted proteins | sample SS_ome_4_FD_132410 | JGI IMG/M metagenome (GOLD analysis project Ga0180437, IMG submission 132410) | Hypersaline lake sediment archaeal communities from the Salton Sea, California, USA - SS_3_D_1 metaG | ecosystem: Environmental > Aquatic > Non-marine Saline and Alkaline > Hypersaline >...
AAATCCTGGGGCTGCTGCTGAAAAAAATCATTATAAAAAATTCGGATCGCGCGCGCCCGAATTCGCGAATTTCCCCGGTGTTTTTTGAACCTTTTGGAAAAATTTATTCAAAATCAAAGAATTTATTAAAAGAAAGGAAAAAATGCGACGCTATTTTATCAAAACGTACGGCTGCCAGATGAATGTCGCGGATTCGGAGCGTTTGGCGGGAGTGCTCGAGTCCGCATCCTATCAGGCGACAGGAGACTGGCGACAGGCGGACATAATCCTGGTCAACACCTGCGTGGTGCGAAAACACGCCGAAGACCGCGCTTCCGGCTATATTTCCTCCCTCAAGGGTTTGAAGTCGAAGAACCCGAACTTAAAGATCGGCGTCTGCGGCTGCCTGGTGACCGAGCCCGGGGTAAAGGTCAGCAGCCTTTTTCCTCATGTGGATTGGTTCCTTCCTCCTAATTCTCCGGATAAATTAGTTAAATACATTAATTCGTCATTCGAAATTCGTAATTCGTCATTGACGTGGAAGCAGAAAGCAGGGGGTATCACGGCCTGGGTGACGATCATGCACGGCTGCGACAACTTCTGCTCCTACTGCATCGTTCCCTATGTTCGCGGGCGGGAGTATTCCAGGCCGATCGGCGAGGTGCTCGAGGAGATCCGGGTATCCGGGAATCAGGGGATCCGGGAGATCACCTTGCTCGGCCAAAACGTAAATTCATATAAATACGGTTTGGCTAACCTGTTGAGGGAGATCGAATCTAACCACCTAACCACCCAACCACCTATCCACCGCGTCAGGTTCATGACCAGCCACCCCCGCGACATGTCCGACGATATCATCAATGCTGTCTCCGAACTCCCCCATGTCTGCGAATACTTCCACCTTCCTGTCCAGCACGGTGACGACCGGATCCTAAAAAGCATGAACCGCGGATATACCGCGGCGGATTACCTCAAATTGGTGGATAAGATCTGGACAAGGATCCCGCATGCCGCCGTCACCTCGGACGTGATCGTGGGGTATCCGGGGGAAACGGATGAGCAGTTTCGCCATACATTATATATGATAGAGCAGGCAGGTTTTGACGCCTGCAATACCGCCGCTTATTCGGTCCGGCCCGCGACCGCAGCTTCCAAACTTGCCGACGACGTGCCGAATAGGGTCAAGCAGGAACGCTTGCAGGAGGTGATGGCCGTGGTGGGGCGTGTTGCCCGCAGGAAGAATGAAAAACTGATCGGAAGTGTTCAGGAAGTGCTGGTCGATTCCGCAAACCGGGGCCGCACCCGCAGCAACAAGATCGTTAAGTTCGCCGCGGACAAAAGCGACTTGCTAGGTCAAGTGGTCAATGTTAGAATAAACTCGGCCAAAAGCTGGACCTTGGAGGGTGATCTAATCAATGGCTAATTCAGAGCTCCGCGTATTTTACGGAACCTCTCACCCCGAGCTGGGAGAAAAGATCGTCAAATATCTCAAGCTCAAGACCGGCGAGATCAAGATCTCCCGCTTTGAGGGGGGCGAGATCTACGCCCGCATCCTGGAGAACATCCGGGGGCAGTCCTGCGTCATCATCCAGACCTGCACCCAAAAGCTGAATGAGGACCTGATGGAGCTCTTCATCATCATCGACGCCATGAAGCGGGCCTCCGCCAAGACCATCACTGTTGTGATCCCGCACTTTGGCTATGCCAGACAGGACCGAAAGGCCGCTTCCCGGGAGCCGGTTTCCGCGCGGCTGGTTGCAAACCTTATCGAGACCGCCGGAGCGGATCGCGTGGTCACGGTCGACCTGCATTCGGACCAGATCCAGGGATTCTTCAATATCCCGGTGGACACCCTGACCGCCATGCCGGATTTTGCCGATTATCTGAAAGAGAAGAACTTAAAGGATATCGTGGTGGTCGCGCCGGACACGGGCCGCGCCAAGGTCGCCAAAAAGCTGGCGGACCGGATCGGCGCTCATCTCGCGATCCTGCACAAGGTGCGCGAAGAGCATCATAAGTCCGAGGTCACCCACGTCGTGGGCGACGTTAAGAACAAAACCGTGATCATCACGGATGACATGATCGATACCGCCGGCACCATCACCAGCGGGGTGGAGGCATTGCGCAAAGCCGGCTGTAATAAGGATATTTATGTGGTCGCGACCCACGCCCTCCTTTCGGGGCCGGCGGTGGAGCGCATGGCCAAGGCGGATTTCAAGGAAGTGGTCGTGACGGATACTTTTCCGATCCCCAAGGAAAAACAGTTCAAGGGATTGAAGATCCTGTCGGCGGCGGAGCTTCTGGGCGAAGCCGTGCGCAGGAATTATGAGAACCAGTCTATTTCCTCGCTTTTCGACTAATATGGCAAAGCGCGTCAATATCGGCATAATCGGTTTCGGCAACATCGGCTCCGCGGTAGCGTCCGCCCTGCGCAAAAACCACGCCAAGATCATGGAAGACTCTGGTGTCGATCTGCATATCAAGAAGGTCTGCGAGGTCCGGAAGATCCGTATCCCGTACCCCGCAACCCGCAACCCGCAGCAGATCATAAATGATCCCGAAATATCTGTGGTGGTGGAAACCATCGGCGGGGTCAACCCGGCCTTGAAGTTTATTCTGGCGGCCCTGAATAAGGGCAAGCATGTGGTCACGCCCAACAAGGAGGTCATCGCCAAACATATGAAGCAGATCATGGCGGCGGCGCGCAAAAACCGCGTGCAGGTCATGTTCGAGGGGGCGGTTGGCGGAGGCATTCCCATCATCCAGCCCCTGCGCACGGAGCTGGCCGGAAACCAGGTTTCCGAGATCTACGGGATCGTGAACGGGACTACCAACTATGTCCTGTCCAAGATGACAGAAGAGGGTATCGATCTTGGGCCGGCCCTCAAAAAAGCCCAGGCTAAGGGATACGCTGAGCCTGACCCGACTTCAGACATCAAGGGCTACGACGCTTCCTACAAGGCCGCGATCCTGGCCTCGGTCGCCTTTGGGCTGGATATCAAGTGGAAGGATGTTTATTTTGAGGGTATTACCAATATTACCCTGGAGGACATTGAATATGCCCGTGAGATCGGCTATGTCATCAAGCTTTTGGCGGTCGCCCGGCGGGTGAACGGCAAGGTGGATGTAAGGGTTCATCCCACACTGGTGGGAAAGGCCCATCCCCTGGCTTCAGTTTCCGAGAACTTCAATGCCATCTATGTGAAGGGAAAACCCATCGGGGAACTCATGTTCTACGGTCCGGGAGCGGGAGGGGGACCGACCGCCTCCGCCATTCTTTCCGACATTATCCAGGCGGCCAAGGGCGGCAAGTTCAAGGCTCTCAAACTGCGCCGGGCCCGCATGGGTAAGATCCAGGATATCAGCAGCCGCTACTATATCCGACTTCAGGCTCCGGACAGGACCGGCGTCCTGGCCGGGATCTCCAAGGCCTTTGCCCGCAAAAAGGTCAGCATCGCAGCGGTAGTCCAGAAGGAAACCGTCGGCAATGTTGCTACCATCGTTATTTTACTGCACAAGGTTTCGGAAAAGAACCTGAACGCCGCTTTAAAGATCGTGCGCAGGCTCCCCGTGGTCAAGAAGGTCTGCAACGTGATCCGGATCATATAGCGATCTGTCTTGACAAGTTAATGCGCCGGGCATAGAATTGAGGTCTGTTGCTGGTAAAGTGATGTCAAAAAAAATTATTCTTGCATCCATTTTTGTTTCTCTTGCGGTCCTGGCTTCAAGCTGCGGAGAATCGGTCAAACTAGCGACTTCCACACCCCAGCCCTCGAATATTACCCTGATGGGGACAGTCTATGAATTGATCTGGAATGGTGCGACGTTTGTCAGGGGAGATGCGGTGGCGGGAGCGCATGTCCGGCTGGATGGCGAGAGCGGGACCTGGTCCACGACTTCCAATGCCAATGGAGAATATTCTTTTCAGGGAATACCGGATGGAAATTATACCATAACTGTGACCGGTGAAGGTTATCTTTTCACTCCGGTTTTCTCCCAGCAAATAAGTGTTAAACCTGCGGACAAGGTGCCGGCGGATAATACTATCATGACCCTCGACATAGGTTATTATGTGCGGCTCGCTTACATAACATCTTATTCTCCCGCGCCCGGTTCGATCGTTCCGACCGATCAGGGTTTTACGGTGACATTCAATACACCCATGGACACCTCGACCGTTACCTTTCGGCTGGTTCCTCAGGGATTTCGCGCCTCCGCGGCGGAAGGGGATACGGTCCAGGTCGATCAGAGCTGGTCTTCGGATAATAGGACAGTCACGATCACCCCTCAGGGAAATCTGGTATCAAACGAAGTTTATCAATTGCTTTTGAATTACGACAACTTTTCGGCCTCGCCACCCTTTTATCCTTTGGGTGCTCAAGGTGAAAGGTATATGTCGAGGGCCTTTTCTGGCACACCCTTCCTGGACATTCTGTATCATTACGCCACTTATGAAACGAGCGCGGGTGGAGTTCCCGGCGCTCCCTCCAATTTACAGGTCGTTATCAACGGCAAGACCACCTCAGAGGTGGATTATAGCGATGTTGAAACTGCCACAAATGACATTGCTCTCTATTGGGAACCTTCTTCTGCCGGGAATGTGACCGGTTACAGAGTCTATGTGGCTCAATCGGGGTCCGTGAATAATTACGCTCCCTTGATGGATGTCACTCCTGCCAGTTGGACCACGAATAATTATTTTAATTCGCAGATCATAAAAGTAATGGATGCCCTTCATGCTATGTCCGTGATCGATCCGATCGGGACCGGTAATTATCCCTTCATAAACAATACGGTTTATTTCAAGGTGGTGGCTTTCAACGGGGATGGGGAGAGCGGCGGGGTCGTGGTTTCGGCCAGAGACGTGAAAGGCCCGGACGCTGTTGTTTTTCAACCCTTTTTTAAAGCGGGTTATGCCGGCGGCGTTCTCGCCAACAACTATTATCTTCCTCCGATCGGGGCGTTGGAAACAGACAGGGTCTATGTAAGCTTGAACGAGCCCATCGACCCCGCTTCGGTGGTGGCAGGAAATTTCTCCCTGGATGGGGGATTGAATGTTGTTTCTGCAACGTTCTTGACGAATTGTTTTGAAGGGATATCGCTCAATTGGAGGGCCGTGGTGGAGATCGTGGCGGACGGAGACCTTACCGGCAGGACCCTTACGGTTACAAGCGGAGTGAAAGATCTGGCCGGCAACGGAGTTGAAACCGGCACCGGCGATACTTTTGGACCTTTTTAAATCAAGATGGAGGTGATCTGCGGGAAAAAAAGTTTGTTCGGGTAATAATCTAGTAAAAATAAATTAAAGGAGGAAATGAAAATGAGAAGAATATTAGGAGTATTAATCGGAATTTCTTTAATGGGAGTGTTGGTGGCAGGCTGCGGCCAGCAAACGCCCAGTATTAACACCTCAAATTCCCAGCCCTCGGGCCTGTCCATAAGAGGGACGATCTATACCACCACCATTTCGGGCACCATCGGTGATCCGATCTCGGGGGCGGTGGTCACGCTCAGCGGGGACAGCGCAAGCTATACTTCAGTGACCAACAGCCGGGGGGAATATGTTTTCAGCAGTATTCCGGACGGATCCTACAACCTGGCGGTTACGGCAGAGGGTCACAAGCGGGATACTTCCACCGCGGTGAATGTCGCGCTCAAGCCCTCCTCGGATGTGCCGGCGGACAATACCATCACCGTCCAGGATATCCAGTTGGATTCCAATCCGATCATCACCACCTATTCACCGGTGCCAAACACGGTCATCAGCCAGAGCCCGACCTTTGTGGTGACGTTCAATGAGGCCATGGATACCTCGACCGTCATCCCGGGGTTGGTTGCGCAGGGGGTCAGGACCTTTGCCATTTCGGGCGACACCGTTTCGCTTTCGACCAGCTGGTCCTCGGACGGCAAGACCCTGACCATGACGCCGGAGGCAAGCTTGATCTCCAATGAATCCTATACCTTAAGCGTCAATTACGGCGGAGCCGCCAGGGACGCAGCCGGATATGCGCTTGAAGTCACCGGCGATCAGGCCTTGGCCTCGACCCAGACCTACCGCGTGACCACCGGCGGAGTGCCGGCAGCACCGTCCAATATAACGGTCACGGTGAACAGCAAACCCTTCACCTCCGAATCAGGCACGGGAGCCAATTATTTGGACGTGTATACTTCGGGTAATTCTGTCCGGATCTATTGTGATCCTCCCAGCAGCGGCGGGTTGGTGACCGGGTATAAATTCTACGCGGCCATTGATGCTGCCTCGGCCGGGAATTATGTCCTGCTCGGCTCGGATACAGACAATTATTTTACGCTGACGGTTGCGAACCTGATCACCGCGCTCTACAACGGGACGGTCGACCCGGTCACGACCAGGAACTATCCGTTCATTAATAAAGCGGTCTATTTCAAAGCCGTGGCTTACAACGGCGATGGCGAATCCAGCGCCGCCTCCATTGGCCCGATCAAGGAGCTGCTAGGACCAAATGTGGATAGTGACGCATACAGCGGGCGCACTGGCGGTGGGTACACGGCTGAGCTGCTGAACAATAATTATTATCTCCCCGGCTTGACCGCGGGCACGGACACCAAGATCGCGTACATCGCCTTTATTGAACCGGTTGACCCGGCCACTATTATTGCCGGGAATTTCACCCACAGTGCGGGAACAGTGACCGATGCCACCCTTTTAACTTCCGCCAGCTCAAACCTGGGGGCGTTCTGGTTAAGTTTGGAATGTTCTATCGTTAAGATCACTTCGGATACGGATTTCGCGGCTGCGCAAACAATTACGGTTGGGTCCGGCGTGAAGGATCTGGCAGGGAACGCAACTGCAGCCGGAGAGATCGCAACGGTGCAGTAAATCATAGTTTTTGTCCGCCTTCCCGGCTGAATTGGCCGGGAGGGCGGGTGGTTGAATCAAATGATGCGATTAAAAATCATAGCGTTGGGTCTCGTCATAGGATTGGTTAGTCCTTGTATCGGGGCATTGGCTTTCACTGATGTTCCGGCTGACCACTGGGCTTATCCCTACGTGGAGAAGCTGGTCACTAAGTACCAGGTCATTTCCGGTTTTCCGGATAATACCTACCGAGGAGATAAAACCCTTAACCGCTATGAGTTTTCCAAAGCCCTGGTCGCTTCGCTCAATTATATCGAGACCAGCCAGAAAGTTAATCTCAAGGCGGCCACGGTCAAGGAGATCCAGTTCTCGGATGTCAAGAAGACCCACTGGGCCTATCCCTACCTGATGGACCTGGTCTCCAAATACCAGATCATCTCCGGTTATCCGGACGGAACCTTTAAGGGGACCAAGACCCTGACTCGTAATGAGGTTGCGGTTGCGGTTGCCAAGGCATTGGGGAGGGTGGAGATTGCGGCCAAATCCCCGGTCAAGCTCAAAGCCGTCAATTTGACCGATCTGCCGGCGACCCACTGGGCGTATCCCAGCGTGCAAAAACTGGTCTCCGCCGGCATCATCTATCCTTACGAGGACGGCACCTTCAAGGGAAATCAGGAGGTCAGCCGATACCTGCTCGCCTATATCCTTTCGAATTTCATCGATTATTCCGTGGATAAGATCAGGGCGGGCGTGGTCGCGCCCTCCGAGCTGGTTAACCGCTCGCTTGAGATCAGTTCCAAACCCGCCGCCTATGTTTCCGGCGGGATGGGCAATGTCTATGAGAATGATTCCGGCACCAATAGCTGGATGAACCTTAACGCCTCCGCTTCCTACGGCGATATCTTCAATGTCTGGAGATTTTCCGGCAATTACGAGATCACCGGCAAATACAGCTACAACCAGATCAATTACATGGTTCCCTCCGGCGGCGGGGGAGTGAGCGGCGGAGTGGTGGGCGAGAACCGGTTTGAACTGGAAGCAAATACCATTCATCCCCTGGTCGAATTCTACGGCATCAGCGGCAAACTGCTCCTGGGCCTGAAGTATTTTAACCTGAACAACCCTTCAGCCCCCACTGACTTTACCGGTTTTAACGCCGGCCTGGCCACGTCATTCAAGGCCCTCGGCCGGAGGCTCCTGGCGCGGGCATTCTACTCCTATCCGGTCTCCCGCATCAACGTGACCCCCTCCGTGCTGGGACAGCCCAACCAGCTCTTCGATTATGAGGTCTCAACGGATGCGGACCTCTTCTCTTATCCTGTCCTCCTCGGCCTGACCGGGGAGATCATGAGCCTTTCCGGGGGGTCTTCGCGCTACTACAACGCCCTCTTTGTCCGCCATTTTCTCTTATAATAAATTGCCCCTTGACAAGATTTCCTGATCTATAGTAAAATAACCTTTTGTTCGCCCCATGAGGGCAGACTGTCGTTCCTGGTCGGAAGGGCAGGAAAAATCCTATCGTTTCGCCAAAAAATTTTATTTGTTTTTGGTGGAGGGATTTTTTCGTGCTCAGGGGAATATTTTTATATGAGAGAGGTCATAACTTTAGCTTGTACCGGGTGTAAAAGGAAGAATTACACCTCCAACAAGAATAAAAAGAACACCAAGGAGCGCATTGAGCTTTTAAAGTACTGCCCTTGGTGCGGAAAGCATACCAAGCATAAGGAAGAGAAATAAGGCGAGAGTGGGAGTGTCGGTTAATGGCTAAACCACTGGTCTCCAAAACCAGGACTGGGGGTTCGAATCCTCCCACTCCCGCGTATATATAATGAAAGACAAGATCGGCCAGGTCGTAAAGTTTTTTAAGGAGACGCGCGCTGAGACCAAAAAAGTGGTCTGGCCGAACCGGCGATACGTTGCCGTGGCGACCTTGATAATCCTGGTGCTGGTCTCTTTGACCGGCGTTTACGTGATGTTCGTGGATCTCGTGTTCTCAAGGGTCTTTGGTTTGTTGATCAAATAGTTATGGAAGTAGAAAAACACGAAGGCGAAGGACAGCAGGAAGAGAATAAGCCGGTGGAACCGCCGGCCGAAGAAGTCAAGGAAGAAAAGCCGGAAGAGACGATTCCGGTTGAGGAGAAGGAAGAGGCCGAGGAAAAGGTAGAGGAACAACCGGCGGAGAAAGTAAAAGAAGAAAAGCCGGAAGAGACGGTTCCGGTTGAGGAGAAGGCAGAGGAGGAGAAGGTTGAGGTTGAGGAGGAGGCCAAGGTCGAAGAAGAGGCCAAGGTTGAGGAAGAGGCCACGGTTGAGGAAGAGGCCACGGTTGAGGAAGAGGCGGAAAAGCCAAAGGTCCTTGGAGATATCAAATGGTACGTGATCCAGACCTTTACCGGCCAGGAAGACAGGGTCAAGCAGGCGATCGAGCAGACCATAAAGTCCAAAGGCCTGGAGAAGAAGGTTTTCCAGGTCCTGGTCCCGACGGAAGAGATCGTCGAGATCAAGGGCGGAAAACGTTTGGAAAAGGTCAAGAAGATGTTTCCCGGGTACGTTTTCCTGGAAATGATCCTGGACGAGGAATCCTGGTACCTGATCCGCGAAACGGCGGGGGTGGCGCGGTTCATCGGCAGTAAGGTCAAACCCACCCCGGTCTCGGGCAAGGAAATGCAGCGGGTGCTAAAGCAGCTCGGGAAAGAGGAAAGACTGGAAATAACCTTTGAGAAGGGTGAAGGGGTCAGGGTCATTTCCGGTCCCTTCCGCGGCTACACCGGAACGGTGGATGAGGTCAACCCGGAAAAAGGGAAGCTCAAGGTGCTCATCAATATCTTCGGCCGGGACACGCCGGTCGAGGTCAATTTTGAGCACGCGCAGAAAATTGTTTAGCTATGGCGAAGAAGAAACCTAAAAAACAGATAATCACCAAGGTCAAGCTGCAGATCCCGGCGGGCAAGGCCAATCCGGCGCCGCCCATCGGGCCTGCCCTGGGCCAGCACGGCTTGAACATCATGGACTTTTGCAAGCAGTACAACGCCGCCACCAAGGACAAAGGCGACGTGATCGTGCCGGTGGAGATCACCATCTACAAGGACCGCTCCTTCACCTTTATTCTCAAGACCCCGCCGGCGGCAGACCTGCTGCGGCGGGCGGCGGGAGTGGAAAAAGGTTCGGGCGAGCCTAACAAGGTCAAGGTGGGTAAGGTCAGCCGGGAAAAGGTCAGAGAGATCGCCCAGATCAAGATGCCGGACCTTAACGCCAATACGATTGAGGCGGCAATGAAGATCGTGGAAGGGACCGCCCGGAACATGGGGATCACGGTAGGCAGTTAAATGGTAAGAGGCAAAAAATACAAGGAAAAGTTAAAATTGGTGGACCGGGAAAAGCTCCACGCTCCGGCGGAGGCCGTGCAGCTTTTAAAACAGACCGCGCGCGCAAAGTTCGATGAGTCCGTTGATCTCGCCATGAAATTAGGCGTTGACCCCAAGAAATCATCCGTGCGCGGCACGGTCATGCTGCCCGGCGGCTCCGGCAAGAGCAAGAAGGTGGCGGTGATCGCGAAAGCGGACAAGAGCAAGGAAGCCGAGGAAGCAGGAGCGGATGTGATCGGGGCAGACGACCTGGCGGAAAAGATCGGCAAGGGTTTTCTGGACTTTGACGTGTTGATCGTTACTCCGGACATGATGGGATCGGTGGGAAAACTCGGCAAGATATTGGGGCCCAAAGGCCTCATGCCCAATCCCAAGTCCGGCACGGTTACTTTTGACATCGCAAAGACGGTCAAGGAATTCAAGGGTGGAAAAGTGGAGTTCAAAATGGATAAGAGCGCGGCGCTGCACATGGTCCTGGGGAAGGTCTCTTTTGAGCCGGCGGCGCTGGAAAAGAATTTCCAGGCGGCACTGGCCGCGATCCTGCAGGTAAAGCCCAGCGGGCTCAAAGGCAACTACGTTCAGTCCATCACGCTTTCCAGCACCATGGGGCCGGGGATCAAGATCGATCCGCGCGTGGCCGCGGAGAAGGGCGCGTAAAATGGCGAACGCCGGCATCATAGAAACAAAGAGCAAAGTGGTCGAGGGCCTCAAGGAGAAGATCGATTCGGCCAGCGTTCTTCTGGTCTCGGATTACCGTGGGGTCACCGTCAAGCAGATAACCGAGCTCAGAAAAAAGCTGCGCGCGGAGGAGTCTGAATACAAGATCGTCAAGAACACCCTCCTGCGCCGGGCCTTTTCCGCCGCGGGGTTGGAGCAGCTCAATGAGCATCTGCAGGGGCCTATCGGGCTCCTGCTGGGATATAAGGATCCGGTCGCGCCGCTCAAGGCGCTGGTTGAGTTCATGGAGGAGGCGGAAAAGGGAGAGATCAAGGCGGGGTTGGTTGAAAAGAGCCTGGTGGATCCGAATGGGATCAAGGCGATGGCCAAGCTTCCTCCCCGGGAAGTTTTGCTGGCCAAGATGGTGGGTGGCTTTCAGGCGCCGATCTACGGTTTGGTCAACGTGCTGCAGGGCAATATCCGGAAATTGGTGTATGCGTTGAACGCAATCCGAGAAAAGAAAGGAGGTTAGGAAAATGGCAAAAGTCGAAGATATCATAGCGTCGGTCGAAGAGATGACGGTACTGGAGCTTTCGGATCTGGTCAAGAAGCTGGAAGAAAAATTCGGCGTTTCCGCCGCTGCCCCGGTAATGATGGGCGCGGTTGCGGGGGCGGGGGGCGAAGCGGCTGAGGCCAAGGACGAGTTCGATGTGGTCCTGGCCAACGCCGGGGCCAAGAAGATCCAGGTATTGAAGGTCCTGCGCGAGGTCACCGGCCTGGGGCTGAAAGAAGCCAAGGAACTGGTGGATTCGGCTCCCAAGCCCGTCAAGCAGGGAATAAAGAAGGAAGAGGCCGAGGATATCAAGAAGAAACTTGAAGCGGAAGGAGCAAAGGTAGAGATCAAATAATGGCGCAAAGAATAAAGGCAATCAAGGCCAAGCAGAGAAGAAGCGCGGAGCCGCCTGACCTTCTGGAGTTGCAGAAGGATTCATTCCGCTGGTTCCTGGAAGAGGGGCTGCCGGAGGAGTTAAGGGCGATCTCGCCCATCAAGGGCTATGAGGGCAAGCTGGAGCTTTCCTTTTCCGGCAAGATAACGCTGGGCAAGCCGAAATATTCGGCTCCGGACTGCCTGCTGCGCGAGACGACGTTCGCGGTCCCGATCAAGGTCGAAACACGGCTGGTCAACCGGCAGAGCAAGGAGGTCAAGTCCCAATCCGTTTTCATCGGCGACCTCCCCATGATGACCGAGCGCGGAAGCTTCATCATCAACGGGGCGGAACGCGTGATCGTCTCCCAGCTGGTAAGGTCCCCCGGCGTCTATTATCGTGAATCCAAGCGGATCGAGCGCGTGGGCAAGATCTTCTATTATGCTACGGTCATCCCGGACCGCGGCTCCTGGCTTGAGATCGAGACCGATGCCTCGGGCGCCATCTTTACGCGCATCAACCGCACGCGCAAGATACCGATCTCCATGTTCCTTTCCGCCATCGGCTGTTCGGAAAAGGAGATCCTGGAAGCGCTCTCCGAAGGCGAATTTCGAAGGAGATCGCTCAAGGAATGCCCGGTCCTCCCCAAAGATGAGGCCCTGATCGAGGTCTACAAGAAGCTGCGCCCCGGCGATCCGGTGACGCAGGAGGGGGCCCAGGTATACCTTAACAACCTGTTCTTTAACTCGCGGCGCTATGATCTGGGCAAGGTCGGCCGCTACAAGATGAACCGCAAGCTTGGCATAAATGTATCTGGCGAAAAACACGTTCTCACCAAGGCGGATATCCTGGCGATGGTCAAGTACCTCATAATGCTCAACAGCGGAGAGGGGATCGCGGATGACATCGATCATCTGGGGAATCGCCGGGTCCGGGCGGTGGGGGAGCTTCTCCAGCGCCAGATCCGGATCGGATTGACCCGCATCGAAAGGCTGGTCAAGGAGCAGATGATGGTGAAGGGGGACGAGGCCGTCACTCCCGCTCAGATCATAAATATCCGTCCGCTTCAGGCGGTGATCAAGGAGTTCTTCGGCTCCAGCCAGCTCTCTCAATTCATGGACCAGACCAATCCGCTGGCCGAGCTGACCCACAAGCGCCGGCTTTCGGCCCTGGGCCCGGGAGGACTTACCCGGGAGCGGGCCGGCTTCGAAGTGCGCGACATCCATCCTTCACACTACGGCCGGATCTGCCCGATCGAAACACCCGAGGGGCCCAACGCCGGATTGATCGGGTCTCTGGCCACCCATGCCCGGGTCAATCCCTTTGGTTTCATTGAAACCCCCTACCGCAGGGTGGAAAAAGGGGTGGTCTTGGGCCGGGTGGAGTATCTGACCGCGGACATCGAGGACCTGCACAAGATCGCTTCCAGCGACGTGAACGTGGACAAGAGGGGAAAGATCCTGGATGATGAGGTGCCGGTGCGCTACAAGCGCGAGTTCATTTTCGCGCCCAGCAAGGAAGTGGATTACGTCGGGGTCGCTCCGGAACAGATCGTGGGTATTTCTACCGCCATGATCCCCTTCCTTGAGCACAACGACGCCAACCGCGCCCTCATGGGTGCGAACATGCAGCGGCAATCGGTGCCTTTGCTTCAGCCCGAATCGCCCTATGTCGGGACCGGCCTTGAAAAAAAGGTGGCGGAGGACTCCCGCACCCTGCTCAACGCCGAGAACGCCGGAAAAGTGGTCAAGGCCACGGCGGAAGAGGTCGTGATCCAGCGGTCGAATAGGAAAAAGGATGTCTACCGGCTCTCGACCTTTGGCCGCAGCAACCAGGACACTCTCATCCATCAGCGACCCCGCGTCAGGGATGGGCAGATGGTGAAAAAGGGCGAGGTCATCGCGGACGGATCCGCCACCGCGGATGGAGAGCTGGCTTTGGGCAGGAACGTCCTGGTGGCGCTTATGCCCTGGGAAGGATACAACTACGAGGATGCCATCCTTATTTCGGAAAGGCTGGTCAAGAAGGATCTCTTTACCTCGGTCCATGTGCAGAGGTTGGAGGTCGAGGTAAGGGCGACCAAGCTCGGGATGGAAGAAATTTCAAGAGAGATACCCAACGTTGGAGAAGAAGCGCTGGCGAACCTGGATGACAGAGGGGTGGTGGTGCCGGGATCGGAGGTCGGCCCGGGTGACATTCTGGTAGGAAAGGTCACCCCCAAGGGCGAGACCGAGTTGCCTGCCGAGGAAAAACTTCTGCGCGCGATCTTCGGGGACAAGGCCCGGGACATGCGCGACACTTCGCTAAGGGTGCCGCCCGGCGAAAGCGGGATCGTGATCGCGGTGCGCAATTTCTCCCGGGAAAAGGGAGACGAGCTCCCGCCCGGCGTGCATGAGCTGGTGCGGGTCTACCTGGCGCAGCTGCGCAAGGTCAGCATCGGCGATAAACTCGCGGGGCGCCACGGGAACAAGGGCGTGGTGGCAAAGATCATGCCGGAAGAAGACATGCCTTACCTGCCCGACGGCACTCCGGTGGATATCATTTTAAACCCGCTGGGCGTTCCGTCCCGCATGAACATCGGCCAGATATTTGAGCTGCTCTTCGGCTATGCGAGCCATCTTTCCGGCAAGAAATACGAGCTTCCGCCTTTTGATGAATCCGTTGAGGAAGATGCCTCCATAAAGATCGTGGAAGAGGAGCTTAAGCGGTCCGTCGCGGACGCGCATATCCCGTGGTTGGACCAGAGCGGGAAAGTGGATCTGAAGGACGGAAGGACAGGCAGGCCTTTTGGCCGCAGGATCGCGGTGGGATACATGTATCTTATGAAGCTTATCCATCTGGTGGACGACAAGATGCACGCGCGCTCCACCGGCCCTTATTCTCTCATCACCCAGCAGCCCCTGGGAGGCAAGGCGCAGTTCGGGGGCCAGCGCTTCGGGGAAATGGAGGTCTGGGCGCTGGAGGCTTACGGCTCCGCCCACACCCTGCAGGAGCTGCTCACGGTCAAGTCCGACGATGTGGTGGGGCGCTCCCGCGTCTATGAGTCGATCATCAAGGGCAAGCCCATGGGAAAACCGGGGATCCCGGAATCCTTTAAGGTTCTGGTCAAAGAGCTGCGGAGCCTGGGGCTGGATCTCAAGACGCTGGATAAGGACGGCAAGGAAGTCAGCATTGATGAGGAGCAGAAGTTAGCCGGCAGAAGGATGCCGCGCATATTCGAAGAAAAGAGGGGGAGAAAAATTGGTTCTCGCTAAAGCCAGGAAAGAGGAGAAGGAGTTTAATTTTCTTCGCATCGGTCTGGCGTCACCGGAACAGATCCTGGCCTGGTCCTACGGCGAGGTCGAAAAGCCGGAGACCATCAACTACCGGACCTTCAAGCCGGAGCGCCGGGGCCTTTTCTGCGAAAAGATCTTCGGCCCGGTCAAGGATTGGGAATGCCATTGCGGAAAATATCGGAGGGTGCGCTATCGCGGCATCGTGTGCGAACGCTGCGGGGTGGAGGTCACCACCTCGCGGGTGCGGCGCGAGCGCATGGGGCATATCCGCCTGGTCGAGCCCGTGGCTCATATCTGGTTTTTGCGCGGCGTTCCCGGATACATGAGCCTGCTTCTGGATGTTTCTACCCGCGCGCTGGAAGAAGTGGTCTATTATGACGCCTACATCATTACCGAGGTTTCTGCCGGGGTCAAGGGCAGAAGGCTGAAGGTGGGACAGGTCCTGCGCGAATCGGAATATCAGGAAGCGATCGAGAAATACGGATCGAATTTCAAGGCCGAGACCGGGGCGCGCGCGGTGCGCGATCTGCTCGCCAAGATCAATATCGCGCAGATGGTCTCAAATCTGCGGCGCGAGCTCAAGGGCGCCACCGGGCAGAAGCGGATGAAGATCATCAAGCGGCTGCGGGTGGCCGAGGCCTTTCATAAATCCAGCAACCGGCCGGAATGGATGATGCTCGAGACCCTGCCGGTCATCCCTCCCGATCTGAGACCGATGGTCCAGCTGGAGGGCGGCCGTTTTGCCACTTCCGATCTCAATGATCTTTACCGCCGGGTCCTCAACCGCAACAACCGCTTGAAGAAGATGATCAACATGGGCGCGCCGGAAATGATCATCCGCAACGAAAAAAGGATGCTCCAGGAATCCGTGGACGTCTTGATCGACAACGGCCGGCGCAAGCGCGCCGTCACCGGATCCACCGGCAGGCCGCTCAAGTCCCTGACCGACATCATCGAGGGAAAACAGGGTCGTTTCCGCCAGAACCTGCTCGGCAAGCGCGCGGATTATTCGGGGCGGTCCGTGATCGTGATCGGCCCCCACTTGAAGCTTCACCAGTGCGGCCTCCCCAAGGAGATGGCACTGGAGCTTTTTAAACCCTTTGTCATCCGCAAGCTGGTGGATCGGGGCATCGCCCAGAACGTCAAATCCGCCAAGCGCATGATCGAGCGCCAGGAGATCATTGTCTGGGATATCCTGGAGGAAGTGATCAAGGGGCACCCGGTCCTGCTCAACCGCGCGCCGACGCTGCACCGCCTGGGGATCCAGGCCTTTGAGCCCATCCTGGTGGAGGGAAAAGCGATCCAGATCCATCCCCTGGTCTGCCCCGCCTTCAACGCGGACTTTGACGGCGACCAGATGGCGGTCCATGTTCCGCTGCTCTCCGAGGCGCAGGTGGAGTCGCGCATCCTGATGCTGGCATCCAACAACCTGCTTTCACCCGCTTCCGGACGCCCGATCGTGACCCCCACCCAGGATATGGTGCTGGGGACTTATTACATGACGGTCCTGGATGAAAAGCAAGCCCTGGGCAAGGGCATGACGCTTGCCAACGACTGGGACGCGATGGTGGCCAATGATCTGGACCAGGTCCACCTCCACGCCCAGATCAAGGTGCGCCGATACGGAGAGATGATCGAGACCACGGTGGGAAGGGTGAAATTCAACTATACCCTGAACCGGGTGCTCAAGAAGAGAGGGATCAAGGAAGAGTACCCGTATATCAACCAGACCATCGGCAAGAAGGGCCTGGAGAAACTGATCTCCGACTGCTACAACCGCTACGGCAGCGCGGTCACCGCCCAGATCGCGGATGAGATCAAGCGCCTGGGCTTTAAATACGCCACCATTGCCGGGGTCTCGATCGCGATCGAAGATCTGGTCGTCCCCTCCAAAAAGAAGGATATCGTGGAGAAGGCGACCAAACAGGTGGCGGACCTGGAGCGGCATTTCCGGTCGGGTTCGCTTTCCGGCAAAGAAAAATTCATCCGCTCGCTGGATATCTGGAGCGCGGTGACGGAAGAGGTCACCCAGAACATGCTGGATGAGTTTGATAAGCTCAATTCGGTCTACATGATGGCGTTCTCCGGCGCGCGCGGCAACGTCCAGCAGGTCAGGCAGCTTTCCGGCATCCGGGGGCTGATGGCGGATCCTTCCGGCAACATCATCAACATCCCGATCAAGACTAACTTTAAGGAGGGTTTGAACGTCACCGAGTATTTTATCTCCTCCTATGGGGCGCGCAAGGGGCTGGTGGACACCGCCCTGCGCACGGCGGATTCCGGCTATCTTACCCGGCGCCTGGTGGATGTTTCCCAGGATGTCATGATCACCGAAGATGACTGCGGGACCAAGGAGGGGATCGAGCTTTCGACCGTGCGGGAAGGCTACGAGGAAATGGTCCCGCTCTCCCAGAGGCTGGTTTTCCGCATTCCGATTAAGAATGTGGTCGATCCTTTGACCGGCAAGGTCCTGGCCAAGGGTGGAGAATACATCGATGCCGCCACCGCCAAGAACATCTACGATGCCGGGATCGAAAAAGTCGAGGTGCGCTCCGTTCTGTCCTGCCGTACCAAAAAGGGCCTGTGCCGCAAGTGCTACGGCATAGACCTTTCCTCTCTGCGCACGGTCAATACTGGTGAGGCGGTGGGGATCATCGCGGCGCAGTCCATCGGGGAGCCCGGCACCCAGCTCACCATGCGGACCTTCCATATCGGCGGGGTTGCTCTGCACAAGGGAGCCAAGATCTCGGTCAAGACCAAGCACGGCGGGACCATCCATTTTGGGGAGGGGATCGAGATCAAGAGCGTGGTCGACGAGCTGGGTGAAAAGCAGAAGATGATCACGCGCAGCTCCATGCTCTACGTCAAGATCAAGGATAAAAAGGAAGAATACCCGCTTCCGGTGGGGGCCATGCTCAAGGTCAAGGACGGCGAAAAGGTTTCCGCGGGCAAGGTCATCGCGGAGTATGACCCGACCTATGAGTATGTCATTTCCAGCACGGCGGGACGTGTTATGTACATCGATCTGGACGTGAGCGAAAGAAGAAAAGAAAAGATCGCCAAACGCGACGGCGAGATCTTTGTCTACAGCCCCAAAGTCTGCAAGGAATACGAGGTGCGCAAGGGATCCCAGCTTTTTGTCAAGGTCGGGGATAAGGTCAAAGCCGGCGATGAGATCGCCGCCGGCGTGGTATGCAAGGCTCCCGGGGCGGTGATCGCGGCCAAAAAAGACGAGATCGTGGTCGCGCCGGGTGAAAATTATTTGATCGTGGCCGGTTTCCGCCTCTTTGTGGAGGATGGACAGAATATAGACAGCTATGACGTGATCGGGAGGGTTGAGTCCATCCGCCGCGATCCGAGCAAGACCCGGGACATCATTCAGGGCCTTCCCAAGGTGGAGGAGCTTTTTGAGGGGAGACGGCCCCGCGACCCGGCGATCCTTTCCGATGTGGAAGGAACCATCGAGGTCAAGGAGAGCGAAGGGTTGAGGAATGTTACCGTGGTCGGATCCAAGGGAGAAAAAAAGGAGTACCTGGTGCCTTACGAGACCCGCCTGCGGGTCATATCCAATGATCGGGTCCATCAGGGTATGCAGCTCACCGAGGGTACGGTCAATCCCCATGATGTCTTGCGCGTGGTGGGGGTGGCCGCGGTCCAAACTTTTCTAGTGGATGAGATCCAGAAGATCTATCGTTCTCAGGGTGTCACCATCGCGGATAAGCATATCGAGGTCATTGTCCGTCAGATGACCAAAAAGGTGAGGGTGGTCCGCCCCGGCGATACTACGCTTCTTCCCGGAGAGCTGGTCGAGAAGAACCGGCTGGAAGAGATGAATGAAAAAGTAAAGGGAGAGAAGGCGACCGCCACCGAAGTCCTGCTGGGGATCACCAAGGCCTCCCTGACCACAGAGAGCTTTATATCCGCCGCTTCCTTCCAGGAAACGGCGCGGGTCCTGACCGAGGCCGCGGTCAGCGGGAAAACGGATGACATGTACGGCTTGAAGGAAAATGTGATCATTGGAAAGCTCATCCCGGCCGGCACCGGCTTCATCGATTACCGCTATCTGGAACTGGTGCCGACCATGGGGATCATGGGGCAGCTGGAGGTTGCGGCCCGGGCTGAGGAGCAAAAGGAGAGATAGCATGCCGACCATCAATCAGTTAGTGCGAAGTGGCCGAAAAAAGAAAAAGGGAAAAAGCAAAGCGCCGGCGCTCAAGGGCGGGCCCCTGCGCCGCGGGATCTGCGTTCGGGTCTATACCACTACGCCCAAGAAGCCGAATTCGGCCCTGCGCAAGGTGGCGAGGGTCAGGCTGACCACCGGAGCGGAAGTCACCGCCTACATCCCAGGCATCGGCCACAACCTGCAGGAGCACTCAGCGGTCCTGGTCCGGGGAGGTCGGGTCAAAGACCTGCCCGGCGTCCGTTATCATATTGTAAGGGGGACGCTGGACACCACCGGCGTGGATGGGAGACAGCAAAGCCGCTCGAAATACGGAGCGAAAATGAGTAAAGGAGGAGCTGCCGGTGCCTAGGTACGGAAAAGTTCCAAAAAGGGATATCCCGCCGGATGCGGTCTACGGAAGCGTGCTGGTGCAGAAGTTCATCAATAAATTAATGGATAAGGGGAAGAAGAGTGTGGCGGAAAAGATCGTCTATTCCGCTTTTTCCGAAGTCCAGAAGAAGCTGAATAAAGATCCCTTGGAGGTCTTTGAGAAGGTCATGGGAAATGTTGCTCCCATCCTGGAGGTTAAGCCCCGGCGGGTGGGAGGAGCGACCTATCAGGTGCCGGTGGAGGTTTCCCGGGCCCGCGGACAGGCCCTGGCCATGCAGTGGATAAGGACATCTTCCCAGGGAAGGCCGGGGAAGTCGATGATCCAGAACCTTGCGGCGGAGCTGGTGGATGCTTACAGCAACACCGGCGCTTCGGTCAAGATGAGGGAAGACGTGCATAAGACGGCGGAGGCGAACAAGGCTTTTGCGCATTTCAGATGGTAGGAAGGTCAGTTAGTTAGATGGAAAGAGAGTATCCGATAGAGAAATACAGGAATATGGGATTCACCGCGCATATCGACGCGGGCAAGACTACCACCACCGAGCGGGTTCTTTTCTACAGCGGAAGACTCCACCGCATCGGCGAGGTGGATGAGGGGACCGCGACCATGGACTGGATGGTCCAGGAAAAGGAGCGCGGCATAACCATCACATCAGCGGCGACCACCACCTTCTGGCGGGATCACCGCATTAATATCATTGATACGCCGGGCCACGTGGATTTTACGGTAGAGGTGGAAAGGTCCCTCCGGGTCCTGGACGGCGTGGTGGTCATCTTTTGCGCAGTGGGGGGGGTGCAGCCGCAGTCAGAAACGGTCTGGCGCCAGGCCACGCGCTACGGGGTCCCGCGGTTCGCTTATATCAACAAAATGGACCGGGTGGGAGCGAATTTTCATCGGGTGGTGGATCAGATCGGCGAAAGGCTTCTGGCCAAGGTCGTCATGCTTCAGTTGCCGATCGGAGCGGAGGATTCTTTTGTGGGAATGGTCGATCTGGTGGAGATGGACGCGATCATGTATGAGGACGAACTGGGGTTGAAATTCAGCCGCCGTCCCATCCCGGATGAGCTCCGGGCGGAGGCCGAGAAATATCGTGAGAAGCTGGTGGAAACGGCAGCGGAGGCCGATGACAGGCTGTTGGAGAAGTACATGGCGGACCACAACCTTTCGAAAGAAGAAATAAAGAGCGGGATCCGCAAAGCAGTGATCTCAGCCAAGATCATTCCGGTATTTTGCGGTTCATCCTTCAAGAACCGGGGGGTCCAGCCGCTGCTGGACGCGATCGTGGATTATCTGCCTTCGCCGCTTGACAAGGAGGCGGTCAAGGGCGTGAACCCGAAGACGGGCGGAGAGGAAGAACGGCAGACCAAGGACGAGGAGCCGTTTTCGGCCCTGGCTTTTAAGATTATGTCCGATCCCTATGTGGGGAGGTTGACGTTCTTCCGGGTATACTCAGGGGTGCTCGAATCGGGTTCGTATATTCTAAATTCGGTCAAGGAAAAGAAGGAAAGGATCGGACGGATCCTGCAGATGCATGCTAACAAGCGCGAAGAGATCGATGATATCCGGGCGGGCGACATTGCCGCGGCGGTGGGATTGAAGTTCACCTCCACCGGGGATACGCTCTGCGACCCGAATAAGGCGGTGATCCTGGAATCCATCCAGTTCCCCGAACCGGTGATCTTTGTGGCGATCGAGCCCAAGACCCGGGCGGACCAGGAAAAACTGGGCCTGGCACTGGGCAAGCTGGCGGAGGAGGACCCGACCTTCAAGATCAAGGGCGATCCCGAAACCGGGCAGACCATCATTTCCGGGATGGGCGAGCTGCACCTGGAGATCATCATCGACCGGCTCCTGCGCGAATTCAAAGTGGAGGCGAATATCGGGAAGCCCCAGGTGGCCTACAAGGAGACCATCCGCGGCTTATCCGAGGCGGAAGGCAAATTCATCCGGCAGACCGGCGGCCGCGGCCAATACGGCCATGTTTACATCAAGCTGGAGCCTTTGGAAGCGGGTAAGGGCTTTGAATTTGTAAATGAGATCGTGGGGGGATCGATCCCCAGGGAATATATTCCGGCGGTGGAGGATGGGGTCAAGGAGGCGATGGCCACGGGAGTGCTGGCCGGCTATCCGGTGATCGATATCCGGGCCACGCTCTTTGACGGATCCTATCACGAGGTTGACTCTTCGGAGATCGCGTTCAAGATCGCGGCCTCCATGGCCTTCAAGAACGGCGTTTTAAGGAGCAAGCCGGTGCTGCTGGAGCCGATCATGAAGGTGGAAGTGGTCGTCCCAGAACAGTACATGGGAGAGGTCATCGGCGACCTTAACAGCCGGCGCGGACGGATCGAGGGAATGGAGTCGCACCTTGCGGTCCAGACCATCCGTGCCAAAGTTCCTTTGGCTGCCATGTTCGGCTATGCCACGGTGCTTCGGTCCCTTACCCAGGGCCGCGGCACTTATAATATGGAGTTCTCCGAGTACAATGACGTTCCCAAGAATATCGCGGATGAATTGATCGAAAAGACCAAAGGATCGGTTGCGGTTAGCGCAGGACAGGAGAAGTGAAAATGGTAAGGCAAAGGATCCGGATCAGACTAAAAAGCTATGACCACCGCATCTTGGACCGTTCCGCAGTGAAGATCGTTGACACCGCCAAGCGGGCGGGGGCGTATGTTTCCGGGCCGGTGCCGCTGCCCACGGAGAAGCAGGTCTATTGCGTCCTGCGTTCTCCCCACGTGGACAAGAAGTCGCGCGAGCATTTTGAGCTGCGCACGCACAAAAGGCTGATCGATATCCTGGATCCGCCGCCGCAGACCGTGGATGCACTGATGCAGCTGGATCTGCCTTCCGGCGTGGATATCGAGATAAAAATGGGATAAGGAAATGAAAGAATTGTTAGGCAAAAAAATCGGAATGACACAGGTCTTTGATGAGGCCGGCAATATGGTCCCGGTAACTGTGATTGAAGCGGGGCCCTGTGTGGTAACGCAGGTCAAAACGGTCGAGAATGATGGTTATTCTGCGGTCCAGGTCGGTTTTGATAAGGCCAAAAAGATCGGCAAGCCGTTAACGGGACATCTCAAGGAATTGAACGCCAGATATCTGCGTGAGTTGAGAGTCGATAAGCCCGAAGAATACAAGATTGGGCAGGAGATCAAGGCGGGGATTTTTAAGCCCGGAGAGATGATTTCGGTTTCCGGGTTGTCTATCGGCAAGGGCTTTGCCGGAACGGTGAAGCGGTTTCACCACCACCGCGGTCCCATGACCCACGGTTCAAAATCGCATCGCCTCCCCGGATCGATCGGGGCGGGTACTACGCCGGGACGCGTTTTCAAGGGGCGCGGCATGCCGGGGAGGATGGGAGGCGGAAGAGCGACGGTCAAGGGCCTGAGAGTGGTAAATGTGGACGCGGACAGGAACATTATCATGATCGCGGGCACGGTCCCTGGGAAAAAAGGCAATCTGGTGGAGATCAGAAAGCAATGAAGACGAATCTTCCGTCAAAGATATTCGGAGAGAAAGAGAACGAGCACGCCGTGCACACCGCGCTGGTCTGGTATCTATCTACCCAGCGCCGGGGGACGCACAGCGCCAAGACCCGCGCCGAGGTCCGGGGCGGAGGGATCAAGCCCTGGAGGCAGAAAGGCACCGGGCGCGCCCGGGTGGGGAGCATCCGGTCCCCGCTGTGGAGAAAGGGCGGGGTCATCTTTCCGCCCAAGCCCAGGAACTATGCTTTCAATCTGCCCAAAAAGGCCAGAAAACTCGCGCTCCGGATCGCGCTCTCGGACAAGGCGCGGGCCGACAGGATCAAGGTCGTGGATGAGCTCAAGGTGACTGAGCCCAAGACCAAGCTGGCAGTTAAGCTCTTGAAGGATCTGAAGGTGGAGGGCAAGATCCTGATCGTTCTGGCATCTGAGGATCAAGTTTTTGTGAAGGCGGCGCGCAACATAGAAGGGATCAAGGTCTCTTCGCATAAAGACCTCAATATTTTTGATCTTTTGTCGGCGGAATGGGTGCTGATGGAAAAGGCCGCGGTGAGCGCGCTGGAGGAGATACTGAGCTGATGCGTTCGGAGCAAATAATCATTGAGCCGGTGATAACTGAAAAAGCGGTGGCAGAGCGGGTGCTCTCGCGCTATGTCTTCCGGGTGAATCCGCTGGCGAACAAGACCTCCATTGCGCAGGCAGTGGAGAAGCTGTTTAAGGTCAAAGTGCGGGCGGTGAACACTAACCGGGTTCGGCCCAAGCGACGCGTCATGGGAAGGTCAATGGGAAAGACCTCCCATTGGAAAAAGGCGTACGTGACCCTGGAAGCCGGCCAAAAGATCGAGGAGCTTGAAGTTTAATGGGATTGAAAAAAAGAAATCCGGTAACTGCCGGCCAGAGATTTCAGATCGCTGATGATTTTTCGGAGATCACCAAGCATCGGCCGGAGAAATCCCTTCTGGCGCCGCTTCCCAGGAGGGCGGGAAGGGATTGGCGGGGCAGGGTTTCCGCCCGGCACCGCGGCGGCGGCAACAAACGGATGTATCGGCTGATCGACTTTAAACGTGACAAGGACATGCCGGCAAAAGTGCTGGGGATCGAATATGATCCAAACCGGAACGCGCGCATCGCCCTGCTGGAATATGAAGATAAGGAAAAAAGGTATATCCTGGCTCCCCTCGGGTTGGGTGTGGGTGAAACCGTGAGCTCGGGCGAAGATGTGGATATCAAACCCGGGAACGCCTTGCCCATGAGATCGATCCCGGTCGGCACCATGATCCACAATGTGGAGCTTCAGCCCGGAGAGGGCGGGAAGCTGGCCCGCTCCGCGGGGGCGGGGATCATGTTCGCGGCCAAGGAAGGGAACTATGGGATCGTGAAGCTTCCCTCGGGAGAGCAGCGGATGGTCCATATTTCCTGCCGGGCCACGGTGGGGCAGCTCGGCAATGTCGACGCCAAGAACGTCTCGCTCGGCAAGGCCGGCAAGAAGAGATATCGCGGGCGCCGGCCCCATGTGCGGGGCGTGGTCATGAACCCCTGCGACCATCCCCACGGCGGAGGGGAAGGAAAAGCGCCCATCGGGAGAAAAAGCCCGGTCACACCCTGGGGAAAACCGACCCTGGGATTTAAAACGAGGAAGCCAAGGCGGATCAGCGATCGGTTTATTTTAGAGCGGAGGAAATAAGAGATGGGTCGATCAATAAAGAAAGGGCCGTATGTGGATGAAAAGCTCCTGCGCAAGGTGCAGAAGATGGAGGTCTCAGGCGAAAAAAAGGTGGTCAAGACCTGGGCCCGGAGCAGCACCATCATACCGGAAATGATCGGTTATACCTTTGCCGTGCATAACGGCAAAAAGCACATCCCGATATATATAACCGAGAACATGGTCGGGCATAAGTTGGGCGAGTTTGCCCACACCCGGACCTTTAAGGGGCACGGGGCCCCGACCGAGAAGTCAACCACGCTCACATGACAAAAGTAAAAGCACAGGCAAGATGGGTGCGGATCTCGCCGCGCAAGCTGGCGCGGGTGGCGGAACTGGTACGGGGAAAACTGGCGCTGCGCGCGCTGGATACCCTGAAATTCATGCCGCAGAAGGGCGCCAGGATCCTGGAAAAGGTCGTGAAGTCCGCCGTGGCCAATGCCCGTAACAATTACAAGTTGGATGAGAACAAGCTCATCGTTAGCGAGGCCTTTGTCAACAAGGGCGTGATCATGCGCCGCTGGCAGCCGCGCGCGCGGGGGCGTGCGTTCCCCATCTTGAAAAGGACCAGCCATGTAACGGTCTGGGTCAGCCCCAAACCGGAACCGTCACAGAAAGCGTCTAAGGAGGAAGGTTAATGGGTCAAAAGGTAAATCCCAAAGGGCTGCGGGTCGGCATCATCGAGGACTGGGATAGTTTCTGGTACGCCAATGACCAGGAGTACGGCAAGCATCTGGCGGAAGACATTAAGCTCAGGAGATATTTGAAGAACAATCTGTTCAAGGCCGGGATATCGCGGATCCGGATCGGAAGAAAAGCCAACCAGATCGAGATCGATCTGTTTACGGCGCGGCCCGGGCTGATCATCGGCAAGGGTGGAAAAGAGGTCGGCGCCATCCGCGAAGAGCTTATTAAAATGACTTCAAAACAGATCCAGCTCAACGTGCATGAGGAAAAGAATCCCGAGGCCTGCGCGGTGCTGGTGGCCGAGCACGTGGCGAACCAGCTGGAGCGCCGGGTCTCTTACCGGCGTGCCATGAAACAGGCGGTTTCCAAGGTCCTCCGCTCCGGCGGCAAGGGAGTCAAGATCATGGTCGCGGGAAGGCTGGGGGGATCCGAGATCGCGCGCAGGGAATGGTATCGGATGGGGAGCGTGCCCCTCCAGACCCTGCGGGCGGTGGTTGATTATGGTTTTGCCGAGGCCATGACGCTTTACGGCAAGATCGGAGTGAAGGTCTGGGTTTACAAAGGAGAAGTGCTTAAGCCAAAGGGTGTGGCCACGGTTCCGGAGAAAGCGTGAGGTAACAGAAGATGGCATTGATTCCAGCAAAGACCAAGTACAGAAAACATCAGCGGATGCGGGTCCGGGGCAAGGCTTCCCGGGGCGCCACGGTGAATTTTGGTGAATACGGCCTGCAGGTCCTTGAGTGCGGGCACCTCACCACCAACCAGATTGAAGCGGCGCGAAAGGCGCTGACTCATTATCTGAAGCGCGGCGGAAAGGTGTGGGTGCGGGCGCTGGCGGACAAGATCAAGACCGCCCGCGCGGCGGAGACGCGGATGGGCGGCGGCAAGGGCGCGCCCGTCGGCAATGTCGCCCCAGTGAGGCGGGGCCATGTTGTCTTTGAGATCGCGGGTATTCCTTTAGGGGATGCAAAAGAGGCGTTGCGGCTGGCAAGCTATAAATTGCCGCTTCGGACGCGTTTTGTAGAAAAGGCCTAAGACATGAAAGCATCTGAACTGCGTGAATTAGGGATCGATGAATTGAAAAAGAGAGAAGATGAGCTTCGGCGCGAGCTGGTCTCAGCCCGCATTGCCAAAGTGAACCAGCAGCTCAAGAATCCGTTGAAGGTACGCATGCTTCGGCGGGACATCGCCCGGATCATGACGATCATTGCTGAGAAAAAGGAGAAATAGCGTGCCAAATCAAGAGAGGGGAAGTTCGGATCGGGGAAAAAGGAAGATCAGGACCGGAGTGGTGGTCAGCTCTAAAATGGACAAGACCGCGGTGGTCGAGGTGGAGCGGACCTTCCGCCATCCCTTTTACGGCAAGGTCGTCCGCGCCACCAGGAAATTCAAGGCGCATGACGAAAAGAACGAGTGTGCGGCGGGCGATCTGGTGGAGATCATGGAGACCCGCCCTCTTTCGCGCGATAAGAGGTGGAGGGTGGTCAGGATCGTGGGCAAGGGCAAGATAAGCGCCCACGAGCTTCCGAAGAAAAAGGAGGAAAAAGTTGATACAGCTGCACAGCCGATTACAGGTGGCGGATAACACCGGCGCCCGGCAGGTGATGTGCATCCGGGTGCTCGGAGGGTCCAACCGCCGCTATGCGGGGATCGGCGATATCATTGTGGGAGTGGTAAAGGACGCCGTCCCCAACATGACGGTGAAAAAGAGCGAGATCGTCCATGGCGTGGTCGTGCGCACCCGCAAACCCCTGCGCCGGGCGGACGGGTCCTATGTGGTGTTCGACGATAACGCGTTGGTGGTCATCACCAAGGACAAGAACCCGCGGGGGACGCGCGTTTTTGGAGCGGTGGCCCGCGAGCTGCGCGACAAGGAATTCATGAAGATCATCTCGTTGGCGCCCGAGGTCGTGTAAATGATCAAGTCAAGAATAAAAAAGGGAGATACGGTGATCGTTCTTTCCGGCAGGGACAAAGGGAAGAAGGGCAAGGTCATCGAAGTCCTGGCCAAGGAAGGCAAGCTCATCGTGGAAAGGGTGAATGTGGTCAAGCGGCATCAGCGCCCCAGCCGCAATTTCCAGGGCGGGATCATTGAGAAGGCGCTGCCGCTCTGGGCGGCAAAGGTCATGCTGGTCTGCCCGCGCTGCAGCGAGCCGGCCCGCGTGGGCAAAAAGGAAATGGAAGGCAGGCAGGCGAGGGTCTGCCGGAGCTGCGGCGAAGTCATCGATAAGGTGTGATATGTCAGAACAGAAGCAGAGATTCGAAAAAAAATATGATAATCCGATGCGGGTGCCGCGCGTGATCAAAGTGGTCATTAACCGTGGGGTGGGAGAGGCGCGTGAGGATGCCAAAGCCATCGACGTTTCCGCGCGCGAGCTGGCGGATATCACCGGACAGAAGCCGCTGGTCATAAAAGCCAAGAAGGCGATCGCCGCCTTCAAGCTCAAAGGCGGCCTGCCCATCGGCCTCAAGGTTACCATGCGCGGCAAGAGAATGTATGATTTCATTAACAAGCTCATCAATATCTGCCTGCCCAAGATCAGGGATTTCAAGGGGGTCAGCCCCACTTCCTTTGACGGACGCGGTAATTATACGCTGGGGGTAAAGGAACAGCTCATTTTTCCCGAAGTCAATTACGAGAAGGTGGATCGGATACGGGGTATGGACATAACCTTTGTGACCACCGCCCGGAGCGACCAGGAGGCAAGAGATCTCTTGGAGGTGTTGGGAATGCCCTTCAGAGCTTCGACTTAGCTCAGCTCAAAGAAAGGAATCTTAAACCATGGCTAAAAGATCGTGGATGGAAAAATGGAAAAGAGAACCCAAGTATTCAACCCGGTTCAAGAACCGCTGCCATCTCTGTGGCCGGGCGCGGGGATACATAAGCAAGTTCAAGATCTGCCGTATCTGTTTCAGGAAGCTGGCGCATGCCGGCCAGCTGCCGGGTGTGACGAAATCCAGCTGGTAATCTCTCGACTCATCCGCCTTCGGCGGATTGGCTCGAGACAAGGAGGGGAAAATGACGGATCCGATCACGGATATGCTGAATCGAATCAATAACGCTCTCAACGCGCGGCATGAAACGGTGGATGTCCCGCATTCCAAGATCAAGGAAGAGATCGCCAAGCTGCTGGCGGCTGAGGGTTATATAGGGAAGTGTGACACTCTCAAGCGGATGGAAAAGGGCTTCATCCGGATGGCGTTAAAATATGGCAAAGATAAGAAAGGCATCATCGGCGGCATGCGCCGCGTAAGCAAGCCGGGGAGAAGGATCTACGCAGGTTCGCGGTCGATACCCCGTGTGCAGGCCGGGTTTGGCACAGCGATCATCTCCACCTCACGGGGAGTGATGACGGATGAGTCCGCCCGTTCCCAGAAGTTGGGGGGCGAGGTCATTTGTTATATTTGGTGAGTTAACATGGGAAGAATAGGGAAAAGGTCAATAGTGGTGCCGGGCGGGGTTGAGATCCAGGTCAAGGATGGAACGATCCTGGTCAAGGGCCCCAAGGGGAGCCTGTCGCAGGGATACGATCCTCGCATAAAGATCGAGGTCAAGGAGAACAAGGTTCAGACCCTGTGCGGTTCTAAGGACCCCAAGCTTCTGGCGCTGCAGGGGCTCTATAACAGCCTGATCAAGAATATGATCGAGGGGGTCACCAGTGGCTATGAAAAAAGGCTGGAGATGGTCGGGGTCGGCTATCGGGTCGCCAAACAGGGAAAGAATCTCCAGATCCAGATCGGCTTTTCTCATCCGGTGGTGATCGAGCCTCCGGAGGGGGTGGAGCTTGTGGCTGAGGGCGCGAACAAGATTATCGTCAAAGGCAGCGACAAGCAATTAGTGGGAGAGATCGCTGCCGAGATCCGTCGGATAAGAGAGGTCGAGCCATATAAGGGAAAAGGAATTAAGTATGCCGGCGAACATGTCAGGAAGAAAGCCGGAAAGGCGGCTAAAGCGGCGGCAGGAGGAGCAGTCTAGTCCATGGTAAGCAGCAAAAGAGTCAAAAAGGTTTTCGGGACAAAGGAAAGACCCCGTCTTTCCGTCTTCCGGGGGCTGAAAAATATCCACGCGCAGGTCATTGATGACGTGGAGGGAAGGACCCTGGTGGCTTTTTCCTCCCTTCATCTGCCCAAGGTCAAGTACGGCGGCAATATCGCCTGTGCCAAAGAGGTCGGTAAGATGATCGCGGAAAAGGCCCTGGCCAAGGGGATTAAAAAAATCGTGTTTGATCGCGGTTCGGCGCGCTATCACGGCCGGGTCAGAGCCCTGGCGGAGGCGGCGCGGGAAGGAGGATTACTCTTTTGAGCGAGCAGAGCATAAAGCCGATGGTGGAAAAGGAAAGGGAGCAGGAATTCAAGGAAAAAGTTGTCCAGATCCGGCGCGTCACCAAGGTGGTCAAGGGAGGCAAAAAGATGGGGTTCCGGGCGGTGGTGGTGGTGGGTGATATGCTTACCGGGGTCGGATTGGGCATTGGGAAAGCGGCCGAGGTTTCAGCCGCCATCCGCAAGGGGGTAGAATCCGCCAAGAAGAACCAGGTTGATGTCCGTCAGGTGGAAGGAACCCTTCCGCATGATATTGTTGGGATCTACGGGGCGAGCAAGGTTCATTTGCGTGCGGCCCCGCCCGGCACCGGCGTAATTGCCGGCGGAGCGGTGCGCACCATTTTGGAGTTGGGCGGAATCAAGAACGTGGTGGCGAAGTCTATCGGGTCCAACAACGCCATCAATGTCGCGCGCGCAACATTGAATGCGCTTATTTTATTAAAGGATTTTGAAGAACAGAAGCACATCCGGGGCAAAGAGTTGAAGGTGGAGTATGTTACAGCTTAATGATCTGAGCCCCAAGGCGGGCGCAAAAAAGAAGAAAAAAAGGGTCGGCCGCGGCACCAGCTCCGGCACGGGCAAAACCTGCGGGCGCGGGCACAAGGGGCAAAAAAGCCGCACCGGCGGCACCAAAGGGCCGCGCTTTGAGGGCGGGCAGACCCCTCTTTACCGGCGCTTGCCCAAGCGGGGCTTCAGCAACATTCTGTTCGAAAAGAAATACCAGGTCTTGAACGTTTCCGAATTGAACAAGTATGAAGGCGAAGTGAATAAGGATGTGGTCGGGGTCTCGGAACCGCTCAAGATCCTCGGTGACGGGGAGATCAAGAAGGCGCTCTCGGTCAAGGCGGATAAGTTCTCAAAGACCGCCCGGCAGAAGATCGAGGCGGCAGGAGGAAAATGCTTAACGTAATTTCCGGCATATTTAATATTGCCGACCTGAGAAGGAAATTCCTGTACACCCTGGGCATGATCGTTCTTTTCAGGTTGGGAGCGCATATTCCGGTGGCGGGGATCGACCCGGCGAAATTGGCGAACCTCTTCGGGAGAGGGAATATCATGGGATTCCTGGATCTGTTCACGGGCGGCGCCCTGATGCGGTTCTCCATCTTTGCCATGGGGATCATTCCCTTCATCAACGCGTCGATCATCATGCAGCTGCTCACGGTGGTCATTCCCCAGCTGGAGGAGCTCTCCAAGGAGGGTGAGGCCGGCCGCAAGCAGATCCAGAGATACACCAGGTATTTGACCGTGGTTTTGGCTTCTTTTCAGGCCTTCGGGATGGCTTTCTGGATGAGAGGGGCCATGCTGGATGGATACAATTTCACGCTTTTCCTGGCGGGAACCGTGATCTCGCTCGCGGCGGGAAGCACTCTGGTGATGTGGTTCTCAGAACTGATCACCGAGCACGGGATCGGGAACGGCGCCTCTTTATTGATCTTTGTCGGGATCGTAGCCCGGATTCCCGCGTATATTGCTCAGACCGTGACACTGGTTCGAGGGGGCGCATCCTTGATCGCGGTGATTATTTTGGCCGCGGCGTTTTTGGCCATGATCGTCGGGATCGTTATTATCCAGGAAGGCCAGCGGCGCATTCAGGTCCAGTATGCCAAGCGCATTATTGGAAGAAAAATGTACGGGGGGCAGTCCACCTATATTCCTCTCCGCATCAATCAGGGGGGGGTGATCCCGATCATTTTCGCTTCCTCGGTCCTGCTCTTTCCCGCGACCATCGCGCAGTTCATTCCCAACCCTGTCGTCCAGAAAATCGTGGGATGGATCTCGCCTTCGGGGAGCCTTTACATGGTCTTGTTCTTCGCTCTGATCTTCTTCTTCACATATTTCTACACCGCCATCACTTTTAATCCGGTGGAACTGGCGGACAATATCAAGAAATACGGCGGTTTCATAACCGGCATCCGGCCGGGGCGCCCCACCGCGAGCTATTTAGAATACATTATCACGCGGTTGACCCTGGTGGGAGCCTTGTTCCTGGCCACGGTCGCGATCGTTCCCACCGTGGTGGAGGGGGTAACTCATATCACGTCCTTTCAGGGATTGGGAGGGACAGCGCTTTTGATCATGGTCGGTGTGGCCATGGACCTTGTCAGACAGATCGAGACGCATCTCATAACCCGGCAGTATGAGGGGCTGCTTGCATGATCCTGGCTTTTCTGGGCCCACCCGGGTCGGGCAAAGGGACCCAGGCGAAGCTCTTGGCTGAAAAGCTGAAAGTCCCTCATATATCGCTGGGGGACATTTTGCGTGATGAGGTGCGGTTGGGAACAGAGGCGGGAAAACGGATCGGTGAGTTGATCCATGCGGGGAAACTTGCACCGAATGAGTTGACGATTGAGCTGACCCGGAAACGCATCGCCAAACCCGATTGCGGGTCCGGATTTATCCTGGATGGGTTCCCGAGATCCGCCGTTCAGGCCGAGGCCCTTGATAAGATGCTGGATGAAATGAGGTTGGACCTGGATAAGGTCGTCTATTTTGATGTGACCGAAGATCAGGTGGTGGATCGGCTTTCGGGGAGGAGAAGCTGCCGCAGCTGCGGAGCGGTCTTTCACGAGAAGTTCAATCCGCCCAAGGTCAAAGGGAAATGCGATGGGTGCGGTGGAGAGCTTTATCAAAGGAAAGACGATGAGGAAGCGGCCATCCGCACCCGGTTCGAGGTCTACGCTGAGCAGACCCGGCCGCTCATCGATCGTTACCAGGGCTCGGGCAAAGTTGTAAGGATCGACGCGAGCGGGTCGATCAAGGAAGTATTTACTAAATTGACGGCGGCGGTCGGGCATGGCGGAAATTAAGTTGAAATCCGCCGAAGAAATTGAAAAGATAAGAAAGGCCTGCGCCATCGTGGGCTGGGTGCTGGAGCGCACCGGCAAAGAGGTCAAGCCAGGCGTTACCACCGAGTACCTTGATAGTTTTGCGGAGGGGTTGATAAGAGAGCAGGGAGCGGTCCCGGTTTTCATCGGGTATCGCGGTTACCGGCACGCCACCTGTATTTCGGTGAACGAGGAGATCGTTCATGGCATCCCCGGTAAGAGGATCCTGCGCGAAGGGGATATCGTGAGCCTGGATGTGGGGTCAAAGGTCGACGGCTACTGCGGAGACACGGCCGCCACCTTTCCCGTGGGAAAGGTCTCAAAGAAGGCAGCCAAACTTATCCGCACCAGCAAGGCGGCCCTTCGGGCCGGGATCAAGCAGGCGCGCGCCGGCAATCATCTCGGCGATATTTCGGCCGCCATCCAGAGGGCGGCGGAAGAGAACGGCTATTCGGTGGTGCGGGAGCTTTACGGGCATGGGATCGGCGCTGAGCTGCATGAGGATCCCTTGATACCGAATTACGGCCGGGCCGGTTCGGGGCCAAAGCTTAAGCCGGGCATGACCCTGGCGATCGAGCCCATGCTCAATATGGGAGGATGGAAGATAAGGACCTTGGATGATGGATGGACGGTGGTCACGGAGGATCGGTCTCTTTCCTGCCATTTTGAGCATACTGTGTTGGTGAGAGAGGGAGAGCCGGAGATCTTGACCAAGAGAGCTGTGTCATGAGCAAGGAAAAGGATGTAATCGAGCTGGAAGGCGAGGTAACGGAGGCGTTGCCGAACGCCATGTTCCGGGTCAGGCTCGAGACCGGCCAGCCGGTGCTGGCCCATGTTTCGGGAAAGATCCGCAGGCACTGGATAAGGATCCTGCCGGGGGACAAGGTGAAAGTGGAGCTTTCGCCTTATGATCTGACCCGCGGAAGAATTACTTATCGTATGAAATAGGTGAGGTAAAATGAAAGTAAGGTCATCAGTAAGGAAAATGTGCGAGAAATGCAAGGTCGTCCGGCGCCGGCGCCGGGTGTATGTCATTTGTGAGAACCCAAAGCACAAGCAGCGCCAGGGTTAGAGGAGGTATTATTTTATATGGTACGACTGGTTGGCGTGGATTTGCCGCCGAATAAGAATGTGGAGACCGCTCTCACCTATATCTTTGGGATCGGCACGGCTTCAAGCCGGCAGATCGTGGCAAAGACCGGGATCGATCCTTCCCGCAAGGTAAAGGATCTGAATGACGCGGAAGTGGTGGCGATCAGGGATGAGATCAAGAACTATTTGGTGGAAGGGGATCTGCGCAAAGAGATCAATCTGGCGATCAAGCGGCATATTGAAGTCGGCACCTATCGCGGGGGGAGGCACCGGCGGGGACTTCCCTGCCGCGGGCAGCGCACAAAAACCAATGCCCGGACAAAGAGAGGAAAACGAAAGACCGTCGGCCTGGGTAAGAGAAAAGAGGAGGAGAAAATATAATCAATCATGGCTAATCAAACCGTAACCAAAGTCCGCAAGAAAAAAATAAGGAAGGTGCCGGCCGCGGGCACGGCCTACATCAAAGCGACCTTTAATAACACCATCGTTTCAATTACCGATCCCGCCGGGGGAGTGGTTGCCTGGGAATCTTCGGGGGCGGTAGGGTTCAAGGGTACCAAGAAAGGGACTCCTTTTGCCGCTTCTTCCGCTGCCGAGGTCGCGGCCCGGAAAGCGATCGAAGCCGGGGTGAGGGAAGTCAATGTCATGGTCAAAGGTCCGGGGTCGGGCAGGGAAACGGCGATACGGGCATTGCAGTCCGCCGGCCTGGAGATAAATTCGATCAAGGACGTAACTCCCATCCCGCATAACGGGTGCCGTCCGCCGAAAAGGAGAAGGGTCTAATGGGAAGACATACCGAGGCAAGGTGCAAGCTCTGCCGGCGTGAAGGAGAAAAATTGTTCCTGAAGGGGGAGAAATGTCTCTCCGAGAAATGCCCGTTCTCGCGGCGTTCCTATGCTCCGGGGCAGCATGGCCGCCTGCCGGTGAGGGCCTCCGAATACGGCATTCGTCTGCGCGAAAAACAAAAGGCGAGAAGGATCTACGGATTGACGGAAAGGCAGTTCGAGAAGTATTTTGTGGATGCTTCCCGCAAAAAGGGAGCGACCGGCGAAAAACTGCTCGAATCCCTGGAGCGGCGTCTGGACAACGTGATCTATCGGTTGGGGTTTGCCGGCTCCCGCCAGGGGGCGCGGCAAATGGTGCGCCACGGATGGGTCATGGTTAACGACCGGAGCGTGAACATCCCTGCTTTCCGGGTTTCCCCGGAGGACAAGATGAAGATCAACCCGAAAAAGGTTCCACTGGTGAAGGCGATCCGCGAAAAGTTTCCGGACCATACCCCTCCCGCCTGGCTGGCGCTCACGGGAGAGACAGAAGGCAAAATGGTGGCGGCGCCCAAGCGCGAGGAGGTCGATACCGTCCTGGAAGACCACCTTGTGGTTGAGTATTATTCGCGATAATAAAAAGGAGGAAGAAAGAAGATGATAAGCATTGGAGAAAAGCCCTGGGTGCGGGCCGCGGAAGTCAGCGATACCTTTGGCCAGTTTGTGGTGGAGCCGCTGGACCGAGGTTATGGAGCCACACTCGGGAACTCGCTCAGACGGGTGCTCCTTTCCTCGCTCTTCGGGGCGGCGGTCACGGCGGTGAAGATCGAAGGAATGGCCCATCCCTTTTCCACCATTCCCGGGGTGCTGGAAGATGTTCTGCATATCCTGCTGAACATCAAGGAGATCGTGATCCGCTCGCATTCGGAGCAGCCCAAGGTGGTAAAGCTCAAGGTCAAGGGAAAGGGCGAGGTCAAGGCCGGCGATATCGAGCATGACGCGGAGATTGAGATCGTGAACCCGGAGCATAAGATCGCCACCCTGGACAGCTCCGGGAAGCTGGAGCTGGAGATGATCATCGAGCGGGGTAAGGGCTACGTTTCCTCCGAAAGGAACAAGAAGCCGAACCTGCCGGTGGGTTATATCCCCACCGACTCGATCTTCACCCCCGTCCTCAAGGTGAACCTTGCTACCGAAGAGGTGCGGGTCGGCCAGGAGATCAATTATGATCGTCTGGTCCTTTCGGTCTGGACCAACGGCAGCCTCCGTCCGGATGAAGCGGTCAAGGAAAGCGCCAAGATCCTCTCCAAGCACGTTGACCTTTTTGTGCACTTGGGAGAGAAGGTCGATATTCTCGGGGTTGAGGCCGAAGGCAAGCCGGAAGTATCCGAAGCGGTGCTGGAGATGAGCATTGAGGACCTGGAGCTTTCTGCCCGCTCCCTGAACTGCCTGAAAAAGGCGGGGATCAAGACGGTGGGAGAGCTCATCGCGAATTCGCTTGAGGACCTGATGAAGTTCAAGAATTTCGGGGCAAAATCCCTGGACGAGGTCCGCGAAAAGCTGTCTGAATACAAGCTCGCCCTCAAGGGGGAAAAAGTTGAATGAGGCACCGACGGGGGAATAGAAAGTTAAGCAAGGCCACCGACCAGAGGCTGGCTATGCTCCGGAGCATGGTTCGCTCGCTCTTTCTGCACGGTCGGGTGGAGTTGACCCTTGCCCGCGCCAAGGAAGCGAGCCGGCTTGCGGAAAAGCTCATCGCCTTAAGCAAGCGCAATGACCTGGCCGCGCGCCGGCAGGTGGAGTCGATCATGGGCGAGAGGGCGATCGTCTCGCATATCTTCAAGAACTTTCCCGAGCGGTTCGAGGGAAGGGCCGGTGGGTGTACGCGCCTGATCCGGACGGGATTTCGCCGGGGCGACTCAGCCCCCAAGGCGATCCTGGAATTGATCTAGGGAATGTAGGAAGGGAACTATGAAAAAGAACAGGACCAAGTTCGCGAAAAATGAGGAAGTAAAAAGGGACTGGTATTTGGTTGATGCCAGGGCAAAGGTGCTGGGAAGGTTATCAACCAAGGTCGCCGCTTACCTGCGCGGCAAGCACAAGCCCATTTTTTCTCCCCAGGCGGATTGCGGAGACTTTGTAGTGGTCATAAACGCGGACCAGATCCGGGTAACGGGCAGGAAGAGGGAGCAGAAGATATATTTCACGCATTCGGGCTATCCTGGCGGGCAAAAGCTTCTGAGCTTTGAAGAGATGATGAAAAGGGGCCCCGCCAAAGTTGTTTTCAAGGCGGTTGCGGGGATGCTTCCCAAGAACAGGCTGGGGAGGAAGATAATAAAGAAGCTCAAGATCTATGCGGGAAACAAACACCCGCATCAGGCCCAAAAATTAACCAAGTTAGAGGTGTAATTTATGGCTGAAAAAAAGAAGACCAAAGCCGCAAAGAAGACCACGACCCGCAAGAAGAAGCCGGCCAAAAAGGCCGAGGTGGCTGAGGTCAGAAAAGAAGAGGTCGCGCCGGAGGTCGCAGCGCCGGCAGCGGCGGCGCCGGAAGAAGTCAAACCGGTCAAGAAAGCTGCCCCCAAGCCGAAAAAAGAAAAACCGCAGGGTCCGGGCTATTACGGAACGGGCCGCCGCAAGGAAGCGGTGGCCAAGGTCTGGATCTATCCCGGCAGCGGGAATATTTTTCTGAACGGCAGAGCGCATTCTGAATATCTGTGCGGAAGAAAACTGCTTGAGTTTCAGGTGACCCGGCCGCTTATGGTCACCAATACCATTAAGAGTTATGACGTCCATGCCGAGATCTATGGCGGAGGTGTTCCCGGCCAGGCAGGGGCGGTTTCCATGGGGATCGCCCGGGCCCTGCTTGGGGTCAGCCCGGATTTCAGGATAAAGCTGAAGCGGGAAGGTTTGTTGCGGCGCGACCCGCGCATGAAGGAGCGCAAGAAATACGGCCTCAAGCGCGCGCGCAGGGCGTTCCAGTACACCAAGAGGTAAAGCGTTTATGTCAAAGGGAGCTAAGCCGAAGGGCAGGAATATTATGCGCACCAAGGCGCGCTATGACGAGTATGCCCGGAAAATTAAGGTGGAAGAAGGGGGCAGCATCCGGATCTCCGGCGGTTTTCTGCTGGACCATGAAAATGAGATCGTTAATCTGGTCAAGCATGAAGGTCGTCTAGCCGAGCAGAAGAATCCTTCTCACCGCGTGAGCGGCATCGAAAAAGCGGATGGGGGATTGCTGGTGAGGACCACCGACCATAATTTGGCCCTGCATATCGGAAAATCGCTGTGCCGCGCCTACAAGGGAGAGCACAGCTACCGGTTCTTGAAGAGCGAAAAATTTGTTGAAGTGAATTGGAGGCGAGATTAATAATGGCACTTAAACAATATCTGATGATCCCCGGTCCCACACCGATCCCGACCCGGATCCTTTCGGCCATGAACCATGAGATGATCGGCCATCGCGGGCCGATCTTCTCGAAAATTTTGGGAGAAGTGATCGAGGGCCTGAAATGGGCCTATCAAACCAAGAGCGATGTTATGGTCTTTCCCTGCTCCGGGACCGGCGGGATGGAAACGGCGGTCGTCAATACCCTTTCCGCCGGCGACAAGGCGCTGTTCGTGAATATCGGCAACTTCGGCGAGCGCTGGATAAAGATCGCCAAGGCCTATGGGGTTGAGGTGATCGATCTTAAGGTAGAACGCGGCAAGGCCTGTGATCCCAAGGCTCTGGAGTCCGAGCTGGGCAAGGACAAGAACAAGGAGATCAAAGCGGTTTTTATGCAGCAGAACGAAACCTCAACCGGCGTGATGAATGATGTCGAAGCTCTGTCAAAGGTCGTTCGGGAGTCTCATCCGGACGCTTTGATCGAGGTTGACGCGGTCTCCGGGCTTCTGGCCAAGGATTTGAAGACGGACGCCTGGGGCCTGGACGTGGTCGTATCCGGTTCTCAGAAGGCGTTCATGGTTCCTCCGGGTATTGCTGCAGTTTCCATGTCCAAGAAGGCCTGGAAGTTCTATGATGCTTCGACCCTGCCCAAGCATTACTGGGACATCAAGAATCAGAAGAAGTTCGCCGACAAGGGGCAGACCTATACCACTCCTCCGGAATCCATCATCTTCGGGATGCACGAAGCCATCAAGATGATCCAGGAAGAGGGGATGGAGAATATCTTCAAGCGGCATGAGACCAATAGGAACATCGTGCGCAGCGGTGTTCGGGCAGTTGGCTGCAAACTGCTGGCGGATGAGAGTTGTGCTTCTCCTGCCGTAACGGCGATCTTTCCACCTGAAGGAATTGACGGCGAAAAGGTCCGCTCTGAGATGCGGCGCTTTGGATTTGAATTAGCTCCGGGGCAATCCGATCTCAAGGGGAAGATCTTCCGGATCGGCCACCTGGGATATGTTGACTACATGGAGCTGGTGGCGACCGTCGGCGCCCTGGAACTGCTTTTCAACGAGCTGGGGGCCAAGGTTGAGATAGGGACGGGGGTTAAGGCGGCTTTGAATTCAATTAAATAGCTCCGTGCGCAACATAAAATTATCCCTCGCTTACGATGGAACCAATTTCTCCGGTTTTGAGCTCCAGCCCGGCAAGAAAACCATCCGTTCTGAGATCGAAAAGGCTCTTTTCAAGGTTTTCAAGACCCGCCCAAAGATAATGAATACCTCACGAACAGATGCGGGGGTACATGCTCTCTGCCAGCTCGTTAATTTCCGAATAAAGAACTCTATCCCAACCTCCAGGATTGCAGCTGCCTTGAATAGTTGTTTGCCGGAGGAGATAAGGATTATAAAGGCGGAGGCAAAGGCAAAGGGTTTTCATGCGCGCTACTCTCCAAAGACCAAGGAATACGAATATCTGATCTATAACGGGAAGATCCTTCCTCCTTTCTTTCGAAAATTTGTTTGGCACGTTAAGCTCAAACTCGATCTAGCTGCGATGCGAAAAGCAGCTAAAATCCTTCGGGGGAAACACGATTTCTCATCATTCTGTGCCTCTGGATCCGACGACAAAAACTTTGTCAGGACGATTAAGAAATTAGAAATTAGAAATTCGAAATTAGAAATTTGGGCTGGCTCAAAGGTTCCGGTTGTAAGCATAAGAGTGATTGGTAATGGTTTTCTGTATAAGATGGTCAGGAATATGGTTGGGACACTGGTAGAAGTGGGATTGGGCAAGTTAAACTCAGCTGATGTTAAGAATATTCTTCATCGGAAGGATCGGAGATCGGCGGGAAGAACCGCTCCAGCCCATGGATTGTGTTTGGTGCAAGTGAATTATTAGTGTGATATAATAACCGCGAAAGGAAGGGACATTGCATGAAAGTACTTGCTTCTGATAAAATCGCCGAAGTTGGATTAAAAATGTTACAGGATGCCGGGATCGAGGCGGAGATGAAGACTGGGCTGCCTGAAGAAGAACTAGTCAAGATTATTCCGAATTATGACGCGCTGATCGTGCGCTCCGCCACCAAGGTTACCCCCAAGATCATCGAGGCCGGCAAGAACTTGAAGATCATCGGCAGGGCGGGGGTCGGGGTCGACAACGTTGATATCCCCACCGCCACCAAGAACGGGGTTATTGTTGTTAATTCCCCGGAAGGGAACACCGTTGCCGCCGCCGAGCATACCTGGGCCATGATCCTTGCGATGGCAAGGAATATCCCCCAGGCCCACGGCAAGCTCAAGAGCGGGGTCTGGGACAAAAAGTCATTCGGCGGGGTTGAGGTCCTCAACAAGACCTTGGGTGTGGTCGGCCTGGGCAAGATCGGCCGGCGGATTGTGGCTTATGCCCTGGGGATGGGAATGAAGGTCATTGCTTCCGACCCCTTTGTGACCGAGGAATACGCAAAAAGCCTGGGGATCGAGCTCAAGGACCTGGAAACGGTCATCAAGGAGTCGGACTTCATAACTTTCCATATTCCCAAGACCAAAGAGACCCTGCACATGGTGAACGCGGAGATGATCAAGAAAATGAAGAAAGGGGTCAGATTGGTGAACGTCGCCCGGGGCGGGATCATTGACGAGAACGCGCTGGCTGAAGCCTTGAAGAGCGGACAGGTGGCGGCGGCCGCCCTGGATGTTTTTGAGACAGAACCGCTTCCCGCCGATAGCCCTCTGCTCGGACTGGATAATGTGGTGGTCACTCCTCACCTGGGGGCTTCAACCGTCGAGGCCCAGGTGAATGTGGCGGTGGATGTGGTGGAGCAGGTCATTGAGGTCCTGAAAGGCGGTGCCGCTCGCTCCGCGGTGAACATTCCTTCCATGAGGCCGGAGCTCATTGCCCCGGTCAAGCCCTATATAAGTATTGCAGAAAAGTTGGGCACACTGGCGTCGCAGATCGTACCGGGGGCGGTATCCAAGATAACCGTTGCATATTCAGGTGAGGTGGCAGAGCACGATGTTTCCCCCTTGACCACCACCGTTCTCAGAGGCCTGCTGGCCCCGATGATGGACGTCATGGTAAATTTTGTGAACGCTCCCTTCATCGCCAAGGAGCGCGGGATCGAGGTCATCGAGAGCAAAAGCAAAGAGGCCAAGGGCTTTGCCAGCCTGATCTCGGTAAAGGTCAAGACCGAGAAGGGCGACCGTGAGGTCGGGGGAACATCGTTCATCGGCATCGGGGATCGTCTGGTCTCGATCGATGGTTATCGCGTGAACGCGGATCCTTCCGGCTTCTTGCTTATTCTCTCCAATATCGATAAGCCGGGGATGATCGGCAAGGTTGGGACCGCTCTGGGACAGCATAATATCAATATTGCTTCGATGGAAGTGGGGCGTCTCAAGGTAGGGGAAAAGGCGGTCATGGTCCTGAACGTGGATTGCGCGGTTTCGGATAAGGTGCGTAAGGAACTTGCCAAGATCGATGGGATCTTCGGCGCGACGATGGTTAAGCTTTAGTATTTATTCATCAATGGAAAAATAAGGTTGTCTTGGCTTTTTCCACTGAGTAAGGATCCACCGTGCAGGCTGCGTATCCATCATAATGAAGGCCGATCTGTACGGCGATCTTTTTGCCGATCTGGTCCAGAGTTTCTCTTTCTTCTTTTCGGATGAGGTTGACGGTATAGGGGAGATCTTTTTTAACCGAGCACTCACTGGCTCGCATCGGAACCACCTCCCTGGAGGTAAAAATTTGGTCTAGCGTTCCACACCACCTGCCTCTTTGAGCTTATTGTATATATCGACCAGTTTTTGCTGGGTCTGCGGGGGGACCTGCTCGTAATGCGAGAATCTGGTGGAAAAAGTCCCCTGGCCGTGGGTGAAAGACCGCAGGTCCGTGGCGTATTTCGCGATCTCTCCCTGGGGAACCTGCGCTGTTACTTTATCGGTTTCGATATTGGAGATCCTTCCCCTTCTTTTATTCAGGTCCCCGGTCACTTCGCCCACGAATTCCGGCGGAACATTGACCGTGATCTCAACAATGGGTTCCAGCAGGATCGGTTTGGCTTCCACAAACACCTTTTTAAAGCCCATGGAGGCGGCGATCTTAAAAGCCATGTCGGATGAATCTACTTCATGATATGACCCGTCAAAAAGCGTGACTTTAATATCCACCACCGGGTATCCTGCGATCACTCCCGCGAGCATGGCTTCGCGGACTCCCTTTTCAACCGATGGGATATAATTCCTGGGTATCGCTCCTCCCACGATCTTGTTGACGAATTCAAACCCCTGCCCGCGGGGGAGGGGCTCGATCTCCAGCCAGGTGTCGCCGTACTGTCCGCGGCCGCCGGTCTGCTTCTTGTATTTGCCCTGGCCCTTGGCTTTGCCCAGGATGGCTTCCTTGTAGGGGATCCGGGGTTCGCCGATCTCGATCTCGATGCCGTATCTATCCTTGATGCGTTTCAGGATAATTTCCAAATGAACGTCGCCCATGCCCGAGATCACGGTCTCCTTGGTCTCGGCGTTGTAATTCATCTTGAAGGTTGGATCCTCGTGGGTGAAACTGCCCAGGCCCAGCCCCATTTTTTCCTGGTCGGCTTTGCTTTTCGGTTTGACCGCAAAGGACATGACAGGCTCCGGGTATTCCGCGGCCTCAAAGAATACGACCTTATTCTTGTCGCAAAGAGTATCTCCGGTGCCGGTTATTTTCAATTTGGGCAGGACGGCGATGTCTCCCGCCGAAAGCAGGGGAAGGTCAACCCTGGTCTTGCCCCGCATGGTGGTGATCTGGCCGACCCTTTCGTCCTTGCCTTTGGTGGCGTTTAATACCGGCGAAGAGGGCTTGATGGTCCCGGAGTAAATGCGCAGGTAGGTCAGGCTTCCGATGTGCGGCTCGGTCACGGTCTTGAAAACGTAACCGGAGAACGGCTGGTTGGGATCGGCTTTGATCTTCACTTCCCCTCCGGTCTCGTCCTTGGCCGGGATCGCTCTCTCGTTGGCCGGCGGCATCCAGGCAATGATGGCGTTAAGCAGCTCTTCGATGCCGATATTTTTAGTTGAGGAAATGCAGAAGACAGGGAAGATCTTGTCGGCGTTAATGGCCGTGATCAGGTGTTTGCTGAGCTCTTCCTCAGTAATCGGCTTGTTCTCAAGATAGTCGGTAAGGATGGCATCATCGATCTCCGCCACGCCCTCGATGAGCATTTCCTTGTATTTTGAGACCGTGTCTTTCAGCTCCGGGGGCGCCTCGGGCTTTAGCAGGCTGTGGACGCCTGAGAAATTCGCCTCGCTTCCGATCGGGACCTGGACCGGCACCACTTCCCGGCTGAATTTTTCGCGCAGCTTTTCCAGGGTCTTGTCGAAGTCCGCCTGGTTCTTATCCATCTTGTTGATGACGATCATCCGGGGGAGATTGTGCTTGTCGGCGGTTTTCCAGAGGTTCTCAAGGGCGGCGCCGTGCCCGGTGACGGCGTCGACCATGATGATCAGGGAATCCACCACCCGCGTGGTGGAGATGGCTTCCCCCACGAAATCTATGAAACCCGGCGTGTCGATGAGATTGATCTTATGCTCCTTCCATTCAAAGGGAAGGAGAGTGGAATAGATGCTGATCTGGCGCTTGATCTCCTCGGCGTCATGGTCCGAGGTCGTATTCCCGTCGGTAGTGGAACCCTGGCGGTTGATCGTCCCGGATTTAAAGAGCAAGGCTTCGCTGAGTGAGGTTTTTCCGGTGGTGCCTGAGCCGATGATCCCTACGTTGCGGATTTTCTCGGGGGGATACTGCTTCATACAGGTTTTATTATAACAAACCATGAATTATGTTGCAATAGTTTTTCGGCTTTGATATCATCCTTTTTGAGATGTTTTGGGGCATATTTGGCAAGAAGAAGGTTGGCCTGGTGTTGGGAGGGGGCGTGGCCCGCGGCATCGCCCACATCGGGGTCCTCAAGGTCTTTGAAAAGCATAAGGTCCCGATCGATTATATCGCGGCGGTCTCTTCCGGGGCGATGGTGGGGGCGGCCTATGCGGCCGGCCTGGAGCTGCGCCTGATCGAGGAGATCGCTCTGCGCATCAAATGGGGGAAGATCGTCAAGATCACGTTTTTCCGGCCGGGTTTCGTTTCCACCGCGGCGATCGAGGAATTGGTTATAAAATATATCGGGGACATCAAATTCTCTGAATTGAAGATACCGACGGCGGTGGTGGCGGCGGATATCAAGAGCGGCGATCCCATTGTTATTGCTTCCGGAAGAGTGGCGAGGGCGGTGGCGGCCAGTTCCGCGGTTCCGGGGATCTTTGCTCCGGAAGAGATACAGCATCATTTTCTGGTAGATGGAGGGTTGGGGGACAATTTACCGGTGGATGTGGTCAAGAAAATGGGGGCAAACTTTACCATTGCAGTTGATGTTGTGCCCGCCAAGCCCATTCATACTCTTCCCCGGGATCCGTTCCAGATGTACGGGCGGGCATTTGATATCGTGATGCACAAGTTAAGCGTTGAGCAAAGGAAGAAAGCCGATATCCTGATCGATCCCTATATCGAAGAGGACATCTGGCATCTGGACCTGCATAAAGCGAAGCGCCTGATCGCGGCAGGGGAGAACTCCGCCAACCGGGTAATAAATCGGATCAAGAGGAAGCTTGGGATTTGAGGGGACAGGATTTTTGAGAATTACGAATCAGTAACCGGCACAACCTTTGCCACGGTTTCTTTTTTCCATTTATCAACGAATAGCTCTACCGGCCCTTGATGGGAAGTAACAGGGAATTGAAGCGTAAAATGGATGCTGTCCTTTTTTACGGGAATCGGTGCCCATCCTCCATGGTCAATTGGAATGGCTGACCTTGGGCCAATAATATCGCCAGGATTAAACTCGTATTGATGCCCTTTTAGAAGTGGTTCGCTGTCGTAAATATGCCGGGGCACAAACACTATCCAGGATATTTTTCCAGTGTGATAGAGGTCGACAATTCTATCCCATGCCGCCTCAATATTATTAAATCTACCGATCCATCTTTCAGAAACACTTGTCCTCTTGCTTTTCTGCTGTTGGATTGAAATGACTTTTCCTGGGATTCCTCTCAGTCGTGATGGCCCTTTTACCATTATTTCCTCCCATTATTTATCGCCTATATATTATCGATAAATAATCCGAAAAGTTTCAGTAATAATTCTAGAAAACTGAAATTTCTCGAAAATGGGGCGGATAATGTTATAGTGAGTCAAAGGGCTCGCGGTAAAGAGAAAAAAAGGGGGAAGCAAATGGCCGCAAAACTTAGCCTTAGAGCGGGGGAAACAAATATTCGTCAGGGCGCATGGCATAGACTTGATTTTATTTCACACCCTAAGAGGATCCTTGTTAATTTGGGAAACAACCGTGTTGCCCAAGCAAGAATAGGAGATCTAGGGAACCCTGAGATAAAGGATATAATAGCAAAAAGAAAGATTCTGGTAACATATGATCTTAATGAAATCATAATTAATACCTCATTGAGAAATCGGCTTTTGAACTCCGAATGGTTAACGGAAAAAGTCCACAGAGATCAGCTTGATTATGCGCGTATGCGGAAAGCAGATAACAAAGCGGATCCACGCGTAGAAGAACTGGCACATACACCTGATCCAGAATTAGTGGACACGATTGTGGAACCTACTGACGGCATACTCTGCGAAGACATGATGGGACGTCCCGGTGATTGGCCGAAAGAAGATTCTTAGAGCCCCTTTCTTAAAACTGAAATTTCTCGTAAAATGCACCGATAATGTGTGTAGGGAGGTGAGATTAATGAGCGAGGTTCAAAATAAAACAGTTACCGCCAAGGTCAATCTTTATGTCTATAAGACCAAAGAAAAAGAGGAGCTTGTTTCGGTGGGGAAGAAGAAAGCTGAAGTTAAGCTAATGCCTTTCACCGCGCCTATTGACCCAAAAGCTAGAAAAGGGAACGGCATAGCATGTCACCTGAGTGTCACGGAATTAGCGAAATCTGCGCAGCCAGTATATGCTTATTCTGAAGCTTCAGTAAGCGTAACACCACAGGAAGCAAAGGCTAGCTATAATGAATATTTCGATGCGCTTGGGGTTGACCCTAAGGTTTGCGGCGAAGGAACTGTCATTTTCTTCCGCACTTTGGCTGTTCAGAAATAAAGCGAACTCCGATCGAATCAAGAGAAAGCTCAGGATTTGAGCATTCCCAGGGTTTCCATCTTGGAGATGAGGGTGGAGCGGGCGAGGCCGAGTGGAACTGGTTTGGGTTGTGGGTATCGGCATCGTCGTTTGTCGCGTTTTCGGTTTAGTTGTCGTCTTTTGTTCTTCTCGGTTTAAATTTTGACCAAGCAAAGGATAGATTCTGTATCTGTCTGGAAGACTTATCATAAATATTAATTAGTTCCATGCATAGATCGGGCTCAATATGATAAATATCTTTCGTTTGACTCAAAGAAACCATGGTCTCATTGCTTTCTTCAGTAGCATCGTCTAAAAGACTTTGATATCCTTTCTTCTGATATCTCTTAGAATAAGCTTCGGCGATAAGGCGGGGAACCGCTTTTGCTGAGCGTCGCAGTTGACTATTCAAATCAAATCTCTCCTCTTTGGGTAATTTGGGCAGGATTCTTCTAAATACAATGAGAGCTGCTTGATATGTATTGCGATATACTTCCAAATCATAAAAACCGCTCATTGATTGCTTCTTTTCCATGACTTTTTCCTCCAACGATAACCAAAACTAAACCGAGACGTCACCGATACCGATGCCGATACCCAAAACAATCCGTTCATTTCCCAAGCAGCAATCTTATTGCCAAGCTCAGGACTTGAGAAGGCCTAATGTTTCCATCTTGGAAATTAGAGTGGAGCGGGCGAGGCCGAGTTTTTTTGCGGCATGGGATTGATTTCCCCTGGTTTCCTCCAGGATCTGCTGGATATAATTTCTTTCGAAATTTTCCATTGCGTCGTTCAGTCCCCTGTTTTCAGTCAGCAAAACAGTGTTGGCAGAAAGGCTCAATGCATTCTCAATCTCACGTCTGGAAATGACTTCGCTCTTGCTTAGGGTCGCTAGTCGTTCCACGATATTCTGCAGTTCACGCACGTTCCCCGGCCAGTCATAGCTTTTTAGTAAAATTATCGCTTCCTCCTCAAAGCCTTTAATGTTCTTATTCAACGTTTTATTGTATTGGTCCAGAAAATACTCCAAAAATAAATGGATATCATCTTTCCTTTCCCGCAGGGGAGGGAGGTGAATAGGGATAACGTTTAAGCGATAATAAAGATCTCCTCTGAAGGTTTTGTCCGCGATTGCCTTCTTGAAATCGATGTTGCTGGCGGTGATGATCCTGGCGTCAATAGGAACAGGCGATGTCCCGCCCACGCGGTCAACGGATTTGTCCTGGACCGCGCGCAAAAGCTTGGCCTGCATGCTGGCGGGCATGCACCCGATCTCATCCAGGAAAATGGTCCCGCCATCCGCCAGTTCGAATTTGCCTAATTTTCTTTCCAGCGCGCCGGTAAAGGCGCCTCTTTCATAGCCGAACATCTCCGATTCCAGCAGGTTCTCGGGCAGGGCGGCGCAGTTCACGGCGATGAAGGGCTTGCCGGCGCGCGCGCTCTTCTTGTGAATAGCGCGGGCGACCAGTTCTTTCCCTGTGCCGGATTCGCCCGTGATCAGCACGCTGCTCTCGCTTCCGGCGACGATATCAATGGTCTCAAATATCTTTTTCATGGCGGGGGTGTTGCCCAGCAGATCACAGTAGGAGGACGCCTGTGCCAGGGCTTCTTTCAGGTACAGGTTTTCCCTTATCAGTGATCTTTTTTCCAGGGCCTTTTCGATCACGGCCAAGAGCTCTTTTACGTCGAAGGGTTTGGTGATGTAATCCAAAGCCCCGAGCTTCATGGCTTCAACCGCGGAAGCCACGTCTTTGGAGGCGGAGACCATGATGACATCCAGGTCCGGGACAGCTTTCTTCATCTTTTTCAGGGCTTCGATCCCGCTCACTTTGGGCATGCGGACATCAAGCAGGACCAGGTCAATGTTTTTCTCTTGGATGACATTGAGGGCTTTATCGCCGGAATCGGAAACGAGGGGAATATAATTCTTCCTTAAAATGCTTTGGAAGGTCTTGAGCATGTCCTTTTCATCATCTACCGCCAGGATCGTGAATTTGGGGTTGGCCATGGCTGTTCCCTCCTTTATATTATACATCGTTTACTCGACCACAAGCAATCTTCTTGCCTGGGCTTGAAAGTAATGCGAATGGGGTAATGCGTAATGCGAATATTATTTATAAGAACAATAAAAACATAGTACGCATTACGCGTTGCGCATTACGTGTTACGAGTATAGAAAGTGTCGAAATTTCGACAGTTGCTGCCGATTTTATGTTAAAATATTCAGCATGAGCTTTTATATTGCTTCACTTTTAGCGACTTCGATTGCCTCTTTCTTGCTTGCCGTTTTTGTCTATCTCAAAGGCAAAGATCGGACCATGAACATAACGTTGGCCTTGTTTTCTCTGGCGTTTTCGGTCTGGACCTTTGCCCAGGCATTCGGAGAACTGCTGATTGATAAGAGAACGATATTGATCCTGACGCGGATCAACGTGGGGGCGGCGGTCTTGCTGCCGGTCTTTTACCTTCATTTTATCCTGTCGCTTTTGAAGCTTGATTTGAATCAGAAAAATATCCTGCGGACAGCGTACTTTTTTAGTCTTGTTTTTGTTTTTTTGGTCTTCACCCCGTTATTTGTTAAGGACATCGCTCCGGCGGCAGGATTCAAGTATTACCCGGCGCCTGGCATGGTTTATCCCTTCTTCGCGCTCTACTTGCTTTCCTGCTTTATCTATGGTTTTGCGAGGCTGGTCCTTGCCCTGCGCCGGACAAGCGGAGAGGATCATCAAAGGTTATTGTACGTGTTTGTCGCCTCTTTGATAGGGTTCTCGGGCGGTATAACCGCCTTTTTCCCGGTTTTCAATATCAATTTCCCGGTCCTGAGCCATTTGTCTCTGCCGGTGTACGTGGCAATCACAGTTTACGCCATCGTCAAGCATAAACTTCTGGATATATCCATCATCGTGCGCGAAGGCTTGGTCTATTCCGCGTTGACCGTCCTCTTTGCCGTCTTTTATGTTCTGGTGGTGCTCATTGCTAACTATTCCCTTTCGCGCTTTATTCACTTGGATCCTGTCATGACCGCGCTGGCGGTGGTCTTTATTTCGGTCATGGTCTTTCAGCCGGTGAGGGATCGGGTGCAGGGTACTGTGGATCGTCTTTTCTTCATGGGGGAGTACCGCTATCAGAAGACGATCAATGATCTTTCGAAGGAAAATCGGAGACTGTTCCGAAGTTTGCTGCAGGCGGATAAATTGGCGGCGCTGGGAACGCTTTCCGCGGGGATGGCCCATGAGATAAAAAATCCCCTGGCTGCGCTGGCGGCGATGACCCAGATGCTTCCGGAGAATTCAAGTGATGATGAATTCATGAAGGATTATCGCGAGATGGTGCCCCGGCAGCTGGAGCGGATCAACCGGATCGTGGAGAATCTCCTGAGAACGGGGGAGGCCCCTTCGTTGGAAAAGAAAGAAACGGATGTGAATTCAATCATTGGTGAGGTCTTAGAGCTTAATAGCAGTTTAAGCAGAAAAAAAAGGATCGACGTGTTGGCTAAGTTGGGGGCCCTGCCGGCTGTTTTTGCTGATCCCGGGCAGCTTCAACTGGTATTTTCCAATCTGGTGCTGAATGCAATGCAGGCCATGCCCCATGGAGGGAGGATTGAGATCGCGAGCTGGGAAAGCGGCGGAAGGGTCTTTGTTCAGATCGCGGATAACGGGGTTGGGATCCCCGCGGATAAACTTGATAAAATATTTGATCCGTTCTTCAGCCTCAGAGAGGGAGGGACCGGCTTGGGATTATTCACCGCTTATCGTATAATTCAGGAGCACGGCGGCATGATCGAAGTGGAAAGCCAGATTGGAAAGGGGACCAAGTTTACCATATGCCTTCCTATAAAACCAGAGCCATCAGCTTAAAGACCGCGCCCTTTGCGGAGGCGGACAAGTTAGTCACCTTGTTCACCCGGGACCATGGCAAGGTCCGGGCGATCGCCAAAGGGGCGCGGCGCGTTCCGTCGCGGCTGGGAGGAAGGGTCGAACCGTTCACCTATGCGGAATATTTTATCGCTAACGGCAGGTCGCTGGATATCATTTCCCAGTGTGAGATGATAGAAACCTTTCAGCGCCTCAGAGAAGACGCTCAAGGCTTACCAGCGGGCTTATATATGCTAAAATTAGTGGATTCCGGGACAGCCGAAGGACAACACTACCCGGAACTCTTTGATCTGCTGTTGAAGTTCCTGTTTAAGTTGAAGGAAGGACATCGGCCGAGAAGAGCGGCCAAGGATTTTGAAAGGGAGTTCGTGATACTCGAAGGCATACATCGAGAGGGCATCGATCCCCAGTATACGCTGAGCGAACACGTGGGAAGGGACTTGAGAAAATGGTAGAGCAGATATCGGGCGATCTGCCGGTCGAATCCGGGGCGGGGGCGGCTCCGCATGACGCTAGACACAGTTTTGTTAAAGTTCTATCAAATATGGGTTTTCTTTTCCTCTGGTTCGGCCAGCTCAATTCACAGCTGGCGGACCGCATTTATGTTTATGTCCTAATGATCATCGCTTATGATCTGACCAAAACCAATCTGGGAGTGGCAGTCCCCTTGTTGGCGTTTGGCATCCCTTCGCTTCTTTTTGGTTCTTTGGCCGGTGTCTATGTTGACAAATGGGACCGGAAGGGGATTTTGACCATTACTTCTATCATTCGCGGAGTCTTGATCCTGCTCATTGTTCCTCTCATCGGGCATTCACTGGCGTTGATCTTCGCAGTAAGTTTTCTCATTTATACCGCCATGCAATTCTTCGCCCCTGCGGAAATGGCTTCCATTCCCGAACTGGTGAAGAAGAACGATCTGATCGTGGCTAATTCGCTTTTCATGATGACCTGGATGGGGGCTTCCGTGATAGGTTTTGGGATCGGGGCGCCGCTGGTGAATTTCTTCGGGAACGAGGCGACCTTTGTGGTTGCGGCGGTCCTGTATTTTATCGCCGCCGGGGCGGTTTCACTGGTCCCGCTGCAGCCGATCGAAAGGAAGAAAGAGCACCTCGAAAGACCGATCCGCAAAGACCTCCTTTTTGGCCTCGAGTTCATCCGTCGGAATATGGTTGTAAGGTATTCCTTGCTGAAGCTCTTTGTGGCGACCTCTGCCATCGCGGTCATTTCCCTCCTGGCGATCTCATATGCCAAGGATATCCTTGGGATCGGGGCCCGCAACTTCGGTTATCTGATCCTGGCGGTGGGGGCGGGGATGTTCATCGGTATGGGGCTGCTTGAGCGCATGCGCCGGTATTTTTCCAAAGGGACGATCGTCATTATAAGTTTTATCGTTTCCGGCCTGGCGCTGCTCTTTATCGGAAGCATTTCGGACCTGAAAACTGCTTTGCTGCTGATCTTTGTGTTGGGGATGGGTAATATTTTCATAACCTCATCCATTCAGACCATCCTCCAGCAAAGGATCCCGCGCCGGATCCGGGGGAGGGTCTTTGGCATGCAGAATATGCTCATCAATTCCGCCTTTGTTTTTCCTGTGATTATCGCCGGCTTTGTGGCGGATATTTACGGCATCAGGATCGCGTTGGGTGCCTTGGGGTGGATCGTGGTCCTGACCGGCCTGGCCGGAATATTCCTGCCCAAATTCAGGACAGCATGATTCGCCAGATCTGCAATTATTATGTTACCCTCCGCAGCAATGACACCTGCGAATTCTGCTCGATCTGGCAGGATCCGGGATATCAGGATATCCGGGAATCCGGGGATCGGGTAAAGGAAATATTATTTGACCTTAAAAAAGATGGCGTCAAACATTTGAATGTCACCGGCGGAGAACCGCTGCTGCGCGATGATCTTCCCCAGATCCTCAAGCAGGCGAAGGAGTTGGGCCTTACCACTGAACTGACTACAAATGGGATCCTTTATCCGGAGAAGGCAAGGTTGTTAGCCCCTCGACATGGCTCGGGGCAGGGTGGTTTGGTAGATAGGTTGTTCTTCTCCCTGGATTATCCGGTTGCCGAAGAGCATGACCGCAGCCGGGGGGTGGAATGTTTTCACCAGGTTATCCGGGCCATTAAAATGGCGAAAGAGCTGGGGGAACGACCCATTATAAATTTCACCATGACCCGTGACAGCGTGCGCTTTTTGCCCGAGATGGTCGAGCTGGCGGAGAAATTAAGGGTTTTGATCCACCTTGAGCCGGTCTATGACTTTCAGGGAACACAGGGATTTGAAGAGGCGACCATCGCCCATATCCGCTATTATTTCCGAAGAAGGAACGTGCTGGTCAATCTTGCGGTTCTGGAGTTCAACAGAAAAGGAGGGAACCGGGTCATTTTTCCGCGGTGCCGGGCCCGGGAAACAACGATCACCATCCTTCCGGACGGGAAAAGAATTGTGCCGTGCTTTTTTAATCCTGACGGAAAACAGGGCAGACAGGATATCTGTTCTTCTTGCATGCGCTGGCCGTATATGCTACCATCTTTTTCCAAAGGTCTGGATAAATACTTTTGGCTCAATCTCTATTCTGGATTAATCAATCAAAGAAAAGGAGCAAGAACATGAAGATCGTGATGCTTTCGCCGCTGTTCTATCCGAGCACGGGTGGGACTGAAAAATATGTCAAGGATCTCTCGATCGCTCTGACTCAGGCCGGGCATGAGGTGACAATTATATCCAACAATCTTCCGCGCAAGAAGAACGCTCCGCCCGAGGAAATGATGGACGGCGTGAAAATCATTCGCCTGCCCGCGATCATGCTCTTTTCCTATCTGCCGGTAAGCTTGGCCTTTAACCTTAAAATGATCGAAGGATTCGATATCGTGCATGTACATGTGCCGGCTTATGGGTTTGCCCGCGCGGTAGCCGGGAAGATAAAACAGCCGGTGATCATGACCTACCATTGCGATGTCACGGTCTTCGAGAAATATTTTGGCATTCCAGTACCGCGTTGGTTCAGCAAGCTGGTGGAGGGTTTTTATGACATCTATGCGCAGCGCGTGGTATCCAGGGTTGACGCTTACTATAACACGACTGAGACCTATGCCAAGACTTCTCCCGTCATGAAAAACTTCCCGGTCCGCGCCATTCCGATCGGCATTTTCCATGATCGCATCGATGAGATGCAGAAAAAGCTTGGTTTGTCGCCGGACAAAAAAAAGAAAAACCAGATCCTTTTCCTGGGACGACTGGCCGGGAATAAAGGGTGTCACTACCTGGTGGAAGCCATGCCCATGATTTTAGAAAAACATCCGAATACCAAACTGATTATTTGTGGTGCGGGAAGCGAGAAAAAACATATTGAAAGTTTAGTGAAGAAGTACGGAATTGCGAAATCGATCGAATGGTTTGGCGTGGTGGATTTTGCCAAACTGGTGGAGCTTTTCTACACATCGCTGGTCTATGTTTTTCCTTCCATTGACCGGCTGGAGGCTTTTGGCATCGTTCAGCTCGAGGCCATGTCAAACTATACCGCGGTGGCGGCTTCGGATATTCCGGGGCCAAACGCGGTCATGGATGTGGGCAAGAGCGGTGTCTTGTATCCGAAGATGAATCCTCCCGCCATTGCGGAGGCGGTCAACGACCTCCTTTCCAATCCGGAGAAAGCAATTGAAATGGGAAAGGCGGGTCGCCGATTGGTCGAGACCAAGTACGACTGGGAAGTGATCGCGGAGCAGGTTGTCAGCCTCTATAAAGAGGCGCTGGCAAAGAAGGGCGCCTGACGCCGATGAAGATTTTGGTCACCGGCGGAGCCGGTTTTATCGGTTCAAATGTGGCCGATGCGTATGTCGAGGCGGGCCACGAAGTCGCCGTAGTTGACAACCTAACTACCGGCAAAAGGGAAAATCTCAACCCCAAAGTTAAATTCTATGAAGTCGATATAAGGGACAGGGAAAGGCTCGATCAAGCGGTTCTGGAGTTCTCGCCTACGGTCATCAATCACCACGCCGCCCAGATCGATGTCCGCAAATCGGTCGAAGATCCCGTCTATAACGCGCAGGTCAACGAGGTTGGAACATTGAATCTTCTGAATGCCGCGGTCAAAGCCGGGGTCAAGAAGATGATCTTTTCCTCGACCGGAGGGGCGATCTACGGAGAAGTCGCCAAGAAGAGCGGGGCGGACGAAAACCATCCCCAGGAACCGATCTCTCCTTATGCTATTACTAAACGCACCGCCGAAATGTATCTGCACGCCTATAAGATCAATCGGGGATTGAGCTATACCGTTCTGCGTTATGGCAATGTTTATGGTCCGCGTCAGGATCCCTTGGGAGAGGCGGGAGTGGTCGCCATTTTTTGCGGAAAGATGTTAAAGGGGCAGCAGCCTACCATTTTTGGCGATGGAAATCAGCTTCGCGACTATGTTTTCGTTGGCGATGTGGCGGAGTTGAACCTCTTAGTTTTAGAAAAGGGAGACGACCACATCTATAACGTCGGTACCGGCAAGGGGACTTCGGTCAACGATTTGTTCGCGAACCTGAAAGCGCTGATGAAGTTTGATGGAAACGCGATTTACGCCCCTCCCAGAACGGGCGAGCTTTTCCGCAGCGTGCTCAACTGCAAAAAGATCAGAAAAGAGCTGGGCTGGAAGGCGAAGACCAGCATCAAGAAAGGGCTCCGATTGACCCTCAAGTGGTATAAAACTTGACGAAAAACAAGATTATTTATCTATTTTCTGACACCGGCGGCGGGCATCGCTCGGCTGCCAACGCGATCATCAACGCGGTCGAGCACCTTCAGAAAGGAAAGTATTCCCAGGAAAAGATCGACGTTTTCGCCGCCTGTTCGGGCTTCCTTAATATATTTGCCAAACTCTACGCCCCGGTCATCAAGTATTATCCCAAGATGTGGGGGCAGCTCTATTACTGGCTGGATGATGAGCGGAAGCTGGAGCGGCTGGAAAAAATGGGCCGTCCTTTTATTCAGGAGGAATTGACCGAATTGATACAGAAGAAAACGCCGAGCGTGATCGTTTCGGTCCATCCCATGATCAATCATATTACCGCCAGGGCGATCAGGCAAAGCGGTAAAAAAACGCCTTTCGTGATGGTAGTTACGGACCCGGTGACCCTGCACCGCGCCTGGATCACGCCGGATGTCGATCTGTGCATCGTTGCCACGCCGGAGGCAAAGGAGCTGGCCATCCAATATGGGATGCCGGAAAAAAAGATCAAGGTCATCGGGATGCCGATCGATCCCAAATTCTTCCTGAAGGACAGGCAGAAACAGGAAGCAAGGAAAAAGGACCATCTCAAGCCCAAGCTCTTCACGGTTCTTCTGATGGGAGGCGGGGAGGGAGCGGGAAAGATGTATGATATTGTGAGGGAGTTCAACCGCGAAAAACTTAAGATCCAGCTCATCGTGATCGCCGGGCGCAACAAGAATCTGGAAACCAGGCTCAAACGGAGCGCGCAGAGGTTCCATTTCCCGATAAGGGTCTTCGGTTTTACCGACCAGGTGCACGAGATCATGAGCGAGTCAGATCTAATTATAACCAAGGCGGGGCCGGGGACGATCGCTGAGGCACTGGCGATGGGGCTGCCCATCATTGTTACCTCCTGGCTGCCGGGGCAGGAAGAGGGCAACGTGGAATTCGTGGTGCGCGAGAATGTGGGGCGGGTCAGCAAGGATCCGGCCAGAGTGGTGGAGATCGTAAAAGAACTTACCGAGACGAATGAATTCGAGGAGTTGAAGAAGAGCATAAAGCGCGTGAGCCGGCCGCAGGCCGCCATGGAGATCGCCCGTGAAATATTTAAGTATCTTTAGTTTAATAATCTTGCTGGCTTCGGGTGCCTGGGCGCAGGGCCAATTGAAGGATGTTCCGGGCGGCCACTGGGCTTCTGAAGCGGTTTATGAGCTGGTAAGAATGGGGGTCACCACCGGTTATCCGGATGGCACCTTCCGCGGCAACAACGCCATTTCACGTTATGAAATGGCTGCGTTCCTTTCGAAGTTGGCGAGGTCTTTTAACCGGGAGCAGGGGCTTAATCAGAAATTGATCGCCGAGCTCAGGGCCGAGACGGCTTTGCTGAAGTTTAAAAGGGACCGGCAGGATGAGGAAACGAAAATCTCAGGAGAGATCGAATCCCGCTACCGGCTCTCGACCGTCGCTGTCCGCGGTGGAAAAACAGATTATCGTTTGAAGTTGAATCTGCTTCGGAAGATGGATGATCAAACCAGCCTGAAGATCGGCCTGGATACGGTGGACGCCGGCTACAATACTGATTCCGATCGGCCCCTGACAACGAAATTATTGGATATTGAAAGCAGGTTCAAGCTGGGCGGGTTTGACTATAAAGTCAATTTGGGGCCGGGAGTCGTGGTCCACAACGATGACTTTTTTCCGAGCGAGAACAATATCATCTATATTCGACCCAAGAGCGCGATCGAGGCAACCAAAAAGATCGGAAGAATGACCCTTTCCTCCGCTTATGTTACCAGACAAGTTGAGCCATCGGGCAAGATCGGGGTCCACGAATTGACCGGCAAGATCAAATATAAATATGGAAATCTGGCAGTCTCTTTTCGTCCGCGCTATCTTTTTGTTCTGGATGGCACCCACGATGTCCTTGCGGAAGCGGGGCTGAATTACATGCTGAACGATCACTGGATAGTCTATCTCCTTTTAGGGGCGGGGGATTTTGAGGCGGGCCGGAGCGGAATGTATTTGAAAATCGAGAAAAAAATGATCGATCCCTGGAATACCGGGACGAATGTAGTCGTGAGGTTCGATAAGGTCGGGAGCAAGTATCGCCGTGATGATCTGGATGAATATGAGTTCATTTACCTCAACCATTTCAACCGGTTGATCCTGGACGGCACTGCGGACCTGGGGTTAAGGATCACACAGAAACTGCAGGATAAGGTGTCTTTGGAATGGAGAAGCGACTATGTAACGGACGGCTCTTTCAACTACGGCGAGGCTTATCCTGAAACCTATTTCATCTGGCAGCTGGGGCTCCTCCACCAACTTTCGGAAACGGCTGATCTCAGGGCTTTTTACCGGTCATACAATGTGCCCAGCGGCGTCGCCCAATTTTCCGATCCAGTGCCAAAAATTTCGGAGATCATAGGGCTCGGGTTGAATTGCAGGTTCTGAACGTTTCGGGGTTGACAAAAGCGCAAGGAATGTTATACTCATTCACAAAGTTTAGGCGGGAAAGAAAGGAGGTGAAAATATTACTTAGTCGACCGCCTGAACAGGTTGTTTTTGGAGTAAACTCAGGCTTTTTGTGGTTTTAAAGGCAACATGGATACTTTAAAATTCACTTTGGGCGGGTGGTTGAAACAAAAACAATCCAAATGGACTAAGTGAATAGCCTATGAAGAAATATTTAGCATTATTCGTAGTTTTTGTTGTTTCTTTGGCGATCGCGCTTCCGGCCTCCGCGCAGATGAAGTTCAAGGATGTGCCGGACAGCCACTGGGCTGCTTCCGCGGTGTATGATCTGGTAAAACTTGGTGTTACCAGGGGTTATCCGGATGGGACCTTCCGCGGCACAAAGCAGATTACCCGGTATGAGACCGCGGTGTTCCTTTCCAAGCTGGCCAAGGCTGTCGGAGCGAGCACAGATGTCCAGGATGACATCCGGACCCTCAAAAGTGAGGTTGCCGCTCTGAAAAGAAGGCCGGCTGGCGGCGGGCTTCCGCTTTCCGGCGGCTATATGGCGAGCTGGAAGACCTGCAATGTCCTGGCTGAGTCAGGGCCTTACGGCCGCGGTTCGGTCGCTAACTATAGGTTGATGCTTTCCACCACCCAGGATCTGGGCGAAGGTGCGGATGTAAAGATCAACCTGGATACCATGGACTATGGTTACTATGACGACGGGTCTACCGCTACCGGCGGTGTATTGGCCACCGAGCTTCTGGATATCGAGTCCAATTTGATGCTCGATATGGCGGCTTTGGGGGTTGAGAACCCGGTTGCGCTTAAGGTAACCTATGGTCCGGGTGCGCATTTGCGTGCTTCTGATCCCAGCATAGTGCTTCCCAGCGAGGTTGGCACGGTCTATGAGCGGCCCGATACCGGGATTATGGCGGCCACTTCCCTTTGGGGAATGGACGTCTCCGGCGGATATGTCGCCAAGACCCACAACACCAGCGGCAGGGTAGAGCTCAGTCAGATCACCGGAACAGTCGGTTACGCCTTTGATGGTGTTCCTCTGGTTAACACCCTGAAAGTGGGTGTCACCGGTGATTATATTTCCAAGGGGCAGTTCTCGTCTTCCGACAGGGACATGCGCGGGACGATTGCCATGGCCGCGCCTCTGGGCGAGAAGGTAGAGGCCTCCGGAACGATCGGCTTGGGCGGATCAGAGCAGAAGAGCTGGATGGTAGCCGGAGAAGTCGCCTTGAACGATCTCTGGGATACCGGTACAGTTGCCAACATTCGCGTGTCCAAGATCGGTTCCGATTATATCGACGACAGGGCTGACTTCGCGGCGGCGGAGTTTGATATCGCCGGCTTGGACAGCTTTGATCGTGTGCTTGAAGAGGGAACCGTGAACCTGGGCGGCGAAGTGGTCCAGACCGTTACGGATGATATCAAGCTGGTAGGTAAGGGAGATCTCCGATTGGAGCCGGATTACCAATATGAGGCGCCAAAAGGAAGACTCACGGCTGAGGGAGGAATCTCTTATGCCATCGCTCCTAACACCACCCTGGATGCGAAGTACCGCATTCACCAGGACAAAGCGACCGATGATACGTCGGACGTAGCGGCTTTGGGATTGCTGTATCAGTTCTAAGTGAGCTGAATCTGTTTTTTTAAAGAAGGCCCTCGTGGAAACGCGAGGGCCTTCTCATTCTGAAGATGATCATTGGGAAAAAAATAATCCGTTATAAAGAGGTCGATTCCACCAACGATGAAGCCCGGCGTTTGATAGGGGAGGGTGAGGGGGAGGGATTGGTAGTGGCAGCGGAATCACAAAATAAGGGGAGAGGGAAACCGGGAAGCGGATGGTTCTCTCCGGCTGGATCAGGGGTCTATCTCTCCGCTGTGGTGAAGCCCTACCGTAATCCTGGCGATCTTGGCCCAGTGGTCTTGCTCGGTGCCAGGTCGGTGGTAAACGCTATCCGGAAGATGGCTGGAATAAAGGCTGAGATTAAACCGCCGAACGATGTTTTGATCGGGGGCAGGAAGATATGCGGCGTCCTGGTAGAGCGCATGGCGCCCGGACAAATTATCATCGGCATCGGAGTAAACATCAACAATGCTAAAGGCGCTTTTCCCGATGACTTGAGGGATAAAGCGACCTCACTTATGATCGAGACCGGCAGGCAGTACGATGTTCGAGAGTTGACCAGGACCCTGATCGCGGAACTCGACAAGGAATACCTTGCCTATTTAGCGGAAATTTGATAACATTTGTGCCATGCCAGTCAGAGGGATCAGAGGAGCGACCACGGTCGCCGAGAACCGCAGGGAAGAGATAATCGCCGCGACCAAGGAATTGCTTTCCGCGATCGCGAAAAGGAATAAGCTGAAGGTGGAAGAGATTGCTTCCATCACCTTTACTGCCACGGAGGACCTGGACGCCGATTTCCCCGCTGCGGCTGCTCGTGAATTGGGATGGAATGAAACCCCCCTGCTTTGCAGCCGCGAGATCAATGTGCCGGGGAGCCTGCCCAAGTGCATAAGGATCCTTTTGCACGTGAACACCAATAAAGATCAGAGCCAGATGCAGCATGTTTATCTCAAGGAAGCAGTGAATTTGAGGAGGTAGCGGACGATGATAATCATTATGCGGCCGGATGCGAGCGATGAGCAGATCAACCATGTGGTTGAGAGGCTGAAGCAGCACGGCTTTGGCATTCACCTTTCAAAGGGAGTTGAGCGCACGGTCATCGGAGCGATCGGGGACAAGAGCGTGATCGAGCTTGAGACCATCCAGATGCTCCCCGGCGTGTCTGAGATCGTTCCTATCCGAAAGCCCTATAAGCTCGTGAGCCGGGAGTTCAAAAAGGAAGACACGGTTGTCAGGATCTCCAAGACGGTTTCTATCGGGGCGGCCCAAAAAGTAGTGGTGATCGCCGGTCCCTGTGCGGTGGAGGGAAAAAAAGAAATCCTGGAAGTGGCGGAAATCGTGAAGAAGGCGGGGGCGAAAGCTTTGCGCGGGGGAGCTTATAAGCCCAGGACCTCTCCTTATTCTTTCCAGGGATTGGGGGAAGAGGGGTTGAGATATCTGGCGGAAGCGCGCCGGAAAACCGGCTTGCCGGTGGTGACCGAGGTCATGGACACGAGAGAGGTGGAGCTGGTGGCGAAATACGCGGATGTGCTCCAGGTAGGGGCGCGCAATATGCAGAATTTCAATTTACTCAAGGAGATCGGCGGCGCCAAGAAGCCGGTTTTGCTTAAACGCGGAGCTGGAGCGACCATCAAGGAGCTTTTAATGTCCGCGGAATACATCATATCCGAGGGAAACAAAGACGTGATCCTGTGCGAGCGCGGGATCAAAACCTTTGAGGATCTTACCCGCAACACCCTGGACCTGAACGCCGTGCCGCTGATAAAGAAATTGACCCACCTGCCGGTGGTAGTGGACCCCAGCCACGGCACTGGGGAATGGGACCTGGTCCCGGCCATGGCGAAGGCGGCGGTGGCCGCAGGAGCGGACGGCTTGCTGATCGAGGTTCATCCGCGGCCGGACGAAGCTCTTTCGGATGGTTCCCAATCCCTCAAGCCGGATACGTTTGAGGGATTGATGAAAGAGCTCGGCCTGATCGCGAAAGCTATCGGAAGAGAAATGTGATCATTTTCGGACCGCCTCATGCTGCATTAGCATCTTCTGCATTTCTTCCAGCCCCTCCCGGTAAAGCGCGGATACGGCGATCGCGGGATGGAACTTCATTAAAAGCGTATTTGATATTTTCTTCTCCAGCCGGTCGATCTTATTGAAGACCGTGATGGTGGGTTTTGCGGCGGCATCTAGTTCCTTGAGGACCGTGTAGACCGCGGATATCTGATCCTCGAAGTAAGGATGCGAGACATCCACGACGTGCAGGAGGAGGTCGGCTTCGGTCACTTCTTCCAGCGTTGCCCGGAAGGCGGCGACGAGCTGGTGGGGCAGTTTCTGGATGAAGCCCACGGTGTCGGTCAGGAGAACGATCTTACCCTCCGGAAGATACACGCGGCGGGTGGTCGGGTCCAGGGTCGCGAAAAGCTTGTCTTCCACCAGCGCATCCGCTTTTGCGAGGGAGTTTAAGAGGGTTGACTTCCCCGAGTTGGTGTAGCCGACCAATGCGGCGGAAGGAATACGGCTGCTTTTGCGTTTTTCCCGGCGAAGGGAGCGTTCCCGCCGCACACTCTCTATCTCCTGTTTGAGCTCGGAGATCTTGTTCCGGATGCGGCGGCGGTCATATTCCAATTTGGTCTCACCCGGTCCGCGCGTACCGATGCCTCCGCCGAGCCGGGACATCAGCACTCCGTGGCCGGTCAGCCGGGTCAGCAGAAAATTCGACTGGGCGAGCTCAACCTGCAGTTTTCCCTCGCGCGAGCGGGCGTGCTGGGCAAAGATATCGAGGATCAGCTCTGTCCGGTCGATGACCTTGGCTTCCAGGGATTCTTCAAGGTTCCTTTCCTGCGAGGGGGCAAGAGCGCAGTCGAATATCACGAGGTCCGCCCCGCGGGAAGCGACCAGGGACTTCAGTTCTTGCAGTTTTCCCGATCCGATACAGTATTTTTGGTCCGGGCTTTCCCTTTTTTGGGTGATAGTCGCAACAACATCTGCGCCGGCGGTGATTGCCAGGCTTTCCAGTTCCTGCATTGATTCGCGCAGGGGGATTTTTTTAAAATCCTGGGATAGATCCCGCGGCGAAGCTGCCGTAAATTCGACGCCGACCAGGACCGCTTTTTCCGGTTTAAGATACATGGAGATGGTTTGCCTCGTATAATTATAGCACTGGTCAAGGCAATTTGTCCTTTGAATGGGTGGGGTTATATGTTATAATCAACCAGAGTTGAAATGGGCGAGGAATCAAGAAAAATATTGATCGTTGACGACGAACCGGACGTGGCGTCGCTTTTGAACCTGATGCTGAAATCCAAGGGCTATGAGACGATCATCGCCGGCGACGGACAGGAAGCGCTGGAAAAAGCGCGCCATGAGAAGCCCGATCTCATCGTTCTGGATATTATGCTCCCCCGCCTGGACGGATACAAGGTTGCCCGCATGCTGAAATTCGACGAAAAGTTCAGCCACATACCGATCATCATGGTCACCGCCAAGATACAGGAGAAGGACAAGAAGACGGGCCTGGAGATGGGGGCGGATGCATATGTCACGAAGCCCTTTGACACGGCGATGCTCCTGGAAAAGATAAACGAGGTACTGGCCAAGAGCAAATAGGAGCGGGGATAAGGAATGGTCGACAGAAGCAAGTCGCTGCGCGACAGTTTACTTAAAAGCAAGCTCCTCTCCGAGGACCAGATAAAGACCGCGATCGAGGAAGGCAGAAAGACCGGCGACACCTTGATCAAGAGCATCTTGAAGTTGAACCTGGTGGAGGAGGAGGCGCTCATTGCTTTCCTTGAAAAAGAAATGGATTTTCCCCGCGTGGATCTCTCCAGTTATCTGGTGGATAAAAAGATCGTCAATCTGGTTCCCTATCAGACCGCGCGCAAATATAAGATAATGCCCCTTTTCAAGGTGGGGGACGTGCTCACCGTGGCGATGGTGGATCCCTTTGATATCCTGGCCCTGGACGAAGTGCGCACCAAGAGCCGCTGCGATGTTGAGCCCATGGTGGCCACTTCCAAGGATATCGATTCTGCCATCAACAATTATTACGGCATTGCTGGTTCGGTCGAGAGCCTGATAAAGAGCATCGGGCCGGTGGAGGAAATGGGGAGAGCCCCCACGCCGGTAGGATTGCCGGTGGAGGAAGCCCCCATCGCCAAGCTCTTGAATATTTTGATCTTTCGGGCAGTGATGGAAAGGGCCTCGGACGTCCATATCGAACCTACCAAGGAGCATGTGCGTATCCGATATCGGGTGGACGGGATCATGCATGACGTTTCCACCGCTCCCATTTATCTTCATTCTTCCATCGTGAACCGGGTCAAAGTAATGTCCAGGATGGACATTGCGGAATCGCGGGTCCCCCAGGACGGCCGGTTCGAGATCAAGACCGAGGAAAAAGACATTGACCTGCGCGTTTCCTCGTATCCTTCCATCTACGGAGAGGCGATGGTGATGAGGCTGCTGGACAAGGGAAGCGTGATGTTCGGCCTGGAGGACCTGGGCTTTTCAAAAGAGAATCTAGCCAAGTTCGCAGAGATCATAAAGCGGCCCTATGGTATCGTGCTGGTGACGGGGCCTACCGGTTCCGGCAAGACCACCACTCTTTACGCCACTTTGAACTATATCGTCACGCCGGAAAAGAATATCATGACAATTGAGGATCCGGTCGAATATGAGCTTAAGGGGATACGCCAGTCCCAGATCAACGTTAAGGCCGGGCTGGAATTCGCGAATGCTCTGCGTTCGATGCTGCGCCAGGACCCGGATGTCATCCTGGTGGGGGAGATCCGCGACAGCGATACCGCTGCGGTTGCGATCCAGGCCGCCCTTACCGGCCATGTTGTTTTTTCCACCCTTCATACCAACGACGCCTCTGGTTCCTTGACGCGCCTGCTCGATATGGGCATTGAGCCCTTCCTGGCTTCGTCCTCGGTGGCCGCAGCCATCGCCCAGCGTTTGGTGAGGACCATCTGCTCGCGCTGCAAGGTCCCTTTTTCTCCGCCCAAAGAGGCGCTCCAAAGGATCGGGCTCGATACGAACAAGGAATATACCTTTTATCGCGGAAAGGGATGCAAGAACTGCCGGGAGAGCGGTTATCGTGGCCGCACCGGCATCTTTGAGGTCCTGGTGGTGGATGATAATATTCGGGAGCTGATCTTGAGGAAGGCTTCCGCGGAAGAGATCAAGAAAGCGGCGGTTAAGGCTGGAATGAAGACCTTGCGGGATGACGGGTTATTGAAAGTCATGGAGGGTAAAACCTCTCTGGACGAGGTTCTGAGGGTGACGCAACTTGACTAGTTTTACCTATCGGGCAAGGGATAAATACGGGGTTCTCTCTTCGGGGATGATGGAGGCCGAAGATTCCAAGGCGGTCGCCCTTCAACTCGAGAAATTCGGATTCACACCCGTTTCCATCACGTCGGTCGAAACCGCGGGGGTCTATCTCCAGGTCGAAAAATTCTTTGCCTCCTTCCAGAAAGTGAAGACCGAAGAGATCATTGTATTTACCCGACAGCTTTCCTCGATATTGGAAGCCGGGGTTCCCTTGGTGGAGGGGCTGGACGCGGTCCATGATCAGGTCCGCGACAAAAGATTCAGAGAGGTCGTTTACACGGTAAGAAGGGACATAGAAGGGGGGGCAACCTTTTCTGATGCTCTGGAAAAGCATGGGAAAGTTTTTACGCCGTTGATCGTCAACATGGTCCGGGCCGGGGAAAAAGCCGGGATCCTGGACGATGTTCTCAACCGTGTTTCCAACTTGTTGGAAAAGGACCTTGAGACCAGGGATAAGATCAAATCCGCCACCCGCTATCCGATAATTGTTCTGGGGGCGTTGGCGCTGGCATTTGTCGTCCTGACCCTTTTTGTTATTCCCAGATTTGTGAGTTTCTTTGGCGCATTCGAAGCGGATCTTCCCCTCCCGACCAAGATCCTGATCGGCTTTAACAACCTGACCACCCGTTACTGGTATTGGTTTTTGGGGATCATTTTTGTCGGATCCTATCTTTTCAAGAGATCCCTGGACACTGAGAAGGGAAGATATACCTGGGATCGTTTTCTGCTATCCACTCCGATCTTCGGGCCGCTGCTGACAAAGATCAACCTTTCCCGTTTCGCCCGGATGCTGGCGGCCATGCTGCGCAGCGGAATACCCATTCTGGAAGCGCTGACCATCACTTCGGCCACGGGGGGGAACTCGGTTATCTCGCGGGTCGTTTTGGACGTGCGCGATGAGGTTGCGGGGGGGAAAAGCCTGGCGGAGCCGATGCAGGGAAGCATCTTTCCTCCCATTGCTATCGCCATGGTAGCGATCGGGGAGAAGGCGGGAAATCTGGAGGGGATGTTGAACAAAGTTGCGGATTATTTTGATCGGGAGGCGGATTATACTATAAAGAACCTTACTCCCCTCCTTGAGCCCATTCTTATCCTGGGGCTTGGGGTGATCATGTTGATCTTTGCGCTGGGCATATTCTTGCCCATGTGGGACCTGATCAGGGTCTACAAGAAATTTTAAATATTTCGCTTGACAAATATTAGAGGTAAAATATAATTATTCGGGAAGTGAGATAAGGAGAGAAAAATGAACGTAGAATGGTTGATAATGGTGGGAGTTGTTTTGTTGGTTTTTGGCTTTCTTTTTATTTTTTCGCGGAATGCGCTGATGGTATTGGGTTCGGTCATGAATGCGCCCGTGGCCACCATTGATGAGAAATTAAAATCTTACCGGATCCTGGCGGGAGTGGTACTGGTGGTGATCGGCGGCTGGTTGATCTCGGTAGCCTTTGGGTATCCCAGTTTGTGGTATCTGCACATCATCGGGGTGACCGTGCTTTTTTTTGGCCTTCTTTATTTATTCCTGCCCGAATGGTTGGACTGGCTTTCCTCGGTCCTTGATCATATCCTGCTTTCAACGGATGAGGCAGTGATCGCGGCCAGGAAAAGCCTGGGGATAATTCTTATTATTTCCGCCATCTATGTATTTTATTCGGCCTATTTGGTGATGAGATAAACGGAAAAGGAGGTTAAAATGGGATATTTGATTACGATTGGCGTGATCGTTCTGGTTTTCGGCTTAAGTCTGTTGTTTACTCCGAACGCTTTGGGAAAGATCGGGGAAATATCCAATCGGATCATTCTCTATCTGGATGAAAAGCTACAGCCGGCAAAATTATGGATAGGATTGGTCCTGATCGCGGTCGCGGCCTGGCTGCTTTACGTGGTGGCAAAATATCCGGAGCTGAATTATCTGAACGCGGTCTGGATCATCAGCCTGTTCTTCGGCCTGCTTTTTGTGTTCCTGCCGAACTGGCTGGCCGCGCTTTCAAATGTTTCCAACCGGATCGTATTTTCCACCGATGAAGTGGTCATGGGGTCGCGTAAGATCTTTGGCATCATCCTCCTGATCATAAGCATCTATATATTTTATGCGGCCTATGCGGTCAGGTGAAGCCCAGCCTGCCAACGCGGGCACTTGACAAAGTCAAGGGTTATGCTAGAATCTGGTCAGTTAAAGGAGGTGAGAGTTTAGAATGAAACGTGGTTTTACATTGATCGAGTTGGTCATGGTTATCGTTATTCTGGGGATTCTGGCGGCAACGGCGCTACCTCGCTTTGTGGACCTGGGCGCTCAGGCAAGAGAGGCGGCAGCTCGAGGATCATTGGGTAACATTCGCGCTGCGATTGCTATCACATACGCCAGCAACGCGGCTAACAGGGTGGATCCTCTGATCCCGACCAGCGTTGAGGCATATATGTTCCAGGATAACCAGATCCCGACCGAGCCGTATTGCGACTGCAAAGATGTAGAGGTGGGTACGGGTGAGCCGGCAGCCACTGCTAGTGTTGGCGGATGGTATTATGACAGCGCCAACGGCCGGGTTTATATCAATCACTCGGATTATTCGATGTACTAATTAGTATAGAACGAGGTTGTTTTTTTCAGAGGCTTCGGGATCCCGAAGCCTCTGACATTTTAAGGATGAAAATCGACAAACAGGCTTTCGCGGTCGTCTCTGTATTCCTGGTCTTAGTCCTTCTCTTTTTCTTTCGTTTCCTTTCCGGGGATCAGATCATAGGATTTAAGGACCTGACGCGCTATTTTTATCCCCTTAGGCATTTGATGGTGGAGCAGGTCCGGGTCGGCAGTTTTCCCCTTTGGAACCCCTATATCTTTTGCGGTTATCCGCTGCTGGCGACCCTCCAGATCTGCTTTTTCTATCCTCTGTCCGCGATCTATTACCTGCTCCCTTTCAACCTGGCTTTTAATTATTACATCATCCTCCATTATTTTCTGGCCGCTGTTTTCATGTATTGGATGCTGCGCCATTTTGAACTTAATCGATTTTCCTCTCTCTTTGGAGGGATTGTTTTTGCATTCTCCGGCTATCTGCTCTCGGTTTCCAACATGAACACTTCGCTTTCTTCGGTGGTCTGGCTTCCCGTGATTCTTCTGATTTTTGACCGGATCATGAGAGGAAGAAAGCTTAAGGACGTGGTGTTTCTCGGAATCTTTTTGGCCTTGCAGTTCCTGGGAGGGGAGCCGACCGTGATCTATGTCACCCTCTGGTTCCTGATCGCTTACGCTGCTGTGTTCTCAGGGGGATGGAAGGCATTTTCAAGGAACATCGGCGGCATGATCTTATCCGGCATGATCGCGCTCGGGTTGGTGGCGGTGCAGCTCTTCCCCTTCCTTGAGCTGGTAAAGCATTCCGACCGGATCTTGCGCGGCGCTTATGAGATGGCGACCATCCGGTCGTTCCCCCCGCGCGAAATAATAACATTCGTCTTTCCGTATTTTTTCGGCAATCCGGCCCAGTTTGGCGGTTATACCGCCACTCTTCTGGGCAAAACCATTCAGGACTGGCTCATTTCTCCTTATTTGGGCATTCTCCCCTTGATCTTTGTCTTTTTATCTTTTCGAAGGGATCGAAAGCTCTCGCTTTTTCTGGCGATGGCGGCGGCGGTGTCTTTGGTCCTTTCTTTTGGCAAATATACGCCTTTTTACCGATTGGCATATCTTTTCCCGGGAGTATCCTTGATCCGTTATCCGGTCAAGTACTTGTTCATGACCACCTTCTGCCTGGTAGTGCTGGCTGCCCATGGTTTTGATTGGCTGTATTCGGCCCTGGACGAGAGTAAAGATAAGATCTTACCCTTTTTTAAGGTGGTCTTTGCTCTCTCGGTGGTGCTCGGTTTGATTTTTATGCTGATTTATTTTTGCCGGCTGCAGATCTTCCTTTTCTTATCTCAGAAATATTCTTCTGCTCTTCCCAAGTATTTCTTTAATCTGCTGGCGAGCATCATTGAATTTAATCTCCTGAGCCTTCTCTTCATCATTTTTTATCTTTTTGCTTTTTCCCTTCTTTTGTACATGGCTTTCAGGGGAAAGATAAAAAGATCGATTTTTGCCCTGCTGGTGACCGCGCTGGTGACCGCGGATCTTTTTTCCAACGGATCAAGTATTATCGTCCCGGTAAGGAGAGAAGTCTTCGAAAAGGTCCCGAAAAACATAGAGATATTGCTCAAAGAAAAGGGGATATACAGATTTTTTTATACACCGGAGCTTGAGCAAGAGAACCGGAGCACCTTTGGCGAAGATTACAGCTCGGCTTTGCTCGAGTCAAAAGACAACCTGGCGGCGAACTGGCATATTCCCTACCACCTTTTTGACTTCCTCGGATATGAGTCGATCAAGCCCGCCTGGCTTTATTACAGCTATGAGCCGTACTTTAAAAAGGAAGGCATTAAAGATAATTTCAGGTATTTATCCCTTTTTAATGTTAAATATATCGCTGCTGCAGAAGAACTGGATGTCCCTTACCTCAAGCTATTGCGGCATAAGAGCAAATACGGCCGCACCCTGTATCTATATGAAAACCCCAGGGCTCTGCCGCGGGCATATATTGTGGATGCCGAGTGTGAGCCCGCGCCTTCGCTGGGGAGATCCTCTATTTTGAAATATTCTCCGGCTGAAATAATCGTCACGGCAGAGCTGCTAAAAGAGGGGGCATTGTTCATAAGCGAGCCGTTTTATCCGGGATGGCGGGTCTATGTGGATGGCAAGAGGGCGCTGAGCTTCCGGGCAAGGAACTTTTTCAGGAAGGTCAATCTCACGTCCGGCAGACACCGGGTGCGGTTCGTCTATGCGCCGTTTTCTTTCAGGGCAGGGGGCTACATTTCCTTGGCAACCATTTTGGGATTGATGCTGGGAGGTATCGCATATTTTCGAAAAAACAAATAAGACGGATATCATAGTATATTTTCTTTTCCTGTTGCTGACCCTGCTTTTTTTCCATCCCTTTCTTTCCGGGAAAAATATCCTGTCCTTTCGCGACCTTTCCCTTTATTTCTATCCATTGAGACATTTGATGGTTGATATGGTCAGGGCCGGACAGCTCCCGCTCTGGAATCCCTATATGCTCTGTGGGTATCCGCTGCTGGGGACCCTTCAGGCCTGTTTCTTTTATCCCCTGAGCCTGGTCCTTTATTTGCTTCCATTTTCTCTTGCGTTCAACTATTATTCGATCCTGCATTATTTCCTGGCTGCGGTTTTCATGTACTGGCTCATGAGGCATTATAAGCTTTCCCGCTCCTCTTCCTTCCTGGCAGGGACGATTTTCGCTTTTTCAGGCTATTCGCTTTCTATGGCGAACATGAACACGACTTTGAGCTCCTTTATCTGGGCGCCCCTCCTTCTTCTCTTTTATGACAGGATCATCAGCTCCGGCGTCCGTTTCACAAAGGACTGGCTAATCCTGGGAATACTCTTTTGCATACAGTTCCTTGGGGGAGAGCCGACGATCATATATCTGACGGCCCTTTTTCTTCTGGCCTATGGGGTAGTGGAGAGCCGGCGTTCTCTTATTCCGGCCTTAAAGAATGCGGCGGTGCTTGTCCCGGCGCTGGCGCTGGCGGCGGGCCTGGCCGCGGTTCAGCTCTTTCCTTTCATGGAGACTGCGGTGCACTCGCTTCGGCTCCTCAAGACCGATTATCTGTTCATTTCGTTCAAGGCCTTCCCGCCGCGCGAGCTTATAAATTTTGTGCTTCCTTTTTTCTTTGGCAGCCTGATCAGGGATGGGAGTTTTTTGCCCCTCCTCTTGGGGGATAAGTTCCAGGCGTGGATCCTTTCTCCCTATATTGGTTTTTTTCCGCTGTTGTTCGCTTTTCTTTCCCTCAGAAAAGGGATGGATCGCAGGATAATCCTCCTTTGGGCCGCGGTCATCTTTTCTTTTCTGATGGCCTTTGCCCGCTTCACCCCGGTTTATGGCTTTTTCTTCAAGTTTCTTCCCGGCATATCCTTTATACGCTATCCCGCGAAATATATCTTCCTGGCGGTCTTTTCGCTCTCAATGCTTTGCGGTTTTGGGTATGAATCCGCCCTGGCGTTGATCGAAAAAAAGAAAAGCGGGGTGAACTGGGTCATCACTTTTCTCTTATCATCGCTGGTGCTGGTCGGCCTGCTTCACCTGTGGTCAAGCGCGAATCTGGAGAACATATTTTTTCACCTGAAGCGGTACCTGCCTTCATTTCTGGGCCCTTATCATATGGGCGGATTATGGAGAATCTTGACCTTTGATGTCCAGAGCCTGAGCAATCTTTTTATTTATCTTCTTCTCGGCATATCTTTCTTTACTATGGCAAGAAAGGGGTTGAGCAGAGAAATCTTTGGTTTTCTGGTGATCTCGCTCATCATTTTTGATTTTTTTTCTGTCAATTCATCCATTAACATTCCTGGGGAACATCGGGTTTTTGAGAATGTGACCCCCAATATCCGGATCCTGAAGGAAGACAAAGGCGCCTTCCGATATTTTTCCATCCCCTCAAGGCGGGTTGACCTTGATGCGGCGAGCAGAACCTATGATGAGAACCTTCTGCATGACAAGGATAATCTGAGCCCCAACTGGCTGGTACCATACCGGATCGCTCACCTTGGCGGGAGGGAATCGATGGAGCAAAGGGGTTTCTCCCGACTTTACTGGCCGGTAGCGGAGAGATTGGCAGAGGACCATGGTCGTCTGCTTGACATGGCGAACGTGAAATATATCTTCGCTTTGAAAGATATCGACCGGCCGAATTTGAAGCTTCTAAGGAAAAAGGAAATGGGCGAGATCACCGGTAATCTCTACCTGAATTCAAGCTGTTATCCCCGAGCTTACTTTGTTAAATCGGTGAGGGTAGAGAAAGACCGGGATAAAATAATCGAAAAATTGCTGGGTGCGGATTTTGATCCCAGGAACGAAGTCGTTCTGGAGGAAGAATTGAAATATGAGTGGAAACCTTCCTTTTCCAGGGAGGGGGTTGAGGTCCTTTCTCATGAGCCGAACCGGGTCATGATCCGCACCTTTTCGGACAAACCCAGGGTCATGTTCCTGAGCGACACCTATTATCCGGGATGGAAGGCGTATGTGGATGGGAAAGAAACCAGGATCTATAGGGCAAATTATATGTTCAGGGCGGTTAAGCTTGGGCCGGGTAAGCATGAGGTCAGATTTGTATATTCCCCCCTAAGTTTCAAGCTGGGGTCGATCATCTCTCTCTTCTCCCTTGTTCTGGTGGCGGTTCTCTTTTTCAGGGTGACCAAATGAAAAAGAGCACGGTCTTACTTCTCTTGACCCTGATCCTGCTGATGCAGTTTGGGTTGCGGGTTCCTTTTCTGTCTGAGCCGATGGAGGGGGATGAAGGGGTATATGCTTATATCGCCAAAGGGCTGCTGCTGGGGGAGGTCCCTTACCGGGATACATTTGATCATAAACCCCCTGGGATCTATTTTATTTATGCGGGTATATACAAGCTGTTCGGTGAAGATCTTTTTACTCTCCGATTGGTCACCTCCGTTTTGAGCTTGTTCTCGACTCTAGCCGTGTTCTTGATCGGCAGTTGCCTTTTGGGTAGTGCAGGCGGTTTGCTATCTGCTTTTCTATATGGGATTTTCTCGGGCGGACCTTTTCTTGAAGGAACGATGTCGAATACCGAAGGCTTTATGGTTATAATCCTGCTCTTTGCCCTTTATTTATTTTATCTTGCGGAAAACAGAAAAAAGTTGGCCTTTTACCTGGCGGCCGGAATTTTATCCGGACTGGCTTTCATGATAAAACAGGTAGCGGTCTTTAATTTTCTGGTCTTTCTGTTTTTTGCATTTCTCTCATCTGATCGCATGTTTTCTAGAGAGGGATGGCAAAGGACCGGATTGTTAATCGCGGGGCTTGCCGTGTTCCCCATTATGTTTACAGCTTATTTTTGGATCGCTGGAGCATTCAGGGAATTCTTCCTTTATGCTTTTATGTCGAATCTGGGCTATGTTCGACCCATGGTGGGGGTTTTTACCACAAAATGGGGCATACGCAACCTGTTCCGGGTCACTTCTCTCCTGCTGGAGGATTCGATTCCTTTGCTGCTTTCTTTTGCTGCCGGCGCAACTATAGTATTTAAGGATAGATCCCGTCCTTGGATGATAGTGCTGTTCTGGTCCATCGCCTCGCTAATGGGTGCCCTCCTGGGAGGGTATTATTTCGGACATTATTTTTTACCTTTGCTCCCGGGATTGGCCATATTAAGCATTTACGCTCTGGTCGAGTGGCGGAAGCGCCGTTTGCCGTTGATCTTCAACCTTCTGGGAGTGATGACCATTCTTGTCCTGTCCGTGTTTGTAATCTTAAATTCCTACAGGTTCTACCTTTCTTACAGCGGGAACGAAATTTCTTATGCCCGGTATCATATTGATAATCTAAGCATGGCAAAGGAAGCCGGCGAGATCATCCGCAAAAGGTCCAATCCCGAGGACACTATTCTGGTGGTGGGGGGCGATCCCACCATCTATTTTTATTCCGGAAGAAGATGCCCCTCTCATTTTATTGGTCTCCCTTATCTCTTTCCGGAGCTTTTCAAAAGGGCTTTCATCGAGGCGGAGGAGGTCATCCAAAAAAGGGCTCCTAAATATGTTATACTGACCCGTCCGGTATACGACGAGTTCTTTTCTCTGTTGATGAGTAATTACAAGATCTTCCTGCAGAGAAAGGGGCGCTGGCATGATGAGGTTGTGCAGTGGGGGATCTTTGAAAGGAAAAAACGATGAAGATCTCCTGTTTTTTTCCTATGTACAATGAAGAAGGCAACATACGGGCGGTTGTCTCTTCCGCGCGGTCCGTGCTGGAGAAGCGGTGTGATGATTTTGAGACCATTGTGGTCAACGACGGCAGCCGGGACCGGACCCGGGAGATCGCCGAGGAACTCGCCCGAGAGGACGCGCGCATCCGGGTCGTGAATCACGAGAAGAACCAGGGATATGGAGCGGCCCTGCGTTCCGGTTTCAAGGCCAGCCGCTATGAGGTCATCTTTCAGTGCGATGGCGACAACCAATATGATCTGGAAGAGATCGATGGGCTTTTGCCCTTCCTCAAAGAGCATGATTTCGTGGTGGGTTATCGTATAAAGAGACGGGATCCTTTCTACCGCACGCTGGAGGCCCTCTGGTACCGCTTTTTGCTCCGGCTCTTGTTCGGCCTCAAGCTCCGGGATGCCAACTGCGCCTTCAAGCTTTTTAAAAAGAGGATCATGGACCAACTAACGCTTGAATCTAACGGGGCAATTATCAACGGAGAAATATTCATTAAGGCCCGCAAACTCGGTTTTAGCCGGATCAAGGAGGTTGGGGTGAACCATTATCCCCGGAGAGCGGGAGAACAGACCGGCTCGAAGTTGAAAGTGCTCTGGGAGGCGTGGGTTTCTATATTACGGTTATGGGCTGTGACTCGGCGATAAATCTTTGGATCTTTTGCTGTTCTTTCGGATGATAAAAGATCCAATCCTCGACGATCTTTAATTGCCATTGCGAAAATTTGATATCCTTTCCCGCCTCTTTTTTCTCCCCGATCGGTTCATTCGGCTGCCGCAGATATGAGCGGTTCGACCTTGCCACGGTTCCAATGTTATTTAAGAGATCGTTCCAGCAAGACATGGAATCCAATTTTTTTTCATAGAAATATCGTCCTGCGGCATAGACTTTTAAGACATCATTTTCGAATAATCTGTCAATGGATCCGCGGTCAAAAAAAGGTCGGAACTTATGCCCTTTTATTCGGTTAAGTAAAGTCTGTAGTACAGTTGCCGCAGTGGCGCCTCTTTTGCAGAAAGCGATATATAAGGTGCCCCTTAATTTTCGGCCCAAATGGGTCCTTTTATATTGGGCTCGGATGGCTTCGATGCTCTTTGATGGAATTGATGTTTTCATGGCTAAATTATCATCGAGTTTTCAAGCTGGAAATTTCACTTTTTGCGTGCTATAATTAGCGTTGTTCCGGGTATGACAGGGGAGGAAAATAGACCCACATGAGAATGTCGCAGTTGGTGGCGCCGACGTTGCGGGAGGACCCCTCGGAGGCGGAGGTAGTTTCCCACAAGCTTTTGCTTCGAGCCGGCTTTATTCGGAAGTTGGCTGCCGGTGTGTACACATTTTTACCCCTTGGTTTCCGCGTTCTGAACAAGGTCATCAATATCGTCCGCGAGGAGATGAACCGCGCCGGCGCCCAGGAGGTCTTTATGCCGGTGCTGCTTCCGGCCGAGCTCTGGCAGGAGACCGGCCGCTGGGACATGTACGGCAAAGAGCTTTTCCGCATCCAGGACCGCCATGAGCGCGAATTCTGTTTAGGTCCTACCCATGAGGAAGTCATTACCGACCTGGTCCGTAATTCGGTTCGTTCCTACCGCAATCTGCCGGTGAATCTCTACCAGATCCAGACTAAATTTCGCGACGAGATCCGTCCCCGTTTCGGCCTGATGCGCGGCCGGGAATTCATGATGAAAGACGCTTACAGCTTCCACGCCTCGGAGGAAGATCTGGACAAGGAATATCAGAATATGTATCAGACCTATTGCCGCATTTTTGAGAGGATGGGCCTCCAATACCGGGTGGTGGAGGCGGATACGGGCCTGATCGGCGGCGGTTTCTCGCAGGAATTCATGGTCTTGGCGGATACCGGGGAAGAAGAAATATTCTATTGTGACAAATGTGATTATGCCGCGAGCAGGGAGTCGGCGGGAGTAGGGGCGTATAGGATGGGGGCGCAGGAAAAGGATAAGGAAAAGGATAAGGAAAAGGTCAAAGAAGTCCACACCCCGAACGCTAAAACCATCGAAGAAGTAACTGCGTTTCTCAAGGCTAATCCGGAGCAGATGATCAAGACCCTGATCTATGAGACCGAGGCCGGCCCGGTTGCAGGCCTGGTCCGCGGCGACCACGCCCTGAACGAAGCCAAGCTCAAAAAAGTCCTGGGGGTCGAAGACCTGAAGTTAGCTTCGGAAAAAGTGATCGAAAAGGTTACCAAGGCCCCCCTGGGTTTTGCCGGCCCACTTAGCCTTAAAGGCGTAAAGATCGTGGCGGACACGGCGGTTCCCCTGATCGAGCACGGCATAACCGGGGCGAACAAGAAAGATTATCATGTCATCAATGTCTCCTACGGAAGGGATTACAAGGCAGAGCTGATCGGAGATATCCGTTATGCCCTGCATTCCGATGTCTGCCCCAGATGTGAGAAAGGAAAGTTCAAAGTGGTGCGTGGGATCGAAGTGGGACATATTTTCAAGCTTGGGACTAAATACTCCGCCAAGATGAAATGCGTTTATCTGGACGAAAATAATCAAGAAAAGCCAATGATCATGGGCTGTTACGGCATTGGCATCGGCCGAACCGCCCAGGCTGCGGTGGAACAGAACAACGACAAGGATGGGACGATCTGGCCTAAACCCATTGCGCCTTTTTCTGTGGCGGTGATCCCGGTGAATTCGAGCGATGAATCACAGATGAAGACCGCGCAGAAGATATACGATGAAGGAAGGATCGCGGGGATAGAAATGCTCCTGGACGATCGCGAGCAAAGGGTCGGGGTCAAGCTCAAGGATATCGATCTCATGGGTATTCCGATAAAGCTTATTGTGGGCAAAGCCTTAAAGGAAGGGAAAATCGAGATCAAGTTGCGCAAGACCGGGGAAATCAAGCTGGTCGCGGTTGAAAAGGCCATAGAAGAGGTCAGGGCTCTGCTGGCATGACGGTCAAGAACAAGAGCTTGAAATTGCAGACCAAGGGAAGGGATCATGTGATCGATATTACGGGTGAGGTGGAGGATGCGGTCTCGGCGTCCAAGGTCAAGGACGGCATTGTGACCGTTTTTGTCCACGGTTCTACCGCCTCAGTCACCACGATCGAGTATGAGCCCGGCCTGGTCAAGGACATTAAGAGCCTGGATGAAAAACTCGTTCCTTCGGAGGTTACTTACGCGCACGATGCGACCTGGGGGGACGCGAATGGCTATGCCCATTTGCGGGCTTCCCTTATCGGTCCATCCATCACGGTCCCGGTGGTTTCCGGCTCCATGACCCTGGGGACCTGGCAGCAGATCATCGTCATCGACCATGATAATCGCCCGCGCAGCCGGGAAGTTATAATCCAGGTTATGGGGGAATAAAGAAATGTGCGGAATATTCGCCATCTCAGCCAAAGAAAATATCATTGACAGCCTTTTTGTGGGAACGTTCTATCTCCAGCATCGGGGCCAGCAATATTGCGGGCTCTCGACCTCCACGGGTGAAGGAATAAAGATCCGTACCCATAAAGGGCTGGTGCGGGAGACATTTACCAATGATCTGGGCGGGATGGAAGGGACCATGGGGATAGGCCACACCTCGCTCAAGGACCGCCAGCCCATCAAGCTGGATTCCAAAATGGGAGAATTTACCATATGTTTTGAGGGGAACATCATCAATCGGGAGGAGCTTATCGAGGATCTTAAAAAGCGGGGGCACTCCTTTTACACGGATGCGGATATTGAGGTCATTGCCAAACTCATCGCGCAGGGAGACAACTTTGTTGACGGCATCGAGAAAATGGCGCAAAGGGTTCGCGGGGCCTACGCCCTGGTCATCTTGTCAAAGGGCAGGATATATGCCGCCCGCGACAAGCATGCTTTTCGTCCCATGGTCATCGGCAAAAAGGATGGAGCGGTGGCGGTGACATCGGAGTCGTGTTCTTTCATCAATCTCGGTTTTTCGATCGTGAGGGACGTCAAGCCGGGGGAGATACTGGAGATCCGGGACTCTGAGTTTGAGACCAAAAAGGTCATCCCTGCTGAGTTCACCCAGTACTGCTCTTTTGAATGGGTCTACACCGCGAATGTGGCGTCCACCATTGATGGATTATCCGTCGACATTGCGCGCCGGAATCTGGGGGCGGCCCTTGCCCGGCGCTATCCGGTGGAGGTTGATATCGTTTGCGCGGTGCCGAATTCGGGCATCGGGCACGCCATCGGCTATTCGCAGGAATCGAAGATCCCCTTTGACAATGTTTTCATCAAATATGATTATGCCAGCCGTAGTTACACCCAGCCCACCCAAGCGGAACGCGACCGCGAAGCCAAGATCAAGCTCATTCCAGTGCCGGCGAAGATCGAGGGCAGGAGAGTTGTGATCTGTGACGATTCCATTGTCCGCGGAACTCAGATGAAGAACGATCTGACGGTTAAGCTTAAAAAGAACGGGGTAAAGGAGATCCATGTCAGAGTGGCCTGCCCTCCGTTAAAAGCTCCCTGTATGTATGGGGTCGCCACCCGCTCCAAAAAAGAGCTGGCCGCCCATGAAAAGACGGTCGAGCAGATCCGTGAATATATCGGGGTGGATGGCCTGGCTTATAACACGCTGGAGGACCTGGGCAAGGCATTGGGGAGGCCTTTGGATCAAATTTGTGTGTCGTGCTGGAATGATGTTTATAGGGTTTAGGTGGTTGGGTTGATAGGTGGATAGGCTATGAAGAAGGAAGCGTGCGGAGTATTTGGGATTTATAATTTCAAGGGGGATAATCCTGCCAAATCGGTCTATTACGGCCTTTTTGCCCTGCAGCACCGCGGCCAGGAATCCGCCGGCATAGCTGTCTCCGATGGAGAGGATGTTAGGCACCACAAGGGGATGGGGTTGGTCAATCAGGTCTTTGATGAGATAAACCTGAGCAGATTAAAGGGGCATATGGCGATGGGGCACGTGAGGTATTCCACTACCGGATCTTCTTCGATCGAGAACGCCCAGCCCATCGTGATCGATACCCGCTACGGGACGATCGCCCTGGCGCATAATGGGAATCTCATCAATTCCGGCGACCTCCGGCAGGACCTCAAGGAGAAGGGGATCAGCTTTGTGGGGACCAGCGATTCCGAAGTGATTGCGGCCATGATCGCCACTTCAAAGAAAGATGATTTTGAGGATGCCCTGATTGATACCCTCAAGCATTGCAGGGGGGCGTTTTCTCTCTTGATCATGACCAGGGATAAGCTGATCGCGGTAAGGGATCCCCACGGCATCCGGCCGCTTTCCATCGGCAAATTGGAAAATGCCTATGTGATCTCTTCGGAAACCTGCGCTCTGGATATTCTGGGCGCTAATTACCTGAGGGATGTGGCCAACGGCGAGATCGTGGCGATCGACAGGGACGGATTGCGGTCAAAAACCTGGATCATGGGTGAGAGGGAGGCGATCTGCGTTTTTGAGTATATCTATTTTGCCCGGCCGGACAGCGTCCTTGATGGTCGCAATGTGTATGAGGCGCGCTACCAGATGGGAAAGTATTTGGCCAAGGAGCATCCGGTGGAGGCGGATATGGTGATGGGAGTTCCTGAGTCGGGCGTGCCGGCGGCCATGGGGTATTCCGCCGAATCCAAGATCCCTTACGGGGAAGGACTGATCAAGAATCGGTATATCGGGCGGACCTTTATCCAGCCCAGCCAGGAGATCAGGGACCTGGGGGTCAAGTTGAAACTCAATCCTATCCGTGATGCGGTGCGCGGAAAAAAGGTGATCGTGCTGGACGATTCGATCGTGAGGGGTACGACTTCACGGCAGATGGTGAGATTGATCCGTGAAGCAGGCGCGCGCGAAGTTCATATGCGGGTCTCCTCTCCTCCCAATCTCAATCCCTGTTTTTACGGGATCGATACCGCAACCAAAGCCGAGCTGATCGCGGCAAACCTTTCGGTAGAGGGTATTCGCAAATACATCGAGGCGGATTCTCTGGGATATCTGAGCTTGAAGAACCTGATCCGTTCGATAAGTTTGCCCGCAAAGAGCCTGTGTCTGGCGTGTTTTAACGGTGAATATCCGGTAAGAGTGCCGGAGCGACTGCAGAGCTTAAAGCTGTTTTTCAAATAAAGCCCCTCGACTCCCTCTCGACAAGTTCGAGGTCGCTCGGGGCAGGGAGGTGATAAAGATGGCAGAAGCAGAAAACTGTGGATGTTACCCTAAATGCACCAAGTGCGGGGCCGAGCTTGTTCCCTTGTCCGATTTCTCCAACAACTCGGTTTCCATTCGCTACAAGGCCTGGGCCTGCACCAATAAGGACTGTCGTTTCTTTGTGGTGCTTCGCGGCGGAGATGTCTATTACGGCATTGCGACCGCCGAAGCGGCTAGATAAGCGCTTACTTTCAAAGGAGGAGCTATGATTACCTATAAGCAGGCGGGGGTTGATATTGAGGCCGGCAACGAGGTAGTTCGCCGCATAAAGAAGATCGCCCGGGGAATTGGGCTTTTCGGGGGTCTTTACCCGTTCGGCAAGAATTATTTGGTGGGAGCGGCTGATGGGGTCGGCACAAAACTCAAGCTTGCCTTTATGATGAACCGTCATGAGACTGTCGGTATTGACCTGGTTGCCATGAACGTGGACGATGTGGTCGCCATGGGAGCCAAGCCCCTTTTCTTCCTTGACTACATCGCTTGCCAGAAGGTTCAGCCGCGCGTGATCGAGAAGATCATAAAAGGGATCATGTCCGGCTGCAAAAAGGCGGGGTGTGAGCTGTTGGGTGGCGAAACCGCGGAGCTTTCGGATTTTTACCAGACGGGAGAATACGATCTGGCCGGCTTTACCATCGGCATCGTGGAAAAAAAGAAGGTCATCAACGGTTCAAAGATCAAGCCCGGGGACCGGATAATCGGGTTGGCCTCCTCCGGGCTGCACAGCAATGGTTATTCCCTGGCGCGGAAGGTCTTTTTTGACCATGCGAAATTGGACCCGAAAGTAAAGTTTGAGGATCTTGGCAAGAGCCTGGGAGAAGAGCTTCTGACCCCCACCCGGATCTATGCCCCTCTCATCTTGAAATTGATCAAGCGTTATAATATCAAGGGGATTGCCCATATTACCGGAGGCGGAATTCTCGAGAATTTAGGAAGGATCCTTCCCAGAAAAGCGCAGGCGGTGATCGATCTTTATTCGTGGACGATACCGCAGATCTTCCGCATGATCCAGCGGATGGGAAAGGTCGATCAAAATGAGATGTACAAGACTTTTAACATGGGGATCGGAATGGTTTTGGTCGTGGAGGGGAGAGCAGCGGATAAAGTAATGAAGTTTCTAAAGAAGCAGGGTGAAAAAGCATTTCTGATCGGAGAGATCGGGAAGGGCAAGGGCGAAGTGATCATAATATGATAAATATCGGAGTTTTGATCTCGGGCCGCGGCTCAAACCTCCAGGCGATCATCGATGCTTCGGAAAAGGGCAAAATCCCGGCCAAAGTTGCGGTGGTGATCTCAAATAAGCCTGATGCTTATGGTCTGGAGCGGGCAAAGAAGCATAAGATCCCAACCGCGGTCTTTGATCCCAAGAAGTTTTCGGATAAAAACACCTACGAACTAGAGATAGTCAAAACTTTAAAAAAATATAAGGTGGATTTGGTTTGCTTGGCTGGGTATATGAGAATTGTCGGGCCGATCCTGCTTGAGCATTATCAGGGAAGGATGATGAATATCCATCCGGCTCTTCTGCCGTCTTTCCCCGGCCTTCATGTCCAGAAGGCGGCCCTGGATCACGGAGTAAAAGTCTCAGGGGCTACGGTTCATTTTGTGGATGAAGGATGCGATACTGGTCCCATAATTGTCCAGGCCGCGGTTCCGGTCTTAGAGGATGACACTGAGGAAACACTATCTGCCAGAATCTTGGAGCAGGAGCACAAGATCTATCCTCAGGCGATAAAATTGTTTGCCGAAGGGAAACTGAAAATAGAGGGGAGAAGAGTGAGAATATCATGAAGAAGAAACGCAAGGTTTCCGTGAGAAGAAAGGCGCAGGCAAAGGCGAAGGCAAGGGCAAGGGGGAAACGCTACTCTCTGTTGTCGGTTTCAGATAAGACCGGGCTGGATCGATTTGCAGCCGGTCTAAAAGACCTGGGTTTTGAGATCGTTTCTTCAGGAGGTACGGCTAAGTTCCTGCGCAGTAAGGGCATAAAGGTGACCGAAGTCGCGAAATTGACGGAATATCCCCCCATGCTGGACGGCAGGGTCAAGACCCTGCATCCGGTGATCCACGGCGGGATCCTGGCGGATCAGACCAATCCCGCGCATCTCAAGGAGCTCAGGAAATTCAAGATCCATCCCTTCAGCATGGTGGTCTGCAATCTTTATCCCTTTGAGCACGTGGTAAGCAAACCGAATTTCACCCACGAAGAAGCGATCGAAAATATCGATATCGGAGGCCCCTGCATGGTCCGCGCCGCCGCCAAGAACTACAAGAGCGTGGCGATCGTGGTCGATCCGGAAGATTACGATGCGGTGCTGCAGGAATTGAAGGAAGAAGGGGAGATCAAAGCCGCTACCAGGGAAAAACTGGCTTTCAAGGCATTCAAGCACACCAGATATTATGATTCGATCATTGTACGCTATTTGACCGCCAAGGTCGAAGGGGAGACGGAATTCCCCACTCATACCGATATCCTGCTGGAGAAGATCGAAGACCTGCGCTACGGCGAGAATCCGCATCAAAAGGCCGCTTTTTACCGGGAGGTTGGGGTCGGAGAAGGGGCCATGGGGGCACAGGTGACCAAGGCGAAACAGCTGCACGGCAAGGAACTGTCGTTCAATAACATCGTGGATATGGACGCCGCCTGGTCGACCGCCAATTATTTTGCCGATACGACGGTTGCCATCATCAAGCACACCAATCCCTGCGGAGTCGCCAAAGGTGCTGCCGTGTGCGAAGCTTACAAAAAGGCCTTTGCCTGTGATCCGGTCTCGGCTTTTGGCGGCATCGTGGCCTGCAACCGGCGGATCGATGAGGAAACCGCCAAGGAAATGAAATCGCTCTTTGTCGAGGTTGTCATCGCTCCGGCATACACCCCCCGGGCGCTGGAGATATTGAAGGAAAAGAAAAACCTTCGCATCATGGAAATGGGAGAGAAATCCATGGGGAGGTCGTTCTCCGGATTCGATTACAAACGGGTGAGCGGGGGAATGCTGGTCCAGGAGCCGGATCTTGCCCAGCTGGGCGTGAATGAGACCAAGGTCGTGACCAAGAAGCAGCCCAGCCTTTCCGAGATGGAAGATCTGTTCTTTGCCTGGGGGGTGGCCAAGCACGTTAAGTCGAACACCATTGTTCTGGTCAAGGACGGTGTTGCCATCGGCATCGGCGCGGGACAGATGAGCCGGATCGAGGCGGCGGAGCTCGCGGTCAAAAGGTCCCGAACCGAGGTCAACGGCGCAGTGCTCGCCTCGGATGCGTTTTTTCCGTTCCCGGATGTGGTGGAGCTTGCCGCCAAGCACGGCATAACGGCGATCATCCAGCCCGGCGGATCAAAAAGAGATCAGGAGTCGATCGACAAGGCGAATGAAGCCGGCATGGCCATGGTCTTCACCGGCAGACGGCATTTTAAACACTAGGGGGTGTAGCGTGTTGCGTGTTGCGAGTTGCGGGTTGCTGTTTATTTTATTACTGGGTGGTGTTGTTTATGCGCAGGATGTGGAGACAGTGGTGAAGGGCGACGAGGAGTCGACCCAGTTCTCGTCCAATATCGGCGGCATAAGCATCGGCTACATCAAAGCCGGCAGCCAGGAAGTCGGCAATCTTGCCTGGCATCCGGATCTTAAGGTTGGGCCCTGGGGTCTGGGGGCTGACGTAAATGTTGCTCTGGGGGAGAACAAGCCCTCCGGTTATGAGAATGTGGTCCTGCGCTATGTGGAGTATGATGACAGCAAGAAGGGGCTGCGTTACGGAGTAATCGATAATTTGACCTGGGGGCATGGCTTGCTCATGCGGAATTATTCCACCCGGGTGACCGGACCCGTCCTGCTCAATAATGAGCAGGTGGCGCTCAAGGGTTATGTGGACATGGATAAATATGTGGTAAGGGCGTTGGGGACAAGGTCCAACATCTATGGTGTTCGCCTGGAAGAGAGGGTCCATCCCATGTTAACCCTGGGGCAGACTTTCATAACCGACACAGACGGCGTTACGCCGGCGGGGACAACTGAAGTCCAGAAGGTAACCGGGATCGGAGTGGATGCCACGGTTCCTCTGCCCCTCAATCTTGAGGGCTATGCGGAATGGGCGCAGCTCATTGATCACGGGAGCGGATGGAGCGCCGGACTTTCCTGGGCGATGGACTTGATGGTGGCGAACGCTGCTTTTCTGGCGGAATACCGGTTGCTGGACAGCAAGTTCGTGCCGGGATATTTTGATTCCGACTATGAGACCGATCCCATCAATCTTTCCTCGGCTGAAGCCACCGGCAACATCAAAAACGGTTATCTGGCCCAGGCCGGGCTGGATGTGCTGGGGCTGGCGAAGTTGAACGCGATCTACGAATATTACAATGACAGTGAATACCCTTCGGTCTCGGCGGACCTTTTCGCCAAGCTTCCGCAGGAGATCGAAGTCACCGGCTATTATAAACAGCCCAAGTTTACCAATTTCAGGGCGCTCACGCTGGAAGAAGGAGCGATCATGGGAGGGTCGGTCGCTTACCCGGTCAATCCTTTTACCCGGATCGTCGTCCACTATAAGAAGGTCTATAATCCGGACACGGCGCAGGTTGAGGAGTCGCAGTATTACGAGTTGCGGCTCAGCTTCTGAGGACTTTTGCGCCTCGGGTCAAATCAATGACCCTTGAGGGTTTGCCGCTCTTTACTCTGCCGGCAAGCACATGATCTACCTGCGGCAGCTTTTGTCTTACTTCTTTTGCGGATAAAGCGGGTTTTTCTCCGGATCTATTGGCCGAAGTCGCCACGATCGGGCCGCTCCTCCTGATTAATTCTAAGATAGTTTTATGATCCGGCAGGCGCAGGCCGACCTTGGGGCTGCCGCCCGTTACAATCCTTGAGATCTTTCTGGTCTTGGGCACGACGAGGGTAGGTCCGGGCCAGTTCCTCCGGGCATAATCTTCCGCTTTCTTGCTGAACCTTCCTAGTTCTCTGGCTTGTTCAGTTGAGGCGACCAGAACCTGGAGGGGCTTGTTTTGGGGTCTATTTTTGATCTTAAAGATCTTTTTTATGGCTTTGGGTCGATGTAATGCTGCTCCGATGCCGAATACGGTCTCAGTGGGGAAGGCGATTACCCCGCCGCCTTTAAGGACCCTGGCTGCTTTTTTAATTTTGTCCTGCATGGTTTTGCTTGGATCGGTTTTTGAATATGCGGTAGATGGGCGGAGTAAGGAGCACGATCAAGACCAGGGCCAGGACAAGCTGATTTTTGGGATCTCTGAGATCAAGCAGTGATCGGCCCAGAAAATTAAAGACGATGGAGCTGGGGATCAATCCGATGAGGGTGCTCCAGAAATAGGGCCAGAACCTCATCTTTGAAAATCCGGCCCCAAAATTAACGATGTCATAGGGAACCAGGGGTACGATCCTCAGGAGAAGAATTATCCAAAAGCCCTCCCGGCTGATCTTTTCATCCAGCTTCTCAATGGCGGGGGTGTAGCGATGGAGCAGCCATTCCAGAAAATCTTCCCCCAGGAATCTGGCCAGGAAAAAGGCCAGGCAGGCGCTGGAGGTTGCCCCGATCACCGTGTAAATCGTTCCCCAAAGAGGCCCAAAGGAGATCCCGGCTGTGAGCGCGAGGAGGGTGGAGGAAAAGAGAAAAAAGGTCCGGATAATATACGTTCCGATAAATACGGTCGGGGACCAGAAACCGAAACTTAGAACAAATTCGCGGATCCTGTCAGGAGTGACATATTGATAGAGGCTGAAATATCGCGTGGCCCAAATCGCCCCCATAACGGCGGCGGCCAAAATTGATGCCTTTATTATTCTGTAAATGAGCGAGTCGTTATTAAGCATGCTGATGCCTTTGCGCATCAAGTAAGGAAGTTGAACATGAATTGAGCCATGTTCTTGGTGACCTGGCTTGCATATTTTTGTCCCAGATAAGTGCTGACCGCTTTGGCATTGATCTGGGCCAGGGTGGGATGGATGTGGATCGCTCTGGAGATGTCCAAGATGGAGAGTTTTGCGCTGGCGGCCAGGATCAATTCATGGATGATGTTGCCGGCATCCGGCCCCACGCAGGCGGCCCCGATGATCTTGTTCTTTTTTATTAAAAGTTTAAGAAACCCGACCTCGGCATCATCGCAGACGGCCCGGTCAAGGTCCTTGAACTCGAATTTGGCGGTCTCGCACCTTATGCCTTTTTCTTTTGCCATATTCTCGGTCATCCCGACATTGGCGACCTCCGGGTCGGTAAAGGTGCACCAGGGAACGAAGGCGTAATTCACCTTTCTGGGATACCTGAAGATCATATTGGCGATGACCACGCCTGCCTGGTGCGCGGCCATGTGAGTGAATTGATAATGCCCGACCGCGTCCCCGCAGGCCCAAATGTTGGAGACGGAGGTGCGCAGCCGTTTATTGACCTTAATGCCATTCTGGTCATACTTGACCCTGGCCATTTTAAGGTCCAGGTGGGAGATATTGGGGGTCCTTCCCGCGGCGATCAGGATATCTTCTGCCGCAAATTCCTTTTCCATTCCTTGATGTTTTACCCGGGAGGTCTTTTTTCCGTCTTTCCCATAGAATTTTTTGATGTCGCATCCCAGTATCAACTCGATCCCTTCATCTGTCAGTAATTTTTCCATTAGGGGTCCGATCTCCGGGTCATCATTGGGGAATAGATGCTCGAGCTTTTCCAGTACCGTCACTTTGCATCCAAACCGGCTAAAGGTTTGTGCGAATTCCAGGCCGGTCGATCCCCCGCCGACCACCAGGAGGGATTCCGGAAGTTTTTCCATGCTAAGGATGGTCTCATTTGTCAGGAAACCGGTCTCTTTCAATCCCTCTATGGGGGGGATCTCGGGGCGTGACCCGGTCGCGATGCAGAATTTTTTGGCGGTGGTCTTTACCCCGTCCACGTCAAGGGTGTGGTTGTCCACAAAGGTCGCGAATCCCTGGATGACTTTGATCCCCTGTTTTTCCAGGGCTTCCTTCGAATCCGCGCTCCCGACCGTGTCCTGGACATGATGGATGTAATCCGTTATCTTTTTGAGCTCGATATGGGAGAGCTGTATGTCGATACCGATCTTCTGGGCTTTTTTGAGGTCCCGGGCGACGTTGGCGGCGTGGATGATGGCTTTGGAAGGGACGCAGCCGTAGTTCAGGCTCTCGCCGCCGAGTTTTCCTTTTTCGACCAGCGCCACTTTCAGGCCGAGAGCGGCGGTTCCGCCAGCTACCACCAGGCCTCCCGCGCCGGCTCCCACGACGATCACGTCATAATCAAATTCCGCCATTTTTCTCTCCTGTCGGTATAATGATAGCATAAGTTTTGGTATAATATAAGGCCGAGATGAATGCGGATATCATAATTAAGAACGGCATGATTCTCACCATGGATGGGAAGTTTGCCCTCCACGAGAAAGCTGACCTGGCTATCAGCGGATCCAAGATCGTGGATATTTCCCTTGGAACGCAGTATAAGGCGAGCAAGGTCATTGATGCTAGCGGCAAACTGGTCATGCCGGGTCTGATCAATACCCACACCCATGCTGCCATGACCATGATGCGTGGCCTGGCGGATGATATGCCTCTGGATATTTGGTGGCAGAAGTTCATTTTTCCCATTGAGAAGAAGCTCTTGAGCCCGGAATTTATCAGGATCGGGGTAAGCTTGGCGGCCATAGAAATGATCAAATCCGGGACGACTTCTTTTTCGGACATGTATTTTTATGAGGACGACGCGGCTGAAGTTTGCAAGAAGATCGGGATTCGCGCATTTTTGGGTGAGGGGATACTGGATTTTCCCAGTCCTGACTGTCCCACCGCGGATGATTCGATCAAATACATTGAAAAACTGCATGAGAGATGGGGTAAAGACCCGATCATCCACCTGGAGGTGGCGCCGCATGCCCCTTATACCTGTTCGCCGGAAAATCTGAAAAAAGCCCAAGATTTGGCTGAGAGGTTGGACTTGCTCTTGCACATCCATGTATCTGAAACTGCTTCGGAAGTCGCCGAGTGCAGGCAGAAGAGGGGATGCAGCCCGATAAAGCATCTGGAGAAGATCGGTTTCCTGTCGGAGAGGGTCAAGGCGGTGCATTGCGTACACCTGAGCCGCGAAGACATCAAGATATTGAGGGAACGCAAGGTCAAAGTCGCCCATTGCCAGGAGAGCAATATGAAATTGGCGTCCGGGAATGCTCCCATCGTTGAGCTCATGGACGAAGGAGTGGTCGTTGGTCTGGGCACTGATGGGGCGGCATCCAATAATAACCTGGATATGTTCGATGAGATGGATGCGGTGGCCAAGGTTCATAAGGTCATGCGCGGCGATCCGACGGTGATGAACGCCAAGGATGTCCTGCGGATGGCGACTTCAGACGGCGCCAAGGTCATGATGAAGCCGGATATCGGGTCGCTTGAGATCGGAAAGACAGCGGACGTTGTCATTCTGGATCTGCATCGGCCGCATCTGACCCCACTTTATAACATTTATTCCCATCTGGTCTATTCCGCCGGCGGATCCGAGGTTGATTCCGTGATCATAAACGGAAAGCTGGTCATGGAAAAGCGGAAAATATTAACGGTTGACGAGAAAGAGATTATTGATAAGGCCAATAAATTTGCGGAGAGGATAAGGCATGAAATCGAAAATAAATAAGATCGGGCTCATTGGTGGTTCTGGGATCGAAGAACTGCTCTTTACCAAGGCGTTCAAGAATGAGACGATTGAAACCAATTTTGGCGAAGTGGTGGTAAAGAGCGGCCGCGCTGGCAGCAAGGGGGTGGTCTTTCTGAACCGCCACGGTTGGAAGTACACCGCTCCCTCACTGGTGAACTATCGCGCCAACCTTTCGGCCTTGAAGAAGGCTGGGGTAAGCATCATCCTGGCCACGGCGGCGGTCGGTTCCCTTTCCAAGAAATTGCAGCCGGGCGACCTGGTAATATTGGACGACTTCATCGACTTCACTCGCCAGAGGGAATGCGTCATCAACCCCAACGACTTCTTTGATGTCAGCTGTCCCTACAGCCCTTTTCTCATCAACAAGATCACGAACGCCGCCCAGGCGCTCAAGATCGATATCGAGCCGGGCGTGACCTACGCTTGCATGGAAGGGCCGCGCTTTGAGACCCGGGCGGAGATCCGGATGCTGAAGAAGCTGGGTGCGGACGTGGTGGGCATGACCCAGGTGCCGGAAGTGGTGCTGGCAGCCGAGCTGGGCATCCCTTACGCGGTTATCGGCGTCGTCACTAACTTTGCTGCGGGGATCACTTCCAAAAGGGTCTCTGGGGCGGAGGTCCTGGTGACCATGAAGGACAAGTCCCAAGTGCTTTCGCAAATGCTCCTGAAGGTGATCGAAACACTATAAGATCTCGGCTTTAAAGATGCGGTCTTTGTTGTAAAGATCTTTAATGATTTCTATCCCGTTGTATTCCCCAGAATTTTTCGCGATCTGTCGGACTTTTTCTCCTTGATCTTCGCCGATCTCAATTAACAATAGGTTTTTAGGTGGTTGGGTGGATAGTTGCTCGGCTTTGCTCGGAACGAGGTGGCTAGGGGCTTCGGCAATCAGCTTTCGGATATAATCCAATCCGTCTTTTCCGCCGTCCAACGCTTCTTTCGGTTCCCAATCTTTTACATCGGTTTCCAGGGTGGCGATCTCATCGCTCGGGATATAAGGTGGGTTGGAAATGATCATGTTTACCTTTTCTCTTAGTGGTCCGAACAGGTTGCCGGTCACAAATTGACAACGGTTCCCAACTTTATGCAACTTGGCGTTGCGTTGAGCTATTTTAATGGCGCTCTCTGAAGAATCGATTCCAATAATTTTTATATTTGGCAGGAATTTTGCCAAACTGATCGCGATCGCGCCGCAACCGGTGCCGATGTCGGCAATCAAGGGATGGGGGGCGGGGGACGAGGGACGTTTTATGGAATCGATCGCGACTTCGACCAATTGCTCGGTCTCGGGGCGGGGAATCAGGACCGAGCGGTCAACATAAAAGTCCAGGGACAGAAAGGGTTGAGTCCCGGTTATGTAAGCGATGGGTTCATGTTTACTGCGCCGTTGGATCAGCCCTTTGAAGCGGCTAAGCTCTTCTTCCGTCAGCATCCTTTCATGATCAGTATAGAGTTGTATCCTTTTTAAAGTAAGGGCATGAGCTAGGAGGATTTCGGCCTCGAGATGCGGCCATTCGATGTCGTGTTTCTTGAAATGATCCGTGGTCCAATCGAGGGTCTTGGAAATAGTCCAAGATTCCATTATTTCATCTTTTCCAATTTGGCTACGCGGTCGGCGGTGGTCAGGGCATCGATGATCTCAACCAGATCGCCGTCCAGCACATCGTTCAGCCGGTAAATGGTAAAGCCGATGCGGTGATCGGTGACCCGTCCTTGGGGGAAATTGTAGGTGCGGATCTTTTCGGAGCGGTCGCCGGTTCCGACCATGATCCGCCGGGCGGCGGTCCTTTTTTTCTCCGCGGTCTCCAGGGCGGTCTCCAGCAGCTTGGCGCGCAGCAATTTCATAGCCTTGGCCCGGTTCTGGTGCTGGGAACGCTCGTCCTGGCAGGCGACAACTACGCCGGTGGGCAGATGGGTGATCCGGATGGCTGAGCTGACCTTATTAACGTTCTGACCGCCGGGGCCGCCGGCGCGGTAGGTGTCGACCCTCAGGTCCTTTGGCTCGATCTTTACGTCCACGTCCTCGGCTTCAGGCAGGACCGCCACGGTGGCGGCGGAGGTGTGGATCCTTCCCCCTGCTTCGGTTTCGGGGACACGCTGCACGCGGTGGGTCCCGCCTTCGTATTTAAGCCGGCTGTAGGCGCCTTTTCCGATGATGTTGAAGATGACCTCTTTATATCCACCCAGGCCGGTGGGGTTGGAATTGATGAGCTCGGTCCTCCAGCCCTGCCTTTCCGCGTAGCGCAGATACATGCGGAGGAGTTCCCCTGCGAAAAGCGCGGCTTCTTCTCCGCCGGTCCCGGCCCTGATCTCCAGGAGGATGTTCTTTTCATCAAAGGGGTCTTTGGGGATCAAAAGGAACTCGATCTCTTTTTCCAGTTTTTGCTTGTGGCTCTCAAGTTTCTCCGTTTCGGACTGGGCTAATTCTTTCATTTCCTTGTCCTGGCTTAACGCCTTGGCGTCTTCCAGTTCCTTTATGACTTTTTTGTATTCCTGGGATTTATCGAATAATTCCCTGAGGTCGCCGAGCTCCTTTGAATAGGCCTGGAATTTCTCGCGGTCGGAAATGATCTCCGGTGTGCTCAGGAGTTTTTCCAGTTCACGATAGCGCTTTTCTACATTTTCTAGTTTGGCTAGAAGCATGGAAGGACCTGTAAAGGGAGGTTACTTTTTGGTCTCGCCCCGAGCCTGTTGAGGGGTCTTCTTTTTTTTCTTTTTCTTGGCAGGCTTCTTCTTGGCCGGGGTCACACCCGCGTATTTCTTCTTGAACTTCTGCACGCGGCCCTCAACGTCCAGGAGCTTTTGCTTGCCGGTAAAGAGGGGATGGCAGGCAGAGCAGATATCAACGTGGATCTTGTCCCGGGTCGAGCCGATCTGATAGGTCGCCCCGCAGGCGCAGACCGCGGTGGTCTCGTAATAATTGGGATGGATTTTCTCTTTCATATCGCTGTTATTTTAACACAGGCCGCGGGATTTGTCCACGTTCGGCTTAGGGGTGATCTTTCCCGCCGCGGTAACCTCCCAGCCTGAAAAATTTGTAGCTGCGGTTGATGTAATCCTCGATCAGGAATATTTTTGCGCCGGTCAGTTCCCTGACTTGCCTGAAATTCTTTTCGGATCTCCGCCCGAACTTCTCACTGTCGTTGCTGAAAAAGATAACGTTTTCTCCGCGTTCCAGATCAGGTATGCCCCAGATATCGTATTGTTTTTCTCCCCAGGGAGAGCCGGTCTTCAGGAAGCCGGTGGCCAGATACGTTTGCCGTTTGGCGTAAAACTCAAGCAGCGAAGCGGAAACATTGGTCTTGGCGAAGATCTTAAGGTCCCTGGGCAGGCTTTTTGCCAGCTGGAAATTATCCGCATATTCCTTCTGGTGAAGGAGGACGCCGGGAGATACCCAGAAGAGAATGGAAAGAACTAATATACAGAAGCCCGCAATCCAGCTTACAAATCCTTTAAGAGATTTCCTATTCTCGGTCAGATAGATAACCGCCAAGGGCAGAGCGGCGATATATCCGATGGAGGGCCAGTGCGCCCAGATCTTCACTTTGAGGGATGCGACCAGAAATAGAATAAGTATTGGGGCGGAAAAACAGAACAAGAGTTTGGTTGATTCATCTTTTTTAAGGCTGTATTTAAAGATCCGGTAAAGTGCAAAGAGCAGAAAAGGGGTAAAATGCACCAGTTGGTCCCCGAGGAACGCCAAAAGATTTGCTCCCCAGGGTTCCCCGATGGCCTTGCCGCTGTGAAAGGTAAAAGAGACCCATTCGTGCTGGCTGTTCCAGTAAAGGACGGGCAGGAAGAACAACACTGACAGGAGGGCCGAGAGGTAGGGCTCTTTGCGCCTTAACCAGTGACGATTTTTGGGGGAAAGAACGAAAAATAACCCCAAACAGGGCCAGAAGATGAACATGGTGTATTTGCTTAGATAGCCCAAACCCAAAGCAAATGCCAGAAGATACCATAGTTTCGCTTTTTGCTCTTTGATGATCTTGATCAGGATGAAAAGGGAGGCCGTCCAGAAGAGCGCGAGGGGCAATTCCACGAACATGGTGAGCCAGATGATAAGGTAATGGGGGATGATCTGAAAAAGCACCGCCGACCAGAAAGCGACCTTCTCGTTAAAGCATTTTTTGGCCGAAAAATAGATCAGGATGCTGGTAGAAAGGACAAGAAGGTTGGCGCCCAGTCTCAGCATGAAGAGGTTCTCCCTGCCCAGGGTGGTCAAAAAGTTGATGTAGGCCACCATGGGCGGGTGGTCAACGTAAGAAAGGGCCAGGTGTTTTGACCAGAGCCAGTAATAGGACTCATCCGCGCTCAAGGGGAAGAGCGAGGAAAGGACAATTCTTGCCAGGGTTGCGGCCGCCAGGAATATCCAGATACGCATTTTTCTATTATCTCAGAATCAGGCTGGAATATCTATCGGAAGCGATGACCTTCCCTTTGGTTCGCAGTTTGTTCCAGCTTTTGATGTCACTTAATATGATGGCTTTATGCTGGGATAAGCTTTTTCTCAGCTCTGCGCCGTCCCAGAAGTATTGATCAGCGGGGCCGGCCATGAAATCAACGTAAAAGAGGTCCGGGCTCATAAAAAGCCTGCGGTCTCTGGGGCGGTATATATAAAAGGCATACCCCTTTTCACGGTATCGGGCTATGATCCCGGGCCACTTCACGTCGTCGTTAAAGGCGTCGGCGATAGGCAGGGTGTTGTAGAAAAGGACTCCGTAGGATATGCAGACCAGGGTAAAAGCCGCGGCGAATTTAGCCTGGGTGGGGCTCCAGAGGTAGATCGTGATGAGGACCAATGAGACCACGAACATAAAGATCGGGAAAACCGCGGCGCTCACGTTGATCCCGTCCGGATTGACCGGATTGATGAGCCAGGCGGCAAGGAGAATGGAGAAAACAAAGAGAAAAAAAAGGCTCCAGATGACGGGCACGACCCTGCTCCTTGTTATCCAGAGGCGCAGCGAAGCGGCTTTGGCCCCGGCCAGTATGGCAAGGGGAGGGACCAGGACAGCAAAGGTGCGGAAATCGGTTTGGCGGTAACAGAAGAAAAAGAACATGAAATTTGTCCAGAACCAGTAATTGCAGAAATTGCTTAAGGTTATCTGGCGGAAGATCTTAGGCTTTAAGGCAGTCAAAGCTAAAGGAGACCAAGGGAAAACAGTGATGAGCAGAAGCCCGATGATAGAGTAATTCAGGCCAAAGCCAAGATAACCCACATTATATTTGCTTTGGATGGAGATGCTTTTCAGATAAGGGATCCACTGCTCCTTCAGGGCAAGGGATTGCAGGCCCAGTATTCCTCCCAATAAAACGAGAAAAATGAACGCGCAAAAGATCATATGTCGGGAGAGGATAAACCTGATAAATTTGCCGCGGGCGCCGGGATTGAAGATAAAAAGTCCCAGCGTTGTTAAGCCCGGGACAATGATCCCAAAACCGCTTTTTACCAGCGTTCCCAGTACGACCATGAGGGTAAAGGCATAAAGATGGCCCGGTTTTTCGTCCTTAAGGAAGGCGAAGAGGAAGAAATGCGCGGCCAGCACAAAGAGAGTTAGAGGAACGTCCAGCTTGGGCGCGCGCGCATAGACCACCAGCGCCAGGCTGGTAGCAGCGATAAGGGTTGAGTATAAAGCTATCTTTTTGTTGGCAAATCGGATAAGGCCGGCATAGAGCAAGAGGAGGATCAGACAATAATAGATAATGTTCGGAATGTGAATGGTAAGTTCATTGATCCCGGTAATTTTAGGTATTGCCGCCAGCATCCAGATCCCGAGGGGAGTCTTGTCCAGGAAGGATTCCGCGTCTCCGGGAGTCACGAACTGGGCAAGCCACTGTCCGTGGATGACCGCGTTCTTGGCGCAGAGGGCGTAGAGGGCGGCGTCATCGTTCAATAGGGGATTGCGCGGCAGGGTAATGAAGCTCGCTGCGATGAATATGAACAGGATGATGATCAGGAAATTTTTCATCAGGGCAGTTCCCCTCCGCGGTATCCCCTGCAATGGAAGATCTGCATCCTGGTCGGGATATCAGCATCCTTGGTAAAGATCCGTTTTTTTGGTTCTTTCCACACTCTTTGGAAGAGGGGCTTCAGCTTCTTATGCAGCTCCTCAGTCCTCTCTCGGGCAAAATAGATCGCGTTGTCGCCCTTTCGGATATCAGGTGTTCCCCACATGTCCATCTGTTTGATGCGGCCGGCGGGAGAATGGACCCTGACCTTGCCGTGGAAAGAAACCAGCCCGATCGTGCCGATGTCATTGGCGAGATAAAAAATCCTGCCCTTTTTGGGTGTTGATTCTTGGATGAATTGCGGCAGCTGCCGGTTGATAGTGAATTCTTTGCCTTTGAGCTCAGCCGGGGTCGGGTACAGAAAGATATAATAAGTAAATCCAAGAATATTTACGAGTAGGGCAAAGAAAACGATCAGGCCGATCGCGATCTTTTTGGAACGATTGGTGGAAAGGATCGCAGGTAGATAGGCGGTGGCCGGCCAGTGGCCTCCCACGTTGACGAGGGGGCTGATCAGGGCAAAGGGCAGGAAGACCGCGGCTGCAAGGATGGAACCGAGACTTTCAGTCTCGGGCTTTTTCCACCATTTATTAAAAACCAGATAGATAGTCATGATAAAGATCGGAGGCGTGTAAAGCAGCATCTGGAGGCCGAAAAAGTTTAGAAGATTGTCCAATATTCTTGGTGCTTTCCCCATTTTCCCTCCCCAGTAAAGGAAGGGGGCAAAGCCAAGCTTAAGGTTCCAGATGATCACTGGGGAGAACACGACGAGGGCAAGGAGGACCGCCAGATAGGGTTCTTTTCTGGCAAACCAAAAGCGTTGCTCCCGAACGATCAAAAAGAAAAGGACCGTTCCAATGAAGAAAAGGGCCATGACGTAATCGCTTAAAAGCCCTAATCCCGCGGAGATCCCGAGCAGGTACCAATAGTGGGATTTTTGATGCTTTGCGATCATGACCAGAAAATAGAAGCTTAAGGCCCAGAAAAGGAATACGATGGTCTGCGGAACAAGGAACATTCCGCCACCCCAGAAGGTGGGAAGAAGATTGAAGATCACGACTGCAGTCGTTGCTGCGGTTGGACCGTAGAGCTCTCTGCCGGTCCGGTAGATGACCCAGGAGATAAGCAGGACGATCAGTATCGCGCCCAGGCGGACGGCGAATTCGTTCTGGCCGAAGACCGCCGTGAGCAGGAAATTGACATAGGCGACCATGGGGGGATGGGCGATATAGCTCAGGTCCAAATGCTGGGACCAGAGCCAGTAATACGCCTCGTCCCCGATGAGTGGGAAATAGGGCGCGACCGAGAGCTTGAAGAGGTTCAATAGGATTAAAAATATCGCCAAAAACATGTTAGAATTATATCATAGTGCAAAAGATTTTGGTCGTGAAATTAGGCGCCATCGGCGATGTGATGCGGACGACCTCTGTCCTGCCGGGGCTCAGGGAAAGATATTACCCGGCGGAGATCGATTGGATCACTTCTCCCGCGTCCGAGAAGCTTCTGATCGACAATCCTTATATCCATGATTTATTCGTCTGGCAGGAAAGGAAAACTCTCGGCCAATATGACATCGTTATCGGTCTAGAGGATGACAAGGAAGCCTGCGAACTGGTTTCTAATCTAAGACCGGCTAAAATAATCGGCTCCTACGCGGAGAACGGCAAATTGACCTATACGTCTTCTGCCTGGTTTGATATGTCGGCCATCTCAAAATATGGGCTGGAAAAGGCGAATGTGCTCAAAAAGCAGAATCGGAAAACTTTTCAGCAACACATGTCTGAGCTTTTGGGCATAAAGGTCGGTCCTTATGTTTTTAGCCTGACTCCGGATGAGATCGAATACGGGCGTAAATTCGTATTGGAACTGGGAATTGGGAAACGGGAAAGGGTAATTGGAATGAATACCGGGGCGGGGAGCAGATGGCAGTATAAGGCTTTAAGCATTGAGAAGACCATTGATCTTGTGAAAAGGATAAAGGATGAGTTGGGGATGGCTTCGCTTATCCTGGGGGGTGAGGAGGAGAAAGGGCGGAATCAAATTCTATCTAAGGAAACGGGGATGCCCAACGGCGGGCTCCACAGCTTGAGGCACTTTGCGGCGGTGGTCAATCAGTGCGCGGTGGTGGTAAGCTCCGACAGCCTGGCCATGCATTTCGCCATCGCCGCCGGCAGGAGGCTGGTGGTCTTTTTTGGGCCGACTTCGGCGGCAGAGATAGAATTGTACGGTTTGGGGTCGAAGGTCTATCCGAACATGGATTGCTTGGTCTGCTATAAAAAGAGATGCGATATCAAGCCCAGCTGTATGGATCTTCTTCCGGTTGAAGAATTATTCACGGCGGTCAAGAGGGAGTTGAGTAAAACGTAATGGTCCAGAACATTGGCCTGATGATCACCTGCGACGAAGAGGATGTTATCCAAGAGGTAATGGAGGTCAACAAAAAGTATTTCGATAAGATCCTGGTCCTGGACGGCTCTTCCGACGGCACGGAAGAGATCATCCGGAGCTACGACTGCGTGAGGTATTTTTTAAAGGACAGGGATATAATCGACAAGCTTCCCAACCGCAGATTCAATGACGGCGCCCGGCAGTTCCTTCTGGAAAAGGCGCAGGAAATGTATCCGGTCGAGGGCTGGTTCACTCTTCTTCACGGAGACGAGATCTTCCATGATGACCCGAACCGGGTGGCGGCTGAGGCTGAGAAGGCGAGGGCGGAGAGGGTAAATTGGTACGCGATGTACTTTTTTCTGCATTCGTCGGATAAAGGCCGCGACCTTGAAGCCATTAGGTCAGTTCAGCAAAGGGTCCTGTGGTATTGCCCGGGTTATCTTGAGATCCGGCAGTTCAGGAACAAGCCGGGGATCTATTATGAGTTGGGCCAGCGCCATAATGTCGTGCCGCGGGGCGTTGGACATAGCATTTATAAGCATTTTCCTGTCTATAAACACTATCTTTATCGTTCGGTCTTTCAGATCATGAAAAAGAGAGAACAGAATGTCCGCTCGGGGTTTTCCTCAACCTATTCAGAATTCACGGATCCCGACAGCTGTTTTATGGATATCCTTCCGGGATTCAAGGTCGCCAGAAAATTCGACGGCTCTTTTCACGAATTCGAGATCAAGAATCAGGGTTCGCTTTTGAGGCGCTGGCTCAGGGCACATCGATATATACCGGTAAAGATCAAAAACCCTTTTAAGTAGGAATGGTTTTACGGGGTTGGTCCGGGTGGGTTCCTTCCCAGACCCCCAGGGCAAAGTAAAAAAGTTTGGCGCAGTCCTTGCCTTTATTCCATCTCAGCCACCAATTATTCCTCGCGGAAAATATGTGGTAAAGCAAAAGATTGAACGGATTGGCGCCGCAGCGCAGGCCGAACCGGGGATGTTTTTTGCGGCAGAGGGCGGCGCTGCGGCCCGCCTGCCGGGCCTTGTCGCACTCCTTCTCGAAATTGAAGACCGCCTTGAAAATATAGCCGACCGCGTTGGGGTTAAATCTGATCTTGTAACCTGCCTGAGTGATCCGGTAGCCGCATTCTTGGTCCTGAAAACCGTATTCTTTAAAATCCTCGTCAAATCCCCCGATCTTCACGAGGGCTTCCTTCCGCACTGAAACATTATGGGTATAAAAACGCAGGGGATCCCGGTATTCAAAAAAAAGCTTGATCTTTTTTAGGGGGGTGAGGTGTCTTGGTTGGGGTGGGGCCTGAGAAGGTCCTTCTATGAATTCGACATAGCCCCGGACCGCGCCGACCCTGCTTTTCTTATATCGATCATGGGCTTTGACATGCTCCTCAATGAAGCGCTTATCCAGGATTATGTGGTCATCGACAAATAAAATGATATCGCCTTCGGCAGCTTTGATCCCCATGTTCCTGGCGGCAGAGCGTCCGGCGTTCTCATGCCAGAGGTGTTTGACGGGAAAGGGGAGATCCAGCGATTTCACCATCTCGCCTGTGCCGTCAGTGGATCCGTCGTCCGCCACCAGGACCTCGAAATCCGTGAAGGTCTGATCCACAAATGAGCCCAGCGTCGTTTTCAGGATCTCTTTTCGGTTTAAAGTTGGTATAATTACGCTGATTTTAGGCATGTTTCTCGACGCGATCATTATAGCATAGTTTTTTTATGATTTGCTTGGGCAACTGTGATATAATTCATTATTCTAATGGATCTGATCAACCTGTTGAAGAAGATATTTCGCTGGGCATACGACCTTCGATCCAGGAAAGACCTCAAGTTTTATCCGCGCACGGTATCCATCTACACATTATCGCTGGGCCGCATGTTTTATCTGGAAAAATTGATCCAGTCCATGCAGAAGAACATTCATCTTCCCTATCAGCATGTTATCCTGAACCAGGGAGTAAATGATCCTGATTTTATCTCCTTTCTTAATAACCTTGCAAATAACAACAATAATATTGAGATCGTCCATTCAGATGAGAATTTGGGGATCAACGCCGGCTGTAAAAAATGCGTTTCTATGTGCACGGGCGATCTGATCGTCAAGCTGGATGAAGACATGCGGATCGTTTCCGATGATTTCCTCAAGCACCTGCTGGCGGCTTATAACACAGTTGGCGAGCCGGTGGCCCTGACCGCGTTTCCGGCCGGGTTCATAGGGGAGCCGGGGGGTGTCCCGGGGAGATTCGGCCATTCGGTTTATTATTCAAAAGAGACCGATACTTATTACACCATCCGGTGGGTGCACTATTTGGGCGGCTATTGTGAATGCATTCCCAGGATGATCTACGAAATAGCCAAGCCATTGGACGGGTTCCGCGGCAGAAAAAGATCATCCGGCCAGGATGTGTACATTTCAAGGAGAATGCGGAAAGCGGGGTTCCGTTTGGGGTATTTTGAAAATGCCTGTATCGTGGAGCATCAGGAGTCCACTCTGGGGCAGGAAACCCGCTTTCGGGATTATTTCGAGCGGAAAAAGAAATCATCCTAGGATCCTCGGATAAGCTTTCGGTAAATATCCTCTAACTTGCGGGTTTGCTTCACAATATCATATCTTTCTTCGACCAGTTCTCTTCCCTTTTTGCCGTAATCGGCACGAAGCTCTGGTTTCTCAATGAGCAGGTTCAGCTTCCGGGCAAGCTCCTCCGTATCTTTTTCCTTGATTAAAAACCCGGTTTCTCCATCCAGGACCACTTCTGGGACTCCTCCCAGAGCGGTTGATATCACCGGTAAGCCGGTCGCCTGGGCTTCTTTTAACACGTTTGGAAGTCCCTCGCGCTCGCCGTGTTTGCCGACAGAATACGGCATTATGAAAATGTCCGCCTCCCGCATGGCCCGGGCGACTTCTTGATAGGTCTTGCTGCCGGAAAGAGTTACGTACTTTTCTAGGCCCAATTTTTGTATTGTTCGGACCAGCTCTTTCTTTAATGGCCCATCACCGATTATTTCCAGTCTGATGTTTCGATGCTTTTTAAGGCTTTGCGCAAAGGCCTCTATGCCTTTCTTGAAACCTTTATATTCCACCAGCCGTCCGCACATCAGGATCTTTACAGCGTCTTTTTCTTCCCGGGTGACGGCCGGTTTGAATTTTCCGAGGTCTATTCCCCAGTCATGGACCATTATTTTTTGCTCCGGGCAGCCGAGGGAAACCGCTGTTCTCCTCAGGTCGTTGCTTACCGCCAGGAAAATGTCCCCTTCAGAGAAAAGCCGCCTGAGCTGCCGGCGGTAAATTGCCTTTCTCGGCCACCGGTTGATGTCCGACCCGTATAAAGAGGTGACCAGGGGGAGTTTGAAATGCCTTTTTAGGGGCAGGATAAAGATCCCTTCCCAGCCAAAATGGGCGTGGATGAGTTTAATGTTCTGTTCCCGGATGGTCTTTTTGAAGCAGGAGAACCTTCCAAAATAATTGGTCAGGTATTCCAGATATCTCTGGAAGAAAGGGAGATCGGAGATCGAAACTATGCGGAAGAAGGGGAACTGGTCAAGATTCCCTTTTACCTGAGTGAGGATGGTGACGTCGTAGGATCGGATGGTTTTGAGCTGGTTATAGATAAAGGTTGAGGACGGGCCGAGATAAGTATGGACGGCGAACGCGATCCTTTCCATCTTATCCTTTTTTCAGGAAGGCCTTGATCGCCTTTGCCACAGAATTGACTTGTTCTTCGGAAAGCTCGGGGAAGAGGGGAAGGGACAATATATTTAAGGCGCAATCCTCAGCCGTTGGAAAATCGCCTCTTTTGTATTCAAGATCCTGATATGCTTCCTGAAGATGGATGGGGATGGGATAATGGATGTTTGTGCCGATCTCTTTTTCTTTAAGGAACTTCTGCAGCTCGTCCCTTTTGCCAGTCCTTATAACGTATAAGTGATAAATATGGCCCGCGTAACTCTTTTCAGTCGGTGTTTTTACGGCATCCCGCAATAATGAGTTATAAAGCTTGGCCAGTTCTTTTCGTTTTCTGTTCCAGGCATCCAGATGCCTCAATTTGACGCGAAGGATTGCGGCTTGGATCTCGTCCAATCGACTATTAAACCCCTTAAGATAATGATGATATCTGTCCTTTTGCCCGTAATTCCTGAGCATATGGACTTTCTCGGCAATCCCCTCATCATTAGTGACGACCATGCCTCCGTCGCCGTAAGCGCCCAGGTTCTTGCTGGGGTAGAAGCTGAAGCATCCGGCATCTCCCAGCGTTCCTGCCTTTTTACCTTTATATTCCGCGCCGTGAGCCTGGCAGGCGTCTTCGATGACTTTAAGCTTGCGCTTTTTGGCGATCTTAAGAATCGGCTCCATGTCAGCGGCTTGTCCATAAAGATGGACCGGAAGAATGGCTTTGGTCCTGGGGGTCATCTTGTCCTCGATCTGGCCGGGATCCATGTTGTAGTTTTCAGGGTCGATGTCCACAAAGACCGGTTTGGCTCCCGCAGAGGTTATGCCGCAAACCGTGGGCACCGCGGTATTGGGAACAGTTATGACCTCGTCGCCGCTTTGGATCCCGCAGGCTCTGAGGGCGAGATGGATAGCTTCGGTCCCGGAACTGACACCGATGGCGTGTTTTGCGCCGAGATAATCCGCGAATTCTTTCTCAAAGGCGGCCACATTCTCTCCCAGAATGAACCAGCTGCTGTCTAGCACCTGCTGGATGGCCGCATCGATCTCTTTTTTGATGCTCAGATATTGGCTTTTGGTGTCGCTTATCGGTATCACCAGTAATGTTCCTTGTGTTCCTTATAATAGTCTATGGTCTTTTGAAGCCCTTCTTTGAGCTCAACCTTCGGTTCCCAGCCGAGGGCCTTTTTGATTTTTGAATGATCCGCGATATAATCCCCGATCTCTATCTTTTTGGAATTTTCCGGAAAGGGAACGAGTTTATAACTGCCGGTGCCGTTTAGGGAGATAATGGTCTTAACGATCTCTTCGAGGTTCGCGGGGATCCCTCCCAGATTAAATATCTGCCCATTGGTATCCTCTGAAGCAGCCGCCAGCAAAAGTGCTTCGACCACATCATCCACATAGTTGCAGTCCCTTATCTGCTTTCCGTCCCCAAAGATCTTTATCTCGGTCCCATCCAGGGCCAGGCGCACGAACCAGTTGATGATGCCCTGCTTATGGTGCTTCATCTGGTGGCGAGGGCCGAAAGTATTGGTGAGGCGCAGGGAGGTTGCCCTTATTCCGTAAACGTTGTTGTACAGGATGTGGTACCATTCCCCCGCCATGTTGTTTATGCCGTTGATGTCCGTGGGGTGCATGGGATGTTTTTCGTCCACCGGAAGGTAATCGGCCTTTCCGTATTGTCCGCGGGTGCCGGAGAAGACGATCTTTACGTCCCGGTTGAACTTGCGGCAGGATTCCAGGATGGAAAGCTGCGCCCGGCAATTGATCTCCAGATCGGTATAGGGATCGACCATGCTGTCGGTATGGCTTAAGGTCCCGGCCAGGTTGAAGAGATATTCTTTGCCCTGGATCAGGTAATCCATGCCGTGCTCATCGCGGACATCCGCGATGTTCACTTTTACCCGGTCTTCAATGCCGTGGATATTGAATATGTTCCCGCCATATTGCGGGATGAGGGAATCGACCAGGGTTGTTTTTGCACCGTATTCCACCAATCGGCGGGCGAGAGTGCTGCCGATGAAACCTAATCCTCCGGTTATCAGGACATCTTTGTTCTTAAACGTTTTTCCGAGATCTTTCATGGTTATTGATCGTCTCCCTGTATATATCCTCGAGTTTGCGGGTCTGCTTAATTATATCAAATTTTTGCTCGATCAGGGTCCTTCCGGCCCTTCCGAATTCTTCCAGCAGATGGGGATTTTCGATCAAATGATCGATCTTCTGGCTGAGCGCGTAAACATCCTTTTCCGGCACCATGAAGCCGGTCTTGCCGGAGAAAACAAGTTCCGATCCGGAATGGAGGGTCGCAATGCAGGGGAGTCCGGTGGCCATGGCCTCGATCACGGTGGCATTGATCCCGCCTTCTTCATCGCCGTTTCTGGCCACCACCGAAGGGGCGATCAAGAAATGCGACCGTTCGATCTCAGCGATATATTCCGGATAAGTTTTGGAGCCCAGCAGGGTAACGCTTTTGTTCATTCCCGGCCGGTCGATCAGTTTTTTATATTTTTCCCTGAGAGGGCCGTCGCCGATGATGTTAAGATGAAGCCGGGGATGCCTTTTGAGCGACTCAGCCATGGCTTTTATGCCGATATCAATCCCTTTCTTTTCCACAAACCTGCCCACCATGAGTATTTGGACCGTATCATTTGAGCCGATCTTTCTGGGGCTGAATTTGAACTTGTTAAAATCCACTCCGCCGTGATGGGAGCGGATCTTGTTCTGGTCGCAACCCAGGGCGATCACATCTTTTCTCATCTTTTCCGAATAGGTCAAAAATAGATCGCCCTGTTCGAACAATTTCTTTAACTGCCATCTTACGATCGGGTTTTTGGGGTGCATGTAAACGTCCATTCCGTAAAAACTGGTTATGAGAGGAAGGTCAAATTCCCGCTTGAGGGGAAGCATAAAGATCCCTTCCCAGCCGAAATGGGCATGGATCAATTTAGGGTTGTATTCTTTAATGACCTTTTTAAACAACCCGAATCTTCCCAGCTGACTGGAAATATTTTCGCAGAACCTCTGCCAGGGCGGCAGATCAGAGATTGAAAAGACATGCGGATAAGGGAATTGTTCAAGGTTCTTTTTCTCTTCGGTCAATATAATAACTTCAAAGGAAGACAGTTTTTTAAGCGGTTCATAGATGAAGGTTTCGGTCTGGTTGAGGTATCTTTTAACCGCGAAGGCGATTCGATCCATTCCAGAATTATATCTTATTTCATCATTTTTTGGCAACCTTGCTTCAAATTCGCGATCTTTTCAGATATAATTATGATCACCTATGAAAATCCTTTATTATGGCGGATGCTGGCCGACGAACATCGGTAATGCCTTCATAGATTACGGGTCGATCCATACCATCAAGACCGCGGTTCCTGAGGGAACGGTCCATTTTGCAAGCGAATTGCCGAGATGGCTTTTCAAAGATAAGTCGGTCGATCTGGCGGAGTTGATGGAAGTTGATTTTGTGGTCGTTTCCGGAATGAACTTATGCGATGAATTCCTCAGGAACGAGGGGCCGGTCATTAAAAAGCTGTTTGATCGGGGAGCGAAGATCATCTTTAACGGCTGCGGCGGTGCAACCTATAGAAAGGAAGAGATAAAGGATTTCAGAAAATTCTTCGAGGAGATCAAGATCTGCGGATTCATCTCAAGGGATGGGGTCGCTTTTGAGAATTACAAAGATTGTGCGCCTCTTTCTTATGACGGCATTGACTGCGCTTTTTTCTTGAATGAAGCGTTCCGGCCGGCCTCGCTCAAGATTGAAGATTATGTGGTCTATAATTTCGATTCCATGCGTGAGCCCAGGATAGAAAGCAATAAGAAGGTCATCAGGACCCACCATTCGATCGGCAAGTCCGGAAGATCGATCAAATATTCGATCAAACAGGATGCCTTGATATCTGATATCCCGGACGATTATTTGAATTTGTACGCCCATGCCCAGGCCGTGTATTCGGACAGGGTCCACGCCTGTATCGCCGCTCTTTCCTTTGGCAATCTGGCGCGGTTGTATTCGACCACCCCCCGGGCCTATCTCTTTGAGCGCGTGGGAGCGGGGGAGATCAGGGAAAAGCTGGTCAAATTAGATGGAGAAAGGATCCAATCGGAAAAAAACAAACAGATCGATTTTTTGAGGCGGATATTCGCGGAAAATGTTTAAGGCCCTCTTTTCACTCAAGGAAAAACTTTCTTCTCCGAGCAATCAGCGAGCGCTTGACTGGCTCAAGAAAAATATCATCGCCGGAGAAGGGATCATCGTAAGCTCCAAAAAGAGATATTGTTATCCCGAAGTCACCGGCTATATTATTCCCACCCTTTATCAGTGCGGAGAAAAGGAGCTGGCCGGGGATCTGGCGGACTGGCTGGTGAGGCGGCAGAACGGAGACGGCTCATTTTCCGCGCCGGACGGCACGCCCTATACTTTTGATACCGGGCAGGTCATGCGGGGTTTTGTGGCGGTGCTGGACGATTTACCCCAGCTTGTAGAGCCGTTAAAAAAAGGATGCGACTGGATCCTTACGCAGGTCCGGCCAGAGGGAAGGCTGGATACCCCCTCGACCAAGATGTGGGGAAGTATCGCGGATGACAGGATCCATCTTTATGTCCTGTCTCCTTTGCTGGAAGCCGGGGAGAAGCTTGGCGAGCAAAAATATATCAATGCCGCCTGCAAAGTCCTGGAATACTATTCCGGGCGAGAAGGCTTGATCGATTTTAATACTCTTTCCCATTTCTATGCCTATATAATCGAGGCGCTCTGTGACCTGAGAAGAACGGATCTGGCAAAAACGGCGATGGAGCAGGTGGCGGGATTGCAGAGAAAAGACGGGAGCGTGCCCGCGTATAAGGAAAAAGGGTGGGTCTGTCTGCCCGGATTAGCTCAGTTCGCGGTCATCTGGTATAAATTAGGGGTATTTGCGCCTGCGGACAAGGCGATGGCTTATTTGGAAAAGCATCAGAACAAGAACGGGGGATTCAACGGCAGCCGGGGGAGAGGCGCTAACTATTTTCCGAAAGAAGAAATAAGCTGGGGAGCGAAGTTTTTTCTGGACGCTTATAGTTTAAAGATACGGGCGGCTTTTGATCGGGAAGTTGATAGATTTTCTGATGCCATCGATGAAAACGACGGCAGGGTCCGGGAAATACTGGATTTCATGGGGGGATTGGATAAAAAGAGGGTGCTGGATGTCGGGTGCGGTAAAGGCAGGTTCCTGCGCGTTTTAAAATCGCGTTCTCCGCAAAGCGACCTGCACGGGCTGGATATATCTGAGGAAATGCTCGCTTTTTGCCCGGAAGGAACAAAATGCGTGAGCGGAAGCATTCTGGACATCAAATATCCGGATCGATATTTTGACGCGGTCTATTGCGTAGAAACCCTTGAGCACGCGGTGAACACGGAAAAAGCCGTTCAAGAAATGGCCCGGGTCCTTAAGCCGGGGGGGAAGATGCTCATTATAGACAAGAACATTGAAAAGCGCGGAAAAATGAGGGTGGAGGCATGGGAGCGGTGGTTCAAGGCGGAGGATGTGATGGATCTGCTTAAAAAACATGGGGTGACGGCGCAACATAAGCCCATCGCTTACGGAAAGCGTTCTGCGCCGGATGGACTGTTCATTGCCTGGGAAGGCGTAAAAGAATGAAGGTCAGTATCGTCCTGCCGACCCACAACGGCTCCAGATATATTCGGCAAGCCATTGAATGCTGTCTGAACCAGACCCATCGGGATATCGAATTGATAATCGTGGACGACGGCTCGACGGATGAAACCCCGCAGATCATAAGGTCTTTCCTCGATGGGCGCATAAAATATCTCAGGCATGAAAAGAACAAAGGTCTTCCCGCCGCTCTGAATACAGGTTTTTCTCATTCCAGTGGCGAGTACCTGACCTGGATATCTGACGACAATTTGTTCGCCAGGGACGCCATCGAGAGAATGCTCGCCTTTTTGGAATCCAAGAAGTGCCCATTCGTATATTGTGATTATTATAAGTTCAGGGATGACAATATCTCGAAAACGACGCTTTTCAGGGCGCCCCGGCGTGTTGACCCCAAAAAGATCGGGCCCTGCTTTTTATACGCCAGGCAGGTAAAAGAAGAGATAGGAGATTATGATCCCGAAGCTTTTCTGGCTGAAGATTTTGATTATTGGATAAGGGCCTCTAAGAAGTTCACCATGTGCCATTTGAACAAGCCGCTGTATTATTACCGGGAGCACGCCGGACAATTGTACTCTTCAAGATATTATGATGTGAAAGCGGCTGAATTCCTGGTAAGGATCAGGCATGATGTTTCAAGTGTAGGACAGGTCAAAGATATGGTTCTCAGTCTTCTTGCCCGGGAGAGCAAGGGCTTTTTCATTATTAATAAAATTCGGGCCAGGAAACGGTTTTCAAACAGGATCAATACGATATTAGCGGACTTTAAGAAGGGAAAAATCGATTTTGCGGATGCTAAGGCGGAGCTCAGGAAGATGTTTTGAGCTGTTCCACGATCAAATTGGCAATATGATTGATCCCGCCCCGGTCCTTTTTGCTGTCCACGCCGATCCGGCTCATTTTTTCAAGCTGATGCGGATCTTTCAGGAGTTTCCAGATCTTTTCAGAGATTTCTTCGGGTTTTCCGGTAAGTATCGCCATGGAATTGCCGGTAATGCGATGGATCTCTTTCCATCTGCGTAAAGTAGTCTGCGGGCCGCGACCAGGGAAGGCCACCACCGGGGTTCCCAGCCCGACCGCCTGCTCATTGGCGATCCCGGCCAAACCGATGATCAGTCTTGAGGCCTTGCAGACGTCGCCGAATTTTCCTTCGGCGATGAGTGCGGTCGCCCCGCTTTTTGACCTCAGCTTGTCACCGGAAAGTTCCCAGCCGTTCACCCTTATCTTTTCACGCTCCAGGGTCGAGGCGATCAGGCCGATGAGTTTTTGGTCAAGTTTGTGCAAATGGTCAAAAACATCCAGGATCAACCCCAGATTGGCGTAGGCTTCCTGGCGCGTGCCGGGGAGCATTCCGATCACGATCTTGTCCTTATTGATCCCAAAATCTTCACCCGTCACTTTTACGTAATCCATGACCCAGGTCCCCAGATAGGTTCCCGGGATGTTATATCTTTGCAGGGATTCCGCGGTCTCCTTGTCCTGGACGATGATTTTGCGGCAGAAGTTCTTCAGGATCCATTTTTCGATGGAATAATATTCGCGGATGCGGACCGAATTCGGGCCGTCGATGTAGATCAGGGGTTTGCCTACAAAGAGACCGCAGAGAGCGGCCAGGAAAACATCACCCATGCATACCACCAAGTCTGTCCTTTTGCTTTCCTCCCTGAGTATCCCGATCTGTCTGAAGAGAGATGAGGGCAGGCCGGCGGCCAGATCCTTCAAAAAGTAACCCAGACCTTCTTTGGCAAAACCGCCGCTGGGTAGAACTTTTCTCAGGCCGAGGTTTTCAATCCCCTTCTGGTCATAAGCTTTTCCCATCCCAACTAAAGGAAGGGCCCTCATTTCTGTGTCTGGAAGCGAATGGCGGAGGTGTGCGCCAATGGCCGCGGCGGTCAGGTCCTCAGCGTGGCCATTGCTTACCAGCAGGATCCTCTTATTGCCATAATTCGGATAGATCTGCCCTTTAACGGCAATGCCCAGGATCTGGATAAAAGCATTAAGCTTTTGCTTGTTCTTCAGGAGGGGATATAGGAGAGCTGTGGTAAAAATGGCGACCAGCATGGTAGCTGCAAGGAGCCAGCGGTAGACCTGGTAGACCATTCCTCCATAGTGCTTTTTGCTGAAATAGAGTCCTCCCCGGAATCCTTCCACGAACAATCTTTGGTTGAAACGCTTGATGGTGAATCCCCCGTAATGCATGACCTCTGCTTGGGGAAGAAAATAAACTTGCCAGCCCACTTTTCTTATCCTTCGGCACCAGTCCAGATCATCATTGGAAAAAAAGAAGTTTTCGTCCAGGCCGCCGACCTTGTCGATCGCCTCTCTTCGGACAATGATGCAGGCGCCGATAACGTAATCGACTTTAACCGGCTTGTTTGAAAGCCAGAAACGTTTGTTAAAGAGGCCGCCCTGGTGCTGCGGGGTTCCATCCTGATTGAGGAGTTTGGGGCCGCAGGCGCCGATATTGGGATTGGCATCCATGAACTCGACCAGTTTATCCAGCGCCCCGTCTTTGACGATGGTGTCGGTGTTGAGGAGGAGGGCATAGCGCCCCTGATAGTTTTTCAGCCCGATATTATTCGCTTTGCAGAAACCCAGGTTTGCCTTGTTCCGGATGATCTTCACTTTGGGGAAGGTTTTGGAGATGAGCTCGATCGAGTTGTCGGATGAATTGTTGTCTATGAAAATGATCTCGAAGCTGTGCTTTTTTGTTTCATTGAAGACGGAATTCAGGCAATCCTTTAAGAACTTTTCGTCATTATAATTAACGATGATAATGGAAAGGTCGATCATTTCAATTTGAATATTTTTTTAAGCCGATAAAAGCTTAAAGCCGTAAGATGCTGCAGGTACTGGCGGGTCTCGCGCCAGCCCATTTTGCTTTCGCCCGCGGCGCGCTCCACGAAAACGATCGGATGCTCAATGACCTTGCCCTGGTGATTTCCTTTGACCATGAGCTCCAGGCCGACCTTGCAGCCGATGGGATTAATCTCCGCACCTTCAAGGATTTTTTTATCGAACATGAAAAATCCGGAAGTCAGGTCTTTTACCGGGGTGATGAATTTGCCCAGTGTTCTTGCCCCCCAGGAGAAGAACTTGCGGTACCAGATCCACTCCGAAGTCCCCCCGCCTGTGGTATGCCGGCTACCGACCACCAGCAGGGTCTTGCCTTCTTTGATCAAGCGATACATTTTGGGAAGTTCTTCCGGAGGATGACTGAGATCTCCGTCCATGACGCAGGCGACCGGCGCCTCTGCCAGCCGGATCCCGTCCATGATGGCCGGACCCGGACCTTCACGCTTGGTGCGGATATAGACGCGGATCGGGTAATTTTTCCCCATTTCGTCCGCCAGCTTGGCAGTACCATCCGGGGAACTGTCGTCAACCACGATCAATTCCCCATTGACCTCATATTTTTTCAGGGAATCAAACACACGAATGATCAAGGTTTCGATGTTTTTTGACTCATTATAGGTTGGAACGATTACGGACAACTCCGGTTTGATCATGGCATGTATATTACCAGAAGGTCTCCTTTCTTATCCAGGATCCTGGTGTTCCCGGGAAGGGATTTCTTTATCTTTTCATATTCGTTCGCGGTTGTAAAGACATAACCCTTTTTCTTTATTAGAAAGAAGTTAAGCGCGTCTCTATGTTCAAGGAATTGAACCGGTTGGGGGCTGTGCAATACCACGCTCGGGCGGTTTCCGACCTCATAGGCAGCGATCGCCTGGCCGGGTTCAATGATGTCGGCCAGATGTCTGCCGAGCGGTTTAGCTCCCTTTAGGTCATCAACATCAGGCAAAATAAGAGTGGTTAAGATCAATGCGATGACAAAGACCATGATCGGAAGTGCGGCAAAGGAAACTCTGTAGGCCTTCAGGAAATAGCAGATGACGGAGATCAAACTTCCCAGGACCAGTGCTCCGGCTAAAAGCATGAGCCTCGGCAAAAATTCCTCGTACTGTCCGGTGTAGTTGGCGGCAGCGATCGAGAATCCGAGGATGATAAGGATCACCACCAAACCCAGCAGAATATTCGCGGTCGACATTCCCTTTCGCATATTTTGCTGGTTTTCCATAAAGTCATTCCATAGCTTTCCGGTCATGATCGCCAGAAAGGGATAGAGAGGCAGGCCGTAATTGGGGAGTTTTGTTTTTGCGATTGAAAAGACCAAAAAGACCGGAAGGATGTAGCAAAGAGACAGCAATTCCGGAGAGTTCAGGCGGTTCTTCCAGGTTCGGATAAGAGAGTAGGGCAGGAAATGCGACCAGGGAGCGAAGCCTAGCAGCAGAGCAAAGAAATAGTAATACCAGGGGCCGGGATGGCCGGCGACGACCCCTTTGAATCGTGCCAGGAAAAGGAATCCCAAAACGAAATCGGTGAATTTTTCACCGTGCAGCATCCATTCTGCGATATACCAGGGAGCGCCAATCAAAAAAATGATAACGATGCCGGGCAGGATTTGCATTTCCCTGATCCGTTTTAATTCTCCTCTGAATAGGAGGAAAAGGAAGATGGCGAGGGCCGGAAGGGCGATGCCGATGATCCCCTTGACCAGGGTGGCCAGGGCCATACTCGCGTAAAAGAGCCAATAGAAGCGGCGTTTATGGGTTCGATATCCGTACCAGAAGAAGAGAAAGGCGGAAGTCAAAAATAGAGTAAGCAGGATATCGAGTTCCGCGATGCGCGACTGGATCATGAATTGGAAGGCGGTCATGGCGATGATCCCGGAGAAAAAACCCGTCCTCTCGTTATGGAATGATCTTCCAAGAAAATAGGTGACCACGACCAAAAGCACCCCCGAAAGAGCGGACCAAAAGCGTACGGCGAACTCGTTAAACCCGAAGATAAAGGTCGCCAGAGTCGCCAGCCAAAAATAGAGTGGAGGCTTGTCAAAAATAATTTCTCCGTTGTAGTGCATCGTCACCCAGTCCCCGGTCAAACGGATCTGTTTTATGAACTCGCCATAGGTTGTTTCCGCAGCGTCGTAAAGGGAGAATGACCCGAGTTTAAAAAAGAAGAGGATGCTAGCTAAGATAATAAGCAAAATCAATTGTTTGCTGATCTTCATTTGCCCTCGATCATCCTTTTGGTTTCATATGAGTTCAGGAAAATCCCCCATTGCTCCGGGTTTCGCTTAATAAATTCTTCAAAGATCTTACTTGATCTTTTTATCGCTTCTTCTCGATTGTCCCTGGTGACGGTGAAGGGTTCAAACAGCATGATGGTATTGGTCCCGCCTTGTTTTTTGGTAAGGGTCGGCACCACCGGGGCCCCCGATCTCTGCGCCAGGGTCAGCCAGCCGGTCGCGATTGGGACCTTTCTCCCCAGGAATTCATAAAAGATATGCCTTCCTTCCAGCGCTCCGGTATCGGCCAATGTCCCCACGATCTCATTTCTGCTTAAGACTTTCAAAGTTTCCTTGTACATATCCTGTTCTGAAACGTTGATGATATTGACGCCGCGGTGGCTGCGGCAGCGGTTGAGGAAGGCAAAGACCGGGTCAGGGGAGGCGCGCAGAACAGAGTTCACTTTGTAGCCAAGATCTGCCAGGGCTGCCGGCACAACCTCGTAATTTCCCGCGTGCAGGGTGAGGAAGATCGCTCCCTTTCCCTCTTTGAGCGCGCGGTCGATATTTTCGGTCCCTTCCCACTTAAAGACCGCCCGGAAATGCTTTTTCCTGAAGAAGGGCAGGCAGAGGAGCTCAAAGATCGAATTGCTGACATTCTCTATGAGCTTGTCCGCGATCTGCTCGGCATTGCTCTGTGGGAATACCATCTTTACGTTTTCGGTGATGGTCGTTTTTAATCTGGTCTTCTTGGCGATGGCCTGGGTGATCCACCCGCCGAAGCGCATGAATGCCAGGGCAACGCCCGCCGGGCCAAAGAATATTAATCGGTAGCAAAATTGCAGGGATCCAAGGAAAAAGATCATGTCTTGTTTTTGAACTGGATCTCGTAGAGATGTTTATATAATCCGCCTTTTGCCAGGAGCTCCGCGTGTGGGCCGGTTTCCACGATCTTTCCGTCATCGATCACAATGATCCGGTCGGCCTTTTCAATGGTGTAGAGGCGGTGGGCGATAATAAAGGTGGTCCTTCCTTTCATGAGCCTTTCCAGCGCTTCCCGGATGAGGGCCTCGGTTTCCGCGTCCAGGGAAGAGGTGGCTTCATCCAGGATCAGGATGCGGGGATCGCGCAGGATCGCCCGGGCGATGGCGATGCGCTGCCTTTCTCCTCCGGAGAGCTTGGTCCCGCGCTCTCCGACCTCCGTATCATACTGCAGGGGCAGATCTTGAATGAAATTGTGGGCATTTGCGAACTTTGCCGCGGCAATGATCTCTTCCTCGCTGGCGTTGGGTTTGCCGTAGGCGATGTTGTCTTTGACTGTGCCGCGGAAGAGGGAGATTTCCTGGGGGACGACCGCGATCTGATTGCGCAGGGTGTCAAGCTTGACCTTTTTGATGTCATATCCGTCGACCGTGATCCTCCCGGAGGAGGGATCATAGAATCTGAGGAGCAGGGTCATGAGGGTGCTTTTTCCGGCGCCGGTGCGGCCGACAAGGGCAATGATCTCGCCGGGTTCAACAGAGAGGTTGATGTCCTTGAGGACCTCCTCTTCCTCATAAGCGAAAGAGATATCCTGGAAGTCAACCTTTCCCTGCACTTTGGGAAGGGGAAGAGCGTCTTTCTCATCTTTGATGGTGGGCTGGATATCGACCACTTCAAACACTCTTTTGACCGAAGCCAATCCCTGCTGAAGAATGCTGTATCCCTTGCTCAGGGTATTGCCGGGATCGGTCATGATCGCCAGGGCGGTGGCAAAGGAAATAAGCTGCGGCAGCGAAAGATTCCCGTTGATGATCTCCATCCCTCCGTACCAGACGATCGCTACTACCGCGGCGGCCTGAAGCAGAGCGATCACCGGGTTCTGGGTGGCCAGGATCTGGACCGCGCGCATGCTGATATTGAAGGATTTCTGGGTTTCGCCCCTGAATTTTTCGATCTCCTTCTTTTCCATGGAGTATGACTTGACGACCCTTATCTGGGAGAGAGTTTCCTGCACGTGCGAGGTTATGTCCGCGGCCTTTTGCTGGATGCCCAGGCTGATCTCGTGTATCTCCCGGGCGAAGATGCGGATGACCTGGACAATGAGGGGGAAGGCGATCAGGGTTAAAAGGGAAAGCCTCCAGTTCAACCAGAAAATGTAGCCGGTTAAACCGGCCAAAAGGATGGAGTGGGGAATAACGGACACAAAACTGCTGAAGATGGTGCCCTGCAGGACCTGGATATCGGCCATCACGCGGGATACCAGTTCTCCCGTGTTCCACTTGGAGTAGAAATCCAGGGACATGTCCTGAAGGTGTTCGTACAATTTATTCCTCAGGTCAACGATCAGCCGGTGGGCCACAAAGTAGGAAAGATACTCTTGGCCGTAGACAAAAACGCCTTTGATGAGGAAAAGACCGATCATCCCCAGGGCTGAGAGATTAAGCATGAGTATGTTCTTGTCTTCGATCACTTTGAAGACGTGTCCGGCAAGGGGGGCGATGAGGAGGGTGGAGGCGGTGACAAAGGCGGTGCAGAGGGCCGCCCCGATGATCTGCGGGATATAGGGGCGAATAAAACTAAGCAGCCTGGCGTAAAGCTTCATCTATTTCCTCCGTAATTCTGAGAGCGGCGCCCGGTTCGCCCATGATCTGTACCAGTTTCTGGGACATCTGCCGCCTCTTTTCCGGGTCTTTCAAGAGGGAAACGGCTTTGATTGCCACTGCCGCAGGTTCGACTATGCCGCGGATCTCGGGCACGATCTCGCTTTTTGCTTTCATGTTCGGCAGCGCGAAGTATTCGATCTTCCGGTTGAGGGTCTCGATCAGGGTCTTCTTGAATTTGGATCCGAGATAAGGTATTTTCCCGATGTAGTGGGGCAGCCCATCCAGGGGGATCACATCCGGATCATCCAAGGGGAAGACCGAGATCATGGGGATCCCCATGGCGGCTAATCTGGCGGTGTTCGTGCCGGGAATGGTTATGGCCAGTTCTGAATTAAAGGCGTCTTCAAACCGGATCATTTTAACACCCTTGATGCCGATCGCTTTTTCAAAGGGAGAATTGACCAGCTGAAAGACCGCCTGGGGCATTTCGATCTGGATATGCCTGATTATTCTTTCGTAAATAGGGGTCATATGTTTTATCTGCCAGCCGCGGCTGCCGGGAAGGAGGGTGATCACGTTATTCTGAGGGGACCATTTTTTCAGATCCGCCACAGAATCAACCATCAGATTCCCGACAACTTTGATCTTTTGTTTTAGGTTCTTGCTTTTGGCGAATTTGGACCTGGTCTCAGCGTCCGGAACCAGGAACTTTTTATAGAACCTGGTCCAGGCGATCCTTTCGTTGACATAGGCAAAGGCGGGAAAGCGGACCTTCCGGGCGACAAGCATGGCATGGGCGAGGTCCCCTCCCAGGTACAGCACCACTCCCTTTTTGCTGAAATTGACCTGGGGTTGGCGGTTGCGGAGAATCCAGTTCGCGTAGCCCTCGGCGGAGACGGTTTGAGCTATCCCCCGGATGGTCTTGATGTAATCCAGTTCCCTGCCGCTGGTGTACTGGCAGGGGGTGAGGACCAGGATGATCCTCGCATCCTTCAGATTCTCGGACAGGGTTTCCGCCACTGGCTTGACCAGCGCGGAAAGCTCCCCCGGGCTGTTGGCGACGATTACAATATCAGATTTCTGCATTTTTTCCGATCCCCAGAAGCCTTACCAGCCAGCTTTTCTTGAGCTTGATCGCTTTATAAGGGCAAAGCTCATAGCAGCAGAAGCACATGATGCAATTGCTATGATCAATCACTATTTTACCATTTTTTTGGTGAATAGTGTGAGTGGGGCAGTTGTTCAGGCAGACAAGGCATCTGGTGCAGCTTTCCTGGATTATGATCGGGTCTATTCTCAAATACTTCGCGAACGGGCGGGCGATCGTCAGAACAAAGGCCGGCACATATTTGGAAAGCCGATGGATGTCCAGGGGATGTTTCCAGGTCCGTTTTATTTGATTTAACCCCAACCCTTCGATACCGATCTGTGCCAGATCGCCCTGGCCGAGTTTTCTTTCATGCGCGATCCTGGTCGTGTCGATATCAAAGGGCTTATAACCGATCGCGGCGGCGGAGACCGCGTCCAGGGCGACCGCATCAGTTGAGGCCATGATCGCTCCCAGAAGTCTTTTTTCTCCAAAGGATGGTCCTTTTCCTTCCATTCCATATACCGCGTCCATGATATTCAGCTCGGGTTTTACGATCTCCAGGATGTCCACCAGGCTTTTTGAGAATTCAGTCGGATGGGGAGCGAGCCCGTGATATTTGGCCTTGCTGAAACCCGGTACGCAGCCAAAGAGGTTCTTGATGGCGCCGGTAAAGAGGGTCAGATTATGGGTCTTCAGTTTTGGCAGGTTGATGATCACGTCCGCGTCCAATACCGCCTGGGCGATCCTGTGGGAAGGAATGATTTTGTTGCCGCTGGGACTGGGGATCTCGCTTATGCCAGGACCGTAAAGGTCGATCAGCTCTCCACCTGCGGATCGGACGGCTGATCTGATCCCGTTGGTTTCCATGATCTTTTCGACGATCGCTTTAGGGTCTCCCGGGCAATCGCCGACGAGTGGCGTGCCGCCAACTTTCCTGACCGCCTTGATCGCGGCGGAGACCACCGCCGGGTGGGTGTTGGCGGCGACATCCGGGGCGCTGCCGTTCAAAGCATTGACCTTGATCAGGACCTTCTGGCCGGGCTTGACGATCGATCCCAGCCCGCCGATCAGGCTTAAGGCCTTTTCCAGTGCCTGATCAACCTGGGCCTGGTCGTAGTTTGGGCATTTAACAATGGATACTTTTGGTTTCATTCAGTACCCGAGTTTCTTGATGACCTCAGAGGCGCGGCAGGGGATAAAAGCAGGTTTATCACCAAGCAGGATCGCGTTGTCCGGGTCTTTTAGGCCGTGACCGGTAAGGATGCAGACAACGGTGGAGCCGTCGGGGACTTTTCCAGCTTTGGCAAGCTTCATCAATCCGGCGACGGAAGCCGCGGAAGCCGGTTCGATAAATATGCCTTCCTTGGAAGCGACCAGCTTATAGGCTTCAATGATCTCCTGGTCAGATACCATGCCGATCGACCCCCCTGATTCTTCAGCCGCGGCGACCGCTCCTTTCCAGCTGGCGGGATTGCCGATCCGAATGGCGGTGGCGATGGTCTCCGGATCGGGGATGGGATGACCGCGCACGATGGGGGCGGCTCCCTCGGCCTGGAAGCCGATCATTTTAGGCAGGCTGGTTATTTTTCCGGCGTCATAATACTCCTTGTAGCCCTTCCAGTAGGCGGTGATATTCCCAGCATTGCCCACGGGAATGGCGTGGAAGTCAGGAACTGCGTCAAGCTGATCGCAGATTTCAAAAGCTCCGGTCTTTTGTCCTTCGATGCGGAAGGGGTTGATGGAGTTGACGATCTCAACCGGGTACTTTTCCCCGATCTCTTTTACCAGGTCAAGCGCCTGGTCAAAGTTGCCGTCTACCTCAAAGACCTTGGCGCCGTGCATAATGGCCTGGGAGAGCTTTCCCAGGGCGATCTTTCCTCTGGGAATGATCACGATACAATCGATTTCAGCCCGGGCGGCGAAGGCGGCGGCCGAAGCCGAGGTGTTGCCGGTGGAGGCGCAGATGACCGCTTTGCACTTTTTTTCCAGCGCCTTGGCCATGGCCATGCACATGCCGCGGTCCTTGAAGGAGCCGCTGGGATTGGCGCCTTCATATTTTAGATAGACCTTGCAGCGGGTGATCTCGGAGATGGTTTTGCCAAAAAGGAGGGGGGTGTTTCCCTCATAGAAGGTAACAACCGGTGTTTTGTCGGTGACCGGCAGATATTCCCGGTACTCTTCAATTACTCCACGCCAGCGCATGTTCCGCTCATTATATCAGGTCTTGAAGGATCTGTTCAACCGTTCGCAGGTCGGACTTCAACCCGAAATATTCCGCGTTCACGGTCCGGTGAATGAAATACTTTTTTTCCAGGCAGAAGAGATCCCAGCTGCGGAGCTCTTTGCCGGAGAGGAGGGAAAGTGTTCGGATCAGCGGCAGGGAGATCCGGAGCCGGAAATAGACCGGGAGCTTAAAGAAACGGCAGGTTTCTTTGATGAACTGATCAGCGGTGATCTGAGGGTTGCCCAGCACGTAATCCTTCTCTTTGGTTTCGGTCTCGAGCAGATGTTTCACGATCCTGGCGATATCGCGCGCGTGAATGTAGTGAAAGCTGACATCCACCGAAAAAAAGCGCAGGAGCCAGAGCCATTTCCGCAAATGGATTATTCCGCTTCCGGCATGGGAATATGGGTGCCGGGTGTCGCCCCCCAGGACCCAGGTCGGGAAAAGGGTTATGACATTTGGATAGATCTTCAATTCCGGCAGTTTTTTATAAAAACGGTATTTGCTCAGGATATACCGGCTTCCGTACTTTTCCGCTTCTTCCAGGGGTTGATTATCCGGCCCCAGGATGCTGGCGGTGGAGAAATAGATGGCCTTTTTGCACTGGCGGGGGTCAAGCAGGTTGAAGAATGAAAGACTGTGTTCATAGTTCAATTCCGTGCCCCCCCAGGCGGCCGCCAGATGGACGACATAATCCATTTTCTTTATGAGATCAGCATGCTTTTCTATGTTGTCAAGATCATTTTGGATTACTGTCACGTTGGGGCGGGATTTGGGATTGAACTTTAATTTTTGCGGATTTCTGACCAGAAGGTAAAGCTCAAGATTCGGATCATCGGCCATCACATCATACAAGTAATGTCCCACGCATCCGCTGATCCCAGCGATGAAGAGCTTCTTCATTTATCGATTTATGCTTTCCGGCAAGGGGATGGTGCCCGAGGCCTTCATCGGGGTCCCGACCGTTACCCCCATTGTTCCTGCGTAGAGCTCCCCTTCGATGCGGAATGAGATGCTCTTCTTCCCCTGGGCAATGAGCTCGAGAACAGATAGGGCGGTCCCAAAGACGCGATCATAGCGCAGGGTGACCGGGATGGTGATCCTTTCCCTGCCGTTGGCCGGAAGGTTGAAACCGGCGCGGCTTTCTTTCAAAAATTCGCGGTTGTTTATATATATGGTATACGAATATTTGGAAACATCGATCGGGAGCGGGTTCGGGTTTTCAACATCAAAATAAAAGTTCACAACGATACCCTGAAGATGGACGTTGGTTATCTCATAGTCAATGTATTCCGCCTTGGGAGGGGAGGGCTCAAAGCAGGAAGTCCCTGCCAGAGCCAGGCAGGTCATGATCGAGGCCAACAGGATCCTTTTAAGCATAATGGTTTTCCTCCTGTTTTCAGATTTGCTTGAAAAGAAGCAGAAAAATGCCAAAGGCGATGAGGACGATCCCCAGGTAGTTATGCAGAAAAAGCTTTTCGCTGAGCATGAAATAGGAAAGGATCGCTACGATGACATAGGCAAGAGAGGTGAGAGGGAACGCCAGGCTCAGCTTGAACCAGGAAAGGATCGTGATCCACAGGAAAAAGGAAGAGGCCATGAGCAGCATTCCGGACATCACGTAGAAATTTTTAAGCAGAGAGAGGGCAAGGGCAAAGACTTCTTTCTGGTCTTTGATGCTGAAACTGCCGATCTGATTTAATCCGAGTTTGAGCAGGACCTGGCTCAAAGCCAGCACCGAGGTATAAATTAAGATCCAAAGAAAAAAATTCCTCATTTTTGCTTCTCCCTCACGCTGTTTTTTTAATTATATCCTCTGCTGGAGCGTGGGGCAAGCGGAATTCCAATTTAGGTCGGACTATGATATAATCCGTCCATTATGAAATATTCCATCCCTCGAGGGACAAAGGATATTTTGCCAAAGGAAGCACCTTTTTGGCAGGCGCTGGAAGAGGCCTGCCGCAAAGTTTTTGAGCTTTACAATTATCGGGAGATACGCACTCCCGTCTTTGAAGCCACCGAGCTTTTTACCCGATCCATCGGAAACACCACGGATATCGTTACCAAGGAGATGTACGAGTTCAAGGACCGCAAGGGGAGGAGCCTAACGCTTCGCCCGGAAGAAACCGCCCCCGTCGTCCGAGCATGTTTGGAGAACAGCCTGATCGGTCCCGATCAGCTGACCAAACTGTATTATATCGGGCCCATGTTCCGCTACGAGCGGCGACAGGCAGGAAGACAACGCCAGTTTCATCAGGCCGGGGTAGAGGTTTTCGGTTCGAGCGATCCGCTGGTGGATGCGGAGATCATTTTGATGAACGTCCAGCTGTTCAACCGGATCAAACTGGAAGATCTTGAAATCAATGTTAACAGTGTTGGCTGCAAGAAATGCCAGCCCGAGTTCAGAAAACAGCTAAAGGCCTATTTCAAGAACAATATCAAGAATATGTGCAAGGATTGCCAAGGGAGGTTTGAGTATAACCCCCTCAGGATCCTGGACTGCAAAGAGGAAAAATGCCAGAAATATATTGATGAAGCGCCGGCCTCGGTCGATTTCCTATGCGGCGAATGCAAAGATCATTTTGAAGAAGTCATCAAGATGCTGGATTATCAGAAAGCTAACTTTAAGGTTAATAAACGCCTTGTCCGGGGTTTGGATTATTATACAAAGACGACGTTTGAAGTCGTGTCCGGAAAACTTGGGGCTCAGAACGCGGTTTCGGGCGGCGGCCGTTACGATACCTTGGTCCAAGAGTTGGGAGGCAAGCCGACTCCGGCCACCGGCTTTGCGATCGGCATGGAAAGAGCCATCGAAGTTATCAAACAAGCAAACGTCCCTCGTCCCCCGTCCCTCGTCCCGGCATTATTTATCGTTACTTTAGGGAATGAAGCCCGGAAGCTGGGGTTTGACCTTCTGGCCAAGGCAAGAGAAAAAGGAATGTCAGCGGATATGGATTATTTAGGTAAAACCCTTAAGGCACAGATGAAAATGGCAGACAGGTTAGGAGTTAAATATGTTTATATCCTTGGAGAAGATGAGCTCTCCAGAGGATCTGCCGCGCTTAAAGACATGGGGACGGGGGAGCAGAAAGAAGTGGTCTTTGATAACCTCCTCAAAGAACTGGGCCGTTCCTGAGGTATCTTCCTCGATTTTTATAAAAAGGTGAAATTCCCCGGATATCCTGCCGATACTTTTGTGGTTGATTTTTAAGGAGGAACATATAATGGCTGGAATACCTGGAATACCAAGGGTGGTCGGGAAATTGCCTCAGAATCTTGGGTTTTCACAAGCTGCTATAAGATTGTATCGTCGGAAGCCTGCTACACTTAGAATGACGCCGGTAAAAGGGACCGAAACTGAATTATTGAAGGTTTTGATCAACAATCGAAAGGTCGGCTATACTCAGCCGGGTGAAGGCGGCCTTTTTTATGGGATCATCAGAAGGGGGGAATTGATCGGAATTGGTTTCAAGATCAAAGGCAAGGCTTCTAATTTTCAATTCAACGCCAAGGGAGAATTGGCCCCCTTGAGAAGCCTGAGTGGACTGACCATTCGGGGGGTGTTGAGGGCGGTTTGGAAAGAGGAGGAGGGGGCCCGCGGCGGACTTTTTCAGAGCAACAAGATCGTCGCCCTCATCGCTGAGGACATAAATTAACGATCTCTTCACCTTAAATTATTCCGCGATCGCTTTCTGATATTTGAAAGCCCTTCCGGTTTGTGTTAAGATTTCTCCATATTCCTAAAGGAGGAATCGCTATGAAAGATTTCCGCTGCAAACAATGCAACCGCCTTTTGGCAAAGGTGGGGGGAGACGGCAGAGTGGAGATCAAGTGCCCGCGCTGCAAGACCATGAACCTTTATTCGGAAGAGATCTATGTCACCATTGAGGAGGATCCATGTACCGATCCGGATACTGTGGAGAGCTGAGGAAAAAGGATATAGGTTCTGAGGTTACCCTGGCGGGATGGGTCCACCGGCGCCGCGACCATGGCGGATTGATCTTCATTGACCTGCGCGATCGCACCGGTCTGTCCCAGGTGGTTTTCGGGCAGGAGAACAAGGAACTGCATTCCCTGGCGGAAAAGCTGCGGATCGAGTTCGTGATCAGCATCAAGGGAAAGGTGGTGGAGCGCTCTCGCGAGACTATAAACAAGAATCTTCCCACCGGCGAGATCGAGGTCAAGGTTTCCGAACTGAACATATTGAACACTTCCAAAACACCGCCCATCGAGATCGCGGATCCGACCACCGAACCTGACGAAATGGTCAGGTTGAAATACCGCTATCTTGATCTGCGCAAGGATAAAATGCGCGAGAATTTGATCTTCCGGCACAAAGTCACCAAGGCGATCTCTGATTGTCTGGATAATGAAGGTTTTTTGGAGATCGAGACCCCTTTTCTGACCAAGTCCACTCCGGAGGGAGCCCGAGATTTCCTGGTCCCGAGCCGGCTGAACCCGACTAAGTTTTACGCCCTTCCGCAATCGCCGCAGTTATTCAAGCAGCTTTGTATGGTGGCATGCATGGATAAATATTTTCAGATCGTGCGGTGTTTCCGCGACGAGGACCTTCGCGCGGACCGGCAGCCGGAATTCACCCAGGTCGATATTGAGATGTCCTTCTGCACGGAAAAAGACGTGATGGACACGGTGGAAAGGATCATGGTCCACACCATGAAAGAATTGCAGAAGGATGTTGATCTCTATCGGGGCAAGCATATTCCCAATGTTGAGATCCCTTTTCCCAGGCTGACCTGGAAGGACGCGATGAGGAAATACGGCACGGATAAGCCGGATACCAGGTTTGGCCTGGAGCTTCAGGAGATAACGGAGCTGGTCAAGGAAGTTGAGTTCAAGGTCTTCAAGGATACCGTCGCCAAGGGCGGGATCGTCAAGGGGATCAACATCAAGGGCGGGGCCAGGTTTTCCCGGGCGGAGCTGGATGGGTTGGAGGAGAGGGCAAAGCAGCTGGGTGCCAAGGGGTTGGCTTGGGTAGCCATGACCCCCAGCGGCATGAAATCTCCGATCGTCAAGTTCTTCAAGATCGATGAGATGAACGCGATCGTGGACTGCATGAAGGGGGAGACGGGGGACGTGCTGATCTTTGTGGCAGACAAGCCCAAGCTGGTCAATCAGGTCCTGGGGCAGATCCGCCTTGAACTCGGGGAAAAGCTGGATCTGATCGATAAGAACAGCTTTCATTTTATCTGGGTCACTGATTTCCCGCTCTTTGAACACAGCGAGACCGAAAAACGCTGGGTCTCCCATCACCATCCCTTTACCGCCCCCCACGGTGAGTGGGATGACATCGAGGAGCGGTTCATGAAGGAGCCGAGCAAGATCAAGGCCCAGGCCTATGATTTTGTCTTGAACGGCGAAGAGATCGGGGGAGGTTCTATCCGTATCCACCGCATGGACATCCAGCGCAAGATCTTTAAAATATTGGGGTTCTCCGAAGAAGAGGCCAGGCGTCGTTTTGGTTTCTTGTTGGAGGCCCTGGAATACGGTGCTCCACCGCACGGGGGGATCGCTCTGGGGTTGGATCGTTTGGTCATGCTCCTGGCGGGGATGGGGTCGATCCGGGATGTTATCGCCTTTCCCAAGACCCAATCCGCGCTTTGCCCGCTTACCGGAGCCCCGGATATAGTAAGCCCTCAGCAGTTAAAAGAGATCCACATCAAGACCGTCTGATCACTCTTCGTAGGCGTATTTAAGAAGGTTGTTGCTGATATCGTAATAGGCGATGCGGGCCTTGTCATTTGCATTAAGGGTGATGGCGGTGTCCTGGCCGACATTCGGGGCGCTGTCCAGTACCTGTTTCATCCATATTTCCCCGGATTTCCAGGCATATTTTAAGTTTGCGTTGGTCGCGTCAAAGTAGCTGATATGGGGGTTATCAGAGCTGTCAAGCGCGATGTCGTTAAAACGACCGACATCGCCAAATTCATCAACCTTGGCCTTGAGCCAAGTCCCGATGATTGGTTCAGTAGTGTATTGAAGGTCGCCTCTCCCCTGGTCATAATAGCTTATGTGGGGATGATCGGAGCTGTCCACGGCGATCGAAGTGTATTCGCCGACCTCCACCAGGGGTTCCGGAGTTTGAAAGGTCCACGATCCGGCGGATCCATAGGCGTATTTAAGAGCTGTTTCTGTTTCATCATAGTAACTGATATGGACCTTGTTGGCGCTGTCCACCGCGATGGACGAATACTTGCCCACCCTGGTCCCGGAACCGTCCACGATCTCCGTGGTCCAGGACCCGCTCTGGTTAGTCGCGTACTTCAGGTCGGCATTGTCCCAGTCGTAGTAGCTGATATGTATCTTGCCGGTACAATCAATGGCGATGGAGGTGTAGTAGCCCAGATCATCTCCATACAGCGAATAGTCAATGGTCTTGATGTCCCAGGAACCGGCCTCTTCTGAGGCAAGGCAGAGGGAGGGATCACGGGAAGCATAATAGCTGATATATGGTTTATTATTGCAGTCCATGACGATCGAGGTATAGAGGCCCACGTCCCCGTTGCTGTCCACGGTTTCGATCTCCCAGGTGGCGACCTTGCCCACTGCATATTTGAGATCTTCGTTTACCCGGTGGTAATAGCTGACATGCACTTTTTCATCATCGATCCTGTCCGCGGCGATGGAAGTATAGATGTTGCCGATGCGGTCGCCGGTGTGGTCAACGTTCTGAATGAAAAAGGTCTTGCCGCTAAAGATGATGGTGCTGGTGGTGGTGCTGAAGGTCACCGTGGTGGTGGTCCCGCTGGTGGTGGTGGTCCCGCTGGTGGTGGTTACGGTTGATGTGGTGGTGGTAGTAGTGGTGTTTGGTGATTCCTTGCCGGCCATATATAAGGCCCCACCGATCACCGCCGCTCCCAGAACGGTGTTCCGGGTGTCAGGCGTGATCTGTCCGCAACCTCCAGCGCATAACGATGAGGTTGCTGCGACAACAAACAGTAAAATTATGATCAGGAACGCTCTCAAGGTTTTATTTTCTCCGATCTCCGGAATCGACCTTGCTGCTATTATAGCACATGGCGATATGAATAAAGCCAGATTTTCCCGCACTTTCTTGAAAGTGCGGGATTTTTCTTGAAAATAGTTCTTGGTGTGATAGAATGATTAGCGCAAAATTGGAGTAATTGAGATGGCAGTCACGGTAATCGTCGGGACGCAATGGGGAGATGAAGGAAAGGGGAAGATCACGGATCTTCTGGCGCGGGACATGGACATGGTGGTGCGCTACCAGGGCGGCAACAATGCCGGCCACACCGTGGTCATCAAGGATGAGACCTTCAAGCTGCATCTGATCCCTTCCGGCATCTTCTACACCAACGTCATGTGCGTCATCGGCAACGGAGTGGTGATCGATCCGGCGGTGCTCATCCAGGAGATCGAGACCCTCAAAAGCAAAGGCCATCCGGTTGATAATCTGAAAGTATCTTCGCAGGCGCACGTGATCTTTCCTTACCACAGATACATGGACCAGGCCCAGGAAAAAAAGAGAGAAGCCGGGCGCATCGGCACCACCGCCCGCGGCATCGGTCCCTGCTACGTGGACAAGTTCAACCGGCGCGGCATCCGCATTTCCGATCTCTATAATGAAAGGGTTTTCCGGGAAAAACTGGCCTGGAATGTCGAGGAGAAGATGTTCCTTCTGAACAAGTTCTACAACATGAAGAAAGAGATCAGTGTTGATGAGGTCATGAATGAGTATCTGGGCTATGCGCACAGCATCAAGAGTTATGTGGTGGAAGAATCGACCACTTTGGTCAATGAGGCGATTTCCAAGAAAAAGAATATATTGCTGGAGGGGGCGCAGGGGACGATGCTGGATGTGGACCATGGGACCTATCCCTATGTTACTTGTTCCAATCCTGTGGCGGGCGGGGCGTGTGTGGGGGCGGGGATCGGCCCGGAGATGATCGACGAGGTCGTGGGGGTGGTCAAGGCGTATATTACCCGGGTGGGGAGCGGTCCATTCCCGACCGAGATCCCCGGTCCGCTGGGCGATCAATTAAGGGAACGCGGGGGAGAATACGGAGCGACCACCGGCCGGCCGCGGCGCTGCGGGTGGTTTGACGGGGTGGTCATGGCTCATGCCTCCAAGATAAACGGCCTGACCAGTTTGGCCATCACCAAGCTTGATGTGCTGGATGAGCTCGACAAGATAAAGATTTGTGTCGCTTATGATCATAAGGGCAAAAAGATCGTTGATTTTCCGACCGATATTTATAAGTTGGAAGAGTGCAAACCGGTCTACGAAGAGGTCCCGGGATGGAAGGAAGACACCACCAAGATCAAGGATTATAAGGATCTTCCGTCCAACGCCAAAAAGTATCTGGACAGATTGGCTAAATTGGCGAATGCCAAGATCTCGCTGATCTCGGTGGGGGCGGAGCGGGGGCAGATTATTAGGATTTAGATATTAGAAAAGTAGACATTGGAAAATTAGATATTAGGGAGGATTAATTTCGAGTTGCTAATTCTCAAATTTCTAATTCTTCAATTCTCTAATTTCTAGTTCTGTTTTCCCAATTTCCCAATGACTTAATTAATGCGTTAAGCATTTTGCCGATTTCTTCTGAAAGAGTATAAAGATGGTTGTGTTCAGATTTTGAAATCCGGCCTAACCGCAGACAGATCTCAAGTAATGGTATGCACTCAAATAATGAGCCTCTAGCTGTTTTATAGAATTGGGCCTTTTCTTTTGCTGTATTCCTGCCATTGCCTTCCGCAATATTAAGTGGAATTGAAAGGGCGGCCCTTTTCATTTGGCTCTTTATGTCTTTGTCGTGTATCTTTCTGCTTAGAACATAAATGCCTTCTACAAACCCCATCGCTTTTTTGTAAACCACTAGATTTTCAAACATGAACATCATAATTTCACCTCCTAATACAATCTTCCAGCAATCTTATTGCCAGGCTGAAAACGTCCCGAATATGAGGAAAATGACCCAAAAAGTGCCGAAATTTCGGCAGTTTAATTTTAGATTAGATAGGTTATGTGAAGGAGTGGAGCAGGGACAGATTATTCGAATTTAGAATGGATTTTCTGGTAGTTGTGCAGTATATTGTTCCATGCTTTCTACTTTTTTGGGATCTATATACATAGGCAAGGATAAATAGGCCTCATGCTTTTCAATTAATTCTTTTAATCTTGCGCGGTCTTTGGTCAATTCATGATGCAAAATTATATTCTGTTGATCTTTTAATAAAAATATTTTATATGACTCCGATCCAGTGGTAATATAGTTAAAATAATACTCCCTACTTCTTTGTGCCCTTTTTATATTCAATGTATTTTGTTCATCTCCGAAGGTGGAAAGAATTTGCTTTCGAGATTCTAGTTGATAGCAATCTATGCCGAATTTTTCACGAAGTCTGACTATGGCTAAGGTTGAGTCCATGTGGGCCAGTGTTTGGGTTGTGCGAATTTTTTGCAGAGAACCATCTCCCGAAAATATATCTCTTAATGCAATATTTGTTAAGATGCAACCCAGCCCTTGCCCCCTCAGTAAAAAGTTATCAATGCGTATTTCTTCGAAAAGTGAATGCCTTACATACCAGCAGAATCTTGCTACGATGCTTGCATCATTCTCGCTGGATAAATAAATAGAGTAGGGAAAGGAGCCACCCCTTGGCCTTTCCACCTCAACTCTAAAGGTTTGCATCTCCGTTTTTGGAGAATTCACCTGCAGATAAGTTTTATTTTCCGCTCTTTTAAAATGATAGGCTGGCCCGATAAACTGTCCCGGGATAGGTTTCCTCCAGGGCTTCAATCTAAAACAAATTAATTTACTCATCACTATAATTGTCGATTAAAATCTGCTAAAATTTCAGCTATGGCAAGGAGAAAGGCGGTTGTTCTTTTATCCGGCGGCATCGATTCAACCACCACTCTTTTTTATGCTAAGCAGAAAGGCTATAAATGCCACGCCCTGATTTTCGACTATGGCCAAAGGCATAAACGAGAGCTGCGAAGCGCGGTGGCGGTGGCGAAGTGCGCAGGAATTCCATATCAAATTATTAAGATCTCTCTCCCGTGGAAAGGATCCTCGCTTTTGGATAAGAAGATAAATGTTCCCGAGCGGAAAAAGATGAAGGGGATTCCTTCAACTTATGTTCCCGCCCGGAATGCGATCTTTTTAAGCTTTGCGGTGTCTTATGCGGAGGCGATCGGCGCAGAAGCGGTCTTTATCGGAGCGAACGCCATCGATTTCAGCGGCTATCCGGATTGCCGGCCGGATTTTTATAAAGCGTTCCAGAAAGTGATCAGAACCGGCACCAAGAAGCGAAGGATCAGAATCCTGACCCCTTTGATCAATATGTCCAAAGCACAAATTATCGCGTCAGGATTAAAGCTGAAAGCCCCCCTGAAGCTTACCTGGTCCTGCTATAAGGGTGGGAAAAGACCTTGCGGAGTCTGTGACAGCTGCAAGCTGAGGAAGAAGGGTTTTTCCCAGCTCGGGATTCATGATATAATTTCCTCTTAATATGAACATTTTCATAGATCCCCTTATAGTAGTTTGCTGTTTTACCGCTTTAATCCATTTTACTGAGACGATCTCGTCTTCAATGCGCCTGACCGGGGTGCGCACCAAGCAGCTGGCGCTCTCGCTCTCCTTTGTGAATGCCTCGCTTCTGATTTCCCGAATGTCCAATATGCTTCAGGCTCCGCTCCTGGGAGGAATGGTTGACACTGCGATCCTTCAGGACACGGTCGGGCTGCTCTGGAACAACTTCCGGATCATTATCTTTGCGGCTTTCATCGGGAACCTGATCGGAGCGATCATGACGCCGTTCGCGGTTTCGGTCTTTACCCGGGCGATCAGAAAATTCGATCAGATCGGTCATGTTCCGGGATTGATCGCGTATGGATTAAGGCCGAGCACTCTGGTGAGCGTGACCAGGACCTTTCGCTTGCCAACTTTGGATTCTTTCAAAGGGCTTTCCTTAAAGGGGATACCAACCCTCTTTTTATGGCTCAATCTCTTTATGGTCTCGATCTACGCCATCGGCGTGCTCTGCTCGCTCATGGCAGGGGCGCTCATTCCCACCTACCGTGTGACCGCGACCCAGCTTTCCGGTATCGTGAACGGCATCGCCACCATCCTTTTTACCCTTATGGTCGATCCGATCGCCGCCCACATTACCGATCAGGCGGCCCGCGGCCAGCGGGGGCAAGGGGATGTGCGGACGGTGGTCTTCTATATCGTGCTTGGAAGGGTGGTGGGGACGCTGATCCTCTCGCAGCTGCTCTTTATCCCGGGAACCATCTATATAAAAGGTGTGACCGTTTTTGTTCGAGGAGTTTTCCTTAGGTAATCAATGCGAATCATCCGCCATCCAAAAAGGAAGAAGCTTAAAGGATCGGTCGTCGCTTTGGGAACGTTTGATGGAGTGCATCGCGGCCATCAGAAAGTCATCAGGAACGCGGTCAGATATGCAAAAAAGATCGGCGTCGCTTCGCTCGCCATCACTTTTGATCCCCATCCCCAACAGTTGATCGTCCCCGAGCGCGGATTGAAACTGCTCACTACCCTTCAGGAAAGAGAGGCATTATTCTGTGGCTTGGGGGTGGATGGGGTAGTGGTGATTCCGTTCAACAAACGCCTGCGGAAATTAACTTATGAAGGTTTCGTGAGGAAATACATGTTGGGGAAGTTGGGGGTCCGGAAGGTGTTTGTCGGCTTCGATTACGCTTTTGGGAAAGGAAGGGAAGGGGACGCTCGTCAGCTCAAGCATCTCGGCAAGAAGTATGGCTTTGAAGTGAGCGTGGTTTCTCCGGTCTCCGCCGACCATACTGCCATAAAATCCAGGATGATCCGTGAATTCATCAGCCGCGGACAATTTGCAAAGGCGCTCCGCCTGCTTGGCCATCCTTATCAGATCTCAGGGGAAGTGGTAAAAGGATCCGGGCGCGGGATAGGGCTCGGATTCCCTACCGCGAATCTGAGGATCGATCCGCACAAGCTTATCCCTGCCCACGGGGTGTATGCCGGCAGGTCTGGCAGTAAAAAGTGCGCGGTCAACATTGGGGCCCGGCCATCCTTTGGGGAAGGAAGCAGCGTGGTCGAGGTCCATATTTTAGGCTTTAATAAAAATATCCGCGAGAAAACATTGAGGGTCGTTTTGGTCAAAAGATTGCGCGAGGAAAAGCAATTCTCAGATGTGGAAGAGCTGAGGAAGCAGATAATAAGGGACATAAACAAGATAAAGCGGTTGTAAGTTGCTGGCCGCTGTGCTATAATCCGTTTGAAATGGTCCTTAAGAAGGAAAAGAAAGAAGCAATAATGAAGAAATACGCGCGGAACAAGGGCGATACCGGGTCTTCGGAGGTCCAGGTCGCTTTGTTGACTGAAAGGATCAATCAATTGGTCGAGCACTTGAAGAAAAACAAGAAAGACAATCACAGCCGACGCGGTCTGCTTATGTTAGTTGGCCAGCGCAAGAAACTGCTCAATTACCTTCAAGGCGAAGATGAATCAAGGTTTCAGAAGCTGTCGGAAAGTCTAGGGCTTAGATGATAAAAAAGGTAGAATTGGATCTGGGAGGGGGCAAGGTTCTTTCCCTCGAATCGGGTAGGTTGGCCCGTGAAGCAGATGGTTCGGTGGTGGTGCGTCTGGGCGATACCATGGTCTTGGCGACCGCGGTCGCTTCTGAAACTCCCCGTCCCGGGATCGATTTTTTCCCGCTCCTGGTCGACTTTGAAGAAAAACTCTACGCGGTGGGCAGAATCCCAGGCGGTTTTTTCAAACGTGAAGGCAAGCCTACCGAAACGGCGATCCTTACTGCGCGCCGCATTGACCGGCCGGTCCGCCCGCTTTTCCCCAAGGGTTACCGCAATGATGTCCAGATCGTGATCACCCCCCTTTCCGTTGATCAGGATAATCCCCCGGATATCCTGGCGATCATTGGCGCCTCTGCCGCCCTTTCCATTTCCGACATTCCGTTCAAGGGACCCATCGGCGCCGCCCGCGTGGCCAAGGTTGACGGTAAATTCATCGTTGATCCCACCATGACGGAAATGCAGGGATCGGATATGGACCTGGTCGTGGCCGGGACCGATGATAAGATCCTCATGATCGAATGCGGATCGGATGAGGTTTCAGAAAAGGATGTCTTGGAGGGAGTAAAAGCGGCGCATAAGAAGATCAAGGATGTTATCAAACTTCAGGAAAAGATGATGAAAGAGGCGGGTAAGCCCAAGAGAGAGATTGAGCTTTATAAACCGAACGAAAAGATCGCGAAGCTGGTGAAAGAAAAGAGCGCCCAGAGCATTCAGGCCGCGGTCGGCATATCCGATAAGAATAAACGCCTCGACGAGATAGATAAGATAAAAGAGGGCCTGGTGCAGGGCATAAAGGACGGCAAGGATGAGGAGCTCAAGAAGGCCTTAGAGGAGAGCCCGGCAGATATAAAAAATATCATTGGGGATATTGAAAAGGAATTTGTGCGCAAGATGATCCTGGAAGATAAGAAGCGGCCGGACGGGAGGGGGTTCAACGATATTCGTGAGATTACCTGCGAGGTCGGGGTCCTTCCCCGGGCCCATGGCTCCGCCATCTTCACCCGCGGGCAGACCCAGGTCATGACCGTTTCCACGCTCGGGGCGCTGGGAGAAATGCAGAAGCTGGACGGCTTAAGCCCGGAAGAAAGCAAGCGCTACATGCATCATTATAATTTCCCTGCCTTTTCTGTCGGCGAGGTGCGGCCCATGCGCGGACCGGGAAGGCGGGAGATCGGGCACGGGGCGCTTGCCGAGCGCGCTCTTCTCCCGGTGATCCCGGATGAGGTCAAGTTCCCGTATGCTATCCGTCTGGTATCCGAGGTCCTGGCGTCCAATGGCTCGACCTCCATGGCTTCCACCTGCGGCAGCACGCTGGCGCTCATGGACGCGGGGATCAAGATAAAGAACCCGGTGGCGGGGATATCCATTGGACTGGTCAAGGAAGGCAACAAGGAGGTTCTGCTGACCGATATACAGGGGATCGAGGATTTCCTGGGAGACATGGATTTCAAGGTTGCCGGGACCCGGAATGGCATTACCGCCATTCAGGTGGATGTCAAGATCGACGGCTTGTCATATGATCTCATTGAAAAAGCCATGAGCCAGGCAAAGGATGTCCGCATGATCATTCTGGATAAGATCCAGGCTGCGCTCTCCGCTCCGCGCGAGGAGCTGTCTCCTTACGCTCCCAGGGTCACGAGCATTAAGATCGATCCTTCAAAGATCGGGCTGGTGATCGGTCCCGGCGGCAAGACCATCAAGAAGATTGTGGAGGAGACCGGCGCTCAGATCGATATCGAGGAAGACGGACGGGTCCTGATCACCGCGACGGATATGGAAGGCGCAAGAAAGGCACAAAGCATAATCGAAAATCTAACTTATGAGCCGAAAGTCGGAGATGTTTTTAAAGGAAAAGTCACGCGTATCATGAATTTTGGCGCGTTTGTGGAGATCGTTCCCGGAAAAGAGGGTTTGGTCCATATCTCGCAGATCTCTCCGCGAAGGATCGCCAAGGTGGAAGATGTGTTGAAAATAGGAGATGAGGCGGTCGTAAAACTGGTTGAGATCGATGACATGGGCAGATTGAACCTTTCCATCAAGGCAGTTTCCCCCCAGGAAAAAGAAAAGTTCGGCAAGGCTTGATTTCTTCCTCTTTCGTGCTAGAATAATTTCAATGGACGCAACCACAGGCATTATCATATTGTTGTTCGTGGTCACTATCTTTTCAAGCCTTGGCGGCAACCAGGGCTACACTCCGCCGAGATACAGCCGGCCTTCGCCTTCGGCGCAGTTATCTCGTCCGACTACTCCGGTTTCCTCATCCAATGTGGAGCCGTCATTTTTCGGCGCAGCCGGAGAAAGCTCCCGGCAGTCCATCCAGAACTATATCTTGCGTTTCCGCAATCCGGGCGAAGCGTCCACCATCACCAGTGCTATCATGCGGCATTCCAAGACCTACGATGTCAATCCCAAGCTGGTGGCGGCATTGATGCGGCGGGAATCAGGTTATAATCCCTGGGCGAGGTCCTCGGCGGGTGCGATCGGCCTGGGGCAGCTCATGCCTGCAACCTGTACCAGTACTGGCGTTACCAATCCCTATGATATTGATGACAATGCCAAGGGCACGGTGCGGTACATGAAATATCTTTTGGATCGTTTCAGTGATTACAGCGATCAGGTTTCATTTGCCCTTGCCGGATACTTGGAGGGGCCTAACGCAGTCGCGCGCAATAAAGGGTATACACGCACCACTGCCGCCTACGTGAAGGATATTATCGAGATCTACCACAAGCTGTAAGCTGCTGTCGAAATTTCGACACTTTTTGGGTCATTCTCCTCATACTCGAGGCGTTTTCAGCCTGGTAATAAGATTGCTGCTGTCCCCGCATGGTGAAGGATCTTACCCGGGAACAGCAGCTTATCATTTTGGGCCTGGTTCTAGTGATCGTTGCGGGCCTCGGGGTCATGGCTTACCGCAGGTATGCGCCGCTTTCCAGCCCGGAAATTTCTATTCAGGAAACCGATCCCCAAGAACATTTACAGCCCAATGATGTGGGCAGAATGATCGTTCATGTCACAGGGGCGGTGAGGCGGGAGGGGGTCTACAGACTACAGTTTGGTGACCGGGTGATCGATGCTTTGAAGCTTGCGGGTGGAGCGGATCCAAACGCAGATCTTTCCTCTATTAACCTTGCTGAAAAAGTCAAGGATGGGCAGAAGATGGTAGTGCCTAGAAAACCTGAAAGGGCAGCTTCAGTCAGGGGATCAGGTGATCCGGGGATCAGGGAATCAGGGACGTCTTCAAGTCAAGTGAAAGTAAACATCAATGCCGCGGGCGAACAGGATCTCTGCCAGGTAAGGGGAATAGGCCCTTCCACCGCGAAACGGATCATCGAGCACCGCACCGCCAACGGCCCTTTTTCTAAGATAGAGGATATTATGAAGGTTAAGGGGATTGGAAAAGGGAAATTTAAGAAGATAAAGGATAAAATTGGTGTTAATTGATGCTGGTTCATGGAGGCTGGTTATGACACTGGAGGTTGATGCTTGAAGCTGGTTGTGATTCTTGAAGTAGAAGCTGGATATTGGGAATAAATCCAATTGAAGGAGATTAGATATGAAGCAAGAAAGGAAACCAATTAGAAGTTTTTATGATTTAGAGGTTTATCAGGAGACATATAAAGCTTGTATCGTTGTCTTGACTCAGATATTGCCAAGGCTTCCAAAAGAGGAGCAGTATGACTTGGTTGACCAATTAAGAAGATCTGCCAAAGCGATTCCTCGTTTGATTGTCGAAGGGTATTCAAAAAGGCATCAGTCAAAAGGGTTTCAAAAGTATCTTGACGACGCTTTGCAGGAAAGCAATGAAACCATAGTTTCCTTGAGCCAGGTTAGGGATATTTACAGAAATCATGTTGATCCAAGGCAATGCGAGGAACTAATTAAAAGATATGATAAATCTAGCAGGCAAATTTATGTGTTATCAAGAAAGTGGAAGGATTTTCTTAATCGATGAATCTAGCATCAGGCATCACAACAAGTATCTAATATCTATTTCCAATATCATAACAAGCTTCTATAAACAAAGGACATGCATCAATGAGCAATCCGTTAATAATTATTAGCATAATATATATCATGGGAATCATTTCAGGTGGAACGGTCAGCTTTCCTATCTGGTTTTTGTTTTTGCTTACAGGGTTTTTATTGGCTTTGACCATATTTGCGGTTTTACTGAAGAATAATATTTGCTTTCTCATTTCAGGGCTTTTCTTTCTAATCGGTATGCTGAACCTCCAAATCAGAGACCTGCCTCCTTCTAAGAATGATATCTCAAGCGTTCCAAAAAAGAAATTCGTCACTCTTGTCGGCATGGTTGAGGATGAGCCCCGGCTGATCGAAGATAGAGTATTTTTCACGTTAAAAGTAAACAGGGCTAATGATCGGGTCGCCTCCGGTCTGGTTTCGGTCATGGCAAAGGCCTCGGAGTTAGAATACGGCGACAAGATCGAAGTTAAAGGCAAGCTGGGGGAACTCGAAAGCTTGTCCAACCCCGGGATCCTTTCCTTTGCCGATTATCTGAAAAACAAAGGGGTGCATTGCCAGCTGCGATCCAGCCGTTCTCCTCCCAAGGTGCTTTCCAACGGCGGAAACCCTCTTAAGAAGCTAAGCATTCGGCTCAAGGACCGCCTGATGGTCGTTCCCCAGAGGACCCTTCCTGAACCATATGCGACCCTGCTCACCAGCATTGTCTTTGGCTCTCGCGCGGCAAAAACCCCGGTGGATATCAAGGAGACATATAAAAGAGCGGGGGTCGCTCACCTTCTGGTAGCTTCGGGGATGCATCTTGGGATCCTGGTTGGCGTCTGCCTCTTTGTTGTCCGCTCCACAAAACTTCCTCTTTGGTCGGGCGTTTTGATCGTTAGCATTGTCAACCTTTTGTACGCCCTGATGACGGGTTTTGGGCCGTCGATCCTGCGCGCCGCGATCATGGCTGAGATCATGCTCGTCGGCCTTCTTTTTGAACGGGAGAAAGAAGTCTACACCTCTCTGGCTGCTGCGGCTTTTGTGATCCTTCTCTTCAATCCAAAGTATCTGTTCGAGGTCGGGTTCCAGCTTTCCTTTGCCGCGACTTGGGCACTGGTTTATATTGCGCCGGTCATCCATGAAAAGTTGAAGAGCTATTTGCCGCGGTCTGTTTCTTCTCTGGTTTCGGTCGCGGTTTCTCCGGTGCTGGCTACTTTTCCCATTACTCTTTACCACTTCAGCCAGGCGTCGCTTATCGGCATGGTCACAAATTTTCTGCTGTTGCCCTGGATCGGGATGGTCGTGATCCTGGGTTTCGTTTCCACGGTCCTGGGCACGTTCTTCCTTCCATTGGGAGAATTGATAAATGGAGCCAACCTTATATTGCTTTGGGCGGCGGATCTTATTATCAATTTTCTGGCGTCCCTGCCTTTTGCGCAGATCTTTGTGGCTCCTCCCCGGATACCTTCGATTTTGGGTTATTATGTTATCGTAGTGGGTATGGTTGAGGTTCTGAGGAACGGCAAGTTACCGAAGATCAATAAATTCAGGCTTATCGTCCTCTTCTTGGCGATCGCCTCCATTTTTCTCTGGAACGCTATCTTTTCGGGTCTTTCGGGGGGATTGACGGTGACTGTCCTGGATGTGGGGCAGGGGGATTCGATCCTGATCGAATCCCCTTCCGGCAAGAAAGTGCTGGTCGATGGCGGGGAAAGGAAGGCGGGGGAACAAATCGTTGTGCCGTTCCTTAGAAGAAAAGGGATCCAAAAATTGGACATGGTGGTCCTGACGCACGCGCATGAGGACCATGTCGGAGGGTTGCCACATGTGCTTGAAAATATCAAGGTTGATTCGGTTCTGGATACCGGATATGTATATGAATCAAAAACTTACCGGCGCTTTCTGGATCTGATCAGAAGGAATAATATTAAATACGGTTTGGCGAGCAGCGGCCAAAAAATAGACTTTGGCGGGAATACCGCCGCGAAGGTCCTCCATCCTGATCACGTGTTTCTGGAAGAATGTGAGAATATTAACAATGCTTCGATCGTTTTCCGCCTCGAGTACGGCGATTTTTCGATGCTTTTTACCGGGGACAATGAAAGGGAAGGCGAAGAAAGAATTCTAGAATTGTTTCCTGCGGCGGAATTGGCTTCAACCATCCTCAAGGTCGGACACCATGGAAGCCGGACCTCAACCTCACCTCCGTTCCTTGCGGCGGTTGATCCGCAGGTTGCCGTGATCTCCTGCGGAAGGCATAACAAATTCAAGCATCCACACCAGTCGACGCTTGAAAAACTGAGGGGGGTTCGGACCTATCGAACGGATAGGCACGGAGCGGTCATGATAAATAGCAACGGGAAGGGATTCCGGATAAGGACCGCCAAGGATTAGCGCGCTTCGTAAGTGGGAACTTCAGTCCCTTCTGCGGGTTGGGGTTGCGGTTGGGTTTCCGGCGTTCCCGCGGAAACGACCCCCGTTTCCCAGAACCGGTCGACCCGGCGCTGGACCGTGGGGGTGCGGTAGAGCACCTCGCATGCCTCCGCGCGAGGGAATGGCTTGGAAGGCTCAAAATTCTTGCCCTCGAGATACTTAAGCATCCCCGCCTCTTTGGCCGGGGTGATGTATTTATTCGCCCAGAAGTCGGCCTTCAGGTCCGGGAAGGGAGCGGGCAAGCCTTCTTTTTCGACCAGCTGCGCGTAGCGGGAAAGGATGGTTACCCCTTCGGCGCGGGTCAGGACCTTGTTGGGCTTAAAGGTCCCGTCCGGGTAACCGGTGACCAGCTTACGGTAGGAGCCATAGGCAATAAATTTTGCCGCCCAATGGGTCGTCGGGACATCCCTGAAGCCGGTAGAGGGCACGGATTCGGCCAGCTTGACCGGCATGCTGCGCACGAGCAGGGTCACCAACTCGGCGCGGGTAATCCCTTTTTCAGGTTTAAAGGTGTTATCCGGATAACCGGTGACCAGCCCCAGCGTGACCGAGAGGGCAATGGGATCGATCGCCCAGTGGCTTATGGGTGTGTCAGAAAAGGGAACAATGCGTAAAACTTTTACCTCGCCGGAACCGGCTTGCCCTTCCGGCGTAGTGTATCCCAGGATCTCAAAGACATTCCTGCCCACTCCCAGCGGAGAAGAGGATTCGATCGTCCCGACCTGGTCGGTTATCACGCCGTTGATGTAGACCGGAGTCAGATCTTCATAAGCAAGGGTCTCTTTGACCTCGAAGGTCTCTGAGATCGCGGTCACGGCCCAGACCGTCTTCGTGTCCAGGATCCTCTCTGCCTTGGCTTCGGCAGTGATAGAAACGAATGATTTGTCGGTCACAGAGCGGTCTCTGGGCTGGATAAACTTTATGTAAGGCCTTTTTTCCTTGAGTTCGTGAGAAACGGAGACCGTTCTTTCGCCCAAATAGGAAAGCGAGAAATAATGAGGGGTGTCGCCGGGGATCCCGGGCCTTTCCGCGAAGGCGTAATCAAACCGGAACCCTCCGTTTATTAATCCCACCCCCAGGCATAACCCGGTGCCGTTCTGGTCCATGTTGAAACCCGCCCTGAGCGCGATCTTCTCCAGGGGAAAATATTCCACCCCGAGATGATAGTTAGTGGAGGAGAGCGCGCTGTGCGGGATGTCCAGATCGAGTCCGCCGTAAAGTTTTTGCCGGTGAGAAACGAGGGACTCTTCGGTGGCGCCAAGAATATTTAGCCTGCAGCCCAGTTTATAAAATCCGCCGATCTTGTCGCTTGCCCCGTTGCTCCATTTGAGGTTCCCTTCCAAGATGTTCTGCAGGTTCGCAGCGGCGGTCAGCCAGGGGAGGGGGTGATAAGTTGTGCTCAGGTCAACGGTCATGGCATTTGCGCTGCTGCCTGCCGCTCCCCTCAAAGCCTGGTTAAAGAATTTGAGGTTGCCGCCCGCGGATAGACCCTCCCGTACCTTCCTTGAGTAGGAAAAAGCGATAACCCGGTTGTCATAGCTGGTGGCTTCCCGGCTGGGGTCAAGGATAATGCGGTTGGTGGCGGGATCTAGCTTGGTGGGCAAAGATCCTGCGATATTCATGCCGGTGAATCCAAAACCGAAAGTTCCGTAGTCCGTGGGCAGGGCCCAGCAGAAAAGCGTATACTGGGTCTGGTCGAGCAGCAATTTTCTGGAGGCGCCGACCAGCTGCGGGAATTCCAGATCGATCATTGCCGAGGGGTTTGAGAACACTCCGCCGGCGTCATCTGAAAAGCCGAGGGAAACCCCTCCCATGCCGACCGGGCGCGCGGCAAAAAGCGTGCGCGAGGGATCCAGGGATATACCGTCCGCCGCGAGCGCGGGGCTCAGAAAACAGGAACCTAAAACCATTAATATAACTATGCGCCTGATCATTGTTTGAATACGGTTATCTTCCCTATGCCGTTGGGCACGACCTTTCTGTTGGCGATGATAAGGAACGGGTAAATGCCGTTGCCGACATAATTTCCGCCGTCATACCTCCCATCCCAGGAGACTTCGTTGTAGCCGGCCCTTCCTCCTTCTTGGTCAGCAGCAAAACTGATCTTTCTGACGAGATTCCCGGCCAGATCAAAAATGTTCAGCTTTACGTTCGCAGGTTTGGAGAGGGTATAGCCGATCCTGGTGCTTTGGACGCCGGGGTCAAAGGGGTTGGGATAGTTCAGGGCAAAACCCTGGATGATCACTTCTGCGGCGGACTGCACATATAAGGGCATGGCCTCGAAGGTCAGGGCCTCGTTTGAAACATTGGTGACTTCTATGGTTATGGCGTGGTTGCCGTCCGTGAGCGCGGCGGTCACTTCGTGCGTTGCCAGATAACGATAGATATCCGTTGCGGCGAAATTCAGGTTGGAGGAGGTGGAATCAACGCTTATTTTTGCGGATTGGACCGCGCTGGAGGAAGTCAAGGTGACTTCAATTCTGGGGGTTGCGCTGATGGGATCGCCGGGATAAGGCTTGATGCCGTTGATCTTGATCGAGATGTCCAGGCTGGAGGCCTGGGCAAGGGAAAATGCCCCCGCGGCAAGAACGATCAGAAGGCTCAATCCAATATTCTTTATTTTTGTTTTCATTTTTCTCATGATATTAGAACCGATAGGTTACCCCCACGGTCTGGACGTATCTGACGTCTGAGAATTCGAATTTCTTTTCTTCCCCCTCCGGCACGGTCCGGTTGCCGTAAGCCGTGGCGCTGGCGAGGGGATCAGCCTGGACCAGATAGTTTACCAGCCAGGCGCCTCTTTCCACATAGATATTGTAAAAGACCATTTTGGTCAGGTCCGTATTGGTCACGTCGAACTGCACCAGATTGAAAACGGATTGCCCGTTGAAGCCGAGCGATCCCCCCGCGACCGTTCCCCAGGCGTTGATGTTCGCCCCGAGGTCGAACTTTAAGGGCAGGTATCCGAACTGAAAAGCGTCATCAAAGCTTTCCTGGGCGTCGGCGTCAAGGCCGGTGACGGTCGGTTTAGCCAGGAGGGTCAGGCCGCTGCGCATCCAAAAGGGGAGGGCGAAAAATTGGGTTTCAGTCCCGATCCGCAGGAGCTGTATATTGCTGACGGTGTATTCTTTTAGCTCGTCTCCGTCCGTGGTCTGAATGGTTATAGGGGTAAGATTCTGTTCGAGGTCGATCGCGATCAGGAATGGCCTTTTGAGCGCGATCCCGTAGCGCATCCTTCTGGGCAGTTCGTAGGTCTTTTCCGGCTCCAGGTAAAGTTTGGTGTCATCAACTTCAAAAGAGGTTATCCAGCGGTCTGAGACCAGATTAACGGATTCGTCCTCGCCGGGCTTGAGCAGGTCGTCCATGTTCTCGGCCTCTTCGGTATTGAGGTCGCGGTAGTTATAGAAGGTCGCGATCCCGTTCCCTTTGAATTTAAGCGAGGAGCCGGTCGCGTTCTCAAACACGATCCCGACCGTGAGCCAATCGGTGACATCATACATTGCCCCCAGATCAAAGCGGGCGGTGCTGGCGGAGTAAAATCCGCGGTACTTGGCGGTGCCGACGACCTCGCCCGCCGGCAGAATGAGCTCTTTGCGGGAATAGCCCGCCGGGTCGCCGTATCGGTTGGGGTCGTTTACCCAATCCTGGATATCCGATTCGTTCTCCGGATCGAAGTCGGGATGGTAAAGGTCGATGTTCTGGGTATCGGAGCTGACCACCGCCCGAACGTCGTTGTCGATGTTAAGCGAGGCGGAGATGGGGATCATGTTTATTCCCAGGCAGAACTTCCCGAGCTTGGAAGCGATGGTTCCTATGTAAGGGGATTGGATGTGAAGATTGTTTCTGAGCTCGGAGAACGCCAGCAAGGGGATGGTCGCCTCCTGGGACAGGAATCCGTTCCAGACCGCGGCCGTGCTTTCGTAAGTGGTAGTAATGCCGCCGTCAGTATATGTGTATCTGAGCTTTCCATCATCTCCGATGACCATGTCCCCGAAGGTCTGGCCATGGAAATCAGAAAGGGCTTTGGCAGTTACCGGAACATCACCCGCGATGTCCATCTCCACTTCCATGGGGTTATAGGAAGCAAAACCGACTGCGAGCCACTCGTTGACATTGAGCGCAGTGGAGAAATTCAAGCCGGTGGTTTCCGTGGCGTAATTTGAATGGGACATGACCTCGATCTCCTTGGTGGCGAGGTCAGGGCCAATATCCTGAGGGTAGCGGTAGAATATGCCGTATCTTCCGCCAGCCTCGGTCGTGCCCTCAAACTCCAAGTCCCCTCCCTGTTCTTCGATATCAAAGCTTCTTTCATAATTATACCTTTCTAAAGGACCGATCATGGAAAGGGACGCCTCGGCGAGCTCGAGCTTGCCCAGGGAAGCCGGGTTCCAGAGAGCGGTTTTCATGCCCCGGGAGATGGTGCTGTAATAATTCCCCAGGCCGGGGCAGGGATCTTCCGAAGGGGGAAGCTTGATCCGGAATCTTCCGTAGGGATAATGAAGGTCAGCCGCAAAGGATGTCGTGCTGACAAGAAAAACAATACATAGCGCCAGAATCAAGATTTTATGCGGCTTCATCCTTTGCATTCTATTTTAGGTGATGATTTTTGTCAAGAAGGATTTCCCATGCTATAATGAATTTATCATGGCAAAGATCATTGGTTTGGCCGGGCCGATCGGTGCGGGCAAGGACGAGGCTGCGAAGATTTTGCGTAAAGCTGGGGCCTTCGTCATCGATGCGGATGAGGTTGCCCATTCCTTATATGATACGCAGACCCCGATCTGGCAGTGCCTGGTAAGGGAATTCGGGTCCAGGATCCTCAACCGGGGAGGGAAGATCAATCGCAAAAAGCTGGGTGAAATCGCCTTTTCGGAAATCACCTTATTAAGAAAATTAGACCGGATCATTCACCCTTATCTTAAGGACGCTATTATCAAGCTGACCGAAAAACAGAAAGCGGGAAGTAAGCTGATAGTGATAAACGCAGCGGTCTTAAAGGAGATCGGCTTGCTGGATTATGTGGATGAGGTCTGGGTGGTCATGGCATCTCAGGAAACAAGGATCAAAAGGCTTCTCAAGACCGGCCTGGACAAAAAACAGATTAAAGTCCGCATGCGTTCTCAAATGAGCCAAAGGGAATATGCTCAACTGGCTGATGTTGTTATCCAGAATGAGGGGACGTTCAAAGAGCTTTCAAGGAAAGTCTCAGACCTGATCTAAGTAACAAGCCATCTCTGCAGTTCTAACGGAGCGAAGCCCAGGAATCTGGCCAAATTGTATAACCTTCCGGTAAAATCCAGTCCACGGGTGATGATTGTTCCTTCGCCATTTATCCAGGAAGCCTGGGGATGAGTAATCATCACCTCGTTCACCCCGAAGCGCAGGGCGTTAATGGCGGCCTCGATCTTCTCTCCCATGGCTCCGGCGGGGTATTCGCCCGTTTTCTTTTTCAGGTTCCGCAGGGCGTGTTTGAGCTGGTAATAAAGGATGTCCTTTTGTTTGGGAGACGCAAAGTTATGGGCGACGTACCTGACCCCGGTGGAGATCACCAGTGATTGAGCTTCGAGCTCCCGGCAGAGCAGGGCGGTGGCCAGGTCCTTATCAATGACCGCCTCGGCGCGGCTTCCATCCGGAAAGATGGGAACCCCTCCTCCTCCGGCCGCGATCACGATTTTATGCAAGAAGACCCCACTTTCGATTTCAGCCAGGTCCTGGGGATGGGTTTTGATCGGCTTGGGGGATGCGACCACTCTGCGAAAAATTCCGGGTTTTCCGGGGACTTCCTTCATGATCCAGGTCGCGCTGCCCTTTTTCCATTCGTAGAGACCATTCTCTTTTTCTCGTGCGCCGAGCATGATCGTCTGCCGATCGAATTCGCGGCCGATATATTTGGTTGGATTCTTAAAAGCCGGGTCTTCTGGATCAACGAAAACGTGGGTAAAATTGATCACCGTGTCTTCAACCGAGGGGGGGAGGTGCCGTTCGTTGGCTTTTATATAAATATGCCTTCTTAAGTCTTCTCCGATTTCTTGCTGCGTTTCTCGGGTGCATTGAGCAAGACTTTTGGTTATTCCCGCTTTTTCCGCTTCTTCTAATATTTTCCCAACCTGGGGGCCGTTGCCGTGGGTTACCACCAGCCGGTTGTACCTATGTAATGTAATGATGTTGTTCGCAGTGGGGTTTTCCAGTCCGTCCACCGAATTTCCGCCCACCGCCACCACCACCGGTTTATGGGCCCGCGTATCCCACATGCTTCGCCAGGAAGGCGAGGTGTTAAAAAACCTCCGGGTCAGGGTATACCATATTTTACTGGATATTCCGTGACAAACTGGTTTAGGCATGATATTTCTTCGTTTATTCCACGGTTAAATTTCACCGTTTTTCTGGTATAATTTAAAATGTGAGCAGATTCAAGCTCGTTTCAAAATTCAAGCCTAAAGGCGATCAGCCCAAGGCGATCAAGGGGTTGGTCGAGAGTTTAGAGAAAAGGAACCAATACCAGACTCTGCTGGGGGTTACCGGCTCCGGCAAGACCTTCACCATGGCGAACGTGATCGAAGCGGTGCAGAAGCCGACCCTGGTCATTTCGCCCAACAAGACCCTGGCCGCCCAGCTCTGCCAGGAATTCCGGACTTTTTTTCCGAACAACGCGGTCGAATATTTTGTGAGTTTCTACGACTATTATCAGCCGGAAGCGTATATTCCTCATACCGATACTTATATTGAAAAGGATTCTTCCATCAACGAGGAGATCGATCGTCTCCGGCATGAGGCCACTATGTCGGTTTTGGAACGCAGGGATGTGATCGTGGTGGCTTCAGTTTCCTGTATCTATGCATTGGGCCGCCCGGAAGACTATAAGGCGAGCACTCTGATCCTGAAGTTGGGTCAATCCATCACCCGCGATGAGATCCTCCAACATCTGGTCTCCATAAAATATGAGAGGAACGATCTTGAGGTGTCGCGGGGCAAGTTCAGGGTGCGGGGGGATGTGATCGAAGTCCAGCCCGCCTATGACAAGAATTTTTTGAGGATCGAGCTGGCGGATGATAAGGTTGATAAGATCTCCGAGGTCGAAGCGGTTTCCCGAAAAGTGCTGTACAGCCGGGGTTTTGTCGGGATCTATCCCGCCACCCATTACGTCACCTTCCAGAACCGGCTGCAGGCGGCGCTGGAATCCATCGAGAAGGAACTGCAATGGCGGCTGGATGAATTAAGAAAGCAGAACAAGCTGTTGGAAGCCCAGCGCCTGGAGCAGCGCACCAAATATGACCTTGAGATGATCCGGGAAATGGGATATTGCAACGGCATTGAGAACTATTCCCGCCATCTCGACGGCCGCGCCCCGGGAGAGCCTCCCGGTACTTTAATGGATTATTTTCCGAATGATTATCTGTTATTCATCGACGAGTCGCATATCACCGTTCCCCAGCTGGGCGGGATGTATGAGGGCGATCGTTCCCGCAAGCAGAACCTGGTGGATTATGGTTTCCGTCTGCCGTCAGCTTTGGATAATCGCCCCCTAAAATTTGAAGAGTTCAATCAACGTTTGAACCAGGTTGTCTTTGTCTCAGCCACCCCGGCGGAATATGAACACGAGCGGTCCAAGGTCACCGCCGAGCAGATCATCCGGCCGACCGGCCTGGTGGATCCGGAGCTGGTGGTCAGGCCCACCAAGAACCAGATCAATGACCTGATCGAAGAGATCCGCAAGGTGGTCTCCCGCAAAGAAAGGGTCCTGGTCACGACCCTGACCAAGCGGATGGCCGAGGACCTGGCTGAATACCTGAATGAAGCTGGTTTAAGAGTGAGATATTTACATTCGGATATCAAGACCCTGGAGAGGATCGATATCCTGAGGGGGTTGAGGTTGGGCAAGTTTGATATCCTGGTCGGAATAAACCTCTTAAGGGAAGGGTTGGACCTTCCGGAAGTTTCACTGGTCGCGATCCTGGATGCGGACAAGGAAGGGTTTCTAAGGTCCGAACGATCCCTTATCCAGACCATCGGCCGGACCGCCCGGAATATCAATGGGAAAGTTGTGCTCTACGGCGATGAGCTCACCCGCTCCATGAAAGGGGCGCTTAAAGAAACCTCCCGCAGAAGAAAACTTCAGATCGAATTTAATAGGAAGCACGGGATAACTCCGCAGACCATCGTCAAGGAGATCCATGATATTAAGGAACAGATCGAAGAGGCCAAGATAAAAGAGATCCAGTATCTCAAGGAATTCGTTCCCAAGGATGAAGTGCCCGATATCATCCGCGCACTGGAAGAGGAGATGCAGATCGCGGCTACCGCGCTGGAATTCGAGAAAGCGGCGGAGATCCGGGACCGCATCAAAGAACTTAAAAAAGCCTTTGGGTTATCTTAGTTAGATGCTATAATCTTTATTCTGGAGGTATGCTTATGGTCGATTTTGGCAATGTCCTGACCGCGATGGTGACGCCATTCAAGAAAGACCTCTCCCTGGACTATGCCATGGCCGAGAAGTTAGCGGTCCATCTCTGCGAGAATGGTTCGGATGGATTGGTCATTCACGGAACGACCGGGGAATCGCCCACTTTGACCCACCAAGAAGAATACGAACTCTATCGGGTGGTCAAGAAAGCGGTGGGCAGGAAAGGCAAAGTCGTAGCCGGGACGGGATCGAATTCAACTGCTACCACCATTATGTCCACCAAAGAAGCGGAAAAGATCGGCGTGGACGGGATAATGATCGTGACTCCCTACTATAATAAGCCTCCCCAGGAGGGTTTGTATCAGCATTTTAAAGCGGTGGCAGAGGCGACCTCGCTTCCCATAATCGTTTATAACATCCCGGGAAGGACGGGGAAAAACATCGAAACGGATACAATGGCAAGATTGGCTGAGATAAAGAATATCGTGGCGGTCAAAGAGGCTTCTGGTAATTTAGATCAAGTGGCGGCGGTCCGCAAAGCAACGCCAAAAGATTTTCTGATCTACAGCGGCGATGATAATCTGACCTATCCCATCATGGAGCGGGGAGGGATCGGCATTATTTCGGTGGCATCTCACCTGGTGGGAAAGGAGATCAAAAAGATGACCGCGCTTTTTCTGGAAGGAAAAAAGGATGAAGCGAAAAAGATCCATGATCGCTTGATGCCTTTATTCGAGGCCATTTTTGTCACCACCAACCCGATCCCGATCAAAGCGGCCTTGGAAATGGTCGGCATGCCGGTGGGTGGATTAAGATTGCCCCTGATCGAAGCGAACGCCAAGGAAAGGGAAACGATCAGAAAAGTCTTAAAGGACCTGGGCCTTGTCTAAGATCTTGCTGCATATTTGTTGCGGGCCCTGCGCCACTTATGTCAACCGGTGGCTGGGCGAGAACGGTTTTGAGGTCCGGGGCCTTTTCTACAATCCCAACATTCGACCAAAATTTGAGTACGAGCGCCGGGCGCTCACCGCCAAGTTTTATGGTTTGAAGGCCGGGGTCAAGGTGATCGGTGAGGACCAGGACCGGGAAACATTCCCTGGTGATTGCGAGAATTGCTACCGGGTGCGGCTGAGAAGGACGGCAGAGCTTGCCCGGACCCTTCTCTTTGATGCTTTTTCCACCACATTGTTGATAAGTCCCTATCAGAAACACGATTTGCTCAAGCGGGTAGGCGAGGAAATCGCCAAAGAGGCCGGGATCGATTTCTTTTATCATGATTTTCGCGACGGCTATCGGGAGAGCCGAAAAATGGCAAAAGAAATGAAGCTTTACATGCAGAAATATTGCGGATGCGGAATAGAGCTGGATGCAAGGAAGGAGAATAAACATGCCCAGACTGATTGATCTCTTGAACGTGAATAAAATGACCCTGGTTACCGCGCTGGCGCAGAACGATCCCGAACTGGCGCAGGCGGCGATCGAGGGGGGCGCGGACGCTTTGTGCCTGCACATCAACGTGAGGGACTTTGGTGATTTCAAAGCGGAGAAGGAAAAGCTGGCGACAGTGCTTGAGGTCTGCGATCTGCCGCTGGGGGTTGTCACCGGCGTGAAAAAGCAGGCGGCCCGCCATGAGATCGATGAGATGATCAGGATGGGATTTGATTTTTTCAATATCAATATCGAGCATGCCCCGGCCTATGTCCCTGATCTTAAGCGGGTCACCAAGGTCATTGCCCTGGGCAGCCGCTTTACCATTGATGTGGTCCTGGGGGTGGGGAAGTTCGGGGCGAATGCCATTGACGCCGCCATCGTTCCCTCTCCCGAACACGGAAAAGAGCTCAAGGTGGGGGACCTTCAGAACTATATTTCGATCGTCATGACCGCGGGTATCCCGGTCATTGTTCCTACCCAGAGGGCGGTTAAAACTTCGGAGGTTGCGATCATCGCTGACACCGGCGCCAAAGGCTTGATGCTTACCCCGGTGGTCACCGGCAAGACCGTCAAGGGCGTCAAAGAAACGGTTCAGGCGTTCCGGGTGGCGGTGGATGATCTGGGGGACTGAGTTTATGAGGAATAGGAACCTGCGAATAAAATTCGCGGTTCCTATCCTATCATTCTTTTTATTCTCTTCTTCCGCTTTTGCCTTTACTCAGACGCCGACCTTAACCCCCAAGGCGCCTTCTCTATCGTCATCAGTTGATTCGGCTCAGGAGCCTGTTCGGCCGGATTTTTTCAGCTTTGTGGTCTTTGGGGATTGTCATGTCGGGAGAAGCCCGGAGACAGATGGGGTCTGCAAGGATCTGATCATGGCGTTGAGGCGCGAAAAAGATGTCGCTTTCGCGGTGAATCTCGGGGATTTTGCCGACCACGGCAAGAAAGAAGCTTACGAAAAGTATCTCAAGATGATTTCCGGTCTTAATTTCAAGATATATCACGTGCCCGGGAATCATGATCTGTCAGGCAGCGGACAGAGATATTATAAAAGGAATATTCACAATAGATATTATTATTCGTTCGATCACGGCAACTCTCATTTTATTATCTTGAACAATGCCTACGGTCATTCTTTTGATGCGGAACAGTTGGCGTGGCTGAAGAGGGATTTGGCGGCAGGCAGGTGGGAACACATTTTTGTTTTCATGCACCGGCCGACCTTTGATCCGGGTGAGGTCTTTGGCGGATATGTCATGTCCGGGAGGGAAAGGGTAAAACAATTGCTGCAGCTTTTCAACCAATACCATGTCGATTATGTTTTCGCGGGACATATCCATGGCTATGCCAGTTCAAAGAGGGACGGCACGGTCTACGTCGTGAGCGGAGGAGGGGGTGGCCCCCTCCATCTGCCCCGCGACTTTGGGGGATTCTATCATTATGTTAAAATAAAAGTTGAAGACGAAAGGATTTTTGATAAGATAGTAAGGGTCTATGAGTAAAAAGAAAAAAGGTAAGCCGACCAGGGCAAGAAAACAGAAGGCCGAAGAAAAACCGGTAAAGCTGGAAGCGGCCAAACCTGCCCGCAAGGCGATCAGCGAGCGGAATCGCGTGGCGCTTGCCTTTATGGAGCTGGCCGGGGACAGGATCTTTCAGGGGTTGCCGGAAGAGAAGAAGCTGGAGCTGGTGCATGAGGTCCTTTCCATCGGGGATGAGGTGGCAAGCTGGGTGGTGGCGGAGAATGGGACCAATGATCCCAGAAAGATCGCGGCCCGGCTCGGCGTCAGGATCTTTGGCGCGGACCAGGGCAAGGCAAGGGGCGCCGAATACCGGCGGGAGAAAAAGGAGATCGTGGTCTTCCGTGATTTTCATGAGAAGCTCCTGCGCGAGGTCAAATCGACCCAGCTTTCGGAACATCTCTTGAAATTTGTGGTGGCGCATGAGCTTTTCCATCATTTGGAATTAAATCGCATCGGGGAGATCTATAAGCGTTATAGATTCGAGGTTTTCAGGTTCGGCCCGATCGTGATCCGCAAGCAGATCAGGGGCTTGAGCGATGTGGCGGCGCGGGCCTTTACCCAGACTCTTCTCGGGCTGGAGATCTCTCCGCGAGTGTTCGATTATTTGACCTATATTCTGTATACCAATCCATGATTGAGGTCCAGTATTTTTTGTGCTATAATCAGTAAATAATGTCTGCCGATCTGCACGTCCATACCACTTTTTCGGACGGCACGCATACTCCTGAAGAGGTGGTGGAGCAGGCGAAGAAAGCCGGCTTGAGCGCGATCGCGATAACTGATCATGATGTGGTGGATGGGATTGGGTCCGCGCAGAAAAGAGGGCGGGAGCTCGGCGTGGAGGTCATCCCGGGGATCGAATTCACGACCGAAGCCTTTGATACCGAGATCCATATTCTGGGATATTTTATCGATTATCGACATCCCGGCCTGGTTGAAGCGATGACCAGGATCCAAAAAGGGCGCCGGGAGCGTATCTTTAAGATCTGTGAAAAACTGAAAGGGTTGGGGGTTGATCTCGATCCGGAAAAGGTGCTGGAGCTGGCGGGGAACCGTGCGCCGGGAAGGCCGCATGTGGCAAGGGCTTTGGTGGACGCGGGTTACGTGAGGGATTTCAAAGAGGCCTTTACCAAATATATCGATTTTCACGGGCCGGCCTATGTTTCCCATTACAAGCTCTCGCCGGAAGAGGCGGTGCGATTGGTGGTTGCTGCCGGAGGAGTGCCGGTGTACGCGCATCCGGCGGTTTCCAATTGCGATCAGATCATTCCGGAGCTGATGGCGGCGGGATTGGCCGGGATCGAGGTTTATTACAGCGGGCACAATAAAAGTCAGACCCGGCATTATCTGAACCTGGCTAAAAAAGATGGTTTGCTGGCGACGGGCGGCTCTGATTATCACGGAGTGAGAAGCGGTCGGGAGGTCGAACTGGGAGAATTAAGCATTCCTGACGAATTAGTGGAGAAATTAAAAAATGAACACTTACGCCGAAATAAGCCTTAGCGCCGTAAAACATAATATAGGAGAGATCCGGAAGCTTTTGGCGCCGGGGGTCAGGTACATGGCGGTGGTCAAGGCCAACGCCTACGGGCACGGCGCGGTGGCGATCTCCCGCGCGGCAGTTGAAGCTGGCGCAGATTTTCTGTCGGTGGCGAATCTCAAGGAGGCGCTTGAGATCCGTGAAGCCGGAGTGGTTTCTCCCATTTTAATCCTTACCGAATCGCCGACCTCGGTCATGGACGAGATCGTCCAGTATGACCTGCGCCAGACCATATATTCTTTCAGCGAGGCCCGGGCGCTTTCTGAGGAAGCGCAAAAAAGAAACAAGAGCGTGCGCGTGCACGTCAAGGTTGATACCGGTATGGGAAGGGTTGGGGTTCCCCCTTCAGAGGCGGTGGCTTTCATAAAAAAGGTTTCCTCTCTTCCCGGAATTGAGCTGGAGGGAGTCTTTACCCATTTTGCCATGGCCGAGGACCCCCAGGACAACTTTACCGTTGATCAATTCCAGAAATTCAAGCAGGTCATCTCCAAGGTAAGGAATGTTCCCATAAAACATTCCGCGAACTCTGCCGCGGTTCTTTATCATGCTGAGACCCATCTGGACATGGTCAGGGTAGGCTTGATGATGTACGGCCTCTATCCGCTGGGCAGTTCACGTAGTCTGATAAATCTCAATCCTGCCCTTTCCTTCAAGAGCCGCGTCACCTATCTCAAGAAAATCCCGGCGGGAGCGCCGGTCTCTTACGGCTGCACTTATACCGCTTCCTCGGCGACTACCATCGCCACCATTCCGGTCGGCTACGCGGACGGCTTCAGCCGCCGGCTTTCCAACCGCGGGCAGGTCATCATTCGCGGCAAACGTTATCCGGTGGCGGGAAGGGTCACCATGGACCTGACCATGGTCAATGTGGGAGATGCCAGGGTGGAGGTTGGGGATGAAGTGGTCTTGATCGGGGAGCAGAACGGTCAGGCGATCTCAGCCGACGAGATGGCCGGTCTGGAAGACACCATTTCTTACGAGGTTGTTTGCGGAATAGGGAAGCGGGTGCCCAGAATCTACAAATGAGCTACATCTCACTTTACCGCAAATGGAGATCACAGGATTTTGACGAGGTCATCGGTCAGCCCGCCATCATCCAGACCTTAAAGAATGCCATCAAGAATGATCGTTTGGCCCATGCCTATCTGTTTTCCGGCCCGCGCGGAACGGGAAAGACCTCCACCGCCCGCATACTGGCGAAGGCTTTGAACTGTGAGAAGGGGCCGAACCCGGAACCCTGCGGTAAGTGCCAGAGCTGTGTAAAGATCCGGGATGGACATTCTGTCAACGTTATCGAAATCGATGCCGCCAGCAACCGCGGGATCGACGAGATTCGGGAGCTGAGGGAAAGGATCCGCTACGCTCCGGTCGAGGGCCGCTATAAGGTTTACATTATTGATGAGGTCCATATGTTGACGCCGGAGGCGTTCAACGCCCTTCTCAAGACTTTGGAGGAGCCCCCTTCGCACACTATTTTTGTCCTGGCGACGACGGAACTGCAAAAGGTCCCGCTGACCATTGTTTCCAGGTGCCAGCGGCTTGATTTTGGAAGGATCAAGCTGGGGGAGATCGAAGGACATTTAAGGAAAGTGGCGGTGTCGGAGGGATTTGAAATCGAAGAGAAGGCGCTGGACCTTATCGGTCGGGTTGCCGAAGGATCGATGCGGGACGCGATCTCGCTTCTGGACCAGCTGGTTTCCTTTTCCGGCCACAAGATCAGATACGATGACGTGGTCATGCTCCTGGGAACAGCGGACGAGGAGCTGCTTTTTGCCTTTGGTGATGCGGTCCTTGCGGGAGATCCTTCCCGCGTCCTGGAGCTGGTGAAAAAGGGATTGGAGGAGGGGAGGTCGACCCCCCAGGTCACGCGGGACCTGGCTTCGCATTTCAGGAACCTTCTCCACCTCAAGGTGGGATCAACCGAAGCGCTGGAGCTGACGGCGGATTATCTGGAAAGGTTAAAGTTGCAGGCAGATAAATTCTCGCTGGAGAGGATCAAGACCGTTATTCGGGCGCTTTCCCGGGCGGAGCTGGACATGAGGTGGCATCCTTACGCCCGACTCGTGTTGGAAGTCGCTCTGCTGGAGCTTTTGGGTGACCGTCAATCGGTGGCGGTTGCGTCGCGCGAAACGTCTGACGTCAAACGGGTTCCGATTCCAGCCGCGCAACCGATTGACGGAGGACAGATGGCGAAGATCAAGACCCACTGGAACGACATCCTGGAGAGCGTCAAAAAGAAGACCATCTTCGGTTATGTCTCCCTCCACGAAGGGGAGCCGCTTGAAGTCAACGGCAAAGGGAAGCTGGTGGTCGCTTTTCGCCGGGGTTATGCCTTTCACAAGGAGCGCCTGGAAGAGCTCAGGAACAAGCAGGCGGTGGAGGAAGCGGTGCGGGAGATCACCGGCGAGAAGATCCCGGTCGAGTGCGTGATCAGCGACGGGAAGCAGGAATCATCAATCTCCGCCCGTAGCGTGGCTGAGTTTTTTGAGGGAAAGGTGATTTGAAGACATGATCTTCGGCAATATGGGTGAGATTGTGAAAATGGCGGGTCAGCTCAAGAAAATCAAGGATGAACTCTCAAGGGAGGTTTTTGAGGGATCCTCCGGGGGAGTAGTCGCTAAAGTGAGCGGAGATATGGAGATCAAAGAGATAAAGATCGATCCTCAGATGGTTGATCCTGGAAATGTGAACAAATTGGAAAAACTGGTCCAGGAGGCAGCAGGAAAGGCGCTGAAGATTGCAAAGGATGCTGCTGCAAAGAAGATGAAGGGCCTAACCGGAGGGTTGGGTTTGCCGGGGATGTTCTGAAATGTACGCGGAAACATTGGCAAAGTTGATTGAGGAGCTGAAGAAGATGCCGGGGATCGGCCCCAAGTCTGCCCAGCGTCTCGCTTTTTACATCCTTCAAAGTTCGGGCAAAGACGTGGAAAAGCTGGTTTCTTCCATCCGGGATGCCAAGGAGAGAATGAAGCATTGTTCTAGCTGCTACAACATCACGGATATTGATCCCTGTAAAATTTGTTCTGACCGGGGACGCGAAAACGGGATGCTGTGCGTGGTGGCGGAGCCAAAGGATCTGATGGCGATCGAGCGTTCCAGAGAGTATAATGGCAAATACCATGTTCTGGGGGGATTGATCTCTCCGCTGGATGGGGTCGGTCCGGAGAACCTGAGGATCAAGGAACTTTTTCAGCGCCTGCGCAAAGAAAGGATCAAGGAAATAATCCTGGCGATCAGTCCGACCGCCGAAGGAGAGGCCACCAATATCTACTTGGCCGGATTGATCAGGCCGCTGGGGATCAGCCTGACGCGGGTGGCGTATGGTCTGCCTATCGGGGCGGATATGGACTATGCGGACGAAGCAACCCTTTCCAAGGCTTTTCAGGGAAGAAAAGAGATATGATCCAAGGAGCGGGTTAGGAGGCGAGTGATGCGGAAACAGATAGAATGGTTCCTGGGGGTTTGGTGGACGGTCATTGTCCGCCCGATCTTTTTCTATACCAAGCTGAAAGAAGAGGAATGGAAAGGAAAGTCCCTCACCTTTTTCCTGGTCAATACCTGGGTCCTGGCATTGGTGGCTACGGTCGTGATCTATGTGACCCAGTATATTCCGGTCGGAAGCGCGCTGGTGGAAGGGATATCGGGCTTGAAGTTCGTATTGATACTGCCGGTTCTTTTGACCCTCATATTTGTTTTCTTCCTGATCACGGTACTGATTTTGGAAGGGGGCTTTGCGTTCTCGTTCTTTATTCTTTTCTTCCTGGTCGGATACCTTTTGCATTACACTTGCCTTTTTCTGGGGGGGAAGGGGAGCTTGAATCGTATGCTGCAGAGCATGTTCTACAGCAGCGCAGTCATGCTCTTCGGGGTGGTGGTCCCTTTGCTCATGATCCTCACCGGTTACGGGAAGCTTGACTTTACATTATTCCGGGCGGGATTTGGGTTTATTTATGTCCTGGTTTTGATATATGCTTATGGTCTCTGGGCGGTGGCAGCAAGGAAAACCTATGGTGTGCCGAAATGGAAGGCTTTTCTGGGCGCAATCGTTCCCATAATAATCTTGTTGATTTTTGGTGTTCTGTTTGATAAAATGGCACTTCTGAAACTCGAGCCTTGGATCAGTTAAGGGGTTAGGTGGATAGGTGGTTAGGCGGAATAATAAATGGGTAAAATCGTTGAAATAAGATGGCATGGAAGAGGGGGGCAGGGAGCAAAGACCGCTGCCCTTCTTTTTGCGGATGCGGCCATGGAGTTGGGGAAATATATTCAGGCCTTCCCCGAATACGGACCGGAGCGGATGGGAGCGCCGGTTCAGTCCTTTAACCGCCTTTCCGATGACCCTATCACTGTTCATTGCGGAATTACCGATCCGTCAGTCGTGGTGGTGCTGGATCCGACCTTGATGGCGACGGTTGACGTGACGCAGGGGCTTCCCCGGGACGGGAGCTTGATTGTCAATACTTCCAAGACCCCTCAAGAAATAAGAAAAGAAATTAATTTAAAAGGATCCAGGGTCTTTACGGTGGATGCTTCCGCCATCGCCAAAGACAAGATTGGCAGAAATATCCCCAATACTCCTATGTTGGGGGCGCTGGTCAAGGTGTCTGGATTGCTGGATTTTGACAAGATGCTTAAAAACACAGAAGATAAATTGAAAAAGAAATTCACGAACAAGCCCGAGATCGTCAAGGGCAATATTGAAGCGATCAAGACCGCCCATGACAGCGTGAAAGGGGAAAGATAGGATGAAGAAGAACATGGGCTGGAAAGAGCTGGGGCATGGGGATTCTTTGCCGGGGGGCACCGCCGCGGAATTCCAAACCGGTGACTGGCGTTCCGAAAAACCGGTCTTTGTCAAAGAGAATTGCATTAATTGTTATTTCTGCTGGATCTATTGTCCGGATTCCGCCATCCTCCTGGATGAGAACAACAAGGTGGTGGGGATCGATTATAGATACTGTAAGGGCTGCGGGATCTGTGATAAGGAATGCCCGACTAAAAAGGAAAAACGCGCGATAACCATGGAGGCAGAAAGGAAATAACAGATGCCGATTTTAGCTAAAACCGGCAACGAGGCCATGGCCGAGGCCATGCGGCAGATAAATCCGGATGTGGTGGCGGCCTATCCTATTACGCCGGCGACCGAGGTTGTCATGATCTTTTCCGGATTCGTGGCTGACGGCCTGGTGGATACCGAGTTTGTCGCGGTCGAGTCCGAACATTCAGCCATGAGCGCCTGTGTGGGGGCAGCGGCCACCGGCGCCAGGGTCATGACCGGGACCTCTTCTCAGGGATTGCAGCTTATGTCTGAGATTCTCCCCATCGCTTCTGCTTTGCGCTTGCCCATCGTCCTGTGCGAGGTCAATCGCGCGCTTTCCGCTCCCATCAACATTCACTGTGACCACAGCGATACTATGGCGGTGAGGGATTTCGGCTGGATGCAAATTTACGCGGAAAATGCCCAGGAGGCCTATGACAGCATCATCCAGATGATCAAGGTCAGCGAAGATGAACGGGTCCGTTTGCCGGGAATGGTCAGCACCGACGGCTTTATCATTTCTCACTGCATGGAAAAGATTGATGCGCTGGATGACGGCGAGGTAAAAAAATATATCGGCGACATCAAGGTGGTAAATTCCGTGCTGGATCTTGAAAAGCCGATCTCTCTTGGCTCTCTTGATCTGCAGGATTATTATTTTGAGCATAAAATGCCGCTGGTGGAAGCGATGGGGAAAGCCAAAGGTGTTATTGGCGAGGTTGCCAGGGATTTTGGTAAGAGATTTGGCCGGGAATACGGTCTGCTCGAGGAATATAAATTAAGGGATGCGGAAATTGCGCTGGTGGCGATGGGGTCCACCTGCGGAACCGCCCGGGCGGTGGTTGATGAGCTCAGGCAGAAAGGGATCAAGGCGGGGTTATTGAAGGTCCGCGTATTTCGTCCCTTCCCGGCGGAGGAGATCGTGGAAGCGCTTTCCAAGGTAAAGGCCGCCGCGATCATGGATCGAAGCGACATGTTCAGCAACCAGGGCGGCCAGCTTTTTGCCGAGATCAGGTCAGCCATGTATGAGCAGAAAACAAGGCCGCTGCTTTCAAATTATATTTACGGCCTGGGTGGGAGGGAGATCTCGCTGGATGATATTCGTAAGGTCTTTGGCGAGCAGAAAGAGATAGCAGGCTCCGGCAATGTGAAAAAGCTGGTTCAACACTTCGGGGTGAGGGAGTAAGGGAAATGGCAACCTTAAAAGAGCTGGTTACCCGCAAAGATCCGCTGACCGGAGGCCACCGCGCCTGTTCCGGTTGCGGTGCTCCCATCATTGTTCGCCAGGTGCTTATGGCAAGCAAGGACCCGGTAGTAGTCACTTGTGCCACCGGTTGCCTTGAAGTCGTCACCACAATTTTCCCCTATACCGCCTGGACCGTTCCCTTCCTGCATAATGCGTTTGAGAATTCGGCCGCGACCTGTTCGGGGGTTGAGGCCGCTTACAAGGTATTGAAGAAGAAAGGGAAGGTCAAGGCCGAGCATATCAATTTTGTGGCCTTTGGAGGAGATGGGGGTACCTACGATATCGGACTGCAGTCCCTTTCCGGCGCGGTGGAGCGCGGGCATGATTTTCTATACGTTTGCTACAATAATGAAGCGTATATGAACACGGGGATCCAACGCTCATCCGCCACGCCTAAAGGGGCATCCACCACAACCGCCCCCGCCGGGAAAGTCATTCCGGGAAAGGTCCAGTTCCAAAAAAACCTTACCGAGATAATGGTCGCCCATGATCTGCCCTATGTGGCCCAGTCAGCGGTGGGTTTTTGGCGGGATCTGACCGCGAAAGCGGAAAAGGCGTTTTCTATCCGCGGCCCAAAATTCATCAACGCGCTTCAGCCCTGTCGGCTGGGGTGGGGATATGATCCTTCCCTCACTCCAGAGCTGGGCAGGCTGGCGGCAGATACCTGCATCTGGCCGCTTTACGAGGTTGAGAACGGAAAGTATCGATTGACATACAAACCGAAAGTTAAAAAACCGGTGACCGAGTTCCTCAAGACCCAGGACAGGTTCAGGCACCTGTCGCGGCCGGGAAATGAGGCGCTGTTGGAATCGATCCAGAAAGAGGTCGATCGCCGTTGGGAATTCCTGTTGGAAAGGTCCGGAGAAAAAGGAGGGACGCCGCAATGAACAAAAAACAGTTGGCGGGGAAGGTCGGAAGCAAGATAAAGATCACCAAGGCCAAGGCGGAGCAGGTCATTGATGCCGCGCTTGGTTCCATAACCGAGGCGCTCATCAATGGTGAAAAGGTGAGGCTCGTCGGTTTTGGCAATTTCCTGGTGAGGAAGAGAAAAGGCAGAGTGGGAAGAAATCCCCAGACCGGAGAAAAGATCACTATCGGCGAATCAAAAGCGCCCGCTTTTGTGCCGGGTATCAATCTTAAAAAAGCGGTCAAGGGCAAAGAAGCGTAAGAAAAGTTAATGGCAAAGATCGACGAAGAACTGCTGAAACTACTGGAAGTTCTCCCCCCCCGCGTCAAGCAGGCCATGGTAAAGCTCCCGGACGCCAATAAACTGATAGAGATCATTCTTGACCTTGGCAAACCGCCGGAGGCGCGCTTTGAGGGCAAAGTTTTCTATGTGCCCGGTGACCAGGTTTCCCAGGAGGATATAGACTATGTGGTGGGTAAGGTCGGGGAATTCACCGGGGATAACCGCGCCGGCATCGAACGCACCCTTCACCGCATCTCATGCATGAGGAATAGACGGGGCAAGATCATTGGGCTTACCTGTCGAGTGGGAAGATCCATTATTGGCACGATCGATATCATCCGGGATGTGATCGAATCCGGCAAGAATATGCTCTTCATGGGGCCTCCGGGCATAGGAAAAACCACTAAAATGAGAGAGGCGGCCCGGGTTTTAAGCGATGAGTTCAACAAGAGAGTGGTGGTGGTCGATACTTCCAATGAGATCGCGGGGGACGGCGATATCCCCCATCCCGGGATCGGAAAGGCCCGGCGCATGCAGGTCGCCCAGCCCGAGCTTCAGCATAAGATTATGATCGAGGCGGTCGAGAACCACATGCCCGAAGTCGTGATCGTGGATGAGATCGGCACCGAGCTTGAGGCCACTGCCTGCCGTACCATCGCCGAGCGCGGGGTTCAGCTCATCGGGACCGCCCACGGGAATGCCCTGGAAAATATCATAAGCAATCCGACGCTTTCCGATCTGGTAGGTGGGATCCAATCCGTGATCCTGGGGGATGAAGAAGCCAAGCGCCGCCACACCCAGAAAGCGATCCTGGAAAGAAAAGCCCCGCCCACTTTCGATATTGCGGTCGAGATCCAGGAGCGGGATAAATTCGCGATCTATCAGGATGTGGCGCGTGCGGTGGACGGCCTGCTGAGAGGGAAGATGCCCAGGCCTGAGATACGCGTCCGTAAACCGTCCGGGAAGATCGAGATCCAGCAAAGGCCGGAAGTAATGCCGGAGCCGTCCCAGGAAGAACTGGAGAAAGCGAAACAGGAAAAGGGAAGGGGGCCGGTCCGCATCTTCCCTTTTGGCGTGAACCGCGGACATCTGGAGCGGGCCATGCGCGCCATGCAGCTGCCGGCGGTGGTTGCTCCCAATCTGGATGAGGCGGATCTGATCTTGACCACCAAATCCAAGGCCAAGCCCAGCAGTAAAATAACCAAGCTGGCTGATGAGCACAGCCTTCCGGTTCATGTTATACGAAAAAATGTTTCGTCCCAGATCATGAAATTCCTCAAGTTCTATTTCCGGGTGGGGGGGCGGGAGGAGGCGGAAGAGATAGCTTTGCACGAAGCCGAGGCGGCGATTGAAGAAGTAAAGAACACCGGCAAATCCGTTGATCTTAATCCCCAGAACGCCTACGTGCGCCGGCTGCAGCATCAGAAGGTGGAGGAGGCGAATTTACGGTCGGAATCAGTGGGGGAAGAGCCCAAGCGCCGGCTCAGGATCTATCCAGCTTAGCTTATTATCACGTCTTTGTATTCTTTGAAGAGAGACTTTATTCCCGGGTGCTTTGTCTTCCAGAAGCTGAGGGTATCAGGGCGCAGATTTAAGCGATCCTTTGCGAAATCAGCCTGGGATGAATAAACCAGACCGTTCTCCCGCGAGACCTCGAACGCCCATCTAACTCTTCGGTATTTATGTTCGTTCGCAAGCGCGGGATTGCGCTTGCTGGTTAGCAAATCCAGAACCGCATCCGGGCCTATCGTTTCCGGATGGGCATATATGAATTTTCTGATGGTACTACAATCGAAGCTGATGAAGTTTGCTATCTCAGGGAGGCTGATGGGGTCCCTGCCCAGATCGCGGCCGTGATTTGATAATTCTTCGATCGCGTTTGCCAGGGTCTTGGCCCGCGTGTCTTTGTCCGGCGTTCTTGAGGACCTGCGCTCGAATGTTTTCACGCGGTTCGGGGTTTCCTGGCCCTTCTCGCTTTCAACCGATCGGCGTAAGGTTTTCGATGGTTTCGCCCGTAGAAGCCGGCTGACTTCATAAACCACGATCAGCTGTTGAGGGGTCTCTATGTTCTCTAGGCCGACCTTTTGAATAATGTCATACATTTTATCGAACATTTTCTTGAGAAGCCGGCGTTCTTCCGATACCTCAGCCCGCGGCAGCCCCAGGATCCCGGCGGTTTTTTGGGCGCTTACATAATTTATGAAGGTCAGTTCGAAGAGCTCCTGGACCTGAGCGGACAAGGTTCCCCGCATCAGTTTCAGCTCCTCCGGCTGGTCAAGCCATGCTATGGCCGGGGAACTTTCGTGCGGGAGGGCGGACGCTTCTCTCAGTTTTTCCAGGGCCTTCTCTTTTGTTTGCCGGATCCGTTCACGATCGTATCCTATCACTTCCCCGATCTCCACCGTATTCATTCCTAAACCGAAGTATAACTCGAGGACCCTTCTCTCAAAAGGCCCCAGGACACCATAAAATTGGGAGAGGGACTTTGCTTCCGCCAGATGTTCCGGGCTCGAGGTTTCGTGAGGTAAAAGATCGTGTAAGGTGAAATTGTTTGATCCGTCTTTTTTGAGTGGTGAATCAAGGGATTGCGGCCGCTGTTGCCTTTTTATTCGGGGCAGTTTGTTAATTCTTTTAAGGCTTTGACCGGTCGCTTTGGCCAGATCCTCTGCTGTGGGAGGAACGCCGTTTTTTTGCAAAAGAGCGTGGTATGCTTTATCTGCTTTCCGTAAAAGATGCTGTAGATAGGCAGGGATTCTGACGATGTTGGCTTTATCTATGATCGCGTCGATGACCGTGTGCAGGATCAGGGGGTATGCATAGGTGGAGAATTTGTTCCCTTTTTTATAGTCAAATTCTTTAATGGCCTTTAATAGCCCCAGATTGCCTTCCTGCACGAGATCATTGAATTCGAACCCGACCGTGGGATGGTAAACCTTTTTGACGGTCGAGCGAACCAGGCCTTGATTCAGTTCCACCAGGGTCTTTTTGGCTTTTACCGCTTTCGGTCCGCCTGATGCGATTTGCTTGAAAAGCGCGGTTGCCTTGGCCTGGGGGAGGGGGCGCTGGCTGGCCTCAAAATTCCTTATTTTACTGATCGCGCAGGGCGGCATTCTAAATGCTCCTTTCTATATATATATCGTCATTTTCCGGTAAAAATTTCGGATTCTAAGAGAAGATCACGAGGCGGAGGATTTATAAACCAGGTGTTTTTTCCAGTGCTTGTCGTCGGTTTTGGGGAAATCCGTGCGGAAATGCGCCCCCCGGGATTCCTTGCGGTCGAGCGCGGCCCGGGTAATGAGTTTGGCGACCTGAACCAGGTTTTTCAGCTCGATCTCATCTTTGGTGAAAGGAGCGTAATCCAGCTTCTTTTCAACTTTACCGATTAATTTTGCGGCCCGGTCAAGGGTTTCTCTGGATCTCACGATCCCGACCTCTTTCCACATCATTTTTTTGATCTCCAGTTTATGCTGCTGGATCTCGATCTCTTTGATCCTGGAAATGGGACGTTTCAATTCCTCGGTCAGATTGACGACGCCCGGATCTTGAGCTTCGGTCCTGGCAGTTGCGGCGGCGCGGTGGCCGAAGACCAATCCGTCCAGGAGCGAGTTCGAAGCCAGGCGGTTGGCGCCGTGCACTCCGAGCGAGGCGCATTCCCCGGCTGCGTAGAGATGCGGGATGTTGGTTCTACCGTTCACATCCGTCCTGATCCCTCCCATGGAGTAGTGGGCGGCGGGAGCGACCGGGATGTTGTCTTTGGTGATGTCCAGGCCGCGTTCCAGGCAGGTTTTATAGATAACGGGAAAACGGTTCTTTATCTTCTCGTGATCAAGTTTGGCCAGGCTCAGGAAGACATGGTCTGCGCTGCTGTCTTGCATCTCCTGAAAAATGGCGCGGGAAACGATGTCCCGGGGGGCGAGTTCGCCTTTGACGTCATATTTCTGCATGAACCTTTCGCCTCTGGTGTTAATGAGGGTCGCTCCTTCTCCTCTTACCGCTTCGGAGATCAGAAAGCGGGGGAGGGCGATGATATCCTTGAACTCTTCGAACTGCACCAGGGAAGTGGGGTGGAATTGGATGAATTCCATGTCGGTGACCTCGGCTCCCGCCCGATAGGCCATGGCCACGCCGTCGCCGGTCGCTACTTCCGGATTAGTGGTATACAAATAGGTTTGGCCTAGGCCTCCGGTGGAAACAAGCGTGGATTTTGCCAGGAAGATCTTTATGATGCTCTTTTCCAGGCCGAGCGCTTTTACCCCGACGCATCTGCCGTTCTTGATGATGAGGTCCATTCCCAGCGTGTACTGCCGGATATCCGCCAGCTTTTCCCTTACGATCCTGGATCCCAGCGTCCGCTGGATCTCTTCTCCGGTGGCATCGCCGGCATGAAGGATCCTTCTGCGTTTGTGGGCTCCTTCCAGGCCCAGCGCGAAGCCGCCGCCAGCTTCGGTCTCCGCCCGATCGAAGCGGGCCCCCATTTCGATCAATTCTCTTACTCTTTCCACGCCTTCGGTGACCAGGATCCGGACCGCTTCCTCATCGCAGAGGCCGGCACCAGCGTCGATGGTGTCCTCGTAATGGAATTCGGTCGAATCCTGGATCTGGTCGATCGCGGCCGCGATCCCGCCCTGGGCCTTTTCCGTGGCGGTCTCTCCGATTTTTCCTTTGGTGAGGATGATGACCCTTCCGTGCTTGGACGCTTCTAGAGCGGCGGAGAGGCCGGCGATCCCGCCGCCGATGATCAGGAAGTCGCAATATTCGATCTGGGGCGTGTCTGTCATGGTTCGTTATTATACAACTATCGGATGCGATTGACAAACTGCCGTTAAATTGATAAATTGTTATCTGTCATGAGCGATTTTCGCGTTAAAATCATCCAGTTCACGAATATGAACCCGGTCTTCAAGGGATGTTCGGTGATTATTGTCGGTCTTTTGGCCCTGCTCTTTGCCATCTGGATGAGGCAGAGGTGGAAGGAGCCGTTGAAGGGCGGGTTTATCGTATTTATTGGGCTTTCGGTTTTTATAATCCTTTACGGATTGTACATCCTCATTTTTCGGCCAAATTGGTGGGCATTGCCGTATTGAGCGATCATTGCCGGGTCGTCTAATGGTAGGACAGCAGACTCTGGATCTGCGTGTGAGGGTTCGAGTCCTTCCCCGGCAGTGGTTCGACTCCATCTCGACTCACTTCGTTCGCTCGATGTCGCTCACCACTTCGTCCCTCTTCTAGGAACCTGAAATTAATTGATAAGAAGTCGAACCAAATCGAGCGAGCGAACGTAGTGAGCGAGTCGAGATTTATTGTATAATAACCTCATGCCCTATTACGTCTACATCCTCGAATGTGCTAATAAAGCCCTTTATACAGGCATAACGACGGATCTCAAACGCCGTTTTGCCCGGCATCGGTCAGGCGAGGGCGGGCATTATACCAGCTCTAACCGTCCGGTCAGGATCCGATATTCTGAAGAACACCCCGACCGCAGTTCTGCTTCCAGGCGGGAAGCGCAGATCAAACGCTGGTCCAGAACCAAGAAGCTGGCTTTGATCAAGGGAGATAGAGGAATTCTTAAAGCGGCTGCAAGGTGTAAAAATAGGTAATTTAAATGTTATAATGCTCATTTGTGGAGGGTGGAAGACGGCCTGGTTAAGAATCCTGGCATTGAGATGGTAAAGGTAATAGCTGATAGTTTAAATGTCAAAGTAGATCAATTATTTTAGGGTGATTAGCATGGCTTCTCTTAAAGGATTATTTAATTATAAGAGCACAGGGTTCCCGTTTCAGGAGGTAGAGTACCAATTTGAAACTTATAGATATTACTTACAGTGTTTTGTAAAAATGATGAACACGGGCTACCCCAAGATTGATTATTTAATAACTGATGCTGCTGGGAAACTAGCTCATTTGCAGGGATTTAAGGGATATGACGCTGAATGGGTATCTAGGTTTTTAAAAAATGGATGGAATACCGAATATATCTTAAATTTTAATCTGAGTAGTGAACCCGAATTAGCTAGAATCAATAATCAATGGCAACCAATTCAGACTTATTATGCAATATATTCTGTGGGTGAAGCATTGGCTTATCTTTTAGATCAACATAAAGCTGGAACTCATAAAAGTTGCCTAAAAAAATTAAATTATTTTCTGAAAGGTATTAATATTCAACCTTGGAATTTAATGTATACTGGTAAATTGGGGAAAAGTGGCAAAGATCATTTTCATGTTAATTTTCCAGTTGGTATTGTGATTCCGCATAATTTAGCTAGAACAGGCATTGAACCAATTCAAATGGTTTGTAAATGCCTGAAGGCTGAACACCCAAAGCGTGTTGATGATGATTTTCAGAAAAAACCTGGCATATATAAATATAATTTTGATCCAGGGCTTACCTCTCTATTAAATTTCATGTATAGAATGCGCATAAAGTCGAATTACGAAGAGATAGACATGTTTTTGGCTGAAGCGCCTGATGAAGTAATCATAGAATTTGGCAAGAACCTTGCCTTTATTTGTTTATATACCTTAACGTTGTTTGAGATTGCCATTATAAGAAAAATTGGCAAGGCCAACTTTAGCAAAATTGTTGAGGAATATTTGAAGATCAATAAATCTGCTTCTGCGATTGAGGCAAGAAATAGTCTTTATAAAAGTTTAATCAAATGATTTTTGTTTTTATATTAGTTGCAACAATAATGCTGATTTTGCTTGTTGGCGCAAGATATAAGCAATTTATTCAATATCTTGCTATTATTCTGGCTTTTGTAGCTCTAATTCCTTATTGTATCTCGATCTATTATTATTTTTCAGAGGGGCCAGATATTAAATATTCAATAGTTTTTAAGACGAAGCATAAGCAGGGGAATGGCTATATATATGAATTCAGCTTAGCAGTAAATTGTTCTGGAGGATCTGCAATTATGAATTATTTGTATTTATCTCCAGAAAAATATGTTTTTCCAATTTCCGACCCAAGATATGATGAATTTATAAAAAATATACATATTTTATCGGAGGCGGAAGACAGATTGACAGCTCGGATTAATCTTGGGGGCCTTCCTTCTTTTAAGGGGAGTTATCCAATGTATCAGTCTTTGCGTTTTTCTTCAAATGAGAATAAGGATATTGTAAATTTACTGCTTACTGTCGATGCTGAAATAGACCCTTATAAGCAAGGAGTATTATCAATCTTTAAGAAAGATTATTATTACAGGTACTTTGCCGATATCCCCATTGATTTTAGTGAGGGATCGGAGCAAATTGGATTTCTACGTAGAAGATATTGATTTTTATCCCATTTTGGAAGAAGCCTTTTCCTTCCCAACACCTTTCGTGGCTCTAAATCCCACTTCGGCAGAGCTCGGTGTAAACATTTTTAAAGGCGCTGAAATGAAAAATACATTATTATTCGAGAGGGGGCGGGGCAATAATTCGGGATTGCAAATACGACTATTAAAATGTGATAAAATAATGCTTGTTAATCATGATTACAGTCCAAACTTATGACGAATTAATCAATATAGTTAATAAAATACAGCCATCTAAAAATGACCATGCCATTGTTTTTAGAGGACAATGTGAAAATTATGGGACAGTTGTTACATCAATGGCGAGAGAGGGTTGTCATTACACTAAAACATTTAGATGGAATATTCTTTCAAGCAAGATAGCAAATAAATATATATTAGGCAAAAAAGAAACTAGAGATCGGTTTTCAGGGCCTTCCTCATTAACCGCAGCGATTCTGCAACATTATGGGTATAGAATGTTTTTTCTTGATGTGACATCTGATATTAATGTTGCCATATATTTTGCATCAAATTCGTTTAATATGAACCCAATATTCTATAAAGCTATAATTGATAATCATGAGTTATCGAAAGCAGTTAAGTGTGCTAGATATGATGCATCGAAAAATGAATATGGGTACATATATGTATTTGAAGTTCCAATTGCTAATAATTATGACCCACAGCAACATGGAGAATACGTTGATTTGTCTAAAGTCATGCCAAAAAGCTGCCGCAGAATATTTCGACAACAATGCGGGCTTATCTTTTCCCGCTGGAGAAGGGAAGATAAGGGTGATTTAAAAGACTTTTTAGTTAAAAAGATAAGAATCAAGAACCCTTTATCTGGAATTCCAAAAACAAAGCAATTTAGTCAACGTTATCTATTTCCTGATCCGAATGATGATTTGTTTTATAAAGAATTATTGGAAGCTCCTTTTATTCAATGGGATCTAGACACGGATATCTTTGAAAAGATAATAGATGTTCCAGAATACATTTCTGGGGCAAGCCCAACACAAGATGAAAATGAAACATATCGCAAACTAGATAAGGTTTATATGCCATCACATTATTTTTATGAATTTAAGAAACAATGTGATCATTATAGAAGCAATGGCGGCTTTGAAGTTGAATTAAATGAAAGCAAATATCTCTTATTAAATGCAGATCCAATTCTTTTGTTGGCTCCTATTGACCTTTATGTCAATGAAACTATCATTCGAGATCCAAACAAATACCCTGTTGAAAAGTTATCGATTAAGGATGATTGGACTAATATATTTATTGAGCTTTCACCCGAAGAAATATTATATGATTATAATCCAAATTCTCAAGGAAGAGGATTGTGGGTAATACGAAAAGACAATTACTATTTTGTCGCGCAGTGTGTATTTGAAGATAAGGGATTTGCTATGTATAGCGGAATGAGATATGAAAGGTTGGCCGATGGCCATTTTAAAATATTGCCTCATGAAACAAATTGCCCATGTGATAATAAAGAAAGACACTATAGTTTCTTGTTGCAAACTTTATCAATTATTGAACAATATAAATCTAAGAATTATTCTACAAACAAAAAGGATTTATATCATGTTCTTACTCCTAGAACTTAAGATTTAGGCGACAAAAAAAGGGGCAGTAAACTGCCCCTAGCCAAGATCAGGCCTAACCAGATGCCTGGCAAACATGAGTCCCATGTCCCTAGTCAGCCGCTTGCCCCGAGTGATCCCGAGCGAGGAGCGGAGCGACGAGTCGAGGGAGAATCGAGGTGCAGAATGGAAAAACTGGGAGAGAATATTGAATCCATTTAAATATTTTAACTGAGTATTTTTTTAATTTCATCAACTGAGGGAACTTTTCCGGAAATCTTTACCTCTCCTTCAATAACAATAGCCGGCGTAAAAGTAACGCCGGCTTTGGCAAATTCCTTGATATCGGTTATTTTTTTTACTTCCGCTTCTTTTCCTAACTGCCTCAAGGCTTCTTTGACGTTTTTTTCCGTTTTTAGGCACCGCGGACATCCGGGGCCATAGACAAGAATTTCCATAACATCGCCACCTCCTTTAGAAAATGTAGTTTCCTGCAAACCAGCCAACGAATGTTCCTAAAACCATGATGGTGATCACGTAAACAACAGCTTTTTTAAGGCCGAATACTCTAATTATCGCCAGCATGTTTGGCAGGCTCATTCCCGGCCCAGTAAGAAGAAGAGCGAGCGCAGGTCCTTTGCCCATTCCCAGTTTCAAAAGCGTATCCACGAAAGGGGCTTCGGTCATGGTCGCAAAATAGCAAAGTTGTCCAATGATAGTAGCCAAAAAGGAAGCGCGGATGCTTTTACCGCCGAGCCAGGCTTGAATAAGTTCTTGAGGCAAGAGTTTTCCGATAATCCCAACTATAAATACCCCGGCCAGGAGAAGCGGGAAGATAATTTTGATAAACCACCAGGTCTCATTGAGCCACTCTTTTATCTTTTCTCTGGTCTGGGTCATATATGCATAAGCCGCCACTGCCGCCATCCCAATAAACCACACTAGCAATTTGTGTGAATAAGGCCCTTGGGAGATCAAATAGTTTGGCGCAAGTAAAGTAAGCACCAATAAGACGATAAGAATTAGATCTTTGGTGTTTATGATCTTGATATTAGATCCTAGCTTCTCGCTCTCATTGATCGTTCTTTTTTCTTCCTCTTTTTTAAATACCGTTATCATCACAAAGCCAACAATAAATGCCATTGCCAATGCAGAAATCACCCTAACAATAGCCATCTTATAGCCGATCACGGCACCGGTATAAATTAGAGCCAATATATTAGTTGCCGGCGCGACCCAGAGCACAATAAAAGCTACGCCAACGCTGCTGCCACCGTAGTATAATCCACTGGCAACCGGTATAACTGTGCAGGAACACGCGGCTACAAAGAAGCTGCCCAAGCCAGCTAGAGTAAACGACTTTAATTTATTTGTTGTGTAACCTAAATACTTTATGATCGCTTCCCTGGAGATAAAGGCAACAATAGCGCCTGCCAGCAGAAAGGCGGGGATAAGGCAGGTGATGACATGGAGCGCAATATATTCTTTTATCGACAGCAAACCGGCAATGAGCAGTTCAAAGATCAAATTCATTTCAGGCCTCCCAGAATAAGATATATGCCGCCTAAAATAACCAGAATGCCGCATGTTTTTTTAACGATTATTGTTCCTCGCGATCTTTCATTCCATTTCAAATAACGGCGGACAGCTTCAGATGAGGTGCCGGCCAGTACAATGACCGAGCAATGCCCCACCGCGTAAGCCATGATAAGCCCCATGCCGAACAGCAGATCACTGGAAGCCGAGCTGAAAACAATCGCCAGCACCGGTGCCATATAAGCAAAAGTGCAAGGCCCCAATGCTACGCCAAAGATCAGTCCCAGAATAAAGGCCGCCAAGATTCCTTTTCCTTTGTATGCATTCTGGCCCGCATGGCCGAAAGCAGGGATGGGCACTGCTTCCAGCAAAGCCAGGCCAACGAGAATAAATATGATCGCCACAAAATAATCTCCCCAAACGCTGATATCGCCTAGCATCCTGCCCATTAATCCGGTAATCAGACCAATGATTGCGATAGAAATAAGGATGCCGCCAGAAAAAAACAAGGAAATCAGAAAGGCCCGCGGGCCAGTAATCTCTTTCTGCCCATTAATAAAACCGACGATCAGGGGAATGCTTGCCAGATGGCAGGGGCTCAGCAGAATGCTGAGAATTCCCCAGGTGACAGCTGCAATGAATGCCACGGCAGAAACCGAAGAAACAGCCAGTGACAGCCATTCGAATAAATTAACCAGCATTATTCAATCCCCTTGAGCCGCAGGACTTTGATTATTTCTTCTTTGGGAAAGAATCCCAGATGCCTGTAATATTCCTCGCCGTTTTTATCCAAAAATACCTGAGTTGGAATACTCCTAATTCGATATTTTTCCGCGTAAGGTCGGCCTTCCGGCGTCCAGACATCATAAAACACGACTTCAACCTGCCCTTTATACTCCCTGGCGATCTCATCCATGATCGGCTGCATCATTTTGCAGGGAATGCATTTGACTGAACCGAGCTCAACAAAAGTTACCTTGAGCTCCGATTTTGGAGCAGGAGGTTTTTTCGCTTGCGTCTCAGACTTGGTTTTTACATCTTTAGCGGTTGCTTTCAGAGTGCCAGTCGGAATTTCAGATATATTGATAATCACCTTATCTTCATTCGACTGTTCAATACTCGTATTCCATAAAAAACAAACAGAAGATACGAGTACAGCCAGAATAAAAATAAAGATTGCATATTTAAGCCATCTCATTTAATCATTTCACCCGCTTTCTCAGTGATGGTAATGGGCCTCCGGGAACAATTTTGGCCGGCTGGTTTTGGCGAACCAGACCAAGCCCAACATGACCGGGACCTCGATCAAAACGCCTACTACTGTGGCCAGAGAAGCTCCTGAAGAAAGACCAAACAGGATTATTGAAGTCGCGATGGCTACCTCAAAATGATTGCTTGCTCCAATCAGGGCAGAAGGAGCGGCATCACGATACGGTAGCTTTATCCACTTTGCTATCATATACGCCAACCCGAAGATCAAAAAAGTCTGCACTAATAATGGTATTGCGATCAAGAAAATAGTCTGGGGATGCTCAATGATTAATTCGCCCTTAAAAGAGAATAATAAAACAAGTGTGATTAACAGAGCGAAGATCGAAACCGGTGTTAAATAATGGATAAATTCTTCTTCAAACCATTTAAATCCTTTTTTAGCAATCGCCCATTTTCTGGAATAATATCCAAGAAGCAATGGCAAGCCAATATAGATCAAGACTGAAAACACGATGGTTTGCCAGGGGATCGGCATTTGGTTAACACCCAACAACCACCCACCCAGGGGGGCATAGAGAAATAACATAGTCAGCGAATTGATCGCCACCATAACTAACGTGTGGCCGTCATTTCCTCTGGCCAGATGACCCCAGATTAAAACCATAGCAGTACAGGGAGCAATGCCAAGCAGGATGCAACCAGAAATATATGAGCGAAATAACTCAACTGTTTCGCCATTTTTAACCACTTCTGCCCCAGGTATTGCCCCTTTGAATAGAAAACCTAGAAAAAATGTCGCAATCGCCAGCATGGTAAAAGGTTTAACGCACCAGTTGATAAAAAGGGTCAACAAAACTGGCTTGGGCGTCTTGCCCGCCTTAACAACCTCGTGGAAATCGATCTTGACCATGATGGGATACATCATGAAGAACAGGCAGATCGCGATAGGAATGGAAACCTGATAAATAGAGATCGAATCAAGGGTGACGGCAGCCTGAGGGAACAATTTGCCCAATAAAATCCCAATGCCAATACAACCGATCACCCAAAATGTTAAATATTTTTCAAAAAAACTTAGTTGTCTTTCTTCGTGGATTATATTTTCCACAAATAACCTCCTTGCGCCTTTAACCTGCCATTATCTTAAAGTCTTTCCCTACATATCTTTCCATTATAAATCCGATTGAAACAAAGACCAGCAGGGAAAAGGTAAAGCGCAGGAACCAGAACTTCACCCCGAGAAAACCGATCTCAAAGGCGTACATCGGGATCGCCATGCAGCTGAACGCCCCCAGGTAAATAAATATATTGCGCGCGCTCGCTCCCTTTTTAAAGAGAATATAGGCCACCGGGAAAGCGCCGTACAGCGGGCCGGGCTGGACTGTGGCCAGGAGGATGACCCAGAACATGCCGGAAGGCCCCGAGCCGTGTCCGATATGTCTTTCGATCTTTTCCCTGGGCACCCAGACGTCGAACAGACCGATCAACAAGAACATCAGGGGCAAAAGGATGACTATTTCCGCCAGGAACTGCCGGAAATTGGCGTAGATCATTTTCCCGGGCTCAAAACCGAAGATGAACGATCCCAGGACGAATACGGCGAACAGGATGACCCAGAAGTAATCTCTTAATAATTTCTTTTTCATCTGAAAAATACTCCTATCATCAAACCGATAATTATCGCCCCGAAAAAGCTTAAGATATTCCTCATGAACGCCGCTTTTTTGCCAAAATATTTTATCTCCAGGGGGAGAGTTAAGGTGCCGACCATCATCAGAGAAGTGATAAAGACCGCCACGACGGTATATGACACACCCTGCGAGACCATTATCCCGGCCAGAGGAAAGGCCACAAAGCCCGGGATCAGGGAAACCGACCCGATCAGCGCGGCACTGACAATCCCCAAGGCGCCGCTATTGGACCCCAGATATTCTGTGATCACTTTTTCCGGCACCAGGTAAATGAATATGCTGACCAGGGACAGAACGACTAAAAGCGCCGGCAACAGGGTCAGGAACATCTTTGCCCCGCGCTTTATGCCGGTAAATGTTTTTTTTCGATCAACAATGAGCGAAAGGACCAGGCAAATAAGCGCGGCAACAATTAATATTTGCATTTATCTTCCTTGCACCGCCAGGATAACCATCTTTGTCCTTGCTTTAATGCTGCGCCACCTGGCTTCCTTGGGCACGAACGCGGCCTGACTAGGCTTCAATGATTTCTTTTTCTTATCAACTATAATTACTCCGCTGCCGCTTATGACATAGAACAACACATCGTGCTCCATTTTGCAGGGTGGGATCTGCTGTCCGGCCGACAAACAGGTCACCTGCGCTTTCAAATGACCATGTTCCAAAAAGACTTTTTTGAAGATCTCTTCTTTTTTAAAAGCAACTAATTTATCAAGATCATATTTATTCATTGATCCACTCCTCGTCAGCAAGGGCTTTTTTTCTTTTCCTTTTTTATTGTCAAATCAATGGTCTTATCAAGTGATAAACACTTAATAAGCTCCAAATTAAGCGAGTAGTGCTGCCAAAGCCCTTGTTTTCTGTTTTTGACTAAACCAACTTTGCGTAGATATGCCAGATGACGCGAAACTTTTGGCTGGGGGATATCAAGCGCCCGATAAAGCTTGCAGACGCATTTCTCGCCACTTGTGAGTAGTTTAATCAATTCAAGACGTGTTTTATCGCTTAAAGCGCGGAATATCTTTGTTAACTTTTTATCAACTATTATATTTTCTCCAAACTATATATGCCTATGCGTATGTAGTCTAAAGTATAAAGGAAATATTGTCAACATGTTATTTTCCCTGGTGGGGAGACCCGCAGTACCTCGACTCGTCCTGAGCAAAGTCGAAGGACTCGCTCGGTACAAGCCAAACTAGGGCCGCAAACTTTTTCCAGAGATCAACTTGTAATTTGTCGTTGGTAACTAGTATAATATGGGCAGCGATCAGGTAAAGGAGAGATATTTTATGATATTTATTAAGCTGTGGAAGCGGGAAATGTTTAACATTCTTAATTTTTTTGAAAGAGGAGTAACTTTATTATTAATTTTTCTGATGACCTTTGTTATTGTGATCGGCACAGTCGATCTCGTTGTGAACTTGGGGCAGGAAATGGCGAGGCCGCCCGTCGGCTTGCTTGGTATAGAAAAAATGCTTGGCATTTTTGGTTCTTTTTTCACGATCTTAATAGGTTTAGAACTGCTGGAAACCATCAAAACCTACTTTACCAAAGAACAGATCCATGTTGAAATAGTCTTTTTGGTTGCCATGATCGCTATTGCCAGAAAGGTGATCTTGCTGGAAGTCAGCAAGCTTGAGCCGCTGTCATTGGTCGGCATTGCCTCAATTATTATTGCCTTAACGGTTGGTTATTTCCTGGTCAAAAAGGCCCATGCAGAGAAAAATAAATAAGTAATTTTATTCCCGAGAGAGCCCTGTTTATCTGGAGCAAACTTTCCGCTTAATCTCCAAAAAGTGAAATTCCTTTCTTTTATCCACGATATATTTATGATTTCAATATGGAAGTGTAAGCATATGAACCATCTTTCAAGCATATCTTTTTCCGGCAAAATGCGGAATAAATATCCGATCTTAGTACAGAAGAGCGAGGAAGAGGATAAAAATGTTCTTTCTCTGATCAAGGACCTGAAGGATCGAGACCCTATGGTCCGGGAAAGTGCCGCGGTAAAGATCGGAAAACTTGGCAAAAAAGACGAAAGATTCATTGAGCCGCTGATCCAGGCGATGGGGGATGAGAAGATCCTTGTCCGGGAAGCAGCGGTGGATGCGGCTGGGCTGTTGGGGATGCGGGACAAGAGATTCGTCGAACCCCTTGTCAAATGTCTGAACGATTCATTTTACGCGGTCCGTGGGAAAGCGGCCCGCGCCATCGGCAGGCTGGGAATAAGGAGCCGGAAATCCATCGAAAAGCTCATTATCGCCCTGAGTGATGAAGACCCATTCGTCCGCTGGAGGGCGGCAGAAGCGCTGGGGAAGGTGGGAAATAAGCTCGCCATACCTTTTCTGCGGTACGTCGCGGATAAAGAAGGCGAGGACCAGAGGGTCAGAGAAACTGCCAAAAAGGCGATCGAACACATAAAAAAATAACCCCCTTAAATTTCCAAAAACCACTTGACAAATATTTTTTTGTCCTGTATTATGCCCATATGGGCGTTATGGAAAGGATATCCGGTTATCCGGGTATCCGGAGATCGGGGGAAGGAAATGGCGAGGCCTAAAAAATATAGATTTCTGAGTCCGTTGATAAAAGCCTATTTTTTCCGTCCGCGGGGGGTCGCGCCGGCGGAGCTGGAGATTGCGGAGCTTCGAGGTGATGAGCTCGAGGCCATGCGCCTGTGCTGGGTGGAAGACCTCATGCATGAAGATGCCGCAAAAGTAATGCGGATTTCGCGCCGGACTTTAGAAAGGGCCCTGAATTCAGGGCAAAGAAAGGTTGCTGACGCTTTACTTAGGGGAAAAGGGATCAATATCACTTTTCCGGGGTACGTTTCCATTCTAAAAAAAGGAAGGTGAGGAAAATGCCGGGTTTTGACAGAACAGGCACCTGGATCGAGGGCGCCGCCATCCGCCGGAGAAAAGGGTATCAGACGGAAGTGATGGAGACAGAAAAATATCGCCCTTCAGATGATCCGGAGGTCGGCTATCGGCCGCTGATCTATGCTGCTCCCTCAAGGTCCTTTGATTGGGGCAGAATTATTAGATGGCTCTGGAGCAGGAATTCAAGCTGAAAAAATATTTCAGCTAAGCTCTGGATTTTTTTGAGATTATAAGTTAAGATTATGATCAAATCATGAGCTTATTGGTGCCGAGTAAAATATTTTTGACCAAAGGTGTGGGAAGGCATAAAGAAAAACTTGCAAGTTTTGAGATGGCCTTGCGGGATGCGGGCATCCATGCGGTAAATTATGTCCACGTTTCAAGTATTTTCCCTCCGGGTTGCAAGCATATATCAAAAGAGCAGGGAATAAAGCTTTTGAAGCCCGGCGAGATCACTTTTATCGTCATGGCGCGCAATCAAACGGATGAATCCCATCGCCTCATCTCGGCTTCAGTGGGAATGGCCATTCCAGCGGATCACGCTTCTTATGGATATCTGAGCGAGCACCACGCTGAGGGAGCCACGGATGAGGAAGCCGGTGATTATGCCGAGGATCTGGCGGCGCAGATGCTGGCGACCACCCTCGGTGTCACTTTCGATGAGGATTCAAGCTGGGATGAACGGCAGGAACAGTGGAAATTGTCCAATGAGATCGTCAAGACCACGAATATCACCCAGAGCGCCATTGGTCAGCGCGGGGTCTGGACCACGGTCTTGGCCGCGGCCGTCTTCGCCACGTAAACATGACCGACCCCGCGGGCAACTTCCTGGGCCTGCCGCCGCCCCAGGCGGACCTCGCCGGCGCGCGGTACGTCGTGCTGCCGGCGCCGTATGAGGGCACGGTCACGTACGGTCGCGGCACGGCCGACGGACCGGCGGCGATCCTG
>Ga0180437_10000117_pt1 | contig 169938 bp, 164 predicted proteins | sample SS_ome_4_FD_132410 | JGI IMG/M metagenome (GOLD analysis project Ga0180437, IMG submission 132410) | Hypersaline lake sediment archaeal communities from the Salton Sea, California, USA - SS_3_D_1 metaG | ecosystem: Environmental > Aquatic > Non-marine Saline and Alkaline > Hypersaline >...
CGCCAACCTGGCGGCGCATTTGCTTGGCCACGTGGGAGAGATCGAGGCGGAAGAGCTCCAAAGAATGAAGGGGCAGGGCTACCGATTGGGGGACGTGGTTGGAAAGGATGGAGTGGAAAAGATATATGACCGTCTGATCCGGGGAAAAGACGGCGGAAAAAGGGTCGAAGTGGATGCCTTTGGCACCCCGACCCGGATCCTTGAATCAGTGGATTCCGTTCCGGGCGCGGACATGACCCTGACCATCGATCTTGAAATGCAGGAGATCGCCGAGAAAGCGCTGGGGGAGCAGGAGGGGGCGGTGGTGGTCATGGATGTAAGATCGGGAGAGATCCTGGCCATGGCCAGCTACCCCGACTTTGATCCGAACATTTTTACGGACTCGCGCGAGAACTGGAAATGGAAAAGGCTGGAGAAGGAAAATCATCCCTTCATGAACCGGGCGCTGGCCATTTACCCGCCCGGCTCGATCTACAAAGTTATCACCCTGACCGCGGCTCTGGAGGAGGGATTAGCTGATCCGGACGAGATCATGGATTGTCAGGGATATTACAAGGTCTATAACGATCGCATCGCAAAGTGCTGGCTGGAAGGCGGGCACGGCCCCATCACGGTCAAGGAAGGATTGGTCTGGTCCTGCGATATTGTTTTTTATGAGCTGGGCAAAAGGGTCGGGCCGGACCTTCTGGCAAAATACTCAAAAGGATATGGGTTATCGAACAAGACCGGGATCGACCTCCCTCAGGAGAAAAGGGGATTCGTACCCACCAGCAAATGGAAGGAGAAAAACTTAAAAGAACCCTGGTATGACGGCGATTCGATCAATTATGGCATCGGGCAGGGGTTCGTCCAGGTCACACCCCTGCAAATGGCGTCCGTTTATGCCTCGATCGCGACCGGCAAGGTCATCAAGCCCTATGTGGTAAAGGAGATCAGGGACGCTGAAGGGGAGGTTTTGTATAAGGGGGAGCCGGAAGTCTTGGGCGAGGCCCCGCTTTCTCCTCAGAATCGCGAGCTCATAAGGTCTTTGTTGAGAGAGGTGGTGCTGCGCGGGACCGGAGTGGCCACCAGGTTCACCGGTATCCCCGCTGCCGGCAAGACCGGCACGGCGGAGAATCCGGGGGAGCCTCATGCGTGGTTCATCTGTTACGCCCCCTATGATGAGCCGGAGATCGTGATCGCGTCCTTTGTCGCGCATGGTGAACACGGGGACCGCGCTTCGGCCTATGTGGCGCGGGATATCCTGAAGTGGTACAAGGTCAACCGGGTGAATAGAGATTTTCCTCCGGACGAGCCTTTCAGCCAGTATATTGTGCAGCGGGGCAAGGTCCGGGTTCCATATCGGGGCAGGCCGCGCCAGGATTGAACCTAATATTGCAATTTTTTCCTCTTTATGTTAGGATTTATCCCTGTACTTCGAATTATTCAGAGAAAGGTGATAGAAAATGGTCAAGCTTGAGTTAAAGGTCAAAAAAAGAGAAGAATTCGGCAAAAAAGTCAAAAAATTAAGACAGGAGGGGTTGATTCCGGCGGTGGTGTACGGCCGCAAATTCAAAGCGACGCCGATCTCGATCTCAGCTTCGGAATTCGAAAAAAAGGTCCTGCGGTCCGAGGCCGGTCAAAACCTCATCTTCACTTTGAAATTGAGCGAGGACGGCAAGGCAAAATCCATTCCGGTGATAACCTACGGCGTGCAGAGGAATCCGCTCACCGATGAGATAATCCATGTTGACCTCAAGCATGTTGTTATGGATGAAGCGATAAAGGCCAAGGTCCCGGTTGAGCTTATAGGGCTGCCTATTGGAGTTAAAGAGGGCGGCGGGGTACTGGTCCACGGGCTCCGCGACATCGAGGTTAAATGCTTGCCCGGGGACATTCCGGATAGATTTGAGATCGATGTTTCTGCCCTGGAGATAAACCATTCCCTGCATGTCTCGGACTTGAAGATCTCAAAGAAGGTCGAGGTCTTAGTGTTGCCTGAGGAAATGGTCGCCACTGTTTCGCCGCCCACCAAGGAAGAAGAGGTCGTGCCTCCGCCGCTTACTCCAGAAGAGGAAGCGGCCGCGGCCGCAGCGGCTGAGGGAGCGGAAGCGGTTGCCGGCGAAGAGGTTAAGGAGAAAGCGCCTCCCGGATCGGCTCCCGCCGAGAAGGCTCCAGCAGCTGAAAAACCCGCTAAAAAGGAAGAAAAAAAGTAGACCGTTTAGCGCAAGTTTTTGCCTGTTTTATACGATAATACTTATAGAGCCATCTGCAGGACAGAGGGTTATTAATGAGACAGCGAGATGGCTGTCTCTTGGATTTTTAGCCCCTCGACTGAGCTCGGTCAAAGTCCTCGGAGTCGCTCGGGGCTAGGGAGGTAAAATGGCGGATTTTTCAACGGAAGGCGGAGGCGTACACCCAGGCAAACCGATCATTTGGCCGACTGGAAAGTCATCCAGCGCCCCGGTCGGTTCTTCTCAGCAGGCGCAAACGTCAGGAGGAGTTCGTGGTGTGCCCACGCAAGCCCCTTCCAAACCGGGTGAAGCAGCTCCGGCTCAGGCAGCTACCCAGACCGGTGCTGCGGCTGAAGCGGCGGCGGCAAGACCAGCTCCCTCAGTAGCCCGGCCGCTTACGGTCGAAGACGTCCGCGCCCATCTGTTGAGCATCCAGGTCAATCCCAATGACCTGAACACCAAGCTTGCTTCACTCATGCTTCGCAACGGGGTCGAGCTTTCCCGCGCCAATTTTGTCAAGCTCCTGACCATGCTCCAGGGAACGGATAAATCCCAGGCCATGCAGGAGGCGGCGGTACTGCTTCTGATGAAGGGGATTGATTCCCCCCAAGCGGTCAAAGTTCTGGGGCAGTATTTTGCCCAGAATCCGGGAATGGCTTCGCAGTTGCTGGGAATGCAGGAGGCGGTCGGCAACCTCATCTCGGCGCTGGGAATGGGCAAAGGTCTGCTGGATGCCAATCTGGTTTCTCAGCTGGCGGCTCTCTTATCACAATTTGACGAGACCTTCCGCAATCTTTCTCAGAAGGCTTCGGGAAAAGGCGCCATCAGCAGAGAGAACATGTTAAATGACGTGAGGGCGTTAAAGGCCCTTCTTTCCGGGGTTCAGGATAAGGCTCCTTCTTCCGGCAGTGCGGAAGCGCAGGCTCTTTCCTCCGCGCTCATGCAGTTTCAGGGCAAGCTTGACGCGACCATGCAGAACATGCTGGCCCAGGCGATCCTTTCCCAGTCCGGGCGGTCCGAAGTCAATTATCTATATGAGCAGGTTCCCAACGCCATGACTTCTCCTCCCAAGGATCTTGAGATCGTGGTAAAGCGCGAAGGTGAGGGGAAAGATTCCGTGGTCGATCCCCGCCATACCCAGGTGGTCATGTCGTTTGAGACCACGAATCTGGGCAAGATGGTGGTTTCCATGTACGTCAAGGATAACAAGGTCTATGTCATCTTTGTCTTTTCCGAAAAGGAATACGGCAATGAGGGCAGGGGGCTGATCGCGAAGGAGTACGGCGAGTTCCAGCAGAAGCTGGCCGATAAGAATTACATGATAACCGGATACCAGGTAAAGGTGGACGCGGCGATGTGCAACATCCGGCCGTACCTGATCCCCATGCTTCCCAGTCTTGAGAATTTGTTGAAAAGGATCGATATTGAGGCGTAGGTCCGGATATCCGGGGAACCGGTGATCCGGGAGGATTATTTTAATGGCAGAGCATGATGAAAAAATAAAAGGCCCAGGCGAAGAAGGAGCTCCGATAGAGGAGAAAGCCACTCCCACGGAGCGGAAAACCGCGGTGGCTTTGCGCTATGACATTGACCGCGACAAGGCGCCGCTGGTGATCGCTTCCGGGCGCGGGCCGGTGGCGGATGAGATCCTCCGCATTGCTGAGGACAACAAGATCCCGCTTTATGAAGATCCGGAAATGGCAAAGCTCCTGGCCAAATTGGAACTGGATACCGAGATCCCGCCGGAGCTTTATACCCTGGTGGCTGAAGTTCTTTTCTTCGTCTACAAGCTCGACCGCATGGCTGAGAAGCGCGAGCGCATGGTCGCCCGCCTGCGCGAGGAAGAAAAGGAAAAGAAACGGCCGTAGCCTTTACATTATATTCCTCGTTGACTTTTACCTCTTCCCATTCTATAATGTTTTCACCATGACCGACCGCATTTTTGAGATCGGTGAGGCCGGCCTGCAGAGCTCTGATCAGAGGGTCAGAAAACTCATGGACAACATGGTGAATTCTGAGGTCCCCGGCTACAAAAAATCGGAAGCGGTCGTCCGCGGTTTTCCCCTTGAGCTTGAAGCCGCCAGCCAGCGCATCTCCGCCATGAAGCCCCAGATCGAGAGCTCCTTCTATAACAATATTCAGGGGGCGTTGATCAAGACCGGGGGAACGCTGGATCTGGCGCTGGGTTCCGACGGCTACTTTGTGCTTGCTGGACCGTGGGGGGAAGGGTATACCCGCGACGGGAGATTCCGTCTGGATAAGGAGGGCAGACTGCTTTCGGTCGCCGGAAACTTTCCGGTGATGGGCCAGAGCGGTCCGATCGTGGTCACCCCGGGCTCTGAGGTGGAATTCTCCCAGAACGGCGAGGTCAAGGTTGACGGCGTAACAGTTGATATCATCCGGGTCGTAAATCCCGAAAGAAAAGAATCCCTGGAAACATTGAACGGGAGCGTTTTCCGCCTGAAGGACGCGTACGCCGCGCTTCAGGAGGTTGAAAATCCCAGGGTCATCCAGGGATATATCGAGGCCTCCAACGTTAACATTGTCGATCAGATGATGGAAATGATCTATCTGGAAAGGATCTATAGTCTCAACAGCAAGCTCATCCAGACCCGTGATGCCGAGCTTGCGCGCGCGATGGAGCTCGGCAGGCCGACGCAATAACCCCTCGACAATCTCGGGGTTAAAGGAGGGATAAGTTATGTTCCAACCTTTGTATGTGGCAGCGACCGGACTTTCCGCGATGCAGGATGAGATACTGAATATTACTAATAATCTGGCGAACGCCAAAACGGTGGCGTACAAAAAAGGCCGCACCGAGATGGAAAGCCTGTTCTTCATTGAGAAAAGTTTTAAGGATCAGCTCTACGAGGCGATGTCCGGCACAGAGACCCCTCCGGTTTCGGTTGAGTATGGCACCGGCGTCCGCGTGGCTTCGACCCCCAAGGATTTCGCGCAGGGTTCGGTCGAAGTGACCAACAACCCGCTGGATATCGCGATCAAAGGGGAAGGTTTTTTCCGGTTCAGGATGCCGGATGGCAGCGAAGCTTACGGGAGGGCGGGGAACCTGCATATTGATAATGACGGCAATCTGGTTGATCCCAACGGACACTTCATCCTGCCCGAGATCGTGGTGCCGGAAGGGACGACCTCCATCGTCATCCAGCAGGATGGGGTGGTGCTGGTGGCAATAGACAACGAGAACGAATACTCAGAGATCGGGCAGATCGATCTGGCCCGGTTCACCAACCCCGCCGGGCTCAAAGCCGTCGGCCAAAACCTGTATCAGATGACCGAGGCTTCGGGGGAGCCGCTCATCGGGATCGCGGGGGAAGAGGGGTTTGGGTCCATCAACCAGTATGCCTTGGAGCAGTCCAATGTGGATGTGATCTCAGAGATGATGCGCATGGTGATGGTGCAAAGGGTGTTTGATACGGTGACGAAAGCGGTTCAGTCTTACGAAGGAATGCTCACCAGTCTGGAGAGAATGAAACAGTAAATGAAAATTCGAAATTCTAAACTCGAAATTCGAAAGATATTCCAAATTCCAATCACCAAATTGGTCATTGTGTTTTTGATCATTCTTTCGTCATTCGTCATTTGTCATTCGTCATTGGTTGTCCCAGCACAGGCATTGGATAATCCCGAGCAGGCCTTAAAGGATGTCATCGAAGACTACGTCATGACCACCTATCCGGATTGGATCGGATATGACATCAAGATCTCCTTGAAATACGCAGATAAGATCATTGAGCATCTGCGTGATCTGAAAGGGGATGTCGATCTCCGGATCGTTGAGGTTTATCGCAATTTTAAACCGGTCGGTAACGTGATCTTCCCGATCGAAGTCACGACTGCCAACGGCCGGAAGAAGATATTCGTCAGGGCCAAGGTCGAGGTTTTTAAGAATGTCGTGATCGCGAATCGAAGGATAAATCGGGGCGAAGAGATCGCCCTTGACGACCTGGCCCTTGAGTCCAGGGATATCGCGGTCGTCCCCCAGAAATATTATGAGGATGTCGCGGCTGTGGTCGATACCGAGGCTAAGACTTCCATCCCCAAGAACAGCACCATCTATGAATGGATGATAAAGGAGATCCCCCTTGTTCACCGCGGGGACCAGGTTGCGATCCTGGTCACTGGCCCAAACTTGGCGGTAAAGGCTATGGGCAGAGCACTGGAAGACGGTTATCTTGGAAAAATGATCAAGGTCAGGAGAGCTGAGTCGGACAAGACCCTGGAAGGAACGCTCGTATCCTCGGATGAAGTTGAGGTGAGGTTGAAATGAAAAAATTAGTAATTCTTCTTTTTGGGATTTGCTGGTTCTTTGCTCCAGCTTTGGCAGACTCTGTTTGGAACTCGGAAAGCGCCTCTCCCTACAGTACCCAGAAGGCGTACAAGGTGGGCGACATCATCAATATCATCATCCTGGAAAGCACTACCGCCCAGAACCGGGCGGGAACGAAATCGGATGTGAGAGACGATCTGGGCCTGAAATTCACCCATACCCTGCAGCGCCTGGCATCGACGATCGGCCGCGACAACCAGGCGACGGGCCAGGCCTCGAACAAGTACCAAGGGTTGGGGCAGACTTCCCGCTACAGCAATGTGCAGGCGCGCATTTCCGCCTGGGTGACGGAGGTCATGCCCAACGGCAACCTTAAGGTCAAGGGGAGACACCGGGTCGAGGTCAATGATGAGATCCAGGAAATAAGCATTACCGGAATGGTTCGTGCCAAGGACATCAGCGGAGCGAACTCGGTCTATTCCTACCAGGTGGCGGACGCGGAGCTGGCGATCAAGGGGACCGGGGTGGTGGCAGAAACCGAGTCTCCCGGTTGGTTGACCAGGATCTTTAACTGGCTCTTTTAGGAGGGTTCAAGTGGCGAAAATATTTAAAATAATGATCCTGTGCTCGGTGGTGGGGATTCTATGTTCTTCCGTGAGCGCGGTCTCCCCAGCGGTCCGCATCAAGGACATTGCTCATATCCTTGAGGCGCGTGAGAACCAGCTCATGGGTTTTGGCCTGGTGGTCGGTCTCCGCAACAGCGGTGACAGATCGCAGACGGGTTTCACTCAGCAGGCATTGACCAACCTTCTCTCGCGCATGGGGGTCGTGCCGCAGTCGGTTGATTTCAAGTCCAGGAACGTGGCGGCGGTAATGGTCACCGCCACCCTTCCTCCCTTCGTAAAACCGGGTCAGAAACTGGATATAACCGTTTCATCCCTCGGGGACGCGACCTCTCTCCAGGGAGGGACTCTTTTGATAACTCCTCTGCATGGAGTTGATGACCAGGTCTACGCAGTGGCGCAGGGAAGCATCCTTGTTGGGATCGAATCTTCTTCCCCGGTAGTCCCATACGTCAGGCAGAGACAGGCGACGGTGGGAAGGGTCCCGAACGGCGCCCTGGTCGAAAAAGAAGTCCCGGTATCCATTGCCGACAAGGGTTTGCTGACCATTGTCCTGGATAACCCGGATTTTACCACCGCCAATCGTGTTGCAAATTCCATCCGCGGCCTGGACCTGGACGCTACCGCCAAAGATGCGGCTGCGGTCACGGTGCCGGTCCTGGCGGGTGAGAACCTGGTGGAGCTCGTCGCCCGCATCGAGAACCTGACGGTGGTGCCGGATGTGGCGGCCAAGATCGTGGTGAACGAAAGGACGGGGACCATCGTTATCGGAGAGAATGTGAAGATCGCTCCGGTGGCGGTCTCCTATGCCGGCATCGACGTGACCATCGGAGATGTTTCTCTTTTTTCCGAGGGTGTAGCGGGAGATTCCGCCCAAGAGGATTCGCGCTATCGGGCCCGTTCGCTTGCCCGCCTGACCCGAACGGAAGGGAGGTTATCGGTCGTTCCTGCCGGAGCCACCCTTTCCAGCCTGGTCAGCGCTTTGAACGCGATTGGTGCTTCGCCCAAGGACCTAATTGCCATTCTTCAGGCGATGAAAAAGGCCGGGGCGATAAAGGCCGATCTTGAGGTGATCTGATGTTTGAAGGGATAAACCCGGTAACTCCGATACAGGGCATCTCAGGTATGCCTGGCATACAGGGAATGGAAGATACGCGGGACCTGCAGGCATTAATGACGTATCGAAGCCTGGGAGCGGCGAGCGAGGCGGAGCGGAGCAGGGTCAAGGAAGAGTTTCTGGCGGTCTTTTACAAGGAATTGCTCAAGCAGGCTTTCAAGCCTCCCCGGCTCGGGGTCGATAATGAGGAAAACAATTCTATGACTACCACCTTTGGATCGGATTTGCTGGTGGAGAGACTGGCTCTGGAGCTTGCCCAGAGCGGCGCGTTCTCAGCAGAAAATATATTCCCTCCAGAGATTGGGAGATAAATGGCGAAAACCCGGAAGCGTTCGACAAAAAAGAAAAGGGCTTTACCCAGATCGGTTGAGGCATATATGCCTCTGGTCCACTCCATCGCTTCCATGGTTTCGGGTAAGGGATTGCCGCCCAATATAGAATACGATGACCTGGTATCGGACGGCACCGTGGGCCTGATGAAGGCCTGGGAGAATTTTGATCCGGAGCGGGGGGTAAAATTCGAGACCTACGCCTCCTACCGGGTGCGCGGAGAGATCCTGGATGGTCTTAAGATGTACAGTCCGGTGCCTTACCGCGTGCAGGTCATGGTCCGTGACCTGGCGAAAAAAGGTGTTTCGTCGGTAGTCGGCAAGAAGGACGAAAAAGAAGAGAAGCTCCTGGAGAAAAAGGAGCTGAGTGAGACCGAGTTCAAGCAGGCGATCAAGCGGATCAAAAAGATCGTCTCGGCGTCGGCCCTCATGTACCTGCTTTCCTTGGAGGAGATGTCGGGGTTCGGGGTGGAGGCTCCGGTGCCGGGGGAAACGACGCCGGCGGCGGAAGCGGAATTCGCGGAGCTAAAGCAGAGGATAAAGAAGACCGTGCAGGATCTTCCTCCCCTGCAGAAAAAGGTCTGCGAGATGTTCTATCATGAGGGGATCAACCAGAAGACGATCGCCAAGAAGCTGAAATTATCCCGGCCCAAGGTATGCCGGCTGCTGGCGAGGTCCGTAAATATAATAAGGGGCAAGCTTAAGCATGGCTGAGATCTTTGATCCGACCTTTGGCAACCTGGAAAGAGCGATGGAGATCGCGACCCGCCGCCAGGAAGTGATCTCGCATAACATTGCCAACGCCGACACACCGGGATACGAGGCGTTGACCTTTGATGATCAGCTGATGCGGGCGGTCAAAAGATTGGACAAAAAAAGAGTGGTACTGGAAGAGGAGATGGCGGCCCTGACCGAGAACTCTATTAAGTATTCGTCATACGTCAAGCTTCTTTCGACCAAGGTCAACGTCCTGAGGAACATCGTGACCCAGGGCAGGAGGTAATGAAGTATGGGGCTTAATCGCGCCATGGATATCAGCATTTCTGGGATCGAGGCCCAGAGGATCACGATGGAACTCATCGCTTCCAATATTGCTAACATCAATACCACGCGCACGGTTTACGGCGGGCCTTACCGCCGTAGGATACCGGTCCTTTCCGAAAAGTCGCTTTCGTTCGCGGAGGAACTGGCTCGGGCGGAGGGCAAGATGACGGGGGGCGGAGTGGAGGTTCAGGATGTGGTGGAAGATGCCACTCCTTTCCAGAAGATCTATAAACCGGGGCATCCGGATGCCGACGCCCAGGGGTTTGTCTCTCTTCCCAATGTGGATCTCTCTCAGGAGATGGTGGACCTTACGTATTCGCAGCGGCTCTTTGAGGCGAATGTCACGGCCTTTAACGCGACCAAGAAAATGATGCAGGACACTTTGCAATTACAATGACGAATTACGAATGTCGAATGACGAATGAAGGAGCGATGATCTAAATGGCAGAGGCGATCGGACCGATAAGTCCGGAAGAAAGACTGGCGCGGATCCTGGGAAGCGATGAGCTTCTGGCGCAGGCGCCGACGGAAACGCCGGCGGCGGGACCGGGGCCGGGACCGGCGGAGCGCAGTCCTTTTGCGGGAAATGTTTTTGAGGACATTTTGTCGCGCGCGGTCGAGATGCTTAATGACGTCAGCCGATCCGAGAGATACGCGGATCAGCTGGTGAACGGGTACCTGCGCGGCGAGGTCGAGCTCCACGAAGTGATGACCGCTCAGTCCAAGATGAGCATAATGGTGCAGCTGGCGGTGACGACCATCAATACCGCGGTCACGACTTTTAAAGAAATAACGCAAATGCAGGTATAGTTGAGGAGATATCATGGCTGAACCAGCAGCAGGCGGAATGGATATTAGAAGGTTGCTTCTCTTAGCGGGAGTGATCATGGTGATCATCTTCGGCGCTCTGTTCTTCTTTTTCCGCGGGTGCGCGCCGGCGGTGCGGGGAGGAAACGACTACACCGTGATCTATTCCAATATGGACCTCAGGGATGCCGCCAATGTGATCGCCCGGCTCAAGGAATTAAACATCCCTTACCAGATCCGGGATGAGGGCAGGGCGATCGCTGTCCCCAAAAGCAGGTCAGACGAGGCGCGTTTGGGCCTGGCGGAGGAGAACCTTCCTGCCGGGGGTGCGGTCGGTTGGGAGATATTTGATGAGGCGCGCCTTGGAGCGACGGATTTTGACCGCCGGATCCAACTCATCCGCGCTATTTCAGGAGAACTTTCCCGGACCATTCGGCGCATTGAGGCGGTGGAGGATGCCCGCGTCCAGATCGTGATCCCGGAAACACGACTCTTCGCCGCGCAGGTGGCGCCGGTCACAGCTTCGGTCATGCTCAGGCTGAAGCCCGGCGCAGAGCTCACGCCGGCAAAAGTCAACGGGATCGTTTACCTGGTAGCGAGCAGCGTTGAGAATCTTCAGCCCGAAAATGTTACGGTGGTCGACAGTTCGGGAAGGATCCTTACTGCCCGGGGAAAGATCGAGGTGCCGAAAAAAGTCGTAAAGCCGCCGGAGGAGAAGATCGTCCTGGAAGAAGAAGTTATCTTAAAACCCACGCCGGAAGTCGTCGCGCCTCCTGAAAAAGTCACGCCGGAGGTTGTGACGGTGGTGGCGACCCCGCCGGCTTTGACCGCGGAAGAAAAGATCCTGCTCAAGGTCAGGGCCAAGAAAGAGCTGGAGGCCAATCTTACCGGGAAGGCGCAGGAGATCTTGAATCGTTTTTATCCTCCCAACAGCGCCATCGTAAAAGTCAACGTGGATGTAAAGAACGCGAACAATAAGACTGAGATAACCTACGAGGACCTAAAGATCGGACGCATAACCGCTGTGATCCTGGTGGACAATCGTGTTTCCCTTTCCCCGGAGCTCAAGCAGTCGACATTCAAGGCTGTGGCTGCGGCCGTCGGCTATGATCGCAAGCGCGGGGATCGGATCCTGATGCAGAAAGTGCCGTTCCACGTGGCGACGCCCCCTCCGGAGGTCATCAAGGGTGAAGTTGAGAAAGCGCTGCCGCCAAAACAGGTCGTCCAACCCCTCCTGCCTTCTGCCTGGCTGAAGAACATGATCTGGATTGCCGGTGGCCTGGCTGCGGTATTAATCCTGCTCACGTTGTTTAAGTTGTTCCGGCGGCGGCCGGAGGCGGCGGAAGCGCCTCCCCTGCGCCCGGCGGCGAGGCCGGTGGCGGCGGAAAAGGTCTCGGCGATCGAGAATCTCAGGTCCATGACGGAAAGGAACCCGGAACGCATTGCTGAATTGCTCAAGAGCTGGTTAACGGAATAAATGCCTTTATCAGGAAGAGAAAAAGCGACCATATTCTTGTCACTGCTGGGCGCGGAAACCTCCGCCCGGGTGCTGCGTTATCTGCCTGATGAATTAGCGGACCTGATCGCGGCGGGCATAAACCATCTTCCCACTCCTTCACCGGATGTGGTGGAAGAGGTGTTGGGCGACTTCAAGAGCTTCCTGGCTCTTCCCCAGGCCAGGCCTGCTGTTTCTAAAAGGGAAGAAGCGCCTCCCAGGCCTCAGCCATCCAAGAAGCCCTATCAAATGCTGCTATACGAGCGCCCGCAGATGATCGCTTACCTGCTTTCCCTCATGACGGATGAGCAGAGGGAGGAAGCCCTCCACAGCTTGCCTCGTGAGAGGGGGTTGGTGGAGGAACTGCTGGCGGATCTCAAGCAGAACCCTCTTTCTCCCAAGTTGGAAGCAAAACTCAAAGAGCAATATAAAAATAAACTGTTCGTTGAAGCCGCCTGAGACAGATAAATGGGATTGATCAAAAAAGATAAGATAGAAGAAAAAGGCACGATCACGCTTGAAAAAGCCCAAACTCTCGCCGCGCCCAAGAGGCCAGTGCAGAAACCTCTCATGCCCAGGGGGCCCATCCCCGAGCAGAGCGTTCCCAAAGCCAGGACCGAGGCGGAGCGCATTGTGAACCAGGCGATGCAGGAAGCGGAATCCATCCGCGAGGAGGCCCGTGAGGCCGGCAGGGAGGAGGGGCGGGCAGAAGCATCCAGCCGGGTTGAAGAGGCGATGGAGACCCTGAACCAGGCGGTCAAGGAAAGAAAAAAGATAATCAAGGATTCGGAGCAGGAGCTCCTGAGGCTGGCGATCAAGGTGGCGGAACAGATCATACGCTCCGAGGTCTCCATGCACCGGGACGTGTGTTTAAACATCGTGGCGGAGGCCATCGCGCGCGTCTCAGACCGGGAGCAGATCATTGTCAGGGTGAACCGGGAGGACGCGGAGTATTTGAAGAGATACAAGGACCGTCTGGCGGGCATGCTGGACGGAGTCAAGAGCTTTTCCATCTTGGAGGACGCGGGGGTGGAGCCGGGCGGCTGCATCATCGAAACCAACCTCGGTTTTATTGACGCCAAGATCTCCACCAAGCTCAAGGCGATCGGAGAAGCGCTCAAAAAGGTTTCCTCTGAGGAAGAAGAAAGCGAATAGTTGTTTGCTATGGCCATCGATTTCGAAAAATACCACGCTGCAGTTGAAAGATCGGATCTTGTCCGGGTCATCGGCAAGGTGGTCCAGGTGGTGGGTCTGATCATTGAGGCCCAGGTGGGAGGGGTCTCGGTCGGCGACCTTTGCTCCATCCGCCTGGAAAAAGATAATCGAGAAGCCTACGCTGAGGTGGTGGGATTCCGCGAGAACCGCGTTCTGCTCATGCCGCTGGGATCCACGGCAGGGATCTCTCCCGGATCGCAGGTAGTTGCCGCGGGCCGGCCGCTCATGGTGGGAGCGGGGCCGAACGTTCTGGGCCGGGTATTGAACGGCTTGGGCGAGCCCATTGACGGCAAGGGACCGGTCATGTGCGAGGAGAGTTATCCGCTGGACGCGGATCCGCCGGATCCGGTGCGGCGTCCGCGCGTGACCGAGGTCATGAAGGTGCGCATCAAAGCCATTGACGGCATGCTTACGGTGGGCCGCGGCCAGAGGATCGGGATTTTCGCGGGTTCCGGCGTGGGCAAGTCGACCCTCATGGGAATGATCGCCCGCAACGCCGAGGCGGACGTCAACGTCATCGCTCTGGTGGGGGAGCGGGGCAGAGAAGTGCGGGATTTCATTGAAGAATCCCTGGGTGAGGAGGGGCTAAAGAAGTCGATCGTGGTGGCCGCGACCTCCGATCAGCCCCCCTTGATCCGCTTGAAGGCTGCGTTCGTGGCAACCGCCATCGCTGAATATTTCCGCAATCAGGGAAAGAACATCATTCTGATGATGGATTCCGTGACGCGCTTTGCCATGGCACAGCGCGAGATCGGCCTAGCCGCGGGAGAGCCGCCTACGACCAAGGGATATACGCCGTCGGTATTTGCGCTTTTGCCTCGGCTTATGGAACGCTCCGGAACCAGTGTTACAGGTTCGATCACCGCTTTTTACACCATTTTGGTCGAGGGCGATGATATGAATGAGCCGATCGCGGACCACTCCCGCTCCATCCTTGACGGACATATCGTCCTTTCCCGCGATCTGGCCGCGCGCAATCACTATCCGGCGATCGACGTGCCGCACAGCGTTTCCCGTCTCATGACGAATCTGGTCTCGGATGAGCACAAGCAGGCAGCAGGGAAGCTGAGGGAGGTGCTGGCGCGTTATTCCGAAGCGGAAGATCTCATCAACATCGGCGCCTATGTCAAGGGGAGCAATCCCAAGATCGATTTCGCTCTGTCCAAGATCGACCAGGTCAACGGTTTTCTGAAGCAGGGAACGTTCGAAAGAGTGGAATATGAGGATACCGCCAATCAACTCATCGGGATCTTTGTGTGAGGGGAGGGATCTGAGGAGTGGCCAAAAAGCCGAAACCAGGCAAGAAATTCAAGTATGACCTTGAATCCGTCCTCAAGGTGAGAGCCATCAAGGAGAAAAAAGAGCAGGAAAAATTCGCGGAAAAGCAGAGAGGTTATCTCACCGAGAAAGAAAGGGAAGAGGCGATCGAGCGGGAAAAGAAGGGCAAGGAAGAAGAGCTGCGCGGGGTGTTCAAGAAAGGGCCGATCTCGGATTTTGCCAAGGTCATGCGAAGAAGGTCCCACCTGGACGTGTTAAAGGATGATCTGGACAAGCAAGTGGAGCGCGTGATCGAGGCGAGCAAGATCCTGGAAGAGCAGCGTGCGCGGCTGGTCGAATCCATGAAAGACAAGAAGATCATGGAAAAGCATAAAGAAAGAAAACTGGATGAATACAAGAAGCTCATGCAGGAGCTGGAGCTAAAGTTCATGGACGAGATCGCGACCGAGAGGTTCAAGCACGGGGAAGGAAGCTAAACAGCTTTTTGAACCTTTCCCGCCTTCAGGCACTTGGTGCAGACGTATTCCTTGCTCTTTTTACCCTCAATGATGATGTTTATTTTCTGCAGATTCGCGTTCCACAGGCGCTTGGTCTTGCGGTTGCTGTGAGAGACCGAGTTGCCCACCTGGGATTTCTTGTCGCATACAATGCACCGCTTGCTCATATTATTTATAGTATATCATAACTGTGGTAAAATGACAAATATTCATGTCCAAGACTAAATTAGACACCCCGATCCAGTATCTCAAGGGCGTCGGGCCCAAGATCGCGAAACTCTTAAGGAAACTCGGCGTGGAAACGATCGAGGATCTGATCTATTTTTTTCCACGCGCCTACGAGGACCGCACTAATATCAAGCAGATCGCGGCCCTTCAACCCTCGGACTTCGAGGTCATTCGGGGGGAGGTCATCAGCGTCCATCATCAGCTCACCCGCAACCGTTTTTCGGTCCTCAAGGCGGTCATTTCCGACCGTACCGGATCGATCCAAGCGGTGTGGTTCAATCAGCCCTACCTGGAAAAGGTCCTGCGCAAGGGGATGAAGCTTTTTATCTCCGGGAAGGTTGAATTCTCAAGTTTTGAGGCGGCGCTGCAGCTTTCCGTGCGCGATTTTGAGGTCGATACCGGCATGAACCCAAGGATCGTCCCGCTTTATCCATTGACCGAAGGGCTTTACCCCAAAAAATTAAGAAGTATTGTGGAAACTGCCCTGCGGGATTGTCTGGATGAGATCGAGGATCGTTTGCCTGACGACATCCGGAAAGAACACCGTCTGGCCGAGCTCCAGAAATCGATCTCCAACCTTCACTTTCCGGAGAGGATGTCTCTGGTCGAACCGGCGCGGCGGCGCCTCGCCTTTGACGATTTCTTTGTTTTCCAACTCGGCCTGGGCCTGCGCCGGAAGATGATCAAAAGCAAAAAGGGGATCGTTTTCAATGTGGACGGTCGGGTTCTTGGGGATTTCAAGAAATCACTGCCTTTTGACCTGACTTCCGCCCAGGAAAGGGTCCTGACCGAGATCCTGTCTGACATGGCATCTCCCCATCCTATGAACCGGCTGCTGCAGGGTGATGTCGGGTCGGGAAAAACGGTGTTGGCCGCGATCGCTTCGCTGGTGGCGATCCGCAACGGCTATCAGGCGGCGATCATGGCGCCGACTGAGATCTTGGCTCAGCAACACGCTGAAAAGGTTGATAGGTTGTTAGGTGGTTGGGGCGTTCGGCTGAGGCTTCTTACCGGTTCGGTCAACAGAAAGCAGATAGCAAAAAGCAATCAGCAGCAAGCTGATTTATTCATTGGAACGCATGCGTTAATTCAAGAGAAGGTTGGGTTTGATAAGCTTGGGCTGGTGATCATTGACGAACAGCACCGCTTTGGCGTCCTGCAGCGGGCGAAACTGGTGAAAAAGGGATTAATACCCGATGTTCTGGTCATGACCGCCACCCCGATCCCCCGCTCGCTGGCATTGACCTTGTATGGAGAGCTGGACCGCTCGGTGATCGATGAGATGCCTCCGGGCCGGACGCCGGTCAAGACCTATTTTGTTTCCGAGAATAAACGCGGCGGGGCATATGAATTCATGCGGGAAAGGGTCAAGGAAGGCAGGCAGGTCTTTGTGGTCTGTCCGCTGGTAGAAGAGTCTGAAAAGGTCGATCTCAAGGCGGCGATGGATGAAGCCGAACGCCTTAAAAAGGATATTTTTCCTGAGCTTAAGGTTGGCCTCATGCATGGAAGGCTTAAGAGCGAAGAAAAGGACCGGATCATGAAGGATTTCAAGTCCGGCAGGATCCACATCCTGGTCTCGACCACGGTGATCGAGGTCGGGATCGATATTCCGAATGCCACGGTCATGGTCATCGAGCACGCGGAGCGCTTTGGTCTCTCCCAGCTCCATCAGCTGAGGGGAAGGATCGGACGGGGCGCGGATCAGTCCTATTGTTTCCTGATCGCAGAAGCGAAGTCTCCTGAGGCCAAGACCCGCATCAAGGCGATGCTGGATTCAAATGATGGTTTCAAGATCGCCGAAGTTGACCTGAGATTAAGGGGGCCGGGCGATTTTTACGGCACGCGCCAGAGCGGTTTGCCAATCTTCCGCGTAGCTGATATAATTAGGGACGAGAAAATCCTGCGGGAAGCAAGAGCCGCGGCGTTCAAGCTTATCGCGGAAGATCTGGATCGTGCGCGTAATATCTGGCAAAGCCAAGGGAAAAAAGCTAAAAGCTCCATCGCGGTCGCGGCCTTTAACTGACCAGGCGAAAGAGGCGCTCTTCAATATCCTGCGGGGGAGAATCCAGGGCTGCGTTTTTCTTGACCTCTTTGCCGGTTCCGGGGCGGTGGGGATCGAGGCCCTTTCCCGCGGTGCCAGCAAAGCGGTCTTTGTTGAGCTGAACCGCAAGGCGGTCAGCGTGATCCGCCAGAACCTGGAAGGGACAGGGCTCAAGGAGCAGGCTGAGGTTTACGCGGTGGATGCGATGCGGGCGCTGAATCTGCTCGGACGGAAGGGCGCGGGGTTTGACCTGATCTTTTTGGGAGCGCCCTACGATAGTCCGTCCTTGGAAGAGGCGCTGATAAAGCTGGGCTCGGCGGATCTGCTTAAGCCTTCGGGAATAGTCATCGCCGAGCATCGCAAGCAGCATAATATAGCGGATAAGTATGGGAAACTTGAGTCATTTCGGGAAACCAGATACGGGGAGACGGTGTTAACGTTTTATGAAAATCGCGATCTATCCGGGTAGTTTTGATCCGGTCACCAACGGGCACGTGGATATCATTGAGAGAGCGGCCAAGCTTGCTGACAAGCTGGTGGTGGCGGTCATCCGCAATCCTGAGAAAAAGCCCAGGTTCCCTTTGGAGCAGCGGGTCGGGATGCTGGCAGATTCGCTCAAGAAGCATAAGAATGTCGTGGTTGAAAGCTTTGACGGTCTTCTGGTCGATTTTGCCCGCAAGAACAAAGCTAATATTATTGTAAGGGGGCTGCGGGCGGTTTCCGATTTTGATTACGAATTCCAGATGGCCCTTACCAATCGTAAAATGGCCCCTGAGATCGAGACTTTGTTCTTTATGACGGATTACAAATATTCTTATCTTTCTTCAAGTTTCGTGAAACAGATAGCGCACTTGGGTGGAGATGTAGGCGAACTCGTGCCCAAGGCGGTTGCCGAGAGATTAAAACGGAGGTAATAATATGGAAATTTTAGGTTTGTTGGATACCCTGGAATCCATGATTTTGGACGGCACGAAGATCCCGCTTACCAAGAAGATATTGATCAACGAGGATAAGGTCCTGGCGGTCATTGATAAGATGCGGCTGGTGATCCAGGGCGGCGGCGCGTTCGCCAAGGAAGCCATCTCGTCCAAGCAGGGGGCGAGGGACGAGGGCCGGGGGACGGAAAGGGCGGCGATCGCGCCTGAGAATCGCGAGTTGATCGAGGGAAGGTCCCAGGAAGAGGTCAAGGCGGTCGAGGTCCTGCAGCAGGCGTATCAAATGGCCAAGGAGATCAGGGAGGGAGCGGATAAGTACGCGGATGAGGTCCTGGCGAATCTGGAGGCCACATCCACCCGCATCCTGCGCACGATCAAGGCCGGCCGGGACAGACTGACCGCGGTCCAGCCCGCCGACGAAAGCAAGCATAAATGAGAAGAGAAGACGGCAGATCGGAGAAGCAGATCCGATCGGTAAAGATCATCCGGAATTATCTTAAATACCCCGAGGGCTCGGTCCTGATCGAGATGGGGAACACCAAGATCATCTGCACGGCGTCGGTGTTGGAGAACGTTCCTCCGCATAAAAAAGGGAGCGGATCAGGCTGGGTAACGGCAGAATATGCCATGCTTCCCCGGGCCACGGCGGAGCGCTCCACGCGCGAGCATGCTTTTGGGAGGACCCGCGGCAGGACCCAGGAGATCCAGCGGTTGATCGGAAGGTCATTGCGCGCGGTGACCGATCTGGACAAGCTGGGAGAGCGCACCATCACCATCGATTGTGATGTTATCCAGGCGGACGGCGGAACCCGCACTGCCGCCATTACCGGCGCCTGGGTGGCTTTAAAGGATGCGGTTGCCTATCTGGTCAAGCAAGGAAAAGTTAACGGCAATCCGATCTCCGACCATCTGGCGGCGGTAAGTGTGGGGATCGTGGGCGGCAAGGGAATGGTTGACCTGGCTTACAGCGAGGATGTATCTGCGGCAGTGGACATGAACGTGGTCATGACCGGGTCCGGCAAATTCGTCGAGGTCCAGGGCACGGCGGAAAGCGAAGCCTTCGATCAGGACCAATTGGACCTGATGCTTAAACTTGCCAGGTCGGGCATTCAGGCTTTAGTCAAGAAACAGCAAGAGGTGCTTGGGAAATGAAAGGCATAATTCTCGCTGGAGGCACTGGTTCCCGTCTTTTTCCTTTGACCAAGGTGACCAACAAGCACCTTCTGCCCGTGGGCAGGAAGCCGATGATCTATCATCCCATCGAGAAGCTCCTGCAGATCGGGATCAAGGACATTCTGATCGTGACCGGGGTCGAGCACATGGGGGATGTGGTGAGCCTTCTGGGCAGCGGCAAGGATTTTGGCTGCCGTTTTACCTATAAGGTTCAGGACGAAGCGGGAGGGATCGCGCAGGCATTGTTTTTGGCCAAGGAATTCGTTGACAAGGACCTGATCGCGGTCATTCTGGGGGACAATGTCTTTGAGGGCAACCTTAAGCCCTTTGCGGATGCGTTCAAAAAGCAGAAAAGGGGCGCCCGGGTCCTGATCAAGGAGGTTTCTGATCCGCAGAGATTTGGGGTGGTGGAGCTGAAGGACAAAAAGATCGTTTCGATCGAAGAAAAACCCAAGAAACCGAAGAGCAATTTTGCCATATCCGGAATTTATTTTTATGACCAAGCTGTTTTCGACATTATCGCTGGCTTGAAGCCCTCCAGAAGAGGGGAGCTTGAGATCTCGGATGTTAACCGCGCTTACATGAAGAAGAAGACCCTGGCTTACGACATCTTGAGCGGCTGGTGGTCGGACGCGGGCACTTTTGAGTCCCTGGAGCGCGCCACGCTGCTGGCGGAGGGAAAGATCAAACTGTGAAGCTCCTTGTGACCGGCGGCGCCGGGTTCATCGGCAGTAATTTTATCCGCTTTATTCTCACAAAGTATCCTGAAGATGAGATCATCAATTTTGACAAGCTTACCTATGCCGGAAACCCGGAAAACCTCAGGGATCTTGAAGGGAATCTGCGCTACAAATTCTATAAGGGAGATATCTGCGATCCGGCGGCGGTTGAGAAAGCGGTCGGCCTGGTTGATAAAGTTGATGCCATTGTCAATTTTGCCGCCGAGACCCATGTGGACCGCTCGATCCTCTCCGCTGGTTCTTTTGTGAATACCGATGTTTACGGGACTTATGTTCTGCTGGAAACGGTCAAAAAGCATAAGATCGGACGATATATCCATATTTCCACTGACGAGGTTTACGGAAGCATTCAAAGGGGCTCTTTTACAGAAGATTCCCCGCTGAGGCCGAATTCTCCCTATGCCGCGTCAAAAGCGGGAGGGGATCTCCTGGTCAGGTCGTATTTCAAGACCTACGGCTTGCCGGTGATTATCACTCGCTCGTCCAACAATTATGGTCCATATCATTATCCGGAAAAGGTAATTCCCCTTTTTATCACCAACGCTCTGCAGGACCGCAAACTTCCTCTTTACGGCGACGGAAAGAACGTGCGCGATTGGCTGTATGTCGAAGACAACTGCGCTGGAATTGATGTCGTCCTCCGGAAGGGGAAAGAAGGGGAGATATATAATATCGCAGGTGAAAGCGAAAGGCAGAACATTGAGATCACCAAACTGGTCTTAAAGGAATTGGGCAAATCTGAGGACCTGATCGAATATGTCAAGGACCGCCCCGGCCACGACCGCCGCTATTCCCTGGACTGCTCCAAGCTCAAGAAGATGGGCTGGAAGCCTTTAGTCAAGTTCGAAGACGGCCTCCGCAAAACCGTCCGCTGGTATCAGGAGAACCGGCAGTGGTGGGAGAGGATCAAAGAGAAGCAGAAGGAATTCAAGCAGTTCTACGCGGATTGGTATAACAGATAAATTTATTAACGAAAACCCCGATTTCCGCTTGACAAAAATGGCCCCGGTGCTATAATGTTCATATATTGAACATTATTTGAACAAAGGGGTTGAGCCATGGCGGACGAAAAAGAGTTTCGGATAATCGACGAGATCAGTAAAGCCCCCAATCTTACCCAGAGGCAGCTTTCCGAAAAGACCAATCTTTCCCTCGGTGCGGTGAACATCATCCTCAAGCGCCTGGTCAGGCGCGGTGTCGTCAAGACGACCAATCTTACCGCGAAAAAAGTTGAATACATCGTCACTCCTAAAGGCTTCTCCGAAAAAGCGAAAAAATCCTATAACTATATCCTGAAAACCGTTAACTTGGTCAAGATGGTCAAGGGGGAAATCGCCAGGATCGTGCTTGATGAATTCAATCGGGGGCAGAAGAAGTTTGTGGTATTGGGCAATGACGATCTGGCGGATATCATCGAGCTGGCGCTGAAAGGCTTTGATTATCAGCGCGTCAATAATCTTAAGGATATCGATGACCGGAGCGCTTTGGTGCTGGTCAGTAAAAGCTCGGCCAGAGCCAACGGATTCCGTTCGATCAATATCGCGGATAAGTTGGGCGAATCCTATTGGGGCGTGGAGCTGCAGCCGTATGAAAAGGTCAGGAAATAAGAGAGAACTGGGCGAATTGAAAGAACAGCTCTTCCATGAAGGCGAAGAGAGGAATCCCCATCTGGATTCCGAGCTCGGCGCTTCTCGCTATATTAATGATGCCGATCGGATCAAGAGCTTTTTATCTGCTGGTAAAATACTGGATTGGGGTTGCGGCTTGGGGCAGATGAGCTATCTGCTGAAGAATCGTGGCCTGGAAGTGGTCAGTTATGATTTGGACCAGAGTGGGCGGGATTTTCTGGCCAGGATCGGCCAAACACTTATTTTGGCTACGGATCCGGTCAAACTTCCCTTTGCTGATGGTTCTTTTGACGCGGTCCTTTCCTCCGGTGTGCTGGAGCATGTGCCTGATCCTGCGGCCTCGCTTAAAGAAGTTGCCAGGATAACAAAAAATGACGGGTATTTTTTCATTTTTCGGCTGCCTAACAAGTATTCTTACATAGAGTTTATCTCGGATCGTCTGGGTCGCGGCGATCATCCGGTCAAGTATACGCGACGGGAAATCAAAGGGAAGCTTGAACAGGCCGGGTATGAGATCCTTTACATTAATTATAAAGGCTTTTTGCCGTACAACCTGAAAGGCTTTCCCGAAATGATCCGGCGGGCCTATCACCGGTTTGATCCTTTACTGGAGAAGATTGATGCTTTTATGGGGGCTTGCCCGATGATCAACAAATTATGCACCAATATCGAGCTCGTGGCGCGAAAGAAGTGAGATATGGAACAAAGCGTTACTAAAAGGATCGCGAAGAATTTTTCCTGGCTGCTGGCCGGCAATATCGCCAGCGGGCTGATCAATTTCTTTACCATCGTCTATATTGCCAGGGTGCTGGGAGCGGCGACATTTGGTTTACTCCAATTTGCGATGGCTTTTCTGCTGTATCTGGTCATTATCGTTGATTCCGGGCTGTCAACTTATGGCTCGCGTGAGATCGCACAGAACCGGTCTGAGGCCGGGAGGATCTCCATAAATATCTTTTCGCTCCGCTTAATGCTTGCCCTGGCCACCTTCTTTTTAAGTCTTCTTGTTCTTCTGACCATTCCCATTTCTTCAGTGCTCCGCTTGCTGTTCACGGTTGCTTTTTTGCTGGTTTTCTACCGTGCCCTGAATGCTGATTGGGTCTTCCAGGGCCTGGAAAGATTGGAATATGTGGCGATCTCCAAATTGCTGTTTTCCGGGATAACCTTCTTATTTGTCGTGCTCTTTGTCAAGGGGCCAGAGGAATTACTGGTGGTTCCGCTGATTCAATTTATCTTTGGATTAATCATCGGGGTGGCTTTTTTGGTCATCCTTTTCAGAAAATACCTCCGATTCGATCTAAAATGGATCTCGTTTGCCAGTTGGCCAAAAGTTTTCTTACTGGCAATCCCTTTGGGGATATCTGTCATCTTTTTGCAGATATATGACAATCTTGATACTATTATTCTTGGCTTATTGGATAAACCTGCAATTGTTGGTATCTATAATGCCGCCTACCGGATATTTTATATCTTTGCCGGTGTTTTCTCCCTTTGGTTGACCACTCTCTTCCCGGTAGTCTGTAAAAGGATGAGTGAAAATAAGGATCGGACAAGGCTTTTCCTGGAAAAAGTTATGCGCTTGACTTTATTATTGGCTATTCCCGTGACCCTTCTGGTTTGTCTTGCGTCTCCGCTGTTCATTCAGCTTTTTTTTGGCGATAAATATATGCTGGCAATCCCGGCTTTAAGATATCTGATCTGGGCCTTGGTGCCATTGGCGATCAGCAATATTTATGGCAGTTTGCTCCTGATTCCCGCAGGCCTTTTCAACCAGTTCCTGGCTTCGGTAGGAGTCGGGGCGTTATCGAATATCACTTTAAATATTATATTGATTCCGAGGTTCAGTTATATTGGGGCGGCGGTGGCGACTGTTATCGCCCAGGTCGTCGCCGGGATCACCGCTTTTAATCTTTCGAAAAAAGTGTTTCGCGTGGGTTTTCTGAGAAATTTGTTTAAACCCTTGATCATCTCGCTGTTTTCGTATGGCGCTTTTTTGTTGGGTTTTTCCTTATTGTCGACTTGGTTGCCGATTATGCGCTTGTTGGTTGCCAATGGCCTGTTTGTGCTGACGGCCGGGATTTTGCTTGTAAATCTTGAGCGTGAGTTTTTTTTCGGGTTTGTTAAGGAGATATTCAGGAAATGATGGCGCAAAAAGCTGGCAAAAATAGTGTTTTGCTTTCCATTTGCATCCCGACCTACAATCGGGCTAAATTCTTGAAAGAAGCGATTGAAAGTGTTTTAGCTCAGGTTGAGAGGAACAACTTTTTGGAAATTGAACTATTCATTTCTGACAATGCTTCTACGGATGATACCGAAGGCTTGGTTGCTCAGTACATCAAGCAACACCCAGCCTTGGTCAAATATCGTCGTAATGATAGGAATCTTGGTTCGGATGCCAATATTTTGTTGCTGATAGAGCATGCTGCCGGAAGATATATATGGATTCTGGGAGATGACGATCTGATCGTTAACGGTGCCATCGGCAAGGTGATTGAGGAAATAAAATCCCATGAAAATATTGATATCTATTTCAGCGAGAAGGAGGATTTTCGCCTGACTGTTGACAGGCCAATGCGTTTTCGCCGGATAATGAGATTGGATCGGCCGGAGACTTACGATTTCAAGCAGCCGGGGGTAATGGATAGATATTTTAAAAATAACACTAGATTGATAGCGTACTGCAACTTCATTTCTAACCTGATAATCAACCGGGAGAAATTGATGATGATGAATGACAGACAACTCTTTGCTGGAAGCGGCTATAACCACATATACTTATTTCAAAATTTGCTCTGGGGGCGGCAGCGAGGCATATTGAGATATATCCCGGATCCGTTAGTTGCCCGTCGGTGGGGGACCGACGCGCCGGATGGACCTGAAAAACGATTAAAAATGGAAGTTGAGGTGTTTCGAAAGATCGTAGCGGAAATTTTCTCTGAGAAAAAATATATGCGTCGCTTTGACGACCTGTTACTGCTGAATGACGGATTTTCTTGGGCGGTCCGGTTAAAGATCAATATGCCCTGGCGGTTCTATTCGAGCGCTTTCCCCTTGCTCTTCCGCGAATTTTGGTCTGTGCCCCGTTTCTGGCTTAAGATTGTACCGTTAGTATTTTTGCCTTCTTGGCTTTTGAGGTTGGTCCGTGGTCTTTACCGTAAAACGGTCAAGGGCGAAGACCTGAGCCTTGGAGAGATGCTGGAGCGTTAAATGAAGCAGATAGATAAATATCTGAATATGGTTAAAAAACAAGCGGCGTTGATCGTTGTGGGGGCATTGGTCATGTGTCTTATTGTTGGGCTGATGATAGTAAATTTGCCTGAAGAAAAGCTGGTTTTTGACCTGGCAGACAATGTCGGGCTGTGGCAATTGTCGGACGGTAGTCGTTTCCGCGAGGTCGATGGCGCAGTCGAGTTGATTAAAGGACCTGGCCAACTCTATCTGGTCATTCCGCATCTGACTTTCTTTGCCGGCCAGTATGATGTTTGTGTGATAGAAGGGCGGTGGCCGATCGCCTTTGATCAGGCTCATTTATTGTTTATCTCGCCATTCAATCAACAATTCAATTTCAATGTCAGATGCGATTTTGATACTGGGCTGGCCGGAGGATGGAATAAAAGATATCTGGATATTGGCAGCCATGGAGCCTGGCAGGGCATGATCAAAGGCGTCCTTCTTCTGCCGGGGGAGGGTGCCGATAGAATTAGATTGAAAAGCATCACTTTTATCAAGCCTAATTCCTGGACCAGGTTAAAAGCAATATGGTCTGCTTTTATACGTTATCGTGATCCGTTGTTGGGGACGTGTTTTGCCATGGCAACACCGATCCTTGCCGGCAAGCCGTTTAATCCTTTTGTCTTGCCTATCGTTTTCGGTGTTTTGGTCATTGGCGGATCGATCATGGCCGGCGTCCGGATATTTCAGGCTGATCAAAGGATATCGAAGATAACAGCGATTATTTGCCTGGTAATCACTATGCTGGCGATCGTGACTCTTGATATGCGCAACAATGTTTTTTATCTCAAGGGAATTATGAGGAATGTCAGCCTTTATTGGGGAAAATCAATTCAGGAAAAAAGGGGGATCGTCGTTGGAGATAGGGATTTTACCGATTTTATGAGGTTTTGTGATGAAAATATACCCCTTGACGTAAGAATCTTCAATCAGGTGTCGATCGATCTGCCGGGCACACCGCCAAATTATCTTGCGGCCGTTCAATATGCGGCCAATCTCCGGCCGAGGTTTTATGATCCGCAGACCTGGGGTCGAAAAAGATCCTACTACATATTCTATAAGCCAAAAGACCATAAGAATCTAGAGGTGTTCCAGGAACAAGCTAGTAAAACTGCCTATTTTGATGTTGCTCCTGGGGAAAAACTTTTTCAAAAGATTGAGTTGTGGCAGCCGTCCCAGTATCTTTATCAGGTAAACATATGGATGCGCGACAAAGATATTAACAATGACGGGATCGAGTTGGCGCTGGTCAGCAAAGATAAAAGGACCGTTGCTGGCAAAGCAAAATATGTGTCCCATGTTGGCGAAGAAGCAATATTCCGTTTTGTTCCGTCAGTGAATTTCGGCAAAGGGGAGGAAATGTTCCTGCAGATCGAGAATAAGAACAGGAAACCAGTGGCGATCGGAGTGGCTTTTGGGGAGCTTTATCGTGAAGGGGCGTTGGTGCGGAACGGCAAAATTATAAATAACGATCTCAGTTTTCGCCTTATCTACAGGCCCAAAAACCTGGCTCTTTTCAAGCGTTTCAATAACGAAGCTTTTATTTTAATGGATCAGGAGAAGTCATGATCATATTAAAGTTGTTTGCCGGATTATTTATCGCCTGGATGTTAGGGCATCTGATCATCCGTTTTTTTGACCCTGGCAAAAAATTATCTGCGTTTGAAGATATGGCCTTGAGTTATTTGGTGGGACAGGGCTCAGTAACATTGCTATTGTTCCTGCTCTTTCTTCTACCTATTGCCCACCAATCGCTAATCATTACTTTGCTGGTCGTCGGGTCGTTTGCTGTAAAGATGTTTTATGATAAAAGCGGACATTGGAGAAATAAAAAGATTTCGTTTGGCATTTTCAGCGGGTTTTTCTTGAAGAGGAAGAATATTATTATAGTATTGCTGCTTATTTTCTTGGTCTCATCCTTATTCATCAAGATTTCCTATTCTTTTGTTGAGGCTTGCAGCAAGCCTGAGTATGCCTGGGATGCCGCCGGGAACTGGACGTTGGCAGGCAAGAATTATTTCTATGCTGAAAAATATCGAACGGACAAGGTCGTTGAAGAGCTGAAGAATACAGTGAATAGTTATCCAAGGGGTCTTTCATTGATGCATTATTGGTTATTCTGGTGGATGGGAGAAGCGAACGACCAATGGTCAAAGATGATATTCCCTGTTGAATTGCTTTGTCTATTAGTGATCTTTTACTGCGGGTTAAAACCGGCAAGAGGGCAGTTGGGCGCCCTGGTGTTCGTTTGTTTCTTATGTTCCGCCCCGATCTTTCTTTATCATTCGACCATTGGTTACGCGGATCTGACAAAGACAGTATATTTCGCGGCGGGAATGATCTATTTTTATCGCTGGATCCAGACGAATCAGGAGCTCTATTTCTGGTCTTTCGCTCTCCCGTTAGCCTTTACATCATGGATCAAAATGGAGGGAAGGATTCTTTATGCGATCGGCTTTGTCCTATTGTTATTGTATCTATGGCGGGACAGCAAAGAGACGCTCAGGAGTAAGATCGTTCATATTGGAGAATACTTATTGCTGTTCATGGTCATTGGTCTACCATGGCAATTGTTCGTTTTATTCAATCAGCTGCCCGGCCAGGAGGGTTGGCTGAGCTTTTCTTTTTACAGGTTCCTTGAATTCCACGCAAAGGTGTATGAATTATTGTTTTTAGGCGGCAGCTGGGGGATGTTCTGGGTCCTGGCCGCGGGAACCACGCTTTTTTTCTTCAAAAGACAGCTCAGCGGCCGCAACTTCTATTTACTGGCGGCGATTCTTCTTTTCTATGGAAATTTACTTTTTATTTACTTGTGTTTTTCCGACACTGTTGATTTCATGCTGCTGACTTTCAACCGTGTTCTTTTGCCGATCTATCCTGTAATCGTGTTTAACATGGGCTGCGTGCTCCCGTCCCTCAAGATTGATGAGGAGCTTGTGGTATGAAGCTGACAGTGCTTGTACCGGTCTATAACGAAGTTAATACAATACTTCAGGCGATAGAAGAAGTGGAAAAAATAACTGTGCCGGACAAGGAAGTCATAATCATTGATAATTGTTCAACCGATGGAACCAGGGAATTGCTGGAAGGCCTTAAGACTGATAAATATATGATAATTTATAATGACCATAATACAATATCCGGATCATTAATTAACGGGATGAAAATGGCAAAGGGCGAATATTTATATTCGCATCACGCCGATCTGGAATATGACCCAAGTGACGCGATGAAAATGCTGGCGGTTGCTGAGCAGGGGGGGTATGATGTGGTCATTGGTTCCAGATTAAAAGGCAAGAAGGATTCGATATGGGATATAGTAAGGGACAGGCCGGCATTTTTAGCTTCGATGATGTGCACGGCTCTGATAAATCGCTGGTATGGGAAGAACTTCACTGACGTTATCGGCACTCATTTATTTCGCACGGCAACTATCCGTCAGGTACCGGTTGATACTTATGGCCAAGGGTATATATTTGAACATATAAGCAGGATTTGTAAGCGCGGTCTAAAGATGACGGAAGTCGCAGTATCTTATCATCCAAGATCATACATGGAAGGGAAGAAGATCAAGCCTTATCATATCGTGAATGCTCTCTTTGCCATGTTCAAGGTAAGATATTTTGGATAAATCATAAGGGAGGGATTACTAATGAAAGCGGTTATCTTAGCAGGCGGTTTGGGAACCAGAATTGGAGAAGAATCAGGGGTCAGGCCCAAGCCCATGATCGAGATCGGGGAAAAACCGGTTCTCTGGCATATCATGAAGATCTATGCGCATTACGGGTTTAATGAATTTATTGTTTGTGTAGGGTACAAGGGTTATCAGATTAAAGAGTATTTTAGAAACTACTTTTTGCATGAATCGGATGTTACTTTTAATTTTGACGGTGAGGAGAAGAAGGTTATTCACAGCCATACCGCGGAGCCTTGGCAGGTAACTTTGGTGGATACGGGATTAGAAACCCAGACCGGCGGCAGACTAAAGAGAGTCAGAAAATATCTTGGTGATGAAACATTTATGTTTACGTATGGAGATGGCGTCGCGGATATAAATATTAAGGAGCTGGTGGATTATCATCGCGCCCACGGCAAACTGGCCACGGTGACAGCGGTTCGGCCGCTGGGTAGATTTGGCGCTTTGCGAATAAATAAGAATAGCTGTGTCGACAGATTCCAGGAAAAAACGGAGGGGAACAGCTCCTGGATCAATGGTGGATTTTTTGTTCTTGAGCCCGGTGTTATTGATTATATCGACGGAGACGAGACGCCCTTTGAAGACATGCCGGTGACAAAATTATCAAAGGAAGGACAGCTCATGGCTTTCAAGCACAATGGATTTTGGCAGCCGATGGATACATTAAGAGAGAAGAATATTTTGGAAAATTTGTGGAAGTCCGGCAAAGCGCCCTGGAAGGTTTGGAAATGATCGACAAACGGTTTTGGGAAAATCGCAGAGTCTTTCTGACCGGACACACCGGTTTTAAGGGTGCCTGGTTGTCGCTCTGGCTGTATTTGCTTGGGGCCAAGGTCACCGGCTATGCCCTGGAGCCGCCGACCAGGCCTAGCCTGTTCATATTAAGCAAAATAGATCGGTTGCTCAGGTCAATTATTGCAGATGTCAGAGACGGGAAATCCTTAAAAAAGGCCATGCTGGCTGTCAAACCTGAGATCGTGATCCACATGGCAGCCCAGCCCATTGTGCGGGAGTCCTATACGGTGCCGGTCGACACTTTCTTTGTCAATGTCATGGGAACCGTGAACGTGCTGGAGGCGGCAAGGGGCTGCAAGAGCGTCAAGGCGGTCATCAATGTGACGACGGATAAAGTGTATGAAGATAGTAATGCGAATTACGTAACGCGTAATGCGTACAAGGAATCGGCCCCATTAGGCGGACACGATCCTTATTCCGGCAGTAAGGCATGTTCGGAGCTGGTCGCGCAGGCTTATCGGCGTTCATATAAACTGAATGTCGCAACCGCCCGGGCCGGGAACGTGATTGGCGGCGGCGACTGGGCGGATGACCGGCTCGTCCCGGATTTTGTGCGGGCGCTCTTAAAGGGTAAAAAGATGCGAGTCAGGAACCCAAAAGCGGTCCGTCCCTGGCAGCATGTTCTGGAGCCTCTGGCGGGATACTTGCTTTTGGCGGAAGAATTACTCAAACATGGCCAAAAGTACGCTGAGGCCTGGAATTTCGGCCCGGATGAAAGTGACGCCAAAGCGGTTGAGTGGCTGGTAAGGAAATTGTGTGTTGCTTGGGGGGAAGGGGCCGGTTATGCGGTCGCTCACGGAAAACACCCCCATGAGGCCCATTATCTCAAGCTGGATTCGACCAAGGCCAGGAAGAGACTGGGATGGAGGCCAAAGTATGATCTTACCAAGGCGGTTGATAAAACGGTTGAGTGGACCAGGGCTTATCAAAAGAAAGCGGATCCACGGAAAGTATGCATACAACAGATAAAGGATTATATGTCGTGAGCAAGGAAAAAGAATTAAAAAGAAAAGCGATAAAGGCGGCAGTTGAGCATTATACGCTTAAACACGCCAAACTGACTTTCAATCCTGGCGATCGCATTCCCTACGCCGGAAGGGTCTTTGATGAAAAAGAGATCGAGAACCTGATCGACGCCTCGCTTGAATTTTGGCTGACCGCCGGCAGGTATGCAGAAAAATTTGAAAAGAGGCTGGCCGGTTTTCTGGGGGTTGAATATTGTTCCCTGGTAAACTCTGGTTCCTCCGCCAATCTTTTGGCTTTTATGGCCCTGACCTCACCCAAGCTGGGAGAAGAAAGGGTGGAGCCGGGCGATGAGGTTATAACCGTTGCCGCCGGGTTTCCGACCACGATTTCGCCCATCATTCAATATGGTGCTATTCCTGTCTTTGTGGATGTGGCCCTGCCTTCATATAATATTGACGGCACGCAGCTTGAAAACGCTCTATCGGAAAAGACAAAAGCAGTCATATTGGCGCACACCCTGGGTAACCCTTTTGATGTAGAAAGAGTGGCTAAATTCTGCAAAAAGCACAATCTTTGGTTGATCGAGGATAATTGCGATTCCCTGGGTTCCAGATACAAACTTGACGGGGAATGGAAATATACGGGCACGTTTGGAGATATTGGCACCTCAAGTTTTTATCCCCCGCATCATATCACCATGGGTGAGGGCGGCGCGGTTTACACCGATGATGAACAGCTGAAAAAGAACGTGGAGTCTTTCCGCGACTGGGGGAGGGATTGTTGGTGCCCTTCGGGCAAAGATAATACTTGCAAGAAGCGGTTCCAATGGCAGTTGGGCGAACTGCCCAAAGGATATGATCACAAGTACACCTATTCGCACTTTGGATATAACCTGAAAGCGACCGATCTTCAGGCGGCGATCGGCTGCGCCCAGCTCGAGAAGCTCCCGTCTTTCATTGGAGCAAGGAAGCGGAACTGGAAGGCATTGCGGGAGGGGCTCAGCGATCTGGCCGAAAAGTTCATTCTGCCTGAGCCGGCAGAGAACTCCGACCCAAGCTGGTTCGGGTTCTTATTGACGGTCAGAGAAGACGCTGGTTTTGGCCGGGATGAGATCGTGGGATTCCTGGAATCAAAGGGGATCCAGACCCGGATGCTTTTCGCGGGGAACATGGTCAAGCATCCCTGTTTTGATGAAATGAGAAAGACGGCCAAAGGCTACAGAGCCGTCGGCGACTTAAAGAATACTGATGCGATAATGAGCCGGACATTCTGGGTCGGGGTCTATCCCGGGCTGACCGACGGGATGCTCAACTATATGATCGAAACAATACGAGCATCCGTCAATGGCAGAACATAGAAAGTTATGAACATTTTTGAGGCAATAACGATCCTAAAAGAACAGGTCCCTAACCCGACAGAAGGTTTGCCGGAGGAGCTTTTCCGATATGTAAGCAGCGTTACCCCGATGGTGAACGTTGATCTTTTGATAAAAGATGAAAAAGGGCGCGTGCTTTTATCCTGGCGCGATGACCAATATACGGGGAAAGGCTGGCATATTCCAGGCGGGATAATCAGGTTCAAGGAAACGATAACGAGCCGGATCAAAATAGTTGCCGAGCAGGAGCTTGGGGTCGAGGTCAGCTTTGATCCGAAGCCGATCGCAATCGAGCAAATAATCATTCCCGAGAAAGAGATCAGGGGGCATTTTATCTCCCTCCTCATCAGATGCAAATTGCCGTCATCATTCGTTCCTGGGAATAAAGGCCTATCCCGAAATGATCCTGGGTATCTGAAATGGCATGAAATTTGTCCGGATGACTTGTTGAAATATCATGAGATCTACAGGAAATATATCAATGGCTGATAAAAAGATGATCAGGGTTGCTGATTACATTTTTAAATATCTGGCTGACTACGGCGTAAAGCATGTTTTCCTTGTGGTCGGCGGCGGGGCGATGCATCTGAATGACGCGTTGAACAAAGAGAAACGTATCAGATATATCTGTAATCATAATGAGCAGGGGGCGGCGATCGCTGCCGAAGGTTATGCCAGGACAACAGGCGGATTGGCCGTTGTCAGCGTTACATCCGGGCCAGGGGGCACCAATACTTTGACAGGGGTTATTGGTCAATGGCTTGATTCTGTCCCGGTCTTGTACTTATCCGGACAAGTGAAATATGAGACAACAATTGCATCCGTTCCTGATGTTCCCTTACGTCAACTGGGAGATCAGGAGATCAATATAGTTGATATCGTCAAACCAGTGACCAAGTACGCAAAAATGATCACCGATCCGGAAACTATAAAAGTTGAATTGGATAGAGCCGTCCATATTGCTACTTCGGGAAGGCCGGGGCCGGTATGGCTGGATATCCCATTGAATGTCCAGGGAGCATTAGTTGACGAAAGGAGCCTTCGTGGCGGGGAGATCAATCATATCCCCTTAACCGTAGATGACAAGGCCATTATGGCGGTTGCGGCGGAGATACAAAAGGCCAAGAGGCCGATAATCATCGCGGGGCATGGCATCAGGATCGCCAAGGCTAAAAAGCAATTTTTGGAGCTGGTCGATCTTCTGGGTGTGCCCGTTGTTACAACATTTAATGGATTTGATCTGATTGATTCTGAATCCGATAATTTTATCGGCAGGATAGGGACCTTAGGGAGTCGCGCAGGTAATTTTGCCTTGCAGAATGCAGATCTTGTTATTTGTCTTGGGACCAGGAACAATATAAGGCAGATCAGCTACAATTGGGCTTCATTTGCGAGATATGCAAAAAAAGTCATTGTTGATATTGATAGCGCTGAATTGCACAAGAAAACGGTAAAGGGAGATCTTTTGATCCATTCAGATGCGAAATTGTTCGTAAATGAACTGAAAAAAATGATCCCTGACGGTTTTAAGGTCGATAATGCATGGCTGGAATGGTGTTTGGTGCGCAAGAAAAAGTATCCGGTGGTATTAGATGAATATAGGGCGCCAAATGAACACTGCGTTCATCCGTACTTCTTTATGGAAAAATTATCATCCCGATTGGATGAGAATGCTCTTGTAGTTGCCGGCAATGGATCGGCCTGTGTAGTATTGTTTCAGGCCGGCAGCGTTAAATCTGGTCAGCGCATTTTTTGGAATTCGGGCTGTGCTTCAATGGGGTATGCATTGCCTGCCTCCATCGGAGCTGCTCTGGCCGGAGATAAGGAAGTGATTTGTATTACAGGGGATGGCAGCATTCAAATGAACCTTCAGGAGCTGCAGACGGTGAGGCACAACAATCTGCCGATAAAGATATTTGTTTTAAATAATCAGGGATACAGCTCGATCGTGCAGACCCAGTCAAATTTCTTTGCTGGCGACTTCATTGGTTGCACTAAAGAGTCGGGGGTTTCTTTCCCCAGTTTTTCTAAACTGGCTGATCTTTACGGCTTAAGGTATTTCAGGATAGATTCAACCGACAAAATAGAGCGGGAAATTGACGGCGTCTTGTCCTGTGAAGGGGCGGCCATATGTGAGGTCGTTCTGGATTGCGATTATATGTTTGCCCCTAAATTATCGTCTGAAAGGAAACCAGATGGTAAAATAATATCAAAGCCATTAGAGGACCTTTATCCATTTCTTGAACGCGGTGAATTTGATTCGAATATGATAGTTGAAGAGCAATAATATGAGAATGTTTGAAATCACAAAAAGAATCAAACTGTTTGCATTTGACTTGGATGGCACCCTATATATCGGGGAGGATGCGATCGCGGGAGCAGTTGAGCTTATTCGCTATTTGAAGCGGAAATATCAGGTGGTTTTCTTTACGAACAACTCATCAAAGACAGCGGACCAGGTGCATCAGAAATTGAATAGATTGGGCTTCGATTGTAAATTAGAGGAAGTTTATACCTCTTCGTCGGCGGCAGCTGTTTATCTTAAGGAAAAAGGTATTGACAATGTATATGTTGTTGGTTCACAAGGGCTTCGGGATGAACTTGTAAGTAAGGGGATCAGGATCGTAGATAATGATTCTGCAGAGAACCTTATTGTCGGTCTAGACCCGGGTTTTAATTACAATAGGATAGAAATGGCTTTGTCTGTCTTATTAAAAGGAGGCAAATTTATTGCATGTAATGAAGACAGAGCTTTCCCAATTGAAGGCAACAGACTTTTGCCGGGCTGCGGCGCAATGGTAGGCGCGATTTCTGCTGCGGCCGGCAGAAAGCCGGATTGTATTATTGGGAAACCGAATGTTTATATACTATCAAAGATTTCAGAAGCGTTCAGCCTTGGCCGTGACGAGATTATGGTTGTGGGGGATTCCTTCGGAAGCGATATTATGATGGCTAAAAACTATAACTGTAAAGCGATCTTAATTAATAACGATGGTTTTGACGATGATAGTGTCATTGTGGTAAAAGATCTTAAGGATTTATTGCAATATATAAGGAGGGGAAAATGAATATTTTAGAATATGAAATGATCGAATTGTTAAAGAAATTGAAGAATGAATATGGCCTTTTTCAAATTAAGGCTGAATATGAAAATGAGGGTAGTAGACAGGTCGAATTAATGCGGTTGAAAGATGTGGTGGATCAAGTTGATTTGCCTATAATTTTAAAAATAGGTGGGGTCGAGGCGGTTACTGATATGTATGAGGCTCTCTCCTTGGGTGCAAGAGGCATTATCGCTCCCATGGCTGAAACGGCCTTTGCCGTAAGCAAGTTTTTAAATGCAATTGACATCTTTGTGCCGGAAGACAACCAAAAAGATATTGAATTTGCAGTCAATATTGAAACGATTACTGCATATAATAATTTAGATGAGATCCTGGCTCTGGATAAAATCAGCTTATTGAGCAGTATAACGGTCGGGAGGGTTGATTTCACTGCTTCGCTGGGTACTGACCGAAGTTTTGTAAACAGCGATGAGATGCTGAAATATTGCAGGGAAATTTTTCGAAAAGCGAAAGAAAAGGGATTGAAAACTGCTCTGGGCGGGGCGATCTCCATTGCCTCGGCTCCCCTTATCAGGGCTTTGGTGGCAGAAAATCTTTTAGATAAATATGAAACGCGAAAATGCGTCTATGGTAAAAGCGGGGTTGAAAATATTTCGGCTGGTTTGGCTGAGGGGATAAAATTTGAGCTCCTGTGGCTGAAAAGCAAAAGACGATATTATCACCGCATAAGAAATGAAGATGAAAAACGAATTGCTATGCTGGAAGAAAGAGTAAAAAAAGTGGACCCTAATTATGTTGCAGAGAAGGTGTAATGATGAGGGGTAAGAATTGCCATTTGTGCCAAGGTGATTTGTTCGCTCGTCCACTCTTGGAGTTGAAGGGGATGCCCAAAGCGGCTCAATATTATCCGGACCAAAGTGAGTTTTCTCAAGACAAAGCGATCACTCTGAAAATATATCAATGTGCGGATTGCGGCTTAGTTCAGCATGATAGTAGGCCGGTGGATTATTATAAAGAAGTTATCACGGTCGCAACTCTATCTGAAAGGTCAAGGAATTCAAGATTGAGCCAAGCGAAGGAAATCGTCCAAAAATATGGCTTGCGGGGCAGAAAGATCATTGATATCGGGAGCGGCAGGGGTGAAATGCTGGATGTTTTAGCTGAGGCTGGCCTTGTTCCAACTGGGATCGAAGCTTCGGCTGGTTCGGTCGAATTTGGCCGGGCAGCGGGTAGAAAGATGATCCAGGGATATATTGGAGATATTAACCAGATCAATGGTGGAAAATTTGATGCATTTATTTCCCTGAACTATCTTGAGCATTTGCCTGAACCCGGTAAAATTATCAGGAATATTCATCAAATCACGGCTGAAGATGCTGTTGGTTATGTTACAGTGCCTAATCTTGGATATTTATTAAGGACCAGATGTTTTTATGAGTTTGTGGCCGATCATCTATCTTACTTTACTCAAAACACATTGATTTATGCTTTTGAGGCCAATGGTTTTGAGGTTTTAGAATGCAAGCTGATAAATAATGATAATGATATTGCTGTTACGGTGAGAAAAAAAACACCACTCAATATCTCCCGGCAATATGAGGAAGTTGAGGCGCTAATTAAAGACATGCGTGAAATTATTGCTGGATATAAGGTGCGCAATGAATCTGTTGTGGTCTGGGGCGCCGGGCACAGGACACTGGCTCTCTTGGCCCTGGGTAAAATGTCGGATATCGATTATATCGTAGATTCTGCCAAGATCAAGCAAGGCAAATTTATGCCGATATTGCATAAACCAATCGTTTCTCCGGAGCGTCTTAAAGAGGACACGGCTGGCTTGGTAATGGTTATGGTGCCCGGAATTTATCCTGATGAGGTTGTAAAGGTATTAAAGGGGATGAATCTCAGAGCAGATATTGCTAAGTTAAGCGATAATAAAATAGTGTTTATTAAAAAAAATAAGGAGGGTTTAAGAAATGGAAAAAATTGATGATGTAAAGATCGACCAGAAGGCCCTTGAAGCAGCGGGAATGACAGAGAGAGAGATCAAGAACCGGGTCAAATTGAAAGATAAGAAGCCGGCAGCATATAACAAGATAATCACGCATCCGGATAAGATCAAAAGAAAAGAATGCGTTGCTTTGATCCAGCTGCAATATAATTATAAATGTAATTTTAAGTGTAAACATTGCGCGATTGAGCATTTTAAGCGGAAAGATGGGAAGACCTTGGCCGTTGCCGATGTCAAACGGGTCGCGGATCAGGCCGATGCAATGGGCTTGGCAAGTATTTGCATATCTGGGGGTGAGCCGTTAATTTTCCCCGACCTGAAGGATGTTGTTGATGCGATAGGCCCGGAAAGATTTGTCATAAGCATGGATACAAATGGATGGCTGCTGAATGAAGACAAGATAAAGTGGCTGGTTGAAATCGGTGTTGACAGGATCCATCTCAGCATTGACGGGCTTGAATCCAACCATAATATGTTCAGGGGGGTCAAGGGTTCATGGAAAAGATGTGTCGATGCGCTGGCGCATTGTAAGAAATATGGCCTGGGTGTTATTATCAACATCGTAGCCACAAAAAGCCTGATTAATTCCGGTGAATTGGTCAAACAACTGGAATTCATCGCGCCCTTCGGGCAGCATGCCAGCATTATCTATGCGAAAGCAACCGGCGCTTTTGAGGACTGTAAGGATGAGATATTAGACTCAAAAGATCTCGAAAATATCCAGTCGCTGACGAAAAAGTATAATTGTTCAACCCATCTCTCCCCGAATTGCGGACACGAATTCGGTTGTCTGTGTCTAAAAAGGCATTTTTCGATCACTGCCTATGGAGATGTGTTGCCTTGCCCCTGGATACCAATAACCATCGGTAATATCTTTGAAGAGGATTTGGAAACTATTGTCATGCGCGGATTGGGCATGAAATGGTTCTCTTACAGCCATAAATACAGCTGTCTCAGCGGGAACAGGGATTCAGAATTCTACAAGAGGATACTGCCCCAGATAGAGAAAGCCGATGCTTATCCTGCTGATTGGAGAAAGATAAACTGGGATTGAAGAGGCGGTCAAGATAGCAATGAACATATTAGTAACCGGGAGCGAGGGCTTTATCGGTCACAATTTAAAAGAATATCTGTTATCAAAAGGTTATCCTTTGCTGGTTCCGCCAAGAAGAGAGTTGGACCTGACCGATGAATCTGCCGTAGCCAGATACTTCAAGGACCACCAAATAGAAAAGATCGTCCATTGTGCTACGACAAGGAGATCTGGGACGGACTACCCGGAAAACACCTGTGAAAATAACCTCAGGATGTTCTTTAACCTGGAAAAACATCTATCGCCGGGTATGCTTCTGGTCAACTTTGGCTCAGGGTCGGAATATGATCGAAGGCATTGGCAAAATAAAATGCCGGAGGAATATTTTGATCGGTATGTGCCTGAGGATAGCCATAGTTACTCGAAATATCTTATCTCTAAATACATTGAAAAAAAGAATCAACCAGGCCTGATGTGTTTAAGGCCGTTTGGTATTTTTGGTAAGTATGAGGACTATCGTTGTAAATTTATCTCCAACTCTATTGTTAAGAACTTGCTTGGTCTGCCGATTACCATCAATCAGAATGTCCGTTATGATTATATCTCGATCGGTGACTTTTGCCGAATAGTTGAGCACTTCATCAGCCGCCCGAAACGGACCAGCCATGTTGTCTTCAACGCGACACCGACTGATCCGGTCGACCTGATCACCATTGCGAAAATGGTCAACCAGGCCGGTGAGCGTGCCAGTGAGATAGTAGTGCTGAACGAAGGTATCGGCGTCGAGTATTCGGGGACAACCGCCGTTTGCTGGCCGAACTGGGGCGATTCCAGTTCACGCCCTTGGAACGCTCGGTCGCTGAGCTGTACGAGTATTATCGCTCGATCCGCGGCTCTTTGGATGTTCAGACCGTTGTTCAGGACCCGTATCTTGACTATGCTAAAAATTTGCGAGCTAAATTTTTCAATAAAGGCCAGATAAAGGCCAAGAGAAATAAGATCGTCCAAGAAGATCTGGAATATATAACAGGACAAGCGATCGGCTGGGAAAAGCTGCGCGGCAAGACCGTGCTCATAGCGGGGGCGGCTGGTTTTTTGCCGTCGTATCTAGCAGAAACTTTGCTCTATCTGAACGAATCACGCGGATTAAAGATCAAGGTCATCGGTTTGGTCCGTGATTTGGCAAAGGCGCAGCAACGCTTTGTTTATTATCAAGATCGCTCCGACTTGGAACTGATCCAGGCTGACATCTGCGGACACTTCGAGGTCAAGAGCAAAGTGGATCAGATCATTCATGCCGCCAGCCAGGCCACGCCAAAGGTGTTCAAGAGCGACCCAATCGGGACCTTATTGCCCAATGTGGTCGGCACTGCCAATTTGCTGGACTTGGCGGTTAAAAAGAAAGTTGCAGGATTCCTTTATTTCAGCTCTTCAGGTGTATATGGCAGGGTAGAGCCTGAGGCGTATCCGATTAAAGAGCACAATTTTGGGTCGCTTGACCCGACCGACCTGGCTTCCTGTTATCTGGAAAGCAAAAGGATGGGCGAGAACATGTGCATTGCGTGGCACAGCCAGTTCGGCATACCGGTAAAGATCGTCCGCCCGGCGATCACTTATGGTCCGGGAATCAAGCTTGATGATGGCCGTTCTTTCGCTGATTTTGTTTCTGATATTGTCCATGGCCGTGATATCACACTTTACAGTGAAGGCAAGGTCATCCGAAACTATTGCTATATCGCTGATGCGACACTTGGTTTTTTTACGGTGATGCTTAAAGGGGTTGAGGGTGAGGCCTACAATGTCGCAACCGACCAGGAGATAACAGTGCGGGGATTGGCCGATAAGCTAGCCAATGAGGTCTTCCCGGAGAAAAAGCTCAAGGTTGTCATGAAGAAAGATCCCCAAAGGGAATATTTAAGGATCGATTTCCCTAGGACAGCGGTGGATATATGTAAATTAAAGGCCTTAGGATGGGAACTTAATTTTCCCGTCGAACTGGGCTTTAAAAGGACAGTTGAAAGTTATGTTCAATAAAGGCAAGATTGAAACGAGCCTGGCCGATCTTTTTGATCAATTCAAGTCAGGAAAATTGTCCAAAACAGATTATATCGGACAAATGCATAAGAAACATCAAATTCTCTTCGATTATCATGACTATTTAAAATCAACGGATGTTGAATCGATCACTATCGGTCCAGACTCGGTCTCAGTCACTGTCAGAGGGAGTAATATAAAATTGCTGCTTGATAAAGAAGATAGCCGTTTCATTCCTATAGAAATGATGAATTTTAAAAGGATCGATGTAAAGGAAATGGATCTTCTGGCGAAAATAATGCCTGAGCGGGCGACAGCTTTTGACATCGGAGCCAATATTGGCTGGTTCACCCTGTTTTTTGCAACTTTGCCCCAGGTAAAAAAAGTCTATGCTTTTGAGCCGATCCCGTATACTTTTGATTATTTGCGCCGACATCTTAAGTTGAATCGTGTCAAGAATGCGCAGGCTTTTAACTGCGGTCTGGGGGAAACTGCGGCCAAAACTACATTTTACTGGACGCCGGAGGAGACTGGTAGTGCTTCAATGACAAATATCCAGCAGCGCTCCAAGATCAATAAGGTTAAATGCAAGATAACTACGGTTGATAAATTCATGAAAAATCGAAAAATCTCGCTTGACCTAATCAAATGCGATGTTGAGGGGGCGGAATTATTTGTTTTCAAAGGAGCAGTAAATACCCTGAAAAAATATCAGCCAATCATATATACTGAGATGTTGAGGAAATGGTCGAAGAAATTCGATTATCATCCTGACGATATCATTAATTTGCTGGCAGATCTGGGTTACCGTTGTTATGGTTATATCGGCGATAAAATCAAAAGGATTAATCGCGTTTCCTCTGAGCTGGAGACCACCAATTTTTTCTTTTTCCATATAAGAAAACACAGCAAAATAATTGCGAAGCTTTAAAGAGAAAATTAGATGATTAGGCGACTGTATAAAAAGCATCAGGAAAAGTTCAATTACCTTCTGGTCGGCATCTGGAACACCATTTTCGGCTATTCCGTCTTTGTGGCGTTATATTACCTTTTTGGGCAGTGGGCCCATTACATGTTCATCTGGGTGGTAAGCACTGTCCTGGCCATCACCAATGCCTACATCGGTTTCAAATCCTTCGTTTTCAGGACCAAAGGCAATTATTTGCGTGAATATCTTCGCTTTTATGTGGTCTACTCGGGGAGTATGCTCCTTAATATCGTTCTGCTGCCGTTATGTGTGGAAATATTGAGGATTGCGCCGCCGGCGGCTCAAGGGGGGATAATCTGCGTTGGGGCGGTGGTCAATTACCTGGGTCACAAGCACTTTTCTTTTTCCCCGCAGAGGCAAAGCGCGGTCAGGAAAAGCGCCAGCGGAACCTGATACATCATCATCCGCTGGACGAGTGTGCCATCCACTAAAAAGGTGTAGGCGTTCTGTTCGGTAAAGCCATAGATCATCATCAAGAAGCCAAGCAGAAGCATTAATCCCAGGTACTTCAAACTCGAATTCCAGAATTTTTCCCAATAAAATATCAATGATAAGAGCAGAACGAACCAGAGCATCTGCCAGTCAGCATAGAAAAACATGCGCCGGCCGAGTTGGCTTAAGATGCCGCTTAATGTAGGCGGGCCGAAAGGCGCGCTGAGTACCGGAGGAGCCGCTGTGTTGGCGGCAGGAACGATCTTTTGCCAGAGTAAATTGAGCTGATTCGATATGAAATTTTGCTTGTTTATCAGCCAGGGCATTGCTGTCAGGCCTGAAAGCAGGAAAAATTGGAGCAAGGGGCGGAATTGGCGCTTTAGTTCAACAGCAATATATGATCCAAGCGCGAACGCTGCGATAAACCATAAAGGGATCCCCAACTGCTTGACGAACGCCGCCGAACCAAGCAACAAGGCGCAACAAAATAAATCGGATCTATCATTGGTCTTGAACCAATGATAGAGAAAGATCGCTCCTGCCGTGTAATAGAATGTCTGCATCAGGTCTGAGTAAGCTGTTCCAGCATGGTAGACGATCAGGGGGAAGGTAGTGAGTAGAAAGGTGAAGAGGAGTGAATGGGAACGATCTGAGTATCGTTTTAGTCCGGTATAAAAGACCATCAATAACGCCAGGAAACAAAGGGCGAAGACGATCTTACCCAAAGCATCATCCCAGATGCCAATGCCAAAATAGATCCAGGCTTGGGCCAGTGGATTAAGGTAGGGATGTTCACGGGCCAATTCCATGTTCTGCTTTGAAAGGACCTGCCCGGAATTGAAGATGATTTTGGCGATGGTTCCCTGCCGCCAGAGGTCGTCGAAATTGACGATAGGCTTGACCAGGGCGTCAAAGAAGACAAAGGCGACGGTCAGGATGATCAATAGGACCAACAGCTTTTCCGCCACGGCTTTGGCGCGGTTGGGTTGGCTAAAGATGCCGGCTAAGGCCTTGAGCGTGTCTCGCGCCGAATTCAGCCCCAATATGGGATATTTGCGGATGGTCGCGAAGATGACCAGTCCTGCGGTCGCAAACAGGGCAGGCAGGCAAGAACTTATCAGGGTCAAGCGGATCCCAAGGAGGGAAAGCGTGAACATGCTCATGCCCAGCAGTCCCAGGCCGATCCCCCAGGCCAGGGCGATCCTTTCCAGGAATGAGATCGGATCTTTCCGATAGATCAGAGCCACGATGCCAAGCCCAAGCAGGAGAGGAAGTGACAGCGTCAGAAGCAGTTTGAGATAGATCATGGCTTACAGCCCTCATCCTGATCTTTTCTTTCACCTAATTCTATCTTTATTGTCCTTCTCCCAGTGGGAGAAGGACGGGATGATTTATTGATCATTTTATCGATCTTTCCCAAAACCGCCTTTTTTGTATCACCGGTGATGTCTTTGTTCCTAATCCTGATGACTTTGATGTCTTCTGACTCGATTACTTCCTGCCTAAGTTCATCATAGTCTTTTCGATTTAAATGAATACTGCCGTCAACCTCGAGTCCGAGCCGCAATTCGTGACAATAGAAATCTAAAACAAAACCTTCAACAACGTGTTGTCTCCGGAATTTGAATCCCTTGAACTTCCTGTCCCGGAGCAGCTCCCAGATCACCTTTTCCGCCTGGGTTTGCTTCTTCCTCAGCGTCCTCGCGAACTGTTTTTTAACTTCTTTCATTAACACTTACCACCCAATCCCTCTCCCTCTGGGAGAGGGCCAAAAACCAGAAAATCCGCCGCAAACCCCTAAATCCGGGTGAGGGCATTATAGTTTCCTCTTCAGAATATAAGCGTTCTTATCCAGTTGAGCGTAAGATCGGAACCCTTTGGCGGTTGCCAGTTGTTCTGGTGTTGGATTAAAAAGTAACAGGTACTCAGCCTTGGAGGAAGTAGGCTCGACCAACACGTGCGGGACCAGAAAGATCCTTGGCTGGAGTTCCGGCGCGTAGCGGCTGCTGAGCACGCCGAAATGCACCGGTTCCGCGGGGAGTTTATCCCTGGCAAAGACTAAAAAATCATAATAATCCTTTCCGTAGGCGATTGCGTGCTTTTCTTCAATGGTCTTGCCGAAGTATTTGCTGAAATTATCCCTGAAGATATTGAAATAGTTGATGTCTGCGTTGATCCCCAGCAGGACCCAGGCGCCGAGGGCAAAACAGATGGCCCAGCGGCCGGCGGTGTCAAAGGATCTCTTCCAGGCGAAAGCAAGCAGGAAGAGAATGGCGGTCAGCCAGTAGATATAAGTATTGACCGAATGTCCGAAGATGGAACTGCTCGGGGTCAGATTGATGGTGCTGCCGATAACGATCCTTCCGCTTGGACCCCAGAATTCCTGCCAGCCGGACCTTATTTTCGTACCGATGTTCCCTCTGGTGATGCTGGCGAATTTGACCTCGAACTTAGCGGGATCCGTTTCCGGATACACCAGGAATCCTTTGACCCAGCCCAGCCAGTTGGGGTTCTGCGTGGGAATGTCGAAATAATAATCATGGTCGCCGCGCTTGACCGAAAACCAGATGCTTTTTGGCGGGTTGAACTGGGGATCATAATGGATCGCCCAGAAGAGGCGGGCGGTCCCTTTCTGTTTGCTCTCGATCCTGAGCATCAAGGTATCGTATTCCGCGGAATCGATGGTCAGCTCGGGGCTTTGGAAATAAGGCATGTTTGGGACGGGGTGGAAGGGGATGGTGATTTCCTGGGCAAAACCAGGCAGGGTGATGAATAACACTATGATTATTGTCCAGAAAGACCTTAAGAACATGACTGTACCAAGTATTATACATCATTGTCTTACAATCATCACCATTGTCTTCTAGTCCTTCAATTTATGACACATTCTGACACATCTTGATATGATAAAATACCACTTGACAAATCCTGATATAAGGGCTAAACTGGCATCTAGTTATGAAGATCTGCGTGGTCGGCACGGGATATGTCGGTTTGGTCACGGGCGCATGTTTGGCTGACGCGGGCCACAGCGTTATTTGTGTCGATAAGGACGCGGAAAAGATCAGCCTGCTGAAAAAGAACAGATCCCCCATTTATGAACCGGGCCTAGATAAGATCCTCCGCAAAAATTCAATTGTTTTTAAGACCGAGATCGACCGGGAAGCAGTTTCCTCAGACATTTTTTTCATCGCGGTCGGCACCCCCCCCAATGAATCCGACGGCCGCCCCAATTTGAACTTCATTCACGAAGCGGCTCAAGAATTAGGCGAAAAATTAGGCGCTTTGAAGGGAAAAGCGTATAAGATCATAGTCATAAAGAGCACCGTGCCGCCGGGGACCACCCATCGGGTTGAAAAAATGGTCCGGAAAGGCCTGAAAAAGAACAGCCAGGTAAAATGCGACATAGTTTTCAGCCCTGAATTCCTGAGAGAGGGCTCTGCCATAGAGGACACCTTATATCCGGATCGGGTGGTCTTTGGCGTGGAAAGCGAAAAGGCCGCCGGGATCCTGAAGAAGTTATTCGCTTCGATGATCAAGCAGAAAGACCCCGCTTTTCTCCTGACCGATATCCCCAGCGCGGAGATGATCAAATACGCCTCCAACGCCTTTCTTGCCACCAAGATCTCTTTCATCAACGAGATCGCGTATCTCTGCGAGCTTGCCGGCGCCAATATCGACGGCGTTTCCAAGGGCATCGGGATGGACAGGAGGATCGGCAAGGCTTTCCTCAATGCCGGGTTGGGGTATGGGGGTTCCTGCTTTCCCAAGGACACCAAGGCGCTGGACCATCTCGCGGGCGATCACGGACATGTTTTCCACCTTCTCAAGGCGGTGATCGACGTCAACAACATGCAGAAGAAGCGCTTTCTGCACAAGATCCAGAAGGTTCTGGACGGCGTGGAAAACAAGACCATCGGAGTGCTGGGGTTAGCTTTCAAGCAGAATACGGATGACATACGGGAGTCGATCGCGATCGACATGATCGAAGCGCTGGTCGAGAGGGGAGCGAAGATCAGGGCGCATGATCCTCTGGCCGAAAAGAAGGCAAGGGAGTTCTTTTCCGCCAGGGGAAAGGATGTTGTTTTCTGTGACGGCCCGTATGAGGCGGCAAAGGGTTCCCATGCCTTGATCATCGCCACTGAATGGGAAAGCTTTGCCGGTCTGGACCTGGCTAAGATCCGGAAAACTATGAAGAAAGCCGTGGTTTTTGATGGAAGGAACCTGCTTGATCCCCAAAAGGTGAAAAAGGCGGGTTTTATTTATCATGCCGTGGGCGGCCACGAAAGGGGATCCTGATGATCTGTCAACCTGTCGACCGGTCTACCTGTCTACCGGTCTACCTGTCAACCTGTTGGGAACGGGAGAGTTAAATGGTGAAAATTAGCCGGTTTGAAGATGTTGATGCATGGAAAGAGGCCAGAAAACTGGTTAATTTGGCTTATTCGTTTGTCCGGAAGCCAAAATTTTCAAAAGACTTTGCCCTTAGGGATCAGATGATCAGGGCTTCGATATCGGCAATGGCAAACATCGCGGAAGGATTTGACAGCGCCACCGACCAGCAATTTATTCAATTTCTGGTTTATTCCCGAAGATCCTGTTCCGAGGCTCAGTCCCACCTCTATGTCGCGATTGATAATGATTATATTTCCCAAAAAGAATTTGAAGGAGCGTACGAACAGGCGGAAATTACAAGAAAGATCTGCGCCGGATTCATAACTTATTTGAGAAAAAAACAGCCAAACAGTCGTCCGGTCATCCAATCGAAAACACGATAACAGACAGGCAGACAGGATGACAGGCAGACAGGATGACAGGCAGACAGGAGGGTAAAAAATGGAAGTCAACGAAAGAGAAATATATACGGCTGATGAGACAAAATCCTTGCTGAAAATTTCCCAGTCTACTTTTTTGCGGCTGGTGAAGAGGGGGGTTCTGCGCGCCTACAAGGTGGGCGGGCAGTACCGCATTCTCGGCAAGGAAATACTTCATTTGGTAAGTCCACGCCTGGAGCAGAAAGCGGCCACTGCTTATCGCAGAGTGAGGAATGGCGTGAAGAGAAGATTGGAAAAGGTCGCGGAATAAAGGAGGCGATAAGATGAGGAAAATAATATCTGTTTTATTGGTGATCTGTCTGTTGGTTCCATTAATGTCCGGAATGATCGTCGCGCAGGATGCGGGTAGTTTTTCAGATTATTTCGTTGGCGATACGATTGATGAAACAAGCTACAAGCTTGGCCCGGGAGATCAGGTCTCGGCTAATCTGATAGTTGGGAACAATGATTTGTCTTTTGATTATAATTTCGTGATCGGGCCGGATGGGAAGATATTTTTTCCTAAAGTAGGCGAGATCGATCTTTTAGGAAAAACGATTCCTGAAGCGAAGGATTTAATTGACGAAAAGATCGAAGCCGCTTATAAAGAAAAGTACGAATTGTCTTTCCGCCTGGCCCAGCCAAGACGCGTGCAGATCTATCTTACTGGTTCCGAACAGAAGCCGCTTTATATCAGCGAAAAAAAGTTCGTTTCCGTATATGGCGAAGTGGCTAAGGGGGGAAGGTTTGAATATCTCCCCGGAAAAAAATTCAGTGATTACATAAGTTATGCCGGGGGGCCGACGCCGCGGGCCAATCTGGCTCTTGCTACGATCACCCGTCAGAACGAAAAGTTCAGCATTGATGGATCAGACGTGATATTCAACGGGAACACATCCAAGGACATGGAGATCATGCCTGGAGATGTGATTAACATCCCCGCGCAGTTCTTCTATTTCACGGATTTTGGGAGTTTTTCCAATATGCTTTTGACCATGGTTTTGCTATATAACACATTCGTTAAATAAAAGGGGGTCAGCGATGGAAGAAGATATAAACCTGCTTGATTATTTGAACGTAGTTTTCAGGAGAAAATATTTCATCATTACGGTCACATTGCTTTTCATGTTGTTAATGGGCGCGCCCAAGGCCATGAAAAAGGACGTCTATGAGGCAAAAGCAAATTTGCTATTAAAGGAAAGTGAACTTGGGCAGAGCCAATTTGCCAGCTTCCTTGGAATTAAGACATCCAAAGACAATAATTCGTTCTGCGAGGTGATTTCAAGCCGCGCGGTTGCGGGAATGGTATTGGATGACCTGAAGCTTGTCCAAAGGATCGAGGGGTGGGATTCCCCGGATGCCAAAAGGCAGGAATTGGTTTCCTCGGTTCAAGACATGCCCGAATTTTCCGGTCAACCTCTTTTTGAGATAAAGGTCTTGAGTGAGGATCCGGGTTTAGCGGCCGACGTTGCCAATGCTTTCGCCGATGCGGGGAGCAGGTATTGGCGCAAAATGAACTATAGCGAAGCGCGGAAGAAGCGTGAATATATCGAGGGCCAGTTGCCAAGGGTTGAAAGCGATCTAAGAAAAGCGGAGGAAGCCTTAAAAAAGTTTTCACTGATCTCTCCTGATATCACGGCCTTAAACGGCGTTCAATTCAAGCGCCTGGAACGAGAATTTGAGATACAGAATACGACTTACACGATGCTCAGGAAGGAATATGAAACAGCCAAGCTTGAGGAGTCAAAAGAACTGGAGCCATTTACCATGATTGATAAGGCGGAAGTGCCGTTAAAGCCGCTGAAGAAAAAGTTGCTGCTGAATTTTGCGATCGGGATGGTCTTTGGCCTGTTCAGTTCCACGTCGCTTGCTTTTTTGATGGAATATTTGAATAAGCTGCGCTGAAAAACTTATCAGGATATTGTTTTGTAAAATAATATTTTTTAGTATGGGGAGGATTCATGAAAAAGCATCTCTTTAATAATAAGGTGGTTATGATTACTGGAGGCACGGGTTCTTTTGGGAAATTATTCTCTAAAATCGTTTTGGATGAATACAACCCTAAAAAACTTATAATCTACAGTCGTGATGAAATGAAACAATTTGAAATGCAACAGAATTATGAGAAAACAAAGAACATACGTTTTTTTATCGGGGATGTTCGGGATAAGGAAAGGCTGTCTTTGGCCATGGCCGGAGTGGATTATATAGTGCATGCCGCGGCCTTAAAGATTGTTCCTTCAATGGAATATAACCCGTCGGAAGCGATCAAGACCAATGTGATTGGAGCGATGAATATTATTGAATGCGCGCTGCGTCACAAAATAAAAAAAGTGATCGCCTTAAGTACCGATAAGGCCTGCAATCCGGTAAATCTGTATGGGGCCACAAAATTATGCTCCGATAAGCTGTTTGCGGCCGCGAACTCATATTCGGGATTGAAGGGGACCAGGTTTGCGGTGGTCAGATATGGCAACGTGGTAGGGAGCCGGGGAAGCGTTGTCCCGTTCTTCAGGCAAAAAAGGCAGGAGAGGGTGATCCCGATCACAGATAGGAAAATGACGCGCTTTTGGATAACCCTTGAGCAGGGGGTCCGATTCGTGCTGAAAAATTTCGAGCAGATGCATGGCGGTGAGATCTTTGTGCCCAAGATACCAAGCATGAATATTATGGACCTGAAAGACGCCATAGCCCCGGAATGCAAAGTCAATTTTATAGGCATCCGACCAGGGGAGAAGCTGCACGAGGTCATGATCTCTGCCGATGACGCCAGGCATACGGTGGAACTTGACGATTGTTACGTGATCGAACCTGACTTTAATTGGTGGGATTCAAACAATCATCCCCGGGGGAAGAAGGTCAAGGCAGGTTTTTATTACAGCAGCGACACAAACAAACAATGGCTTACTATTCCTCAACTGCAAAAAATGATAAACGCTTAATCATGCCTAGAATCCCTTACGCAACACAGTGGATTGAGGAGGATGATATTGAGGCAGTAATCACTGCTTTAAAATCCGCTAATTTAACTCAGGGGCCGTTGGTTGAGGAGTTTGAGCGTAAGGTTGCCGAGTACTGCGGAGCAAAATATGCGGTAGCCGTTAATAGCGGTACTTCCGCTTTGCACATAGCGTGCCTGGTGGCGGGCATCAAAGCTGGGGATGAAGTCATAACTTCGCCCATTACTTTTGTAGCTTCAGCCAATTGTGCCCTTTATTGCGGGGGCAGACCGGTATTTGCCGATATCCGGAGCGATACCGTCAATATCGATTCCCGGGAGATAGAGAAAAAGATAACCCCGAGAACCAAAGCCATTATTCCGGTCCATTTTGCAGGAAATCCCTGCGATTTGGAAGATATCCATAGCATCGCGCAAAAGAACAAATTAATGGTTATCGAAGATGCCGCCCACGCCTTGGGTGCGGAATATAAAGGCAGCAAGATCGGTTCCTGTAAGTATTCGGACATGACGACCTTAAGCTTTCACGCTGTGAAACACATAACCACGGGTGAGGGCGGGATGGTGCTGACCAATAGTGAAGAACTGTATGAAAAGTTAAAGCTCTTCCGCTCGCATGGTATAACTAGGGACGAAAGATATTTGCAAAAGAACGACGGGATCTGGTATTACGAAATGCACGGACTGGGTTATAATTACCGGCTCACCGACATCCAATGCGCCCTGGGGATCAGCCAGCTTAAAAAACTGGATGCGTTCCTGTCGAAGCGCCGGAAGATAGCGGAGCTTTATGATCGGGCATTTTCGGGGATGAGAGGGATAAAACTAATCCCGGAGAGTAAGAACACGCGGTCGGCCATGCACCTTTATGTGATCCAGGTGGACGATCGTCCCCGGATATTTCAATCACTGCGTGAAAAGGGGATCATAGTCAACGTGCATTATATCCCCGTCTATAAACAACCGCACTACCAGAAATTGGGCTATGGGGGTCTGCTTTGCCCAAAAGCGGAAAGCTATTACCAAAAGGCCATTTCGATTCCCATGTATCCAAAGATGGGGGAAGAGCAGGTCTCTCAGGTCATAAAAATGATCAAGGAGGCAGTCGGTGTGTAAGGAAAAAAGGTCCGTCGGCGGCGGGGTCGGCCTCAAACTTTTCTCGACCAATACGGATTCCATAAAAACGGCGAGAGAATATCATGCCCGGAAGCTGATCGATTATATTGAGCTGATGGTCCTGCCTGGCACTTATCGGGGAACGATGCGATCCTGGCAGGGACTGGAAGTGCCGTTCATTATCCACGCGCCTCACGGAACGTACGGCTTCAATCTTTCCGACCCGGATAAACGCAGGCATAATGCGAAAGTATTTGACGAATCGAGAAACTTTGCGGATCGATTGGACGCGGAATTTATCATCGTTCATCCCGGCTTGATGGGGGAAGCGGAGGAAACCGCGCGCCAGATAAGGAAAATTGACGAATCCCGGATCATTATCGAGAACAAGCCCTTCATTTCTTTAAGGCAGACGAAATGCGTGGGATGGTCGCCCGAAGAGATCCGGTTCATTATGCGAGAGACCGGGATAGGGTTTTGTTTGGATATCGTTCACGCGGTCAAAGCGGCCTATGCTTGCGGCCAGGACCACAATTCATTTTTAAATCGCTTCCTGGCGCTGAAGCCCAGGGTCGTCCATATCTGTGACTGTAAAGTGAAAGGTTGTTTTGACGAGCATCTGAATCTGGGCCAAGGAGAGCTCGATCTTTGCGGGATAGTCGGACGATCCTTAAAGTTTTCCCCCAAAGTAAAATTCACGCTGGAAGTCCCGGAGCGATCATACAAGAAACTGAACAGTTACAGGAAAGACCGGCTGATCCTGAAGGATTGTTTCAATAAAGGGAGCAGATAAAATGGAAAAATCAAAAGAATATCACAGGAGGGCAAAGGAAATAATCCCTTCTTGTTCCCAAACGTTCAGCAAGGGGCCGAGCCAATGGGTCGAAGGGGTCTCGCCCTACGCTCTGGAGGGGGGCAAAGGGAGCCATGTCTGGGATGTCGATGGGAATGAGTACATTGATTATGTGTTGGCCTTGGGGCCGGTGGTATTGGGATATGCTTACCCCCGGGTGGATAAGGCGATAAGAGAACAATTGAAAAGCGGGATATCATTTTCCCTGCCGCATCGGCTGGAGATAGAAGTGGCGGAGCTTTTAACAGAAGTCATTCCCTGCGCCGAAATGGTGCGCTTCGGGAAGAACGGTTCGGACGTAACTACGGGAGCGATCCGCGTCGCGCGCGCTTATACGGGAAGGGACAAGATCGCGGTCTGCGGTTACCATGGATGGCATGATTGGTATATATCCACCACGACCAGGGACAAAGGGATCCCGGGCTTCAACAAGGAGCTGGCCCTGAAGTTCAAATACAACGACATCGGATCGCTCAAAAGGATCTTTGCGGAAAATCCCGGCCAGATCGCAGCGGTGATCATGGAAGGCATAGATTCGGAAGAGCCCCGGGACAATTTCCTGGAAAAAGTCCGGGCACTGACCGAAAAACAGGGAACGCTCCTCGTTTTCGACGAGATCGTGAACGGCTTTAGGATTGCGGTCGGCGGGGCGCACGATTATTACAGGATCAGGCCGGATATGGCGACTTTCGGGAAGGCCATGGCGAACGGGATGCCGCTTTCGGCGGTGGTGGGGCGCCGGGACGTGATGAAAGTGTTCGACGACGTTTTTTATTCTTTCACCTTCGGAGGAGAAGCGCTCTCCTTGGCCGCGGCAAAGGCCACGATCCGGGAAATAATAGATAGATCGGTGATCGCTAAGATCGCCAAGAATGGGAAGAAACTGAAGGCCGGGGCCGAAAAACTGATAAAAAAGCACCAGCTCGGTGATCTCGTATATTGTATCGGGCTCGATGCGCATGCAAAAATCAAGTTCAAAGAAATAGTGCCGGCGGGCCCGTTCTATGTAAAATCCCTGTTCCAGCAGGAGATGCTGGGCCGCGGAATATTGCATTTTGGGGTGAACAATTTTTGCTACTCCCACTCGGCGAAAGACCTGCGCGTCACTCTGGACGCCTTCGATGCGGCTTTCGCCAAAATGAAGGAAGCGAAGGAAAAAGGGAATACAGTCGAAGTTTATAACAGCATGTTGAGGGGAAAACCCATCTGTCCCGTATTCCAGGTCAGGGCGGATTAGATGTTAAAGGCCAGAAAGAAGAAACGGAAATATTTTGTAATCGGTTGCGGGTCCATCGCGAAGAGGCATATCCGGAACCTGATCGAGCTGGATTGTAAGGATATCATCGCATACGATCCGAGGGCTGATAGGAGGAAAGAAGCGGAGGCGCTCGGGGCCAGGGCAGTAAAGAGCGTCTGCGAGGGATACGCCTTGAGGCCGCAGGCGGTGTTGGTCATGACCCCGACGGGCATGCACCTGAAGGACTGCCTGGAAGCAGTAAGGAACAATTGCGATGTGTTCGTAGAGAAACCGGTCGCCCATGCCAGCCGGGGAATCGGGGAGTTGATAAAACTGGTCCGGCAAAAAAAGCGCGTATTCCTGGCGGGATGCAATCTGCGTTTCCACCCCGGCTTAAAGAAAGTGAAAAAGACGCTCGAATCGGGGGCCCTGGGGAAGATCTGGTACATCCGGGCCCAGAGCGGGCGGTATCTGCCCGACTGGCATCCCTGGGAAGATTATAGAAAAAGTTATAGCGCCAATCGTTCCCTGGGCGGAGGGATACTTTTGGACGGGGTGCATGAGATCGACTATATCCAATGGTTGAACGGAAGAATAAAGAGCGTATCGGCGATAGTGAAAAAGCTCAGCCGGCTTGAGATCGATACGGAGGATATGGTGGAGCTGATCTTTGAGTTCGAGAATGGTTCGGTGGGTTCCGTTCATCTCGATTATCTGCAGCGGGTGTCCAGCCGGGGCTGTCAGGTGTACGGGGAGAACGGTTCGATCGTATGGAGCTTCCCGAACAAGACCGTGCAGATCTATAGCGTAAAAACCGGGAAATGGTCGACTTACAAGGATCCCGCCGGTTTCGATTACAATCAAACCTATATCGATGAGATGAGGTATTTCAACGACTGCCTGGATAAAAGAATAAAAACGGGGAATTCGGTGGAATTCGCTGCCGAGATCGTGCGGGTCACCGAAAAAGCGCGCAAAGCTTCGCGGCGCGGGGGGATCAAAGTATAAAATGAATAAGAAATTGCTCGGTGGGGACGGCTTGTACTTCGTGGTAGAAGAAGGGCAGGCCAATCTCGGGGACATTAAAAAAGCATTCTCCATGATCGAGGCCGCCTCGGGAACCGGGGCGGATGCGATCGAGTTCCAGCTCGCGCGCGCCGGGGACCTGTATGTCCGGAAGGCCTCCGGTTATGATATCTATCGCAAGCGGGAATTCACGAATCCGCAGTTGAAAGAACTGGTCGCCTATGCTGCCGACAAGGATTTGGACTTCATTGCCGTTCCTCTAAGCCATACGCTGATCGAACCCTTGGCCAATTACGGATGCTCCAGCTTCACCATCAATGCTTCGGACCTGACGAACCCGGACATGATTGATGCCGTCATTGACAGCGGGCTTCCGTTTTCCCTTTGCCTTCCGCTGGCGACCGAAAAAGAGATCGATTGGGCGATAGACCGGATTCGGAGAAAGAACGCCGGGAACTATGTGCTACTGCATGGACAGCATACCATGGCGAGCGGGGAAGAGGGGGTGGCGATCGAACATACGTCGCTGGGCTATATCGAGCTGCTCAAGGAGAAGTACAAAAGGCCGACGGGATTTATAGATCACACGTCGATGGCCTGGATGCCGGCGGTGGCCGTGGCGGCGGGGGCCGATGTGATCAGCAAACATCTGGCCTTATCGAGAAAGGAAAAGGGTCCGGATTGGCAGGTATGTTTGGAGCCAAGGGAAATGAAGGACGCGGTCGCCTGGGCGAAAATGGCATGGAAAAGCATCCAGGCCAAGGCCAAGGACTTGGCCCCGGGCGAAAACATCGACCGGGCTAAGATGCGAAGAAGCATAGTGGCGTCAAATACCATTTCGGCCGGGAAGGTCCTTGAGCGGAAGGACATCTGTTTTAAGCGGCCCGGCACCGGGCTCGATCCTTCGGAATATGAAACGGTGATTGGGAAAGCCGCTTTGCGCGAAATAAAAGCTGACGATCAGATCAGGCTCAACGATCTGAAGGAGGTCACGATATGAATCTGGGATTGAAAGGAAAAACGGCCATTATAGGCGGTTCGAGCAAAGGACTGGGGCGGGGATGCGCATTAAAGCTTGCGCAAGAGGGCGTCAATCTAACGCTCTGTTCCAACGATGAGCCGTCATTGGCCGAAACGAGCCGTTCGATCAAGGAGCTGGGGGTGGAGGTGCTGGCGCTGAATGTGGATATGTCCTCAAAGGAGGACAATGAAAGGATTGTAAACGAAACGATAAAGAAATTTGATCGGGTGGATATCCTAGTGAACAATTCCGGAGGTCCGCCTTCGGGTTCTTTTTTCACCTTTTCTGATAAGGATTGGGAGGCTGCGTTCAACAGCGTGTTGATGTACGTGATACGCCTTTGCAGGTCCTTGATACCCGTGATGAAGCGGCAGAAATGGGGCAGGATAATAAATCTGACGTCATTGACCGTTAAAGAACCTTCCGAAAACCTGATCCTTTCCAACGTATTCAGGTCGGGAGTGGTGAGCATGGCAAAGACCATGTCGCGCGAATTGATAAAAGACAATATCACGATTAACAATATCTGTCCCGGGGCATTCAAGACCGATCGGGCGATCGAATTAATGAAGAGCGCCGCCGCAAGGAAAAATACCACAGCGGAAGCGATTGAGGCGGAAGCGGTTAAAACAATGCCGCTGGGGCGCTATCAGCGGCCGGAAGAATTGGGGGACCTAGTGGCTTTTCTCTGCTCGGAATTGGCCTGCGGAATAACCGGGACCACCATTCAGATAGACGGCGGCATCTCGAAAGGTTTACTCTAATGAAAAGACAAAAATACGATGCGATACTGGCATGCAGGGTTAACGGCACCCGCTTGTACGGAAAGCCGCTGCAATACCTGGACATCGAAAATCAATTAACGATAATCGAGTACATTGTTAAGTATATAAAGGAATCGAAACATATCGATTCGATCTGTCTGGCAATAGCTGACGGCAAGATAAATTATGGTTTCGCCGAATTGGCCGAAAAACAGGGCTGGCAGTACATTTTCGGTGACACGTTCGATGTGCTGGGGAGGATGTTGAAAGCTATCGACAAATTCGGTGCTGAACAAGTATTCCGCATAACATCTGAATGTCCTTTCGTCTATCATGATCACCTGGACGAGCTGTACGAACAGCATTTGGAGGGAGATTATGATCTGTCGAAGTTCTCTGATCTTCCGGAAGGTGCGGGTTACTCAATAATGAAGGCGGATGCGCTAAGGATCTCCCATAAAAAGGGATCCACGCGTCACAGGAGCGAACTGGTCAACTCGTACATATCCGACAATAAGGAACAGTTCAAGCTGATGGTAAGGAAGCCGGACGAGAAATTGCGAAGGCCGGAAGTCCGGATCACGGTCGATTATCCCGAAGACTTGGTATTTTGCAGGAAGATATACCGCGATCTGGGCGGAAAAGACAGGTTGATCAGAACCAAAGAGATCATAGATTATTGGGACAATAATCCTGCGATTCGCAAGCCGATGGAGGAAATCGGTATCGATTGGGGTCATGGGAGGATCTGGGCGTAAAATGGAAGAGATATTCGGAAGATATCTGGAAGAATTCAATATCGGAGATGTGTTCCGGCACCGCGAGACAAAGACCATCACCGAAAAAGAGCAGAGAGAGTTCTGCTTATTGACCATGAACCATCATCCTGTCCATCTGGACAAGGAGTACGCGAAAAAACAGACGCATGGGAGGATCCTAGTCGTGGGCACGTATGTTCTGAGCCTGGCGGTCGGTTTGTCTGTTCCCGATATCAGCGGCAAGGCTATTGCCAATCTGGAATATGAAAAGATCACGCATGATGCACCCGTTTTCCTGGGAGACACTTTAAGCGCGGAAACGGAGATCTTGGATGTCAGGAGCTCGAAAAGCAAACCGGATCGAGGAGTGGTCTATGTTGAGACAAAAGCTTTCAATCAAAAAGGGGAGAAAGTGCTGACTTTGCGAAGAAAATTACTTGTGCCAAAAAGGAGGAAATAGGATGGCAGTATTAAATCCCAGGGAAGAGTTGGTTTCATTGTTGAGGGGGTATTTCTCTTGCCCGATGATAAGTTCGCTCGGGAAAAGAGGTGTATTGACCGCTATGCTGGGCAAGACCTTTACGGTGGAAAGTTTTCCCGAGATCATGGACAAGGATCTGTTCGCTACTGTACTAAAGTATTTTGTCAGCCTGGGCCTTATAGAGAATGCCGGTAAGGATACCTATAAAGCAACTGAATTCGGCGAAAAAATATTCAAGCGCTACGGGTCGTTCAACCTGCTCCATTCTTACGGCGGCTTTTTCGCCAAGCTTGATTCCATGCTTTTCGAGCCTTTCAATGAAGAGAGGCCGAAATGCGATCGGCTGGAAAATGTCATCGGCAGCGGACAGACGAACGGGAGAAAATTCTTCCCCAAAGCGCTGGAAATGCTGAAAAAATTGGACCTCGGTCTGATAGCTGATATCGGCTGTGGGGATGGGAATTTCCTCTCCCGCGTGATGGAGCTGTTCCCGGAAGTGCGCGTGATCGCTTCGGACATCTCCAAAACCTCGGTGGATTTCACCTTGGCGAACCTGAAAAAGCGGTTCCCCAGAACAAAGATCGAGCCCGTGCTCACCGACGCGGCGAACGTTGATTACTGGGCGAGCGTTTTGGCGGAGCAGGCGAAGCGCGTAAAGGGAGAGGCGGTTGTTTCCATGTGGTATCTGATCCATGAGATATCAAAGGGCAGCGACGATTATATCGCTGAATTCATTGCGAATATAAACAGGAAATGCCCCCAGGCGCATATAATCATCGGGGAAATAGTTGCGATACCTCCGAATGTCCTGACAATGAACAGATATGACAGCATCATGCCCGAGTTCTTGTTCTTTCATGATATTTCCGGACAGGGAGTCTTAAGCTGGGACCAATATCAGAGGATACTGAAAAAGATTCCCTATAAATTGATGAACGAGGCTTTGTTCGATATCGTAAAAGCGAGGGGGGCTGAAATTCCCACCGGTTTCGTATGGCATTTACAGCCTAAATAAATGATGGATAAAAACATATTATTAAGAAGCTTGTTTTTCGTGCCGGCGCATGTGGATAGATTTTTCGATAATGCCGTTAAATCGGAGGCTGATGCTCTGATCTTCGATTTGGAAGACGGGGTCCCGATCGACAAGAAACAGAGCGCTAGGGAATCCTTAAGAGAAAAAGTGTCGAAGCTGAAAAAGTCCCATCCCGTCTTCGTTCGGCTCAACGCAAAGGAAACCGGGTTGCTGGAAGAGGACGCAAGGGCTATGGCTTTACCGGCGGTAGACGGATTCGTCCTCCCGAAGATAAGGACCGCCGATGATATAAAGAGCTTCGAAAGCCTGCTGGCAGGGCTGGAAGAGCAGGGCGGATTAACCAAGGGTAAATTCGCCTGTTTCCCTCTCATCGAAACGGCTGAAGCGGTGCTCAATATCCTGGATATTGCCAGAGCCTCAAAAAGAATAGGAGGATTGATATTCGGGCATGAGGATTATTTACTGGATATTCAAGGGGAACATGCTCCGGACAACCGGAACCTGCTGGTCCCGCGCTCATTGATAGTAATGGCGGCGCGGGCCGCTGGCTGCTCGCCGATCGATACTCCTTACCTGGATATAAAAAACCTGGAAGGGTGCGCAAAACATGTTGAAGAAAGCCGGGAATTGGGATTCGATGGGATGCTGGTCTTGCATCCCGGCCAAATAAAAGTGGCAAATGAAGGATATTCCCCCTCCGCAGAGGAAATCGCCCAGGCCGAGAAAATAATCAGGATCAATGAAGATGCGCAAAAGAACGACCGTAACATCGCATTCGCAGAGGGAAAATTCGTAGCCCCGCCGATACTTAAGCAGGCCCAATTTCTATTGGAAAGGGCGAAAAGGATAAATGGCTGATATGGCAAAAAATATAAAGAAACTGATTATTTTGGGAGCGGGGGGCAACGCCACGGTCATAGCTTCTGCGGTCGAGGACCTGATCGATTCGGGGGCGGCGTACGAAATAATGGGATATCTGGATGACCAGAAGGAAAAAGGTAGACTGATCAACGGTTATCCGGTTTTGGGGACGGTTCCCGATGCGGGATCTTTTCTAACGGATCGGGACATAAGGTTCGTGTACAGCCTGCTGACGGCAAAAAAGGTGGATGAAAGGATTGAAAAACTGCTCGCCTTAAAACTGCCGGTTGACCGCTTTGCTACCTTGGTCCATCCTAAGGCCGTAGTTTCGCGTCATTCCGTTTTAGGCCGGGGCGCGGTCGTCATGCCGGGAGTGGTCGTTTCCCCGAACGTGAAGATCGGGGATCACGTTCTGATCTATGCCAATTCCCTCATCGGCCATGATACTGAGATAGACGATTATTGTTTCGTTGCAAACTGCGTAAGCATCGGCAGCACAGTAAGGATGAAAAAGGGCGCCTATGCCGGCAGTAACTCTTCGATCAAAGAGAAGGTCACTGTCGGCAAGAATTCTTTGGTGGGGCTGGGGGCGGTGGTCGTTAAGGATGTTCCGCCCGGGTCTACCGTAGTCGGCAATCCGGCGAGGGTCTTATAACGCTATGAAACGAAAACAGCGGATAAAAATTGGGAATCGCCTGATCGGTGAAGGGAAACCGGTCTTTGTCATCGCCGAGATCGGGAGCAACCACAACCGCGATCTTGGCCTAGCCAAGAGAATGATCCGTGAGATCGGACGGGCCGGGGCGGATGCGGTCAAGTTTCAAACGTTCAAGGCGGACCTTTTGGTAAATAAGCGGTTCCGTCCCCAAGTCTACGATTTGCTCAGGCGGAACGAGCTGCCGCGCGAATGGCATGGGGAATTGAAAAAATGCGCCGAAAAGAACGGACTCGTTTTTCTATCTACTCCTTTCGACCGTGAAGCGGTCGATCTGTTAAGGAAACTGAGGGTTGCGGCCTATAAGGTGGCTTCCGGGGATATAACGGACCTCCCGTTGATCAGATATATGGCCCGGTTCGGAAAGCCGATGATCGTTTCAGTGGGTGCGGCTGATGATGGGATGATCAAGGCGGCGATTGACGCCATCAGGAAAGAAGGAAACGATAGGATAGTTATTTGCCAATGCGTAGTTAGATATCCGGCCGACCATCGGGATGCCAATGTAAGGGTTTTGGGGCGATTGAAAGATAGATTTAAAACGTTGGTAGGTTATTCCGATCATTCACCGGAAGAGATGGTGCCGATCATGGCCGTCGCCCAGGGCGCGACCGTGATAGAAAAACACGTGACTCTCAGTCGTTCTATGAAAGGCCCGGACCATTCCTTTGCGCTGGAAATGCATGAGCTAAAAAATCTGGTAAACAAAATCCGCAGGGCAGAGGGGATATTAGGAAATGAGGTTAAACGAATATTGCCATCAGAAAGAAGGGCAGCCTCTCGTGCCAGAAGAAGCATCTACGCGATCAAGAGACTAAAAAGTGGGGCAAGAATAAAAGCAAGCGATTTGATAAACCTTCGTCCAAAGGTCGGGATTGATTCAGCTCGAATGGGGATCCTGGTGGGGAGAAGGGTGAAGAAAAATATTAATGTATTAGACCCGATTTATTTAAGAGATCTGAAATAAAAGGAGTTTAAAAATGAGATATTGTATAAATTGTGTCGAGCCTGAAACAAATCCCGGGATATCTTTTGACGAGAAAGGTCTTTGTAATGTATGCCAGTATTATGTGAATAAGCCAAAGGTAGATTGGGATAAAAGGATGCGAGAATTGAAAAAGATCGCGGCCTGGGCAAAAACAAAAAATTCAAGCGGATATGATTGCGTCATCGGTGTTAGCGGAGGCAAAGATAGCACTAAACAGGCTTTGTATGCCCGGGATGTTTTGGGCTTGAATTGCTTGCTGGTAAACAATCCCCCTGATGTTATTACTGATGCGGGGGCGTATAATCTCGAAAATCTATATAATCATGGATTTGACTTGATAAGATATTCCGCCAATCCGGTAGTTTATAAAAAATTAGTTTATAAAGCATTAAAAGAATATGGTAATCCTCAAAAACCATCTGAATATACTATTGCCGCTATTCCTCTGCGGATAGCAATTAATTTTAAAATACCGTTAGTTATACACGGGGAAAATTCAGCGTTAGAAATGGGAGAACCTAAAGAATTCACAACTGACGGTGATTTCGCGGGGAGCGCCCTTGGTTTCGCTAATAGCAATACTGTCCGGGGCGGGCGGGCCCGGGATTGGCTGGGTAAAGGCATAGAAATGAAGGATGTACTGCCATATCAATATCCATCCAGCGAGGAAATCAAAAGTTCCGGTGTGCAGGCAATATATCTAGGCTATTATTTAGAAGAATTTAATACATTCAACAACGCCAAATTTGCAATCAGAAATGGATTAATGACCAGGACGGAGAGTCTTTACGAGCTCGGCAGGTATCATCGCTATTCGGCGTTGGATGGGAATATTAACATTATAAATGGAATGATCAAGTATATTAAATTTGGATACGGTTCCGCCACGGATAAGGCTAGTCTAGATATCAGAGTGGGGAAGATTACGCGCGAAGAAGGCATCGCTCTTGTAAGAGAATTTGATGGATTGTGCGCAAGTGAATTTATCAAGGGTTATTGCGGTTATCTGGGCATAGCAGTAGATGAGTTTGTGGAAAGCGTGGAAGCTTACAGGGGAAAAATGTGGAAAAAAGATGGAAAGGGCCATTGGAGACTAATAAATCCCATTTGGGAACAGGAGCCGCCGTCGCCCAGTATTGATATCGGGAAAGTTATTAGAAGGCTCAATGCGGAATTAGGGATCGAGCAAGATATCAAATAAGGGAAGGGGAAAGTAATGGGCCGAATATCGGATATAAAAGAAATCATTGGTAAAAGAGTAGTACTTAAACCATTGAAAGTCCCAGATATTACGCAAAAGTATATTGATTGGCTGAACGATCCACGGGTAAATCATTTTATATCATCCGGCAGACGGCGATATGAATACGGCGAAGTGGAGCAATATGTGCGTTCTTATGAGGGAACAGATATAAAAATGTTGTTCGGTATATATGTTAGGATTGAAAATAGGCATATTGGGAACCTCACGTATTCTCATATCGATTGGCAGAATAATACAGGAGCGATAGGGATAGCCATTGGTGATGTCGATTATTGGGGGAAAGGGTATGCCTCGGAAGCCCTGAGATTGGCAGTTGATTATGCTTTTAATAAATTGGGATTCGTCAGGCTGATCGCGGGTATCGACAGAAGGAATGAAGCGTCGGTCAAATTGTTCAAAAGGATCGGCTTCGTTGAGTCGGGGACCTCGGATGAAAAGAAAAAATACGAAATCGGCGAGGAAAACGGACTGGTGTTCGTTTTAAATGGCGATTGTAAATGAGTAAATATCTCATATTAAAGAATACTGGAATTTATACTATTGCGCTAATTTTACCGCAAGTGGCGGGATTTTTCCTTTTACCGCTTTATACCAGAATGTTGACTCCCGCAGATTATGCGGTAATATCTCTAGTCGGGTCCTTTACTGCGATTGTCGGCATATTTATTGCATTGCAATTGCAGAGCGGCATTTCAAGATATGTGCTTGAATATGTAGCAAAAGGCGAAAAGCAAAAAGCAAAAGAAATATTGTCTTCCATCCTTTTTGTCATGATAACGGTAATGCTGGGCGCTTTTGTCCTGTTTGAATACTGCGGTGACTATCTGGTAGGCTTTGCCTACCCCAAAAGCGGATTAAGTTACCACCCTTATTTCCAGCTTTCCCTGTTGACCATCATTATCACGGGCCTTTATCAGGCACCTCAGGCGCTATTCAAAACATTGCAAATGGCAAAGCACTTTTTTATATTAAGCCTGGCTGTGCTTTTATCCTCCATGGCATTTAATATTTATTTTGTCGTTTTCAGGCACATGGGGGTTTATGGCGTGTTCCTGGGGGGCTTAATGGGGGCGGTGATCGGCTGTGCTATATCATTCTGGTTAATAAGGGACTGGTTAATTCCCGTATTAGTATGGAAGTATATTCCTTTGGCATTGGCATTCTCACTCCCATTAATTCCACATTCACTGGGAACCTATTTGTTCACCGGGGCAAACCGCATAATATTGGAAAAATTCGTTCCTCTTTCGGATATCGGCTTATTCTCGATAGCGGATAGGCTGGCAAATGTACCCCTGCTTTTAGTCGGCTCATTTAACCTGGCATATAATCCCTATTTTATCCAGGAGGCGGAAACGAACGAAAAAAAAGCAATTGACATAAACTCATCGGTTATTGGTTATTGGTGGATCGGGGTATTGGCAATGGTCTTGGCGTTTATATTATTTGCCGACGGAATCATGAAAATCATGTCCACCAAGGCCTACTATGCATCCGCGGGTGTCGCTTCAATCTTGGTTTTCTCAAGTATATTCCGGGGGCTTTATATGTTCGCGGTCAGCCCTTTATTCTTCAAGAAAGCAACTTATCTTATCCCGATCATCACTATTATTGCAGGCTGCGTTGGCGTCGGGCTTAATATTTGGGCTATTCCCAGGTGGGGAATAGCGGGCGCGGCCTGGGCAACGGTTGCTGCTTATCTAATGACTTTTATAATGGCTGAATTGGTCGGCAGGCGGGTTCTCCAATTGAAGTATCCCTGGAAAAAAATGGTTGTTGTTTCTGCGATATGGCTTTTAATCATTTTAGCAGTAAAAGCTCTCGCGCCATTTGTGACGAGTATAAATTATTATCTATCCTGGCTGCTGGCCGGGGTTGGCTTGCTGCTCTTCATGCTTATGGCGGCGCATATTCAAAATCGCAAGGTCTTAAAAATGGCGTTTGATAAAACGCTTAGAATACCTATCAATAAGTTGGGAATATTCGCTAAAGAAGAAGCGATTGCGGAAGATATAAGGATACAATGAAAACGAAAAGATTATTAATAACCGGTTCTAACGGATTTTTAGGAAATAACCTAGCCGATTATTTTATCTCAAAAGGGTATAAAGTATTCGGGGCTGACCTAGCCCCGGCAGCTATAAGCCCGGAGGTGGAATATCATAGAGGAGATCTGTCTGATCAAAAAATAACCAGCGACATATTTGATGCGGTCGGGCCAAATTATGTGATAAATACAGTAGCTTTGGTCGATCTTGATCTATGCGAAGAAAATACATCATTGGCATATAAAGTAAATGTTCAAACCGCTGAAAATATCGCAAAATGCTCAAAAAAGCACGGAGCCAGGATGATGCATATCTCGACCGATCACTTATTTGATGGAAAGAGGTCATTATATTCAGAGGAAGACCAGACCTCGCCGGTCAATAATTACGGCTTGACAAAACTGCAGGGGGAACAGGCTTGCTTGAATATTCATGATGGGATTGTGGCTATAAGAACGAATTTCTACGGATGGAGTTATCCGAGCCACAAGGCTACTTTTGGCGAGTGGTTGTATGATGGTCTAAGGCAGAGAAAGCCAATCAGATTATACGAGGATTATTATTTCACGCCGATAGATATCATATCTCTTGCTGAGGCGCTGGAGCGCGTCATGAACTCCGATCTAAGGGGCATAATAAATATTGCAGGATCAGAGCGATGCTCAAAATACGAATTTGGCCTGGCCCTGGCCGAAACCTTTGGATTGGACAAGAGTGTTATAACTAAGGCAAAAATGGGATCGGATTCATTTAAGGTCCAAAGGCAACGGGATCTATCTTTATCCGTAGAAAAATATGAGAGAACATTCAATATAAAATTGCCCTGTTTGAAAATAGGATTAGAACGATTCAAGGCCGGTCTGCCCAGGGAGCACGCTGTTAATGCAAGATAGGAATATTGTAATTGAATCGCCCACTAAATGTCACAAATTGATGATCCTGTTTTTCTTGGGCTTTGGCTATAAGGTTTGGGTAATTGAGCCCTTTCATGCTTATCATCATGAAGAAAAGAAAAATGCCAGATTTTATCCCCGGCCGCTTCCCGATTATATATGGAAGCTTGTCAAATCGGGCAGGGTCGGTTTATTGAAGGCGGAGCAAATCAATAAAAGGGATATTTATTGGTGTTCGGCGGATCGTGCGGTGAAAACGGTAGAAGGGGTATACCGGGAATATAAGAAGCATCATATCAATATGATCGAACATGTGTGTAAAATCTTAAAATCGCAAAAGGCGGAGGAGATATTCAAAAAATATCTATGCGACCAGATCGGAAGATATTATTCGATCGATATCATGTTGCAGAGGATCAGCCAAAATATCAGCGGAAAGATCATTGCCTATCCCGAAGGCAATGTTATTTCTTATTCATATTGCAGAAGATTGCTTTCTTTGGGCGGACAAATGATATATGAGCATGATTCAATATCTTTTCCCCTGAGCTGTTATTTGATCGCCTTTACAGATAATGCGGTCAAGTATCTTAAAGCCATAATGCGGTTAGGTATGCAAACGCTGGCGTGTAGTATATCGATCATCCGCAAGAAAAGCCGGGTAAAAGAAAAAAGTCATTATCGATATGCAGTGGCGATTATTGGCGACCGTCAGCTCAGGAACAACAATAGAAGAGCGGATTTTATTGTTGATGACCATAAGATAAAAGGAGATGAGGTGGTCTATATCCCGCTCTTCACGCTCAATGCCGGTCAAGCCAGTCAGCTTTTAAAATTAAATGGGAGCGTGTTCTATCCTCCTGATATTAAAAGGAATTTCAACCATTTATCGTGCTGGCTTAAATTGCTTTGGATATCCCTGACAGAAAGAATCTTAAGAAATACGGATGAGATCAATGAGGCTTGTCGGTCTTTGGCCGAGTATTTTAGGTGGAAAAAGGTCGGGGAAGAGATCGAGTTCAAGCATTTTATCACCCATTGCGATTTCAGCCCCGCCCATATCGCGCGGAACCTGGCACTGAAGCAGGCGGGCGCCGAGACCTGGTATTTTGTTGATTCAATGAATTCGGGGAATTTCGGGGATGAGACAAGAGAATATGGAGTGCTTCATCCTTTTTGGACTTATCTCAATTATGATCATATTGTCTCATGGGATGAATTCATCAGCGAATATTACAGCAAGCACTTCAGCTCTTTTGGGGAGAAACATGTGATAGGTTGCTTATGGGCTGGACATATCAAGGCCAGAGAGCGGTTCGCTGGCAAAAAGTTTATGGTCGCCGTTTTCGATACTACTTATACTTATAATAGCTTTACCTCATATACTGAGGGGATAGCTTTTGCTAGAGATCTTTTCAGGCTGATCAGTGAAATCCCGGAAATAGCGCTTTCAATGAAAGAAAAAAAAGACAGCGACGCCAAATATCATGCTACGCTTGACCCGATACATGGGCCGGAATTACTTTCTCTTTATGATAAAATGTATGGTCATAATCATATCCGGAAATTTACCAATCAAACTGACGCCGCGGAGATCATGAGCGAGGCGGATATGATAGTATCCTTTCCGTATACTTCCACAACTTTTGAGGCTTTAAGCGCGAATAAGCCGGCCGTCTGGCATGATCCCATGGGGTTCTACCGCAATACTCCTTATGCCAGGGCAGGAGGAATGACAACCCATAGCTATGATGAGCTCAAGAATAAAGTAATAGAGATAATGAGCGCGAAAGGCGAATATGAGAATCCTCTGCCCAAAGATTCACCATTAATGGATCCTTATCGGGACGGGAAAGCGATTGAAAGATTCAGGGATCTTTTGGCGGTGCATTCATGAAACTATTCAGGCTGCTGAAAATGCTATTCTCTGAAATGAATGTTTACTTATTGAATTTGATAAGAATACTTCCCGGCAGTTCCGGAAATGCTATTAGATATCATATTTACAAAAATAAGTTCAAAAGGTGCGGAGTTAATATCTCTATTTCTCAAGATTGTTATATCAGGGGATGTGAAAATATTGCTTTAGGTAGCAATATAGGAATAGGATTGAATAATCAAATATATGCGGGAGGGAGCGGGAAAGAACGTATAGCAGTGGGCGATAATGTCTATTTGAATTCAAATGTCATGATCAATGCCGACATAGGAGGAGAGATCATAATCGGCAATGATGTGCTTATCGGACCGAATGTCGTTTTTCGCGCCAGTAACCATAGATTTTCAGACCCATCTGTTCCCATCAAAAAGCAAGGACATGAATCCGGTTCTATCGTAGTTGAGGATGATGTCTGGTTCGGCGCAAATGTGGTTGTTCTTCCCAATGTGACAATTGGAAAGGGATCGGTAATTGCAGCAGGAGCAGTTGTGAACAAGGATGTTGAAAAATATACAATAGTGGGCGGCGTGCCGGCTAAAAAGATCGGAGTGAGGGGAAAACATGATTGAGCAGACATGCCCCATTTGTTCGTCAGGGGTTGCTTCGGAACGAGTTGGGCAATATAAATACAAGAATCATCTTTTTTCCGGCAGAGAATTATTCCAGTGCGGATCATGCGGCCTGGTATTTATCGGCCCTATGCCGACAGAGGTCGAATTGAACGAGTATTATCAGACCGTCTGGCTGAATGATGAGCCAAAAACCTCAAACTCCTCCGATGTTGAGCTGGTCTATAAGATACAGGCGCTCGAGCGGGTGAAATATCTTAAGCGTGAGATCGGTCTTTTCGATGGGATGAGCGTGCTGGATGTCGGCAGCGGTTTCGGCTATTTGTACGACGCTTTCAAGGATGCCGGATGCCGGAAGATCTCATTCTATGCGACCGATCCCAGCCCGGCCAATCTGGAGAGACTGCGCAACCGAGGCGCGGAATCATACGAGAACATCAAAGATATAAGAAAAAAGGACTTTGATATTGCCTGTGCCTGCTCTGTGCTGGAGCATGTCAATGACCCGCTCAGCTTCTTAAGGACTATCGCTGAATATCTGAAGCCGAAAGGTTATCTGTTCGTCGATCTGCCGGAGCGTGACGATGAGTTCAAGCCGATATTCGAGCCCCATGTCGCTTTTTATTCGAGGGAAAGTCTGGGAAGAGCATTGGATAAGGCCGGGTATGAGGTGGTTCATATTGCCGGTTTCGGGCTCGAGCGCTCAAAGATCCGCCTTAACGGAAAAACGAATTTGATCATGAAAATATGGAATAAGATCAAAGATCTTTCAAATTCAGTCGGGATCAAGAGGGATAAGGTAAAAGAATTATACGAACAATACAGGTTCGATGAAGAGGGAAATGACCGCTGGTGGATAAGGGTCGTGGCAAGGAAAAAATAATGGATGGATCAACAAAGAAATTAAATATCGGGATCATTGGCTATGGATATATGGGCGAGATCCGTAAAAATATTGCCGCGGAACATCCCTCACTTCAAATAGCCGGCATTTGCGACAGCGATCTAAAAGCCCTTGCTTCCGACGATCCCATAAAAAAGATAGCCTATGATTCCTGTCAGGACCTGTTAAGGTCCAGGGTCGACCTGGTCTTTGTTTGCACGCCGAACTCATTCTCGCCGGAAATAGTGGTCGCGGCGTTGGAGCGGGGCAAGCACGTCTTTTGTGAAAAGCCGCCAGGCCGGAACCTGGATGACGTCAAAATGATGATGGAAGCGGAAAAGAAGCATCCTTCCCTCAAGCTCATGTTCGGGTTCAATCATCGCTATCACCCCGGGATCCTGGAAGGTAAGACCATTGTTGACAGCGGGCGGATGGGCAAGGTCCTATATTTAAAAGGAACATACGGGAAATCCGGGGGAAAGAACTACCTTCGATCCTGGCGTAATAATAAGGAAGTGTCGGGAGGCGGTATATTGCTCGATCAGGGCATCCATATGCTGGACCTTTTCCGCTATTTTTGCGGCGATTTCAACGAGATCAACGGCTATTTATCCAAACAGTTCTGGGATACGGACGTGGAAGATAATGCATTTATTAACCTGCGTAACAGCAAAGGGCAGGTAGCCGTCCTGCATTCCTCGGCCACGCTCTGGAAACACACTTTCAAGCTCGAGATATTCCTGGAGGGCGGTTACTTGATCGTATCGGGGCTGCTATCCAAGACTGGAAGCTATGGCAGAGAGACCTTAACTATCGGGAGGAGGCAGTTCGAGGACGAGGCTTTTGCCCTGGGGAATCCCCGGGAAGAGGTCATTTATTTCGACCAGGATCTGTCCTGGGCCCTCGAGGTGGACCGGTTCGTGGATTGCATCTTGAATGATAAGAAAGTGGATAACAGCTCTTCCCTGGACGCTCTCCGGGTGATGGAGCTGATCGACAGGGTGTATAAGGATGAAAAAATAAAAGAAGGGCCCGTGTTCGGTCAAAAGGAGAAAGTGGACCATGAAAAACGTAGTATTTAACGATACCGGGAGAGAGGTCGAATTAAAGCCGAATTCGCTGTTCGATGAATATTTAAGGTTGACCGAAAAGGACCTTAAAGAAAGCCTCAAAGAGCTTGCGCCGATCAACTGCCCTGCCTGTGAAAGCGGCCGGCAGACAAAGGTGTTCGAAAAATTCGGTTTTCCTTATGTTGAATGCCAAGCCTGCAGAACGGTCTACCTGTCGCCCGCGCCCGGCGACGCTCAGATCAAACGGCATTACCTGAATTCAAGATCGAGCCGCTACTGGCAGGAAAACCTTTCCAAGGCCACCGAAGAAAAAAGGATCGAGAAGATCTACGCGCCCAGGATGCAATGGATCGTTGATATGACCCGTGAATATCTGCCGGCTGCCGGACATATCGCAGTGATCAATGATAAGACCAAGGAATTCGTGCAAAGCCTGGTCAAGAGCTCTTCTTTCAAGAAGAAGACCGTGATAGATCCTTATTTCGACGCCAAAGGCATCTCCCCTGCGCAGGTGATCCCCGACCTTGACGGAACAACCGGGATAAACAACTCAATCGACGCGGTTCTGGCCTTTGAGGTGCTCGATCGCGCCGGGGATGTGGACCGGCTGCTTAAAACCATTAAGAATATATTGGTCCCGGGCGGGCTGTGTTTTATAACCACGATATCTATCAGCGGATTTGACCTGCAGGTGCTCTGGGAAAATTCAAAAGCGATCTTTCCGCTTGACCGGATCAAGGTATTTTCGGCCAAAGGGCTGAACCTTCTGTTCCAGAGGCATGGCTTTGAGGTGCTTGAGTACAGCACTCCCGGGCTCCTGGACCTGGATGTGGTCAGGAACGCGGTGGGCAAGAATGTGCCTGTCCCGCGTTTTGTCAGGAGCCTTATTGAACAGGATGATCAGCAGGTCTTTAAGGATTTCCAGGACTTTTTGCAGATAAACAAGCTCAGCTCTTTTGTGCGCGTATTGTTAAGAAAGAAATAAAAGGGGGTTCAAGCGATGTCCTATGTTGACTGGTATCTGGATGAGGTCAAGGAGATAGTTGATAAGCTGGATCGTGCGGCGATCGATAAAATGATCGGCATACTGAAAAGTGTCCGTGATAAGGGAGGCCGATTATTTTTGCTGGGGGTGGGGGGCAGTGCCGGCAATGCCTCCCATGCAGTGAACGATTTCAGGAAACTGGCGGGATTTGAGGCCTATACACCGGTGGATAATGTTTCTGAATTGATGGCCAGGACCAATGACGAAGGCTGGGAAACGGTCTTTGCGGAATGGCTGAAGGGGAGCCGGCTGGGGGAAAAGGACGCGGTCTTGGTCTTTTCGGTCGGCGGGGGCAATGCGGAGAAGAACATCAGCATCAACTTGGTGCGGGCGCTGGAGCATGCCAAAAAGGTGAAAGCCAAGGTCCTGGGGATCGTAGGGCGGGACGGGGGATATACGGCAAAAGTAGCGGATGCCTGCGTTATTGTCCCGACCGTTAATCCGGACACGATAACGCCCCATTCGGAATCTTTTCAGGGGAACATCTGGCATCTTATCGCTTCCGATCCGCGGTTAAAAATGGTCGAGAACAAATGGGAATCGACCGAAAGGGGGAAGTAATATGGCGATATTCATTGATTCAGGCAATATCGAGGAAATAAGAAAGTACCACCGAATGGGGATCATCCGTGGCGTTACGACGAACCCGACTATACTGCTCAAGGACGGAGTGATAGGGGGAAGAGAAGGTATAAAGCAAAGGTCGATAGAGACAGCGGAATTGATCGCCCCGTTGCCGCTTTCGGTGGAAGTAACCACAAACGATTACCAGGGGATGATCGAACAGGCGGTGGAATACTCAAAATGGGCGGAGAATATCAATGTCAAGATAACCATTCACGGTCCCAACGGCGAGCTTGACAACCTGGCGGTAATCAACGAGCTGGAGAATAAACTGGACATAAGGGTGAATGCCACGGCGATGATGAGCGCGCAACAGTGCCTTCTGGCGGCCATGGCTGGGGCGACCTATGTTTCCATCTTCGGCGGTAGGGTAAACAATATGGGATACAACTGCTGTGACGAGATCCGCAAGTTGAGGAAAGTCCTTGACCAGCAGGGATTGAAAGCAAAGATTATTGTGGGGTCTACCAGGGAAATACTAAACGTGATCGAATGGCTGGAAGCGGGAGCGGATATCGTGACCGCGCTGCCCGAACTGATCAAGGGTATGGTAGTTCATCCCTATTCCAAAGAAACAGTCCAGATGTTCCTGAGGGATGCGGCAAAGACCGAAGAAATACTGGAGGAGATCGTGATCGAGGAAAAGGCGAGAAAACATGCGAAGAACAAATAAAATGCGCCTTGATTTCAGGTCCAGATTAAGGAAACGCCGGAGGATATTTGCCGGCTGGACATCACTTTCCAATCCCCAGATAGCGGAGATATTCTCGCGTTCGGGCGTGGATTTTGTCGGCATCGATATAGAGCACAGCACCATAAGCCAGGAACAATCGCAGAGGATTATTGCCGCCTGCCAGGCGAATGGGGCTTTATGCCTGCCCCGGATCGCTTCCCACAACATGGAGATGGTCAAGCGGCTCCTGGATTCAGGGGCGGACGGGATCATCGTGCCGATGGTCAATACGCCGGAGGATGCGGAGAGGCTGATCTCTTGGTGCAAATATCCGCCGGCGGGCTTGCGCAGCTTCGGCGTTGCCCGCGCCCAAGGATACGGTTTTGATTTCGATGACTATACTGGGGACTGGAATGCTTCCTCCGCCTTGATCGTCCAGATCGAATCAATTGAAGGGGTGGAGAATATAGACAAAATATTGTCGTTCAGCGAAATAGACGGGGCAATGGTCGGGCCCTATGACCTTTCCGGGTCACTGGGGATACCGGGGCAATTGGATCATCCCAAAGTTCAGGAAGCCGGAAGAAAAGTGATTGAAGCCTGCAAAAAACACGAGAAAGCCTGCGGTACCCAGCTGATCGAACCGGATACGGATAATATCCGAGTTGCCTTTTCATCCGGATTTACTTTTGTGGTGCTAGCTTCGGATATATTTTTATTATGGAAATGGTCGGAAAAAATGAAAAAGGCAATTGATGGTTTAAGGTAGGTATTGTGGCAATAGAAGCTATTGTCCTTGATTTTGATGGTGTAGTGGTTGAATCGAACCGGATCAAGCATGAAGCATTCTCGGATATATTCAGCGATTATCCGAGGCATTACAGTGAGATGATGAGGTACCACATGGCACACAACCATGTCGACCGCCATGCAAAGTTCAAGTATATCATTGAAAATATCCTGAAGCAAAAATACACGGAAGAAGAAGGGAAGCGATTGGTTGACAGATTTGCCGGGCTTACTAGAAAAAAGATCATTAACGCGCCCTATGTTACCGGTGCGCTTGAATTTATAAAGGCCGTCTCCGACAGATATCCGATCTATATCGCCTCGGCCACTCCGCTTGACGAGCTGATGATAATTTTAAAGGCCAGAGGCCTGACAGGATATTTTGCTGGTGTTTATGGTGCCCCGATGCCTAAGAGTAGAATGTTCATGGATATTATGAAGAAGGAACAAATTTTACCGCAAGATATATTGTTTATTGGGGATAGTCCGGAAGATTGTAATGTAGCCAGTGAAAGTGGGGTCCATTTCCTGGCCAGGACTAGCGAGCATAAGATTGATGAAAAGAAGGCGAGAAGCTTTAAGGATATGAAAGAGATAATGGAAAATGTTTTGGAAGGAGCAAAATAATGGCCTATTTAGATGAATTATTCGGTCTTCGAGGAAAAACTGCGGCAATAATCGGAGGCGGGGGTTTTCTTTGTAGTGAAATGTCGCGTGCTTTGGCTAAGGCCGGTTGCAAAGTTGCGGTCATTGATAAAGCTCTTGAAAATGCGCAAAAGGTCGCGGCTGAGATCGGCAAGGACGCGGCAGCATTTGAGCTGGACGTGGTCAGTAAAGAGCAGCATGAAAATGTATTAGCAGGGATCCTGGGCGAGTTCGGCGATGTTGATATCCTGATAAACGGCGCCGGCATAAATGCTCCGACCCCTTTCCTTGATATTTCCTTTGAGGAGTGGGATAAGATAATTTCCGTAACCCTGACTGGCACAATGCTCGGCTGCCAGGTTTTTGGTAAATATATGGTGGAGAAAGGCAAGGGATCGATTATTAATATCTCATCCGCTTCTTCCGGCCCGCCGTTGTCAAAAGCTTTTACCTATTCGGTCGCTAAATCCGGCGTCAAAAATTTGACTCAAAATCTGGCGCGAGAATGGGCAACTAAAGGAGTCCGGGTGAATCACTTGCGGCCCGGCTTTTTCCCGACGGAATGGAGTAAAAAACATTTTATTGACGCGGCCAGAAACAAAGCGATCCTGGGGCATACCCCTTTGGGCAGGTACGGTGAGCCGAAGGAGTTGGTCGGCGCCGTTCTATGGCTGGCGTCTGATGCGGCAAGTTTCGTCACCGGCGCGGAAATAACGGTCGATGGCGGATTTACCGCCATGACTATCTAAGGAGCTTTATATGAGTAAAATGAAGCGGGGACAAAGGACGGTCATCATAACCGGAGGGAGCAAGGGGATAGGTGCCGGCATTTCACGGCACTTTTATGAGGAAGGATTCCAGGTAGTTATAGCCGCGAGGCGGGATAACGGTCTGGCTGAGGAACTGGGCGAGAGGGCAAGGTTTAAACTGGCCGATGTGCAGAAACTTGAGGATCACCGGGCCCTGATAGAAGAAGCTATGGGGTGGACCGGCCGGCTGGACGTTTATATCAATTGTGCCGGGTTCTCGAAGTGGTCTCCCATAGACGGGATCGACGAGAAGTTCTGGGATGAGATGATCGATACCAATCTAAAAGGGACCTTTTGGGGATGCAAGGCGGCCGCGGCTGTGCTTGACCAAGGCGGTTGCATCATAAACATATCCAGCCTGGCGGGAAAAAGAGGGAGCGCCAACAATTCCGTCTATTGCGCCTCGAAATTCGGGGTCAACGGCCTGACGCAGGCCTTAGCAAAGGAATTGGGGCCGAAAGGGATTCGTGTCAATGCGGTCTGTCCGGTCTATGTTGAGACCGAGGGGTTGATCGAGGCATTAAAAGAGATAAATTCTCCGGCTCAGGGAAAAGAAGTCAAAGCTTATCTGGAAAAGTTCAAGCGGGATAGTGCGGCTTTACTCCGGCTACCTTTGGCGCAGGAGGTGGCGAGGGCCTGTTGTTTTCTTGCTTCAGATGAAGCTTCGGCCATCACCGGCCAGTGCCTCAACGTAGATTGCGGGTTCACCCCGCAATGAGAAAAAAAATTGTCGTTATCATTCCGGCGAGGATGGCGGCGTCCAGGTTTCCTGGCAAACCCCTTGTCAGAATAATGGACCTGCCGATGATAGAGCATGTCAGAAGGCGGGTTTTGCTGTCGGACGTGGTTGACGACGTCTGTGTGGCAACCTGTGACGAAGTTGTCATGTGCGCCGTGGAAAAGCACGGCGGGAAGGCCGTCATGACGGCCGATACCCACGAACGCTGTACGGAAAGGGTCGAGGAAGCAGCAAGGGGGATTGAGGCGGACATCGTGGTCATCGTTCAGGGCGATGAGCCCCTTTTCATGCCGGAGGTGATAGAAAAATTAGTCCATCCTATCGTTTCGGACGGAAATATCTGCTGTACTAACCTTTTGTCGCTGATAAGAGACAGGGCGGACCTTTCGGACATTGATATCGTAAAATCCGTGCTGGACCAGGACCAGAACGTGATGTATTTTTCTCGTTCGCCGGTCCCTTATTTCAGAGTAAATAACGATGTCCCGTGCTACCGGCAAACCGGAATCTCGGCATTCACCAAAGGTTTCTTGTCGAAGTTCACGCAACTCAGACCAACGCCGCTGGAAATAGCGGAATCCGTTGATTTCTTAAGGATCCTGGAGCACGGTTATAAGATAAAAGGTGTGGTCATACCGCAACGAACTTTCGGCGTTGATCGGGAAGACGACGTGCAAATAATCGAGAACGTCATAATAAATGATCCCATTCACAATAAATACTACAAAAAGATAATTGAGAGATGAAAATTAAAATATTGGTCGCCCTGCAAACCTTCGGTGAATACAGCCAAATGCCCGTGCATCTTTTAAAAGGCTCAGGTGCAGAGATCGTTATGAACGATCTGAGGCACCGTTTATTGAGAGAAGAGATTGTGCGATTGGGCAAAAATTGCGAGGGGATAATCGCCGGTGTTGAGCCTTACGATGAAGAAGTGTTGGATAAACTTCCGATGCTTAAGTGCATTAGCCGTTGTGGAGTGGGGACCGACAATATAGATAAGAAAGAGGCCCAAAAAAGGAAGATTGCGGTTCTGAATACCCCGGATGTGGTCATTCAGCCAGTTGCGGAAATGACCCTTGCCATGGCCTTTGACCTGTTGCGCCTTCTTTCTTACCATACCTCTGTTCTAAGATCAAAACAATGGAAGAAGAAAGCCGGCCGCCTGCTTGCGGGCAGTAAGGTAGGGGTGATAGGCCTTGGAAGGATAGGGAAGAGAGTGGCGGAAATGTTCTGTGCCTTGAAAGCTGAAGTATACGGCGCAGATATTTCTCCCGATAAAGATTGGGCTCAGAAGCAGGGCATCAAGATAATGTCCGGGGCTGAGCTGCTGAAGGAAGTCGATATTCTTTGTTTACATGTATCGGTGAGTGCGGAGGATCCCTTTATTATGGGGGAAAAGGAGCTTTCTTCCATGAAGCCCGGTTCGATCGTGATAAACACTTCCCGGGGGAAGGTCGTGGATGAAAAGGCTTTATATAACGCATTGAGCTCTGGCCATCTGGCGGGTGCGGGCCTGGACGTTTACAGTCAGGAGCCCTATGAGGGGCCTTTGAGGGACCTGGATAATGTGGTCCTGACCCCGCACATAGCCACGTTGACCCGCGAATCCAGGGCCCGGATGGAAAAAGAGGCAGTTGAGAACCTTTTAAGGTATTTTGAACTTATATGAGAAAGCAGATATTAGTAGTGACGAATAAGACTGAATGCATCTGGCTTGACCAGACCGGAAAAGATGATCATTATGATGTGCTCACGCTCGGATTAAACGGAGAGGTCAATCATCATCTCAATCGAAATAAGTTAAGCTGTCTCGGCTCATGTAAATTTATCGAATTGAACGCTTTTGCCGATGACATACAGGATAAGCTGCGCAAGTTCATACCTCGGTTCATTTATGACTTCCCGAGAAAAGAGCTCCGTCCGGGAAAAAGTCTAATGGACCTGCTGCGCATGAGAGGCTTCAATCTTTGGTGGTTCATGGAGATGTCGGAAAAAGGGGCTTTAAGGACCCCCTTGATCAAGCGCCTCTATTTCCTTGAGATCATTAAAGCGGTGGTCTCGCAAAATATTTACCAGGAGATTTGGCTGGAACTCGATGATTGGGTGCTAGCCGACACGCTGAGATCTAACAAAAAAAGCTTCCCCGGACTAAAAGTCATCGGCCGATCGGCACGCCCGTTAAAGATCATCAGTGGTAAATATTTCTGGGTAAGGTTTATAGTCAATGTGTTTGGCCTGCAGGCGGTTTATCTGGTTCGCAGAGCGGTACTTAAATATTGCGGCCTCTTAAGGAAGAAACTTGTTCCTGATAGGGCCGTGATATTCTTCACCTTCTTCCCTTTCTTCTGGATAAGATCGAAAGGCAAGGGATATATTGAGAATTTTTTCCGCTCCGTGCCTGAAAAGATCGCTCGGCAGGCGCCCGCCCGCTATGCGGCCTGGTTCTCAGTAAATGATCTGAAAGAGATCATGAATAAGCGGGAGGAAATGAAGAGAGAGATCGAGAAGAATGATCTGATAATACTGGAATCCTATTTAGGGCCGGGTGATATTATAGCTGTCCTTTTAATGTCCTTTGCCTATTTTATTAAGGTATTAAGATACTATATAAACCTCCGTTCAAGGGTAAAAGTAATCCATGAAGGGATCGATATTTCGGGGCTGGTCAGAGAAGAATTAGAGCATTCCCTGGCCAGTTCAGAGGTCATCAAATGCATGTTTATAATGCGATCAGTTCGTAATCTGGCGGTCTCAAGCGAGCTGTCAGCCCTTATTTACCGCATAGAATTCCAGCCGCATGAGAAGGCGATTGAATATGGTTTAGAGACCAGATGCAGGACCGTGGCCTTTCAGCATCAGGCCCTTGGCCGCAACCACCTTCAATATTCGTTTCTGCCGGAGGAGATCAAAGCCTGCTGTTCGGAAAAGAGGACCTCGGATGATCTTCCCGTGCCGGACCATTTTATCGTTACCGGACAATATCCTTTTCAGGTCCTAAAGGATTCTGGCTTTAGTGAAGAAAGCATCAGCATCTGCGGTCCGGTGCGTTATTCAGGGCTGGTTGATTACCTCAAGGAAAGAAGGAGCAAAACGGAGCTGCGTAAAAAGTACGGGCTGGAGAATGAAAACAAGATATTCATGATAACTACCCCTTCCATTAGGGAGGAAATGATCTCTTTGATGCTTTCTCTTTTGCCCGTGGCCAGGGAGATCGCTCCTGGGGCCCGGTTTCTTTTTAAGTCACATCCTGTGTATAAACATGACCAGGAGGCGCAGGCGCTTATCCGGCGAATCTTCCCGGACATGAGATATTCATTTTTACCTGATGATGTGGACCTTAATGATCATCTGGCGCTTTGCGATGCACTTATATTGACCGGTACTACAGTGGGCATTGAAGCCATTTGTCTGGGGACCCTGCCGATCCAGCTGGTGGACAGCTCAATTTTCTGCCTTGATCCGCTTCTGGAGATCAAAGAAGCTTGTTTCCGTGTATATGACCAGGCCGGCTTGAATAAAGCGCTCTCTTCAGTTATGGACAGCGATAAAACGGACAAAGCCCTGCGTTATAACTGGCCGGCGGCCATCCGTAAGCTTTTCTTTAATATCGATAGTGATCCAAATCAAAGTTTTATATACGTGCTGGAGCAGAAGGGTATTATATGAACAAGGGAAAGAACAAGATAGCCTATATCGTTCCCACCAAGGACCGCCCGGATGATCTGCGCAAATTGCTGGCAAGTTTTCAGAGCCAGACAGTTAAGCCGGATCAAATCATCGTCGTCGATGGCAGCGACGAAGAGATCAGCCGTGTCCTTGACGAATTCAGCGGCCTGAAGGCTGATTATGTCAGGGTCCATCCGCCCGGCCTGACCAGGCAGAGGAATGCCGGAAAAAAGATATTAAAGCCTGATATAGCACTGGTCGGTTATTTGGATGATGATATTGTGCTGGAAAATGATGCAAACGAGCAAATGCTGCGCTATTTTTCTTCTGCGATACCTAAAATCGGCGGTGCATCCTTTAATATCACAAATAATCCAATAACCCCATTAAATAGATTTACAAAATTATTTTTTATAAATGATGGGCGAAAGGGAATTGTTCTTCCTTCCGGATTTAATGTCCTATTGTCCCCGGTTGAGGATGACACCTTTGTGGAGTGGCTGTCTGGGGGTGCAACGGTTTGGAGAAGGGAGATTATCAACACCTATGATTATGATGAACATTTTGGCGGTTACGGCCACTTTGATGATTTGGATTTCAGTTACAGAGTTGGCCAGGAATACAAAATGATGGTTCTGAAAAATGCCAAAGTCGCTCATTATGTAAGGCCGGTAAAAACAGAAAGGAGCTGTGCTTTTGCCGCAATGGATGTCGCATTCAGGTTTTATTTTGTTGAAAAACATAAAGGATATTTTTCCAAGTCAAAGTGTTTGTGGGCAACCTTGGGTTTAATTGGCTCTCATCTTTTGTATGGATTGATTAAAGGTAATCGGGCCGACATTTTGAGGGTAAAAGGGTATTTAATTGGTTTATATAAAGTTTTAACGGGGAATATGCGATTAGTTGATGTAAAAGACATAAAATAATAGCATGGATAATAAACAGAGAAAATTGAAGATATGTTTTATCGGCTGGGCGAACAGCGAGCACGTGAAACGCTGGGTGCAATGGTTCGCGTACAGGGGGCACGAGGTTCATCTGATTTCCAACCTCTATGAGGATGTGCCGGGTGTTCATGTTCATTCCTTCCAGAACAAATCAACCGACGATCTTGCCGAAGACCGGCCGCGGAAAAAGAGCTGGTTTGGTAAATTGGTGGCAGCGGCGAAATTCAGTTATTTAAGCTATCTGAAGTATCCGTTTTATATCAGAAGAACAAAGCAATTGTTGAAAGAGATCAAACCGGATATTCTTCAAGGATTCTATATCGGTTTTGCGGGTTATATCGGGGCTTTCGCCGGCTGTCGTCCATTCCTGGTCTTTACCGGCGGGCCGGATCTGCTGGTATTTCCTCGACGATCGCTTTTTCATCGCCTCTGGACAAAATATTCTCTGTCCAAGATTGATTTTTTGACGCACACCTCAAACGAAGCAAGTGAAGCTGCGGTCCGTTTTGGGTTTCCGTCCGGACGATCACGGTTCATGCATATCGGGATTGATCTGGAAAGGTTCAATCCGGAGGTCAACACGGCCGGCCTCAAGGAACGCCTAGGAATTGCCGGACATCCGATGATCCTGAGCACCCGCGGTCTTTTCGATAAATATTATAATATCACTGCTTTGATAAAAACCTTTGCTCTGGTACAGAAGCGAATTCCGGAGGCTCGTTTAGTGCTGAAATATTATTCTGCCCCGGAAAAAGAGAAGTTCGTCCGCCTCTCCAAAAATCTCGGTATTTATGCTAAAATTGTATGGGTAGGCAGGACGGATTATTCTGATCTCCCCAGGTATTATCGGGCAGCGGATGCTTATGTTTCCTTGTCTTTTACCGATTCCGGCCCGGTTTCCATGCTCGAAGCCATGGCCTGCGGCTGCGTGCCGGTAGTTTCTAACCTAAAAAATATCGGCGAATGGATCAAAAACGGCGATAACGGCTTCCTCGTCGATCCGTATGACCACGGGGCGGCAGCTAACGCCATCGTTTCACTGATCCAGGACAGGGAAAAGCGGGAAAAAATGGGGAGAAGGAACGTTGAGGTCATCAGGGAAAGGGCCGATCAGGAAGAATGTTTCGCTGAGATCGAAAAGATCTCATATGAATTGGTTGGAGGAAAAACATGAAGAAAGCTTTGATATTGGCCGGTGGTTTGGGGACAAGACTGCGGCCGCTCACTTTTGCGGTGCCCAAACCGCTTATTCCTGTGAGGAACCGCCCGATAATTGATTACATCATCAGCCGATTGGCTAAGTTCGGCGTTGAAGAGATCTACGTTTCACTGAACTACCAGGCGGACATAATCAGGCATTACCTCGCGGAAAGGGATGGCAGAGGGGTCAAGATAAAATATTTTAAAGAGAATTCACCGCTTGGTACCGCTGGCCCGCTTTCTTTCTTTAATAAAAACGGCGTAAAACTCGGAAAAGATGAATCGGTCCTGGTTATCAATGGTGATATCCTCACGGATCTCAACTTCCGAAGATTTGCCAGAGAGCATAAGCAGAGCGAAGCCGATCTGACCGTGGCAATGATCAATTATACCCACCAGTTGAGCTTCGGCGTTTTGGAACTGGACAGGGCCAATCAGATAACCGGAGTGACGGAAAAGCCGACCTTTCGCTATAAGGCAAGTGCGGGAATCTACCTGGTCAGCCGGCGCTGTCTTGATCTTGTTCCCGCAGAAAGATTTACCATGCCGGAGTTGATGGAAGAGGCAAAGAAACAGGGATACAAGGTCAAAGGTTATATTATCAAGGAACACTGGCTGGCGATCGAGCAAATAAAACAACTGGCGGAAGCCAGTGAGGCAAAAAAGGGCGATTGGATATCTAAGCTGTAAAGGGGGAGTAAAAATGCAGTTAAAAGGCAAAAATGTCCTGGTTACGGGTGGTGAGGGGTTTGTCGGCAGCCATCTGGTCGAAGAATTGGTAAGAAAAGGAGCAAAGGTCACCTCTTTTGTCCTGTACAACTCACAGAATAAGATCGCTAATCTTGATTTTGTCCCCAAAGACATTTTGGGCCAGGTCAAGATATTCGCCGGCGATATCGTTGATTATGGCGCGGTCAAGAATGCGGTCAAAGGGCAGGACGTAGTTTTCCATCTGGCGGCCTTGATCGCCATTCCATATTCTTACCTGGCGCCCGAGGCGTATGTCATGACCAATGTTTTAGGAACTCTTCATGTTTTGCAGGCCTGCCGTGAGTTCGGCGTCCAGAAGGTCGTGCATACCTCCACCAGCGAGACTTACGGGACAGCGTTGTACACGCCGATCGATGAAAGGCATCCGCTCCAGGCCCAATCGCCTTACTCGGCCACCAAGATCGGCGCCGACAAGATAGCGGAGAGCTTTTATTGTTCCTTCAACCTGCCGGTGGCGACGATCAAACCGTTCAACACGTACGGGCCGCGGCAATCGGCCCGGGCGGTCATCCCGACCGTGATCTGCCAGGCGCTGGCCGGTAAGAAAGAGATCAAGCTTGGTGCCCTCTCACCGGTCCGCGACATGAACTACGTCAAGGATTCGGTCGCCGGCTATATCCAGATCGCCGAATGCGACCAGGCGGTGGGCCAGGTGATCAATATTGGCTCGGGCAGGGGGATCACGATCGGCGATCTGGCCAACAAGATCATCGAGCTGGCGGGGAGCAAGGCGCGCATTATCAGCGACCAGGCCCGGATCCGGCCGGAAAAAAGTGAGGTCAAACAGCTGATCTGCGATTATTCAAAGGCCAAGAAGCTTTTTGGTTACGAACCAAGTTTCAGCCTGGAACAGGGTCTCAAGGAGTCGATCGAGTTTGTCAGGCAGCACCTCGATATCTACAAGCCGGACGAGTATACGATATAAATTGAAAATATCGACAAATGGATAATATTCTCATCTTTGCCTCTATAGCATTTTTCTTCTGGGTGATGTTTTATCGGAAAATATCACCGGTTTCCCTTTTTGGTATTTTTGCGCTGCAGTGGTTTTTTTATTGGATCGCCGCTTATCTGACCGTCAATAAACTTATGCCCCGGTTTTTGCCGCAGTATGTCCATGACCGCGAAGCCATGTACTATTTTATTGTTTTTAATGCCATATATCTGATCATTTTTTCCCTGGTCTATCTGTTCTTTTATCGGCAGAAAGAGGAGATCATTCCCGGACAGGACCCGTTGCCGGGTAAAGGGACCACGCAAATATTCAGCGCACCTTTGTTCTTTGTTCTACTCGCAATGAACGCGGTGCTGATCATTTTGAGCATCAAGTTCCCGTACTTAAAATATAATTGGATCACTCATTCTATTAATTCGAACCTGAGGAACGCGTTTGTGGCGTTGTTCTTTCTTTACATGCTGGTCGAGCGGGACCGTAAAAAAGCCTATTTAAATGTGGTGCTCTTCGCTTTGTCGACCATTATCTGGGGCGGGCGTTTGTTCATGGCGATACTGATGGCCGGTTTTGTCTTCTATTACTACAATATCAAGGTCTTCAGGCCCAAACAATTAATAGCCATATTTTTAGTGGCGATCACGTTCTTTTCGATGACTGCTATCTTGCGCAGCAAATTTTATACTCTGGACAAGGTCGCCTATTATTTCGCGTGGCCCTTTGTCATTGAAAGCGTTTTCTCTTCTTATCCCGGTATTGCGGTGATCAAAATGTGGCAAAATAATGAGATCAAATACTATAATTTTTTCGGGAGTTATATTGTTGACCCTATCATGATATTCGTCCCGCAATTTATTTTTGTTAAAGAGGACGTAAATAAAGTAGGATATAACATTCTTGGCAAATGGGAAGCAGACCATGGGGGAAGGGGCAAGATCTCGCCGCAGGGGGCGTATTACTATATTGCGGAAGCGATGGAGGCGGCTGGGGCCTGGGGAGTATTGATCATTGCTGCTGCCTATGGTTTGATCTGTGTCTGGATGGAGAAAAACCGTTATGGCAACTTGCTTGCCCAATACACATACTATAATTTTGTCGGCACCTTTGGTTTTGGGTACGTTAAAAATCAATTTGCCTGGTGCTTCAGGTATTTCGTGCAAAATATGCTGATAGCGGTCTTGTTCTTGTTGGTTTTTACTGTTTTTTGGGGTGGTGCCAAGAGGCTAAAAAACGCTGGTAGAAGGGCGAGCTGAAAATGACCGAAGGGCTGACCAAACAATGAAAATAGGCCTTAACGCTCTATCGGCGACGATCGGGGGCGGTGTGACTTTTGTGCAAAATCTTATCCCCGGCCTTGTGGCTGCCGGACCGGACAATGAATACATCGTTTATGCTGCGGAAGAGAAGTATGATGATGTGTTCGGTTCGGTGAAAATAAGTGACAGGGTCAAGATCGTTAAAATAAGGACGTATAATCTTCTGATCAGGATAATCCAGGAGCAGTTACTGCTGCCCGTCCTGGCGCGGCGGCAGCGCGTCGACGTCTTGATCTGTCCGGCCAATATCCTTTCCTTCCTTGCCCCCTGTCGTAAAATGCTCTGGATCTTGAATATTTATATGTACTTTGATCTGCGGATCAAAGGCGAATCTCTGTTCGAAAGGATGCGCTTTTATCTGCTAAGATTCTTGACCACTCTGTCGATAATGTTTTCGGCGCAGTCGATCCATATTTCCAACTATTCGCGGGAAACCATATTGAATATGGGGAGGTTAAAGACGAGATACGGGCGCGGTCGCACCATTTATCTGGGGGCAGACACTGCGGCTTTCGCGCGGCGGGACGGTCGGTCAAGGGCAGATAATTATCTTTTCTCCGTCTCGAGCATCACCAGACGTAAAAACTATGAATTGCTCATCAAAGCTTACAATCTTTTGCCTGCGGCCCTGCAGGACGCATACAAATTGGTCTTGACCGGTGAGGTTTCGACGGAAATGAAGGAATATTTATTGTCTTTTGCCGCTGATAAGCTTCAAGATCGGATTGTTTTTACCGGTAAAGTCGACTTTGAGCGCCTTTGCGGGCTTTATCAGAATGCCTCGATCTTTGTTTTGCCTTCGCTGGTCGAAGCTTTTGGCTTGCCGGTGATCGAGGCGATGGCGGCCGGGTTGCCCGTCCTGGTCGCGAACTCGACCGCTTTGCCTGAGATTGCCGGAGATGCCGGGCTGGTGTTTGATCCATACGACGAGAAGGATTTGGCTGAAAAAATCAACATAGTCCTTTCTGATGAAAAGCTGAGATATGCGATGTCACTGCGCGGGATCGAACGAGCGAAGGTCTTCACCTGGCGAAATACGTCAGAAAAGACATTAAAATATATCGATCAGCTTGTGGAAGAATAATGAAGATCAAGATCCTGACAAATTGCTATCCGCCGGAGATCGGGGCGGCGGCTAACCAGCTCTACGAGCTGGCTCAGGCGCTGACCGCCGCCGGCCATTCGGTGTCGGTCGTCACCCGTTTTCCCCGGCATATCCCGGCTAGCCTTTTGCCAAAAACCAAAGGGTCATGGTTGATCCGGGAAAAGCGGCCGGAGGCGTCAGTCGTCAGGGTCAAAATCCCGCAGTTCAGCCGGCGGGTACCGCTGCTGCGCGAGATAGAACACGCCCTCAATTTTATTCTCTTGGTGGTGGCTTGCTTGACCAGTGACAGAGCGGAGGTGACGCTCGTCTATTCCCCGCCGATCGTTGTGGGCTATGCCGCTGTTATGGCCCGCTTGTTCAATCGGAGCAAGGTGGTGCTCAATGTCCAGGACCTCTTTCCCCAGAGCCTGATCGACCTGGGGCAGATGCAGAACAAGCTGCTGATCGCAATCTCCCGGTGGCTGGAACGGTTCCTCTACCGCCGTGTCGACCAGATCACCGTGATGTCCAAAAGCAATAAAAAGATCGTTGAAAAGACCGCCGGCGAGCCCGCCAAGGTAACGGTGATGTACAATTGGGTGGACACCGAGTTCATCCGCCCCGGCGAGCGTGACAACGAATTGCGTCGGGAGTTCGGCTTGGGCGACAAGTTCGTTTTGACTTTTGCCGGTTGCATTGCTGATTCCCAGGATATGGACATCATCCTTGGGGCAGCTGCCGAACTCGAAGGATACGATGGGATACTGTTCCTGATCGCTGGCAATGGCCCAAATTCTGACGCGACCAGGGAACGAGCCCGGATGCTTAAAAATGTCTTAGTTCTCCCCATCCAACCGCGTGAAAAATATGTTAAAATGTTAGCGGCATCGGACGTTGGATTGATCACGCTTAGTCCCAGTGTCGCCACCCCGGTCGTGCCGTCTAAAATGTTGAGCATCATGTCTGCCGGCAGGGCGATCCTGGCAAGTCTGCCCTTGACAGGCGATGCGCCTGGTTTTGTGAAGAGGGCTGGCGCAGGCATTGTTGTCCCGGCGGGCGACCAGAAGGCTTTTAACGCCGCAGTCACGCGCCTGGCGTCAGATGGTGAACTGTGTGCCCGCTACGGCCGGCAGGGCAGGGAATGGGTCGTGGCGCATTATTCTCTTGGGGTTTGTGCGCAAAAATACGAGGAGTTGTTCACACAGGTGGTAAAAAAATGACAGTGACCAAAGAGCCAAAAGTCTATCTTGAGTGGATAAATCAAGACCCCATGGCGCGCCTGGCGGAAGGTTTTAAATGGACCGGGATCGACCAGGCGATCAAACCGGGGCACCAGGTTTTGCTAAAGCCGAACCTGACCTATCCTAAATTCAAGCCCGGGGTCACTACTACACCCGCGGTGCTGGAAGCGTCGATCAAGCTGTTAAAGGACCTGGGAGCCCGGGTCGTGGTCGGGGAATCCGATGGGGGCTATAATTCATATGAGGTCCGCGACGCCTTTCATGATTACGGTCTTTATGAGCTGGAGAATAAATATGGCATCAAGGTGGTAAATTTCTCCAGTGATAAAAGCACCTGGCGGGCGGTGACGATCAGAAAGTACCTTAGAACCTTTAAGATCGAATATCCCTCCTGGTTGGAAGATAGCGACCACTTTATCACTTTTCCCGTTCCTAAAGTACATGCCATGACCGGCATCAGCCTGTCCTATAAAAATCAATGGGGTTGTGTGCCGAACACAATGCGGCTGCGCTACCATCCGGTATTTAATGAAGCGATCTATGCTATCAATCAGATACCAAAGAATAAATATTCGATCGTTGACGGCACTTACGGCCTGACGCGCAGCGGCCCGATGGTCGGCGATGCTTTTGATTGGGGTTGGATACTGGTTTCGAATAGCTTTGAGGCCGCTGACCTGATAGTAAGCAAGCTGATGAACATCGACCTCAGAACCATACTTCATTACAAAAAGGTTTTTCGCAAAGGCTTGGTGCCCGAGGAAAAGGAGATAAAAATAAACCAGGACTGTAAAAAATTCATTTCTGGTAAGTTTTATTTGAAGCGGGATATGTGGAACTACCTGGCGCTCTCAGCCTGGCTCCACCCCTGGATAAACCATTTCTTTTATGAATCTTGCGCTGCCGATCTGCTGCATAGGATCATGTATACATTCCGTAAGCGGCCGATAAGCGATTAGAAAGGAATTGATATGAAGCAAGTTATTCAGAACTATAAAACGGGCGAATTGAGCTTGGTCGAGGTGCCGGCTCCTCAAGTGAGGGCAGGCGGGCTGCTTGTCAGGACGCGTAATTCCGCCGTCAGTGTCGGCACTGAAAAATTGATGGTCAATCTGGCCCAGCAAAACCTGATTGAAAAAGCGATGTCTCGCCCGGATCTGGTGCGCAGGTTGATCGATAAGATAAAAACCGAGGGCATTAGAGAAGCCTACCAGGCGGTCAAAGGCAGGATGGAGACCCTCCAGCCCCTGGGCTACAGCTCGGCCGGCGAAGTGATCGCGGTCGGTAAGGGGGTGGACGAATTCAAGGTCGGTGACCGCGTGGCCTGCGGCAGCGACCTCTTTGCCACACATTCCGAGGTCACCTGGGTACCCAAGAACGATTGCGTCAAGGTGCCGGAAGGGGTGTCTTTTGAGGATGCAGCCTTTGCCTACATTGCCGCGATCGCTATCCATGCCATCCGCTGCGGAAACCTCACTTTTGGGTCAAAGGTCGCGGTCATTGGGCTGGGATTGCTCGGCCAGCTGTCGATCCAGATTCTTAAAGCCTGGGGATGCGAAGCCTTCGGCTATGACCTGGACAAGAAAAAAGTTGATCTGGCGATCGAGCTCGGGGCCAAAGACGGTGCGACCGAATGGCATGAAGCAGTGACAAAAACCAAGCTTTTGACCGGGGGTCATGGTTTTGACGCCGCGATTATCATGGCCTCGACCGGCAGCAACGATCCGATGAATCTGTCAGCCGAGATCACCAGGGAAAGAGGCACGATCGTGGCCTGCGGGCTGGTCAAACTCGATGTGCCGCGCAATGTCTTTTTCGACAAGGAATTGTCACTGGTCGTTTCCCGGGCGACCGGTCCAGGCAAATTCGATTCCAACTGGGAATTCAAGGGGATCAATTATCCGATCGGCCAGGTCCGTTGGACCCAGGCAGGGAACATGGAAGAGTATCTGAACCTGATCGCTTCCGGCCGGGTCAGGATGAAACCGATCATTACCCACCGGTACAAGATTGCTGACGCTCTAAGGGCTTATGACCTCCTGCTTGGCAAGGAACGTCCCTATTATCTCGGCGTTCTTCTGGAATATGAGGCAGAAAAGCAATTCGAAACTAAAATAACTGTTAATCCAACAAGGAATTATGTTTCTGGGGAACCGGTCGTTGGCATGATCGGCGCAGGGCTTTTCTCCAATGTGACTATTTTGCCGTGCCTGAAAAAGATCGATGGCATATCTCTGCGCGGGGTCGCCACCGCCACCGGTTCATCCGGCAAAAACGTCGCCGGCCAGTTCGGTTTTGAATACTGCACGACCGATCACAGGGAGATCCTGAAGGACCCGAAGATAAACACCGTGTTGATCGCCACCAGGCATGACCTTCACTGCCAGATGATCATTGAGGCGCTGGAGGCGGGCAAGGATGTCTTTGCCGAAAAACCCCTTGCTTTGTCCGCAGACGAGGTTAAAAAGATCTCTGAGGCGCATAAAAAGAGCGGCAAGCGCCTGATGGTCGGGTTTAATCGCCGTTTTTCGCCTTTCGCTGTACGCGCCAAGGAACTTATGGGCGAGGTAGGTGCCGTTACCGTTAACTGCAGGGTCAACGCGGGCTTTGTCCCCAAGTCGCATTGGGTCTTGAATAAGGAGGGGGGAGGGCGGGTCATCGGTGAGGTTTGCCACTTTATTGACTCGATCCAGTACGCCACCTCTTCGGTCCCGGTCCGGGTCTTTGCCGAGACCATTTCCTCAAGCAACGACCAGGTAGCCAACGAAGATAATATCGCCATCACCGTGAAGATGAAGAATGGCTCCAACGCGACCATTCTTTACACTTCGGTGGGGCATAAAGGGATACCCCGCGAGCGGATCGAGGTCTTTGGCAATAACCAGAGTTATGTAATAGATAATTTTACCAGCCTGGTTTTTATTCGTGACGGCAAGAGGGAGAAAAAATGGTCTTTTAATATCGATCGCGGCCACCAGAACGAGTTCAATGTCTTCTTTGATTGTATCAAGAGCGGAAAGCCGATCCCGGTCGATTTTTCTGAGTATGTTTATACAACCATGGCAACCTTCGCGATCATGGAGTCGCTTAAATCAGGAAAGCCTATGGAGGTTGGGATCGATGAACTTTAACCGCTTGTTAATGTTGACCGCATATTGCGCGTTGCTGCTGGAAAGACGTGCGTTCGCATATCTTGATCCTGGGACCGGCACTTACATGTTCCAAATAATAATGGCTTCGTTTTTTGGTTTTGTTTTTGTGGCTGGCAATTTCTACGCTAAGATCAAGGGCTTTCTGACCGGTTTGATCGACAGGGTCAAAAGGAAGAGGTAGCGTGCAGCTTAATCCCGCTTCATTCCGTGACCCGGATGGCGCTGTTTTTTCAAAAGATGGAAAGATCTTTCGCGCTATCAATATGTCCTATAAAAATGATTACCGGATGTTATTGGATTCCGGACTTTACTCTGCGCTTACTGAACGATCACTGCTTATTCCTCACGAAGAAGTTGAAAATAACGATCCAAAAAGATACAAGGTGATCAAACCTAAAAAGATCGGTTTCATTTCTTATCCTTACGAGTGGTGTTTCAGCCAGTTTAAATCGGCCGCGCTTGTCACCCTGGAAATACAAAAAATCGCCCTGGACTACGACATGTCACTGAAAGATGCCAGCGCATATAACATCCAGTTCCTGGACGGCAGACCGATCATGATCGATACCTTGTCCTTTGAAAAGTATCAAGCAGGCAAGCCCTGGGTGGCTTATAAGCAGTTCTGCCAGCATTTTGTGTCGCCCCTTATCCTGGCCAGCACCCTTGATGTTCGTCTGAGCCAGTTAATGAAGCTGTTCATTGACGGCATTCCTGTTGACCTTACCAGTAAAATGCTGCCGGCGCGGAGCAGGCTGAATTTATCTCATCTTATCCACGTTCATCTGCATGCCGGAAGCCAATCCCGGCATAAAGACAGGGCGCAGGCCAAGAAAGGAACAGGGTTTAGCCGGCAAGCCATGCGCGGTCTTTTAGACAGCTTGGAAAGAATGATCAAAAAGATACACCTAAGAAACGACAGGTCCTTTTGGCGCTCATATTATCAGAACACCAATTATTCTGATGCGGCATTCCATCAGAAGAAGCAGTTGGTCGAAGGATATGTCAGACAACTATCGCCTGCGACTATCTGGGACCTGGGGGCAAATGTCGGTTTGTTCAGCGAGCTGGTCGCTGGATTAGGCGCCCAAGTTGTTGCTTTCGAGCTTGACCCTTTAACGGTCGAGGCTCACTATCGGCATTGCCAGGAATCAAAAATTACTAATATTTTGCCGCTGGTCATGGATTTGACCGATCCCAGCCCGAATATTGGCTGGCAAAATAAGGAAAGAAAGACCATGTTCGAACGGGGGCCAGCCGACCTGGTCTTAGCGCTTGCCCTAATCCATCACTTGGCCATTGCCAACAATATCCCTTTGAAAGGACTGGCTAGGTTCTTCTCCAGGCTTGGTCGGAATCTGATCATCGAATTCGTGCCCAAAAATGATTCACAAGTCCAAAGATTGCTCAGGTTCAGGCAAGATATTTTTCCCGATTACAATATAACGGAGTTTGAGCTTGTATTATCCGAGTATTTTGAGGTCGTCGAAAAACAGGCAATAGCGGGCTCTGAACGTATTCTCTATTTGATGAGATCGAAGTGAGAAAATATTTGCTCCCTTATTATGCGGCAGTGATTGCGCTTTTTCCGCTGGCGAGCTTGCTCTTCAGCAATGCCCAGGAATTGAGCCTTTGGGCCGTGGTCATCTCGCTCTGCCTGGCGATCATTATCGCTGAATCGCTCTATCTTGTTCTATTCGCCTTGATAAAGGACCGGGCCAGGGCCGGTGCTATGACCGCGGCGCTGCTTTTCTTTTTCTTTTCTTACGGTCAATTTTCCAATATCATGAACCGGGTAAGCGTTTTCGGTTTTTCTTTTATCCGGAACCGGTATCGGGCAGTCGTTTATACGATCCTTTTCATTGTCACTTTATTTTCGATCAGGAAATTTCCAGGGCGCCAGGCCGGAGGCAAAAAATGGCTGGATGGGATCAGCGTTGCTCTTACCATCCTGTTGATCGGTCAATTCGGCATGGTCATGTCCGCGGCGATCAGCCGGCCCGTTAAGGAAGAGCCGGCCCGGCTTGCCAGCCGTGATCTGGAAGGGGTAAATGACCCGGATATTTATCACTTTATCCTTGATGGTTATGCCGGTCCCAGCACTTTAGACATAGTATATGGCTATCACGACCCCTTTATCAGCTCATTAAAAGAAAAAGGCTTTATTGTTGCGGAGCAATGCTGCAGTAATTATCCGATGACCTCGCTTTCTTTGACGTCGACGCAGGGGATGGGGTATTTTACCGATCGCCCGGAGTTTGAACGGTTAAGGAGCGGTCAAATAAACCAGGACATCCTGCGAGTCCTAGGCTATAGGATAATCAATGTGGCCGCTGTTCGTGAGGGGCTGAACAAAAATAAGGACATCGATTTATTATACCTGGTTTTAAGGATGTCGGCGCTGGATATGATTGCTCACCGTTTCAACCTGTACGCCAGGTTTGCCCGGGCGAATATAAATAACGCATATGTTTGTCTGGAACAAAGCATAAACCTTGAAGGCCCCAAATACGTCTATGCTCATATCATGGCTCCCCATCCGCCTTTTGTCTTCAGAAGGAATGGAAGCCCGAACAAGTTATTTGACCCTGGATTGCAAGGGGATTTATGGAAGACGAGCTGGGATGATAAACAAGGCTATCTCGAACAACTAATTTATATTGCCAACAAGACCGATCAAGTTGTTGATAAAATAATAGCAGGCTCAAAAGAACGACCAATTATCCTCATCCAATCGGATCATGGGCCGCAGTTCATAGAGCAAGGTGACTATTATTATTTAAAGCGAATGGCGATATTGTGTGCCTACTTATTGCCCAAAAATGGCCGGATCGCCTCAAAACCGATCAGGTCTCCGGTGAATCTTTTTCGCCTGATATTCAGCGCATATTTTGACCTCGACTATCCTTTGTTGCCTGATAAGTATTATTTTTCTTATATGGAAAAGCCGTTCAACTTGACCGATGTCACCATGGAAATCAACAGAGAGATGGGAAATTATCTGGAAAGGAAGAACAAATAAGCATGGAAATGCTAATCCTGTCCGAGTCCTTTCCCCCTGAGACCAAATCCGCCTCAACTCTGTTTTTTGAGCTGGCGGAATCCCTGGTGCAAAAAGGGCACGAGGTCACCGTGGCGACGCGGATGCCGCGCTATAACGTCGCTTCAGGAACGGACCTCGGCAGATTGCCCGCCAAAGAGGTTCTTTCCGGCATTGACGTGCGCCGCTTTAAAACGCTGCCCCTGGCCAGGCATATCCCTATCATCCGCGGTTTCGAACATTTCCTTCTGGCAATAACGTTTTTTTGGAAAGGGCTTTTTCTGGGAAAATCTGATGTTATCCTGGTCTATTCCCCGCCATTGCCGTTGGGTATCGCCGGCTATTGGCTTGGTCGGATCAAGAAATGCCCGGTGGTGGTCAATATCCAAGACCTCTATCCGCAAACGGTCATTGACCTTGGGCTGCTTAAAAATAAGTTACTCATCTGGGTCTCGAAGATCATGGAGCGGTTCATCTATACGAGATCTGATGCCTTAACTGTCCATTCCGAAGGGAACAAGGATTACGTGGTTTCTCGGGGTGCTGGGAGGGAAAGCACCGAGATCATCCACAACTGGGTTGATACGGAGCTGGTCCGGCCGGGAGGCAAAGAGAATGATTTTGTCCGCAAGCACAACCTGGCCGGGAAATTCGTGGTTTCTTTCGCCGGGGTGATGGGTTTTGCCCAGGGGTTGGAGGTAGTGGTCCAAGCGGCAGCTTTGCTCAAGGACAACAAGGAGATAGCCTTTCTCCTGGTCGGCGACGGCGTCAAGAAACCGGAACTGGGAAAAGCGGCCCAAGGACTGGAAAATGTCATTTTTGTGCCGACTCAGCCGGTCGATCTTTACCCCCAGGTGCTCCAAGCCTCGGATGTCTGCCTGGTGACCTTAAGAAAGGACTTGGCTACGCCGGTCGTGCCGGGCAAGATGCTTTCTATCATGGCTTCCGGCAAGCCGGTCCTGGCGAGCCTGCCGCTGTCCGGAGACGCGCCTGAGATCGTCAGACAATATGGTTGCGGCATCGCGGTAGAGCCGTCTGACCCCGGGGCACTTGCTGAAGCGGTGCTTAAACTGTATAATAACAAAGCTTTGCGTGAGGAAATGGGCCGAAAAGGGCGGCTGGCGGCCAAGAAACACTTCTCCCGCCAGGCCTGCGTTGAAAAATACGAGGAGTTGTTCAATGGATTACAAGGCAGAATATAAAGGCAAAAAAATCCTGGTTACCGGTGGGGCCGGAGCCATCGGTTCCAACCTGACTCGGGCGCTGGCCGAGCTGGGTGCGGAGAGGGTTATCGTTCTTGATGATCTCTCTTCTGCCGAAAGGTGGAATGTCCCGTCACTTCCCAATATCCTTTTCTCTCAAGGGGATATCCTTGATGAAATTAAGCTGAAACGGGTCTTTTTCGAGGGGCCGGAGTACGTTTTCCATCTGGCGGCCTTTTTTGCCAACCAGAACTCGATCGATCACCCGGAGCGTGACCTTCAGGTCAACGGGATGGGAACCCTCAAGCTTCTGGAGTATTCCGCCCTGACCAGGGTCAAAAGGTTCGTCTATGCCTCTTCCGGCTGTTCGATCTACGGCAGCCACGCCCCAATGCCACTCAAGGAAGATTTCATGTCCATGCATCTCTCCACCCCTTATCAAATAACCAAGATGCTGGGCGAGCTTTACTGCAACTTCTTCCAGCACCAGTACGAAGTTCCAGTGGTCAAGACCCGGTTCTTCAATTCCTATGGTCCCGGAGAGATCCCGGGGCAATACCGCAACGTTATTCCCAACTTTATCTACTGGGCGATGAGCGGAAAACCCCTGCCCATCACCGGCACAGGGGAGGAGACCCGCGATTTCACCTTTGTTGGCGACATCGTTGACGGCCTGCTTCGCTCCGGAGTGATGAAAGAGGCAATGGGGGAGGAGTTTAACCTGGCAGCCGGCAGGGAGATCCAGATCAAGCAACTGGCCGAGATGATCAATAAGATGACCGGCAACAAGGCCGGCATCAATTTTGCGCCCCGCCGCAAATGGGACACCAAATCGAGGATACTCGCGTCGGTCGACAAGGCGAAAAAGCTTATCGGCTATGATCCCGTGACCACTTTTGAACAGGGATTGCCGCAGGCGATCGAGTGGTTCAAGCAGAACTGGGATAAGATCGAAAGGGCGGCCAGTTTTGGCCCCGGTGCTTCTTCCGCGGTAAGAACAATAATCGGCAAGTAGATGTTTAAATATTTTTTAATTTTTGCTGTTTCCCTGATAGCTTCTTTAGTGTTCACTCCCTTTGCAAAATCCATTTCACGCAGGCTCAACCTCCTCGACCAACCCGGCCACCGCAAGATCCATGCCAAGCCGATCCCCCTTATGGGCGGGATCGCGGTATTTGCGGCTTTTATCCTGGCTTTTCTTATTTCGAATATTGGTCTAAGGGAAACCATCGGTATCGCAATTGCTGGATTGATCTTTGTCGCGTTCGGATTCCTGGATGACAAAGGCATCAAGATCCGTGCCCGCTACAAGATCTGGTCCCATCTGGCTTTCTCTTTCCTCTTCATTTGGATGTCGGGCATAAACCTTGACCTCTTCAGATTTGATCCGCTCAATTGGCTCGTGGCCGCCTGCTTCATCACCTTCATGACCAATTCTATGAACATGCTGGACGGGATGGATGGTTTGGTCTCAGGAGTGGCATTCCTGTCTTCGTTATTCTTCTTTATTCTTGCCCTGAATAATAATCTTCCCGCTCTTGGCCTGATGTCTTTAGCCCTGGCCGGTGCCGGCCTGGGATTTTTGAGATATAATTTCAACCCGGCGTCGATCTTCCTGGGAGAAGCTGGATCTACTTTCATCGGCTTCATCCTGGCAGTGTTCAGCTTAAAACTGCAGATCTTTAAGCTCTGGGACATCGCTCTCTTGCTGAATGTTCCCCGGCTTCAATTCGTGTCCTTTATTGTGCCGCTGATAATCCTCGGCATCCCTATATTTGATACCTTCTTTGTTTTTGTGAACCGGTACTTTCATCACATGAAGATGAGCACGCCTGGCACGGACCATTCGCACCACCGCATCCACCTCATGGGATTTTCGCAGCGGGCGACGGTCCTGTCGCTTTACGCGATCCAGATTATCCTGGGCGCCATCGCCCTGGCCATGGTCAATTCCGACATCCAGCAGTTCCTATCCCTCCTCCTGATCGCGGCCGTCATGGCTTTAACGGCCTGGGTATTTCTGCTCAGGGTCGAAGTCTACCCATCGCCGAGCCCTCGTTGAGTTTCTCTCTAATAAAGGGTATAATATACATAGGTAAAACCCCATGAAAAATGACATTATCCTTGTGACCGGCGGCGCCGGGTATATCGGCGCGGTATTGGTCAAGAAATTAGTTGAAAAAGGCGAAAAAGTCCGCGTCTTTGACAAGCTCTACTTTGGCGATTCGGCCCTCAGCAGCGTCAAGGACAAGATCGAGCTCATCGCCGGAGATGTGCGGCAATTTGACCCCGAGCTCTTAAACGGTGTCAAGTGCGTCATGCATTTTGGCTCGCTTTCCAACGACCCCACCGCCGAGTTCGATCCCAAAGCCAACCACGAGATCAACTGCGAAGGCACCATGCGCGTCGCGGAGGCCTGCAAGAGGAAAGGGGTCAAAAGGCTCACCTTTGCTTCTTCCTGCGCCATCTACGGGTTCCACGTGGACGGGATCGCGGATGAGAACTATCCGACTAACCCCCAGTCTGAGTACTCCCAGAGCAAACTGGACGCGGAGAACGGCTTAAGGTCCCTGGCGGACGGCAAGTTTTCCCCGGTGATCCTGCGCCAGGCCACGGTCTTTGGTTTTTCAGATCGGATGCGCTGGGACCTGGTGGTCAACACCATGACCATGGACGCCTTCGACAAGGGCCGCATCCACGTCTACTGCGCCGGCGATAACTGGCGGCCGCTGGTGGACGTAAGAGACGTGGCCGAGGCTCACATCGCGGTCATGAACGCTCCGGAAGAAAAGGTGAGGGGAGAGATCTTTAATCTCGTCCAGAAGAACTTCCGCATCCTGGAGCTGGGCCACTGGCTGCGGGAGATCATAAAACCGAACCGCAAAGTCGAGGTTGAAGTGCTTTTCGGCACCAAGGAATCGCGCAGCTATCGCGTCAGCGGCGAAAAGATCAAAAAGGTCCTGGGTTTTGAACCCAAGGTCACGGTGGAAGACGCCGTCAACGATATCTGGGAGATCCTCCGCTCCGGCCGCTTCACCGATTTTTCCAATCCCATCTATTACAACATCGAGTGGATGAAGCTTTTGGTCGAGATGGAACAGAAGCTGAAGGTCCTGGGCCGCGTTTTCTAATTCCGCTTCCCGTCCCCAAGTTGCCTTCCAGCTGATTTTTAAGTATAATTTATCAAATGAAGGAGAAACTCCGCCTGGTTAAGAACCTGCTGGAAAAGCGCAAGGCCAGGCATAAAGAGCACCGTTTTGTGGTGGAAGGGCCGCATCTGGTGGAAGAGGCGGGGGACCTCGTCAGCTTTGCGGTTTACTCCGAGCGGCTCCCGATCCTTGAAAAACTGCAGAAGAAGGGCATAGACTGCTACAAGGTTTCCCGGGAACAGTTCGCGGATGTGTCGGAGGTTGAGACCCCGCAGGGGATCCTGGCGGTGGTCAAGGAAAAGAAATACGAATTAAAGGATGTGCTCAAGGACAGCAATCCTTTGGTCGTCTTCTGTGTCGGCGTGCAGGACCCCGGAAACCTCGGGACCATCATCCGCACCGCGGACGCGGTGGGGGCTTCCGGAGTCGTGCTCTCGCGCGGAACGGTCGACCTTTATAACTCAAAGGTCATCCGCTCCACCATGGGTTCGCTTTTCCATCTGCCCATCGTTCAGGTGGAGGACGCAAGCGAGGCGATCGAGTACCTGAAGGGCCGGAAGATCCGGATGATCGCCACGGATAATAAGGCGGAAAAGGATTATTTTTCGGCGGAGTATAAAGGTCCAAGCGCGATCCTGGTTGGGAATGAAGGAGCAGGGTTGGAAAAAGGAATTGCTGACCTGGCAGACGAAGCTGTCAAGATCCCCATGCCGGGCAAAGCGGAGTCGCTGAACGTCGGGATCTCGACCGCGGTCGTGCTCTACGAAGCATACAGGCAAAGGAAATATGGAAGATAAGATCAAGCAAATAGAGACCGAAGCGCTCCAGGCGATCAACGGGGCGGTTTCGATCTCGATTCTGGAAGAGGCCCGCATCAAATATCTGGGCCGCAACAGCGAGTTCGTCCAGCTCTTAAAGACACTGGGCACGATCCCCGCGGAGGAACGCCCCAAAATGGGCGCCTTGATCAACTCGACCAAGGCCAAGCTCGAGCAGGCCCTGCAGGACAGGAAGTTCCTCCTGCTCCAGGCGGACCAGAAAAAGCGGATCGAGGCGGACAAGATCGATGTAACCCTGCCCGGGAAGGGGATCAAGGCCGGCAGGATCCATCCCATTACCCGGGTGATGGATGAGGCCAAGGAGATCTTCCTGAGATTGGGCTATGAGATCGCGGAAGGGCCGGATATCGAGACCGCCTACTATAACTTTGATGGCTTGAACATTCCTCCGCACCATCCCTCCCGCGACATGTGGTCGACCTTATTCGTCACGGATGAGGTCCTGCTCCGGACCCATACCTCGCCCGTCCAGATCCGGGTCATGGAGAAAAGAAAGCCGCCGCTGGCGATCATCGCGCCGGGGAGGGTCTACCGCCGCGATTCTGACGCGACCCATTCCCCGGTCTTTCACCAGCTGGAAGGGTTCCTGGTCGACACCCGCGTGACTTTCGGCGATCTGAAAGGGACTCTGACCGAATTCTTAAGACAGATGTTCGGCAAGAACCGGAGCGTCAGGTTCCGCCCGAGCTTTTTCCCCTTCACCGAACCGTCGGCGGAGGTCGACGTTGAATGCATCATGTGCAATGGAAGGGGATGCAGATTGTGCAAGGAGACAGGCTGGATCGAGATCCTGGGATCCGGCATGATCGATCCGAATGTGTTCAAGGCGGTAAAGATCAATCCTGAAAAATACAGCGGGTTCGCTTTCGGCATGGGGATCGAGCGCATCGCAATGCTGAAGTACGGGATCGATAATATCCGGTTATTTTTTGAAAACGATTTGAGGTTTCTGGAGCAGTTTTGATGAGGGAATTAAAAAGCCCTCACCCGAAGGTAGAAGGCATTGTTTAATTGATGGTTTGCGGCCCTCTCCCAGGGGGAGAGGGGTTGGTTGGTTAAAGAACGGATAATACAAACGCCACCCCAATCCTTCTCCCTCTGGGAGAAGGCCATAAAACAAAAAACTATCGGCCTGAAAGTAATTTGGATGAGGGCTATGTAAACTATGAAAGTACCAATAGATTGGCTCAAAGAACTAATTAGCTTCCGCCTGGGGCCGGACCAGCTGGCTAAGCTGCTGACCATGGGCGGCTTGGAGACCGTGGTTGAGGCCGGCAATGTACTGGAGATCGACATCATTCCCAACCGCTCGGACTGCTGGAGCATCCGGGGGATTGCCCGCGAGGTGGCGGCGTTGACCAGGTCAAAAGTCAAAAGTCAAAAGTTAAAAGTTAAGGAAATATCGAAGAGGGTCGGGAAGGTTGTTGAAGTCGAGGTCAAGGATAAAGACCTTTGCCCCCGGTACATGGCGCGGGTAGTTGAAAACGTTAACGTGGGGCCTTCGCCGGAGTGGCTTAAGAACCGGCTGGACAAGGCCGGGGTCCGTGCCATCAACAACGTGGTGGATGTCACCAATTACCTGCTTTTGGAATTGGGCCAGCCCATGCACGCGTTTGACGCGCAATTGATCGCCGACCAGACGATCATTGTCCGCCGGGCCAGGGCCGGAGAAAAGATCACTACCCTGGACAACAAGGAACACGAGCTGGACAAGAACATGCTCTTGATCGCCGACCCGCAAACAGCGATCGCGGTGGCGGGGGTCATGGGGGCGGCGAACACCGAGGTCAGCGACCAGACCAAGACCGTTATCCTTGAATCCGCCTTCTTCGACCCGGTCTCGACCCATAAGACCTCCAAGTTCTTAAAGCTTAGGACCGATTCCTCCATCCGTTTTGAACACGGTGTGGACTGGAACGCGGTGGAGGAAGCCCTGGACCGGGCCGCGGCCATGATCGCTGAGCTTGGAAAAGGCTCGGTGCTTAAAGGAAAGATCGACAGGAGGGCTGGGGCAAGGAAGCCTAAGATCGTGACGCTTCGGTCTCAAAAGGCCAACCAGATCCTGGGTACCGATATGTCAAAGGCTGAGATGCTGAGCATTCTCAAGGGGTTGGGGTTTGGGGTGAGAGGGACGAGGGTCGGTATCCCGCTTTTCCGGGCGGCGGATATTTACCGTGAGATCGACCTCATCGAAGAGATCGCCCGGATCTACGGTTATGGGAAGATCAATGCCTCTATGCCGAACACGGCATTTCCTGGGAAATCCGTGGATAAAGAAGACATTTTCCGCAGCCAGGTAAGGCAGATCATGGCGGGCTGCGGCCTGAACGAAGTCCAGACCTACAGCATGCAGGGGCCGGAGGATTTTAAAAAGGCGGGACTGGATATCGAAAAGGCGATCAAGGTCGCTAATCCCCTTAACGTGGAAGAGGGGTATATGCGGACACACATGCTGCCCTCTCTTTTGAACGTCGTTCTCCATAACGTTAACCGCCAGATGGAGAACGTTTTCATCTTTGAGATCGGCAAGACCTTTGTTTCTTCGGCCGGGAAGCTTCCCAAGGAAAAATGGATGCTGTGCGCGGCGGCCACGGGTTCTCCCTTTATGAGCGCTCTGGACAAGGGAAGGGTGGATTATCTATATATAAAAGGGATACTGGAGAATTTAACCTCTTCCCTTGGGATCCCTTCTCAGAAACTGGTGGGCATCGAGCATCACTTGATCCAGCCGGGAAGAGGGGCATTGGTTCAGGGTCTGGGGATCATGGGGGAGCTTCATCCCGACATCCGCAAGAATTACGGCCTGGAAGCCCCGCTCTGTTTCTTCGAGATCGACCTGGGGGCCCTCTATACCTTCGCGCGGGAGGAAAAACGGTATAAGCCGCTTCCCAAGTTCCCCTCGGTTTCCCGCGACGTTGCCATGTTCGTTCCCAAGGACATTGAAAACCAGCTGGTGATTTCCACCATCCGGAAGATCGGCGCAGGTTTGGTGGAAAAGGCCTTTCTCTTTGATAAGTACAAGGACAGCCTGGCGTACCGGATCGTTTACCGCGATCCCGGGCGGACCCTGACGGATGCCGAGGTGAATTCAAAGCACGAGGAGATCACCCGGGCGCTTGAATCCAAGCTCAACGTGCGTATCAGAAAATAACCATGGCAGATCAGACCCCGATGGTGAAGCAATATCTTTCCATCAAGGAAAAGCATATGGATGCCATCCTTTTCTTCCGCCTGGGCGATTTCTATGAGATGTTCAACCGGGACGCGGAGATCGCTTCCCGCGAGCTGGACCTGGTCCTGACCGGCAGGGGCCAGGAGGAGAACCGCATGCCCATGTGCGGCATACCCTTCCACGCCGCCGAGAATTATATCTCCCGCTTGATCGATAAGGGCTACAAGGTCGCGATCTGCGAGCAGGTCGAGGATCCCAAGGCCGCCAAGGGAGTGGTCAGGCGCGAGGTTATCCGGGTCGTCACCCCCGGAACGGTGATCGAAGCCAATCTCCTGTCCGAGAAAACCAATAATTATCTTGCGGCCATAACCAAGGAGAAGGGAAAATATGGCTTGGCCTATGCGGATGCCTCCACCGGAGAATTTAAGGTTACGGCGGTTGATGATCAGGAGAAGTTGTTGGATGAAGTCAATCGCGTTAACCCCTCGGAGATACTGGTTTCGGACATGCTCGAGGATGCTTTCCAGTTCCCAATTCCCAGTTCCCGATTCCAGGACACTTACGACATTGAAACTTCCGAGGAAAAGCTCAAAGAATTTTTTAAGGTGAACTCATTGGATTCCTTCGGTCTGGGTGCGGTCAAGGCCGCCTGGGGTGCGGCGGCGGCGATTCTTGATTATCTTAAGGAGACCCAGAAGTCCACCCTGGATCATATCAATCAGATAAAACCCTATCACACCTCACACTTCATGTTCATCGATGCTTCCACCCGCAGGAACCTGGAGCTGGTCCAGACCATCCGGGATAAGTCTTATAGAGGAAGCTTGCTCTGGGTCCTGGATAGAACCAAGACTTCCATGGGAAGCCGTCTGCTCCGCCAGTGGGTGCTGCAGCCCCTGCTTAACGCGGATCTGATCGGCCAAAGGTTGGACGGGGTCGAGGAACTTTTTGGGGATGCGGTGCTGCGCGCGGAGCTGGGGCAGGAGATAAAGAATATCTCTGATATTGAAAGGGCAGTGGGACGGATCGCCTCCGCCTCGGCGAACGCGAGGGACCTCATTGCGCTTAAGGAATCGTTGATGCGGCTGCCGAAGCTGAAACATCTTTTAAAAGGCGCCAAGGGATTATTGCTGAAAGAATTGAGCGGTCTTCCGGATTTTGTCAAGGTTTCGGGTTTGGTCAGCCGGGCGATCGTGGATGACCCTCCTTTTGTCATTAAAGAGGGCGGACTGATCAAGGAGGAATATGATCCTTCCCTGGATGAGATCAAGAAAGCCGCCCGCGAGGGAAAGGACTGGATCGCGCATCTTGAGAACGAGGAGAGAAGAAGGACCGGGATCAAGTCCCTCAAGGTCGGGTTCACCAAGGTCTTCGGTTATTACATCGAGGTGACGAAAGCGAACCTCTCTCAGGTGCCGGAAAATTACATCCGCAAACAGACCCTGGTGAACTGCGAGCGATTCATCACCCCCGAGCTCAAGGAAAAGGAATCCCTGATCCTCAACGCGGACGAGCGCATGAAAGAGATGGAGTATAAAGTTTTTTGCGATGTGCGTTCAAGGGTCGCGGAACATACTTCCGAACTCCAAAGATTGGCTCAGGTGCTGGCCCAGATCGATGTGCTTTTGTCCCTGGCTGAAGTCGCGGTCGAGAACCGCTATTGCCGGCCTCAAATCACCAAATCCCCCGATATCCGAATCTCCGAAAGCAGGCACCCCGTGGTCGAGAAGACCTTGGGCGAATACCGCTTTGTCCCGAACAACGTGGAGATGAATGATGCGAAGAGCCGTTTTCTCCTGATCACCGGACCGAACATGGCGGGCAAATCCACCTACATGCGCCAGGTCGCGCTTATTTGCCTCATGGCCCAGATCGGCTCCTTTGTCCCGGCCAAGGAGGCGGAGCTCTGCTTGATCGACCGGATCTTCACCCGCATCGGCGCCATGGACGATATCTTTTCCGGGCAATCCACCTTCATGATGGAGATGACAGAAACCTCAAATATCCTCCACAACGCGACCGAAAAAAGCCTGGTCATTCTGGATGAGATCGGGCGGGGTACGGCGACCTTTGACGGGATGTCGATCGCGGCGGCAGTGGCGGAATATATCCATGCTCGGATAAAAGCTAAAACTCTGTTCGCTACCCATTATCATGAGATCACGCAGCTGGCGGAGAAACACAAGGGCATGAAGAACTTGAATGTTCTGGTCAAGGAAGAGGGCGACCATGTGACCTTTCTCCACCGCATCGCCGAAGGCCCGGCGGATCGCTCCTACGGCATCCAGGTCGCAAAGCTTGCCGGTCTTCCCCCGGAAGTGGTCAAGCGGGCCAAGGAAGTGTATAACACGCTGGAAATGGTGGAAAGCGATCTGGGGAAGGTTGGCGGACCGAAGACTGCAGACCGAAGACCAAAGGCCGGGAAATCTCGGGCGCAAAACAAAGGGCAGGTCAGCCTTTTCTGATCAGGACACCCCCTGGAACCTTCGGTAAATATAGTTCACGATATCTTTGGTCGGAAGATCCTTAGGCGCTCCCGCCTCGATGATTTCGTTCTGCAGCATTTCTATCACCGCCACGTGGATCTTTCCGAAAAAGCTTATTTCCCCGAATCCTTTTATGCTTTTGAATGGATTTGTTTTGGGATGTTCCCTGAAGGAACCGGCGGGATCGACCAGGAACTGAATGAACTGGGGCGTGATCCTTTTCATCGCGTTCCGGTGGGAGGAATCATCCATGAATCCGATCTGGCGCAGATTTTTTATATCAACGGTCTGTTCAGTGCCGAACTGGGAAAGGACGCCGGAGAGGCGCAGGTCATGCCAGATCCCTTCTTCCCAGGGGGCTTTGATCGATTTTCGGGCGCGCAGAGCGCTGTAGATGAATTTTACCCGGGTCTCGGTGGTGAAAGGGAAACCTTCCTCCAGTTCCCTTTTGATCAAGCTCTGCAGGGCATTGACGATGTCGCGCTGGCAGATGAAATAGAATATTAATTCCTCGACTTCCATTTCGATCCTGGTCGGCCGGAGGCCGGGGTTTTGCCTGAGGACACTCATCGGGTCCAGGACATAGCGGATAAAGAGGGGGGTGATGATGGGGACCTTTTTCCCCGGCAGGACATCGACAAAGCCGATCCGCGCCAGGTTTGTGGCATTGAGTACAATGCCCCTGCCGCTGGGACCGCCGTGGCAGGCCCGCGTCCGGATGGCGTAATTGAGGTCGATCGCTCTTGCTAATTTGCTTGATGGCATGCCTATTTATCACCAGGATCCGCTCTGAATTTCAGTTTGTGTTGTTGGTCAAATTGTGATATTATGGTTCCATCGAAAAGAAAGGGGATATTAAAATGAAAAAAATAATTGTTGTAAGCTGTTTGTTGCTTGTTATCAGTTGCTCCGCCCAGGCCATGCAGCCCATTGTCGTCGGCGGGATCAGGGACGGCCTGGCCATCGGGATCATGGCTAAGAACAGCATTGCCCGCAATACGGCGCTCAGGTTCGGGCTTGAAGCCAGTACCGGCAAGCAGCCCTTGATCGTTTTCTTCGGGGGAAAGTTCTACCTGACCAGCATGGGGGGCTCACCCATGTCCCTGGGGGTGGGGGCAGTGGCGTATTCCGGTGGAGATAAAACCGATGCGGGGCTTTCGCTTTCCGTGATCTTTGACCGCGCCTTTAATGTCACCCCTCTTTTGTTTGAGTGCGGCGTGGATGTGGCGAACAAGGGACGCCTGCTGGCGCAGTTCGGCTACAAAATATACTGATCAGAGTTTTAGGCTGAAGATCTCGAAAGAAATGGTTGCCTTCTGAGTTCCCTCTGGAATTATTTTGAAGTCGCAGAGCAGGGTCTTGTCGTCCAGCCTGAAATCAACCATGTGCCCTTTCTTTTCTTCTTCCGGCATGCCGAAGGTGGCCAGATCCCTCAGGCACGCTTTGATCCCAGCTCTGATCAGAGAGCTGAAATCCAGATCAGCGGAATAATTAGTGATCCTAAAACCGACCTCCATGTTGCCCAGGGCTTTTCTGATGGCGGGGAATTTCTCGAACGACATCTTTTCCACGCCGTTCCGAAAGCTTCCATAATGCCGGGCCAGCTCATGCAGTCCCTTTAAGTAGACCGTCTGGCGCGACCCGGAAAGGATCTGGTGCGCCCTTCTCAGGGTAAGAAATGCGGGACGGATTGTGTTTCCCATTATCGTTTAACCCTCCTTGTGATTATCTAAGGTCAACCAGCTGGGTTTCCCGTTCTTCCAGCTTTATATCATAAATGATGGAATGGCCGATTTTTTCCTTGTTTGCCCAGCATGACCGCCGTTTTTCGATCTGCTTCATTTTATCGGTGGCGGTCTCTTTGCTTTCATGAAGATGAATGGCCTCCCAGATCTCAAGTGTTTCCTGAATATACTTGAACAGCGCGTCCGGCTCCGGGCCGAAGAAGAAGCGGAAGCCCCGGTAATATAGATCATGGTTCCTGGCTTCCGGTTCTTCTTTGCCTTTATATCCGGTAATGCAGGCAAAAGGGCCGGCTCCGATCCGATCAGAGAACTTGAGCACCGCCTTTTGGAATTCCCCGAAGGCAACCTCCGCCTCCGATTTATCTTCTATTTTGGGCACGAGAAAATTCAGGAGTGCGGTCCCAAAGGGTATTTTAGTGCAGTCGACCCTGGGGAGGACGATCTGCGGGGAATGGAATTCAAGGGTCTTTTCCCCGAGCGGCCTCAGGCATTCCGGCGGAGCGGCCCAGATGGCATAGGCGCTTTTGCTCGAGACCACCTTGTCCACGCTGATCCCCGCCGCCTTAACAAACATTTCCGCCTGGACCAGGCTTTTGATCCCGGATAATTCACGGGTCATTTCGGCGGAGACCTTATGGTTCTTTCCGCGGGCCCAGTTCACTCTGGCATGGGCCCGGGTTATGGAATAGATCGAACCTGCCATTTGTTTTTCTCCTTCCGCTCATTTAATATATCCGTGTATCGCAAGAAAAATTTCATTTTATTTCTAATATGGTGTATAATAAATGATGATGGGATTTAATGTGGCAACCGTTAAGCGTGGCTGTTTGATCGCCGGCAGGATACTTTCGGTCCTTTTGATCCTGTGGTGGACGTTCTATGTTGTTTCATCGCACGGCGTGTGCGCCATTTATACGATCGAATCCCTTTTCCCGCTGCTGGTGCTGCTGGTGACCTCGGTCGCCTGGAACCGGCACTTAATGGGAGGGTTCCTTTTCATTTTCCTCGGCCTGTTGAACATCGGATGGATGTGGGGATGCATGTATTTTGACACCCTCGCTTATGTCTTTGGCCCTCTTTTCCTGGCAGGGATCCTCTTTGTTGCCGCAGGGGCGATAAATAACAGCCGATCGGCGGGAAAAGAAAGATGAGCCGGGGCTAGCTGATAACGGTTGCGGCGAATATATATTTGCTATCAGAATTTCGTATATTGTCTTATAAGTTTAATGGCCGCGGAGAAAATTAGCCGATAGGCTTCGATAATTTTTGTGTTTTTAGTGACTGTTTTACCATATTCTCTTTCCATATTGTTAGCGTGCAATATATATCTTAACCAGCGTCCAAGGTCCTGAAACATTGCCAAATTGGGATAACCGGACCTGATTTGATGCTCAACAAAATTGCATTTACCTTCTAGCTCAAAAAGTTCAAGCTCTTCAAAGGGATTATTTTCCGGGCGCTTATATCTTTGGCCTTTTGGGCGACCGGCCTTTCTTGTTTCTTTTCTTCCCGAAGGTTTGGTTGAATGATCGCCTGGGATTTTAATCTCTTCTATGTTAAGCCCCAGATCTCTTTGAAATTTCAACGCAAGATCTCCAAGCTCAAGTATGGTTCCACGCTGCCTGAGGTCATGCTTGCTTGTTTTGTATTTAGTTCTACGGTAATATTTTTCTATAGTTTTCGAGGCTGGGCCTAACCATTCATTCATTTCTTTCCTTCTTTTTTGGGAGAAGGAGAACCCATCTCTGAGTGCCGCACGCCTGAGTTTTTTACCATAAGAAAGAAGCTCTTCCGGGTTCATTTGCTCAATCTTTATTGGGATAGGGGTGATGGCAGGTTTTGGTTCAAGAGGAACCATTTTTTGTTTCTGCGGTTTATCTTTAATTTGCAGCGAAGAAGTTTTGAGCGAATGAACTTTTTCATTCCCACCTTTTTCCGCGTATTCAATTTTAATGTTTGGACGATCGAAATCCCTGAGGCTTTCCGGAAGAATGACGCGGATCTTGCTGATAAGATCCAAAAGATCCTGTTCCTTGACGCCCGAACTCAAGATTATACGCTTAATGTTTCTTTCGAACAGCCTTTTTGCAAGAGCGTCCGGGAGAGCATCCGGCAAGTCTTCATCGCGGGGTTTCAGGGTTTCTACATCTACTAATTCACCCTTGGTTTTGAAAGCGAATTTGAAGGTAAATCCATTTTTGTAGGGTGAGGGTGAAATAATAATGGATCTCTGCTCATGTTTTAAGAAATCTATTGCTGTTTGCGCAAAATTGACGTATTCCGCGCGGGGCAGCATTTTCTTGTTCAAGGGCATGGCCCGCATAATTGTTTTTATATACATGCTGATTCTATTTCGCAAACTTGTTCAGGGAATTTCATATTAATTTGATATAATATATGCTGAATAGGATGGTTCAGATAATCTTAACTATTGTCTTGATCGCGGCCGTGATCTTCTATTTCTACCGCCGCAGCAGAAAGCTCAAGGAGATGGAAATGGAAGAGCGCCTGCGGGATATCTACCGATAGCCTACGAATTAGACCTTTGCCCCTCTTTATGATAAAATTTTATGATCATGAAGGTCATCCTGGCGGGATATAATCTCGATACCGAGGTCATTGAGGACCTCAAAAAGACCAGCCGGCCCCGGCAGGATGTCACTCCTGAGACACTTTCCGCCTCTTATGCCAGGATCTCCCGGGATCCGCGGCCCATCGATGAATTGCGCCGGATCGCCCGCGAGGAAGTGGAGAAAGCCCGCAAGTCAAATTCCACCATCATCTTCAAGATGGGGCATCATTCCATCGCCGAGCACGCGGTCTTTAACTTTGATATTCTGGGTGTTTCAAGGTTGACCCTGGAAGAGATCGAAAAGTTCCGCCTCTGCGCTTACACCGAAAAATCGCAGCGTTATCAAAAACTTGAGAATGACTTTGTTATCCCGGATGAGCTGAAGAATTCCACCCTGGAGAAGGATTTTGTGGATACGGTGCGTAAACAGAATACCCTTTATCATGAGATGGTGGAAAAGGGGATCGAGCCCGAAGACGCGCGCTATGTCACCTCGCTGGCGACCCGGGGGCAGGTCGGGCAGACCATCAATGCCCGCAATCTTGAGTTTCTTTTCCGCCGCTTCGCTTCTCATCCGCTTTCAGAGGTCAGGAAATTAGGGCAGGAAATGTTCAAGCTGGTCGAACCCATCGCTCCTTCCATCATCCTTTTTGCCGGTGCCAATGATTATGACCGGAAGACATATGCTGAACTGAGAAAGGTAAATGAGGGTAAAGAAGGGAAAATGAGGGAAAAGAAGGGAAAGGAAGTCACCCTTGAGTCCTGTACAAAGAGGGCGGATGATGTTCTAATTGCTTCTCTGATCCATACCTCAAGTGATTTGTCTTCCGGGAAATGTCTAAAGCGGGCAAAGGAGATGGAGGAGGAGGCAAAGAAGGAACTGGTCAAGACTTGTTTCAAATATGCCGAGTTCTATGATCGTCCTTTGAGGGAATTTGAATACGTTGACCTGACCTATAACCTGATCGTTTCCGCCGCCTGTTTTGGCCAGCTCAAGCGCCATCGCATGGCCTCGATCACGACCCAGCTCTATGATCCGGCCCTGGGGGTGACGATTCCGGAATCAATAACCAAGGCGGGGTTGGAGCCTGAGTTTAAGCGGGTCATAAACGTCACCAACAAGACCTATGATAAAATTTCGGCCAAGGATCCACTGGCCGCGCAGTATGTGCTGACCAACTCCCACCGCCGGCGCGTCCTGCTCAAGGTCAACGCCCGCGAGCTCTATCATATCTCAAGGCTGCGCGAGGATAGTCATGCACAGTGGGATATCAGGCAGATCAGCGCGCAAATGACCGCTCTGGCCAAGGAGGTCATGCCCTTGACCTTGATGTTTATCGGCGGTAAAGACGCTTATCCTGATATCTACCAGTCCCATTTTGGCAGGAAACCTAAGGTGATGCCGCAGTATTAGGTTGTTAGGTGGTTAGGTTGATAGGAGGGGAAAAATGAAAAAAGGGTTAAAGAAAAGAAAACATGTGGATATTCATGATGTTTTGAAGGAGGTTTCGGAGAACGTTGAGAAGGGGGCGGATGTCAAGACCGTTTTCGGGGACCCGATCCGGGTCGGGCACCGCACCATCATCCCGGCGGCAACGGTTTCGGTCACGGATAAGGGAAAGGGGACAGGCGGGGTGCACGTGGAGAGCAAGCCGGTCGGCTACATTGAAATAACCGAGGAGGGGGCGAAGTTTGTCCCGACCATGGACCAGACCAAATTGGCCCTGAGAGGGCTCTTGAGCGGTTTGGTGGCCGTCGGCATGGTTAGCCTTTCTTCCATTATCAGGGCTTTCAGGAAAGAAAAGAAAACCAAATGAGCGATGTTGCTTCAAAGCGTTAAGGCGCAGCTTTCCACTTTGGTCTCGGCTTTATTTTTTGCCTTCATGGCCTTTTTTGTAAAGATCCTTTCAGGCAGCATCTCTGCCGCCGAGATACTTTTTATCCGCGCAGCCATGAGCATGGTCATCATCGGCTTTGCGCTCGTGTTCGTTTATAAAGGCAGGATCCGGGTGCACAACGTTAACATGCTGGTGGTGAGGGGGATGTTCGGGGGATTGGCGGTCCTGCTTTATTTCATCTCCATCTCGCGCATTCCTCTGAGCAGTGCCGCGCTCCTGGCGAACTCTTACCCGCTTTTTGCCATTCTGTTCTCGGCCATAATCATCAAAGAGAGGCCGAATTTTGATTCGGTCATGGCCGTGCTCCTGGCGCTTTGCGGCATGTTCCTGGTGCTTGATCCGCATTTCGGAAAGATCGATATCGGATATTTTCTGGCGATCGCGGCCGCGGTCATCGGCGGGGTGGCGGTAACCTCGATCCGGGAGCTGCGCAAGACCGATTCCTCCTGGATGATCGCTCTTTCCCAAATGATCGGCGCGGGGTTATTTTCGCTGGTGCTTTTGCCGGTCGATTTTCGCTTCCCGAGTCTTGGGCAATGGGGACTTTTGATCCTGGTGGGTGTGTCGGGGACCGTTGCGCAGCTTGCCTTTGCCCGGCCGTTCAAGTTCATCCCCACCGCGGAAGGAAGCATGGTCGCTCCGCTTTATACCGCTTTGGCCGTGCTTCTCTCGGTCTTTTTCCTGGATGAGGTTCTGACCATGCGCTTTGTGCTCGGAGCGGTCCTGGTCTTCAGCAGTCTTATTTATCTGGTGGCAAGAGAGGAGATCCGGCTCCGCCGGCACGCCCTGTGAAAAAGATAATAATCGCCTTTATTCTTCTGGATAATTTTCTGACCAATCTTCCCAAAAAGGTTCTTTTTAGAAGCCGCTGGGTGCTGGAGGGGAAGTGTAGAAAGTGTGGAACTTGCTGCAAGGAGATCTATTTAAGGATCACGCCCCGGCAGCTTTCCAGCAAACTGTTTACTGAGCTTGCCGTGAGGTGGACGAGCTGGATCTTTGATTTTGAGCTTCTACGGATCGATTACGAGAACTGCTATCTGGTGTTCAGCTGTAAGCATCTGCGTTCGGATGGGAAATGCGGCAGCTATTTCTGGCGGCCTAACATCTGCCGCAACTATCCTTTAGTTGATTATTTCGAGGAGCCAAAGGTTCTTCCTGACTGCGGGTTTAGAGCACGGCCAAGAAATATGTTATAATTTGAATATGCAGAAGACTAAGCTCCTCTTTGGCATTCACTGTTCTCAGCCCGTCGGCACTCCTGATCATGTTTACCAGGCTGCTTACGAGCGTGCCTATCTCCCGCTCCTCAAGACGCTTGAGTCCCATCCCCGGGTGAAGTTTGCCGCCCATTACAGCGGCACTCTTTACGATTGGTTCAGGCGCAACCGCCCCGAGTTCTTGGAGCTCGTCCGGAAACTGGTCAAGAGAGGGCAGCTTGAGCTCCTGACCGCGGGATATTACGATCCGATCTTGAGCTCCATTCCGGAAGAGGACCGGCTCGGGCAGATCCAGATGGCCAGCGATTTTATCCGGGAGCAATTCTTGCGGCCTCCGCGTGGATTGTGGCTGACGGGGGGGATTTGGGAGCCGTCCCTTCCCCGGATCCTGTCCCAGGCGGGAGTGGAGTATGTTCTGATCGACAGGGAGCGTTTCCTGCGCGCCGGGATCCCTCCGGAGGAACTTGATGGGTATTACGTGACGGATGAGCTGGGAGATACGGTGAAGGCATTTCCCGTCAGCCGCGGGCTCGAACAAGGCTCAGGCACGATTGCCTTCGTGGGCGAGGGGGAGCACCTCCAGGAAAATGGAGAGCTGGAAAGGCTCGTTTCACTGCTGGATCAGAATGTCGAATTCACGACCTTCTCGAATTATTTGGATGATTACCCCGCGCAGGGCAAAGTATACCTTTCTGCCGGTAACGGCGATTTTAGAAACGTATTCATAAAGCGTCCCGAGGCCGATAGGGTGCATAAGAAAATGCTGCAGGTGAGCGGTTTGCTTCAAACCCTCGGGAGGGGAAGGTCCCTCTTCGGCGGTGGTAAAAAAGAAGAGGACCTCAAGAAGGCCCGGCTGGAGCTTTACCGCGGACAGTGCGGCTGCGTTTATGGTGAGAAAAGCATTGATCTGGACCATTCAAGGCAAGCGGTCTATTCCCATTTGATCAGGGCCGAGCGGGAGATCGAACGCTTAAGCCGCGGCGGCAGAACCTTTGTGGAACTGACCATCTCGGATTTTGATAAGGATGGCGAAGATGAAGTCATTCTTTCAAATGACCTTCTGAATCTCTATTTTTCCCCGGCACGGGGAGGCGCCCTCTTTGAGCTGGATTACAAACCCAAAGCCATTAATCTGGTGGATACTAAATTCTCGCTCGTGGATAATTTTTTTGGTCCGGACGAGAGCGGGATCAGCGATTTTGCATCCGGCAGGTATCATTTTTTGCCCAGGCGTCAGGGAGCGGAAGTGAACCTGCGGCTCTCCCGCGAGGGCAGGGTGCAGGGCGCGCCGGTAAAAGTCGAGAAAAGCGTTTCCCTGTTCGGCAAGCATTCCATTTTCACGGTCGAGTATGAGGTCAGCAACCTGGGGAGCGACCCCGACGAGTTCTGGTTCGGAATTGAGCTCAATTTAGGAAAACTCGTTGACGAGGGGAGCGGGTTTGAGGTATTATTTGAATTTGATAAGCCCGCTCTGCCTGAGCGGTTCCCGAGCTGGAAGTTCAAGCTGGAACCGAAGCAGGCTTGGCGCCTAAGGGTTACCGTGCGCATTGAAGAATAGCCCCTCGACTCATCCGCCTTTGGCGGATTCGCTCGGGGCAAGGAGGGAACATGCCGGAACTTAGAAAGGATCCTATTTCTGATCGCTGGGTGGTGATCTCATCCGAGCGGGGAAAAAGGCCTTCGGATTTCAAACTGCCGTCGGTATCGGAAGAAACGGGCACGGGGGAAGGCTGTCCGTTTTGTGGGGGGAATGAGGCCAAAACCCCGCCTGAAATAACCGCCTGGCGCAAACCGGGAACCCTGCCGAACACGCCGGGGTGGGATATCCGCGTGGTTTCCAATAAGTTCCCCGCCTTGACGATCGAGGGGGACGTGAACCGCACCGGCATGGGCGTTTTTGACATGATGAGCGGGATCGGCGCGCACGAGGTCATCATGGAAACCCCCCGGCATGACCTGAACATACCGGATATGGATGACGGCCAGGTGGAAAAGATCCTGTGGGCCTATAAGCAGAGGATCCTGGACCTGGGAAAAGACAAGAGATTCCGTTATGTCCTGGTCTTTAAGAATTATGGAAAGGTGGCGGGGGCTTCGCTGTCTCACCCCCATTCCCAGCTCATCGCCACCCCGATCACGCCCCGCTATGTGAAACTGGAGCTGGGCAGGTCACGCGAGTATTTTCTTGAAAAGGAGCGGTGCATCTTCTGCGACATCATCCGGCAGGAGCTGGGATCCGGGGAAAGAGTGGTCTATGAGAACGAGTTCTTTGTGGTCATCGCCCCCTTTGCCTCCCGCTTTCCCTTCGAGATTTGGGTGCTTCCCCGGCGTCATGAATTTGGCTTCCAGATGCTGCCGGACGAGGAGCGCCTGCTCCTGGCGCAGTGTTTAAAAGAGATCCTGAAGCGTCTCAAGAAGACCCTCAATGATCCGCCCTATAACTATGTTTTGCATACTTCTCCCAATCCTATCCCTCGTCCCGGCAAGCCGGATTACTGGGGGACGATCGAGTATGATTTCCACTGGCATATCGAGATCATCCCCCGCCTGACCAAGATGGCGGGTTTTGAGTGGGGATCCGGGCTTTACATTAATCCTACTGCACCCGAAGAAGCGGCCAAGTACCTGCGAGAGACCGAAGCCTGAGGCGTAATGAAGATCCTGTTTGTTTCTTCTGAAGTCATCCCCTTTGCCAAGACGGGCGGTCTGGCGGACGTGGCCGGCGCTCTTCCCAAGGCCATCAAAGAGGTCGGGCATGATATCCGCATCTATATGCCCCGCTACAAAAGGATCGATCCGGAAAAATGGAAGCTTAATCCCGTAGTGCAGCATATCAAGCTGGAGATGGGGGGGGCGGTGGAAGAGGTCGATGTTTATGAGACCAAGATGCCGGGCACGGATCTTTCTGTTTATTTTGCGGAAAACGGTCATTTTGCCGAGCGCGACGAGCTCTACATGATCAAGGGTAAGGATTACCCAGATAATTGTGAAGCATTCCTGACCTTCTGCCGGGCGGCCATACCCTTCCTGAAAAAACTCGACTGGATACCGGATGTGATCCACTGCAATGACTGGCAGTCCGCTCCCATCGCTCTTTATCTTCACGAGCTCAGGAAACGCCAGCCGACCTTGAAGCGCACCGCCACCGTCTATTCGATCCACAACATGGCGTATCAGGGAAGTTTCCCGGAGGAAAAAATCCCTCTGTTGAACGAGATCGACATGGGAAACCTGGTCCTGGAAGGCAACATCAACTTTGCCAAGGCCGGCATCCTGTTTGCGGACGTGATCAACAGCGTTTCGGAGACGTATTCCAGGGAGATACAGACGGAGGAGTTCGGGTATAATCTCGCCCCGCTGATGCAAAAGCGCTCGGCGGATGTTTACGGGATCGTCAACGGCCTGGATTATGGGCTCTGGAATCCGGCCAAGGATCCCAAGATCGTGAAGCGCTACAGCCGGATGACCCTTTCCCTGAAAGGCCAGAACAAGAGCGCCCTGCAGAAAGAGATGGGGCTGCCGGATGAAAAGGATATTCCTCTGATGGGAATAGTCTCGCGCCTGGACGTGCAGAAGGGTTTTGATCTCCTGGGAGAGGCGATGGAGGAGATCATGAAGCTCAAGTGCCAGCTCGTCATTCTGGGAACGGGTGACCCCAAATATCACCGGCTTTTGGAAAGGATGAGAAAGCAGTATCCGGGGCATATCGGCATTAAGTTGGGTTATGACGCCGACCTGGCGCAGAGGATCTACGCGGGCTCGGACATGTTCTTGATGCCTTCGAGGTATGAGCCCTGCGGTCTGGGTCAGCTCATCAGCTTCAAGTACGGCACCATCCCGATCGTGAGGAAGACTGGCGGGCTGGCAGACACCGTTCATGATCTTGATTCCGACAGCGGCAAGGGAGACGGGTTTGTTTTCGAGGAGTATTCCGCTTCGGCGCTGATGGATGCGGTCAAAAGGGCGATGGCGGTCTACAAAAACAGATCTGCCTGGTCAGACATTCAGGATAGGGTCATGCAGTATGATTATTCCTGGGACGCATCTGCCAAAAAATATATTTCGCTCTACATGAAGGCGCTGGACAAAGTCATCAAATAGCTTCTCTTTCCGCGATTTAAATTTTGTGGTAGAATCAAGCCGTTATGTCCGGTCATTCCAAATGGTCTACCATCAAGCATAAGAAGGCAAAGACTGACGCCGCGCGCGGCAAGGTTTTTACCAAGATCATAAAAGAAATCACGACCGCGGCCAAGATCGGCGGCGGTGACCCCAACGGCAATCCCCGCCTGCGTTTGGCGGTCGATAAGGCCAAAGAGGCGAACATGCCCAATGATAACATCAAGCGGGCGATCGACAAGGGGGTCGGGGGCGGGGAGGCGGCGATGGAGGAATTGGTGTATGAGGGGTATGCGCCGGGCGGGGTGGCTTTGATGGTCGAGGTCATGACCGATAATCGAAACCGCACCGCGCCTGAGGTCAGAAGCATATTTGAGAAGAACGGCGGGAATTTAGGGTCAACCGGCTGCGTATCATACCTGTTCAAGAATAAGGGCAGTATTGTGTTTGATAAGTCAGGGATCGATGAGGATTTGCTTGCTATGACCGCGATCGACGCCGGGGCGGAAGACATAATTTCTGAGGAAAGCACCATTGAGATCGTCACTTCCCCGGAGAATTTCGAAAAGGTAAGGGAGCAGCTCAAGGGGAAGGTTATAGTCCATCATCTGCCGAGGTCACCATGGTGCCTTCCACCACGGTCAAGGTCGCGGGGGAGGAGGCGCAGAAGATCATCAAGCTCGTGCAGTCCCTGGAGGAGCATGATGATGTTCAGAACGTGCACGCCAATTTTGACATTCCAGACGAGATCCTTGAGCAGGAATCATGAAAATAATCGCTGATCTGCACATTCACACCATTGCTTCCGGCCATGCTTATTCAACCATTGAGGAGTATGTTTCCCGGGCAAAGGAGATCGGGTTGAAAGCGATCGCCATCACCGATCACGGCCCGGCCATGCCCGGCGGTCCGCATAATTATTATTTCCAGAACATGCGGATGATCCCGGAGAAGATGAAGGGGATAAGGATCTACCGGGGGATTGAAGCGAATGTGGTCAGTGCCGAAGGGGAGATCGATATTCCCCCGCCGGATTTTACGCGCCTCGACCTGGTGATGGTCGCCATGCATCCCCGCTGCGGCTATGAGAATGAAGGGGAAGAGAAAAATACCGAGGTCCTTTTGCGTGCGCTTGAAAAGAACCCGGAGATCAAGGTGATCGCTCATCCCGGTAATCCGAAGTATCCCGTCAATGTGGAGAGAACCGTTTCCGCAGCGAAGGAAAAGGGGATCATGATCGAGATCAACAACAGTTCTTTTACCAGCCGGGTAGGGAGCTGGGAAAGATGTCTGGAGTTCGCCCGTCAGATAAAACGCCAGGACTGGAAGGTTGTCATCGGAAGCGATTCGCACATCTCCGCCATGCTCGGGGGCTTTGGTCAGGCGCTCAAGCTGGTCAAGGAAGCGGGTTTGAGCGAAAAGCACGTAATTAACACCTCCCTTGATAAGGTCGATCAATTCATAAAAGGGGAATGAGGGATGTATCGGTATTCGATCTTTAAAACTTCTTTTGGGCACATGGGCCTGGTCGCGTCTCCCAAGGGGCTCAACTTGATCGTCCTGCCGCGGCAGGACCAGGATGGGGTCAAAAGGGAATTGGAAAGGCATTATGCGGTTGATCTTCTCAGGGATGAAAAGGGATTATCAGGGATAACAGGGAAAATCAGGGATTATCTGGGGGGCAAAGAGATGATCTTCAGGGAAGACCTGGATGTCGGCGGAGCGACCCCTTTTGAGATGAGGGTCTGGGATACGGTGTATGGTATTCCTTACGGAGAAGTGAGGTCCTACGATTGGGTGGCAAAGCAGGTGGGGAACCCGAAAGAGGTGCGGGCGGTGGGACAGGCGCTCAAGCGCAATCGCCTCCCCATCGTTATTCCCTGCCACCGCGTGATCAATAAGGCGGGTGGGCTGGGCGGTTACTCGGGCGGAGTCGAGCTCAAGCGTAAATTATTAAAGATCGAAGGAAGGGTCTGGTAAATGCTGGCAAAGCGAATTATTCCGTGTCTGGATGTCACCGAAGGAAGGGTGGTGAAGGGGGTCAAGTTTGTAGATCTCAAGGACGCCGGCGATCCGGTGGAGCTGGCTGCTTATTACGACAAGGAAAACGCGGATGAATTAGTGTTCCTGGATATTACCGCCTCCTCGGATAAAAGATACATCATGATCGAGGTGGTCAAAAGGGTCGCCGAGAAAATATATATTCCTTTCACCGTGGGCGGAGGGATAAATGACATTGAGACCATGCGCCAGCTCCTGGCCGCGGGTGCGGACAAGGTTTCCATCAACACCGCCGCGGTCGCCGATCCCAATCTGATCAAAAGGGGGGCGGAGAAATTCGGGAGCCAGTGCGTGGTGGTCGCCATCGACGCCAAGAAGATCGGAGATAAGAAGTGGGAGATTTATACTCATGGGGGGAGGACTCCGACCGGACTGGACGCGGTGGAATGGGCTAAGAAGGCGCAGTCATTGGGGGCGGGCGAGATCCTCTTGACAAGCATGGACCGGGACGGGACCCAGATCGGATATGAGCTGGGGCTCACCCGCGCCATCTCGGATGCGGTCGAGATCCCCGTCATTGCTTCGGGGGGGGCGGGCAATATGGAGCATGTATACGAAGCGTTCATCAAGGGAAAGGCGGATGCGGCGCTTTTGGCCTCTCTTCTGCATTACCGCAAGCTCACCATAAAGGAGATCAAGGACTATCTTGCCAATAAAGGGATTTCCGTCCGAAGGTAAAAAGGCGGTCGAGAGAGCACTGGACCGGTATCTTCCCCGCCATGGCAAGCTTGCCCGGGCCATGCGCTATTCTGTCTTCGCCGGAGGAAAGCGTTTTCGGCCGATGCTTTGCCAGGCGGCCGCGAAGGCGTTGGGCAAAGCGCCCGGAAAGGTTCTGCCCATCGCCTGCGCGATTGAAATGCTCCATACCTTCACTTTGATCCATGACGACCTTCCTGCGATGGACAACAGCAGTTTTCGCAGAGGAAAACCCACCTGTCATAAAAAATTTGATGTGGCGACCGCGATCCTGGCCGGAGACGCCTTGAACACCTTGGCGTTCGAAGTCCTGGCGCGGGAGCCGAAAAATCCAAGGGTGGCAGCTGAGATCGGACAGGCTTTAATGCAGGTGGTGGTGGGGCAGGTCATGGATCTGGAATCAGAAGGAAAAAAGATCGGTTTGAGCAAACTTAAATTGATACATAAATATAAGACAGCCGCCTTGCTTGCGGCCTGTGTTCGGTCCCCTGCGATCTATCTCGGTGCCACCGGCAAACAGCTCCGGGCCCTGACCTCTTATGCCGGGCATCTTGGTCTTGCCTTCCAGATCGCAGATGATATACTGGATGCGACTTCAACTCAAAAGCAGCTGGGAAAACCCGTGAAAGCCGATGTGAAGAAAGGTTTCCCTTATCTGGTGGGACTGGAGAGGTCCAGAAAAATGGCAGAGCAGGAGAAAATCAAGGCGATCAGGGCCTTGAAAGTGTTCGGTAGAAGAGCTGATGCCTTAAGAGAGATCGCGATTTATGTCGTCGCGAGGAAGAAATAAATGATCTATCCAAGCAAACAAGAATTCATGGAACTGGCGAAGAAAGGGAACCTCATCCCGGTCTACAAGGAGATCGAGATCGGCGGGGAAACGCCGGTTTCCGCATTCAGGAAGATCGAGGGGGAACATTCCTTTCTGCTTGAGTCGGTTGAGGGCGAAGAAAAGATCGCCCGCTATTCGTTTCTGGGAACGGCTTCAAAAAAAGAGCTTTATGCGTTCAAGTCATTCCCTGAGATCAGAGAGGTTATTTCCCGTTTTAAGCCGGTCATGATCAAGGGCCTGCCCCGTTTTCACGGCGGTTTGGTCGGTTATGTGAGCTATGATATGGTCCGGGAGATCGAAAAGATCCCGGACAAAAACCCGGATGACCTCAAGATCCCGCCCATGCTTTTTCTTCTGACCGAAACGCTTTTGGCTTTTGACCATGTCAAGGGAAAGATCATGATCATTTCCAACGCTGAAATAAAGGGAGATCCCAAAAAAGCCCATGAGAAAGCCTGCTCAAGCATTGAGGAGCTTGAAAAAAAGTTGAAAATGCCGCTCCCGCCTGAAAAAGGCTCCAGCGGAGAAAAAAAACCGATAGAATTCGCTTCCAACATGACTCAGACGGAGTTCGAAGCTGCGGTCGAAAAAGCCAAGGAATATATTCGCGCCGGGGACATCATCCAGGTCGTGCCCTCTCAGCGGCTCTTTACCGAGTGCAGGGTCGATCCCTTTGCGGTCTACTGCGTGCTGAGATCGATCAATCCCTCGCCTTACATGTTCTACCTCAAATTTGGAGGAGTAAAGATCGCGGGGTCTTCCCCCGAAGTCATGGTGAGATTGGAGGGGAATGAGGCGACCGTTCGCCCTATCGCCGGGACCCGGAGAAGAGGGAAAGACAAGGAAGAGGACAGTAAGCTGGCGGAGGAGCTGCTGGCTTCAGAAAAAGAGCGGGCGGAGCACATCATGCTGGTGGATCTGGGCCGCAATGATCTGGGGAGAGTGTGTGATTTCGGTACGGTCAAAGTCACCGAAGAGATGGTGATCGAAAGATACTCGCATGTCATGCACATCGTGAGCAATGTTGCTGGGAAGCTGAAGAAAGGCGAGGATGCGGTCGACCTTTTGATGGCGACCTTTCCCGCCGGGACAGTGACCGGCGCCCCCAAGGTCAGGGCGATGGAGATCATCGACGAATTGGAGAACGTGAAACGGGGACCTTACGCGGGCTGTGTCGGATATTTTGGTTTCTCCGGGGAAATGGACACTGGCATCACCATCCGGACCATACTCTTCAAGGACCATAAGGCTTATGTGCAGGTCGGCGCGGGCATCGTGGCGGATTCGCTGCCAGCGGAGGAATACAAGGAAACCATCAACAAGGCCCGGGCCATGCTTAAGGCGATTGAGCTGGTATCATGATCAATTTCAGGATGCTGAAACTTTCGGACCTTCTTCTCTGGATCGCTACCGGCGCCTTGATCCTGATCGGGTTTTTGGCAATATTCAGCAGCACCTATTCCATGCAGTTGAGGTTGGGCGGCGATCCGCTCTTCTATATAAAGCGCCAGTTCCTTTCGCTTCTGATCGGGGGCGCGGGGCTGGCCCTCTTTGCTTATGTTGATTATAAGCATCTTAAGCGGATCTCTTTCTTGTTCTATGCCCTGATGCTGATCCTGCTGGTCCTCATCCTATTCGTGGGGGGCGGAAGAGAGAGCGCGCAGCGCTGGTTCCAGATCGGGCCATTTTCGTTTCAGCCTTCCGAGCTTTCCAAGATCGTGATTGTGCTCTGGCTGGCTGCCTTTCTCTCGGCGCGTCAGAAAATGAGAGGATTGTGGGACGGCTTGCTTCTCATAGCCATGATAGGAGTGCCCTTTCTTCTGGTCTTCAAGCAGCCGGACCTGGGGACTGCCCTGGTCTTTATTTTTATCATGCTGGGTATGCTGGCCTCCTCAGAGTTCTCTTCCAAGCTTTTGCTGGTGATGGTGACTCCCATGATCTCTATTCTGCTTCGGCCGTTCTTTTACGTCTGGATAGTTTATCTGGTGCTCCTGGCGGTCATTCTCTTCATGAGCAGGGCCTCCTTCTGGGATTGGCTGCTAATCTTTGGCTTGAATATCGCGGTAGGTGTTGCTCTCCCTTATATCTGGGAAATGCTCAAGGGGTATCAAAAACAGCGAATTCTTTCCTTCCTTGACCCTTCTTCTGATCCGCAGGGGGCGGGATATCATGGTCTGCAGTCCCTCATCGCGGTCGGGAGCGGGGGTATCTTTGGCAAGGGCTTTCTGCGCGGCACGCAGACCCAGCTCCAGTTCATTCCGGAGCAGCATTCGGATTTTGTCTTTGCCGCGGTGGGGGAAGAGTTCGGTTTTTTTGGCGCGGTCGTGGTCCTTTCCCTTTTTGCGCTTTTCATCTGGCGCGCGCTGGCGATCGCCGGGGAAGCGAACGATCCTTTCGGCTACTTGCTGGCCTCGGGGATAGTTTCCATGACCGCCTTCCATGTTTTTGCCAACATCGGGATGACGCTGGGACTGCTACCGGTGGTGGGGATGCCGCTGCCTTTCTTGAGCTTTGGGGGGTCTTCCCTGATCATGAACATGATGGCGGTGGGCATGCTTCAGAGCATTGCCATGCGCCGGAGAAAGATCATTTTCTAGAGTTTAAACTCCGCTTCAACCCCGCCCACGGCCTCCACGCTCTCGCCCCTTACTGAAACTACGACCCTCTGCGCGCTCACCCATTCCTCTTCCTTTTTCATGGAGACGTTGCCGGTCAGGGTCAGGATCTCTTTGGCGTCGTCATAGACCGCCCGGTCCGATCTCGCTTCCCGGCCTTTCTGGGTGACGTGGACCGATCCGAAGGCGCGCGCGTCGCCGCTTTCCGTGGAAAGGATGAGCTCATCTGAGATGAGAAGGGTCTTTTCTTCCAGGATCTTTTTTCCCTCGGGATTCCTGAGCTTCTGGGTCGTGTCTGGTCTTATAAATACGCCCGCCTTCTCAAAAACGGCCGTGACATCGCCTTGGATCAAAAGCTCTTTGTTCTCCTGAGAATAGGTGCCTTTTTTACCAACCGCTGCTTTCTTGCCCTGGTTGACTTCGAGGTTCCCGGAAACGGTCATGTCCCGGCTGGGGTCCGTTGAGAGAGCGGCCCGGTCTGAATTGATCCGGGTCGTGATCCGGCCTTCCTTGATCAGGATCTTTACGTCCTCCTCTGCCTCAAGCCGTTCTTCGCCGCTCAAATAACGCATGCGTTTGGTGAGGAGGGTGCCGTCGGCTCTCACGAGCTTGACATCTTCGGATATGTGCGCGATCTTGTTTTCGTGGTCCACGGTGATGCTCTGGGCGAAGATGGAGCTGTCTTCCTTGTGTAATTCCACGTCCCTTCTGATCTCGGAGCGCTTCGCGTCCGGGATATATTTAAGATGCTTGGCGGTCATCCGGGTCCATTCCGTTCCGTCTTTCTTCTCAGGGCGGGAGATCTTTCCGAGCTCAAGATAAGCGCTTAGCGGTTCGCCGAACACTTCGACGATCTCCGAGTGGCGGTAAGCCTTCGCCTGCGGGGCGGTGAGGTCTTTGACCACCAGATTCCCGTTCATGTACATCCGGCCGTTGCGGATATCCTGCAAGTAGGTGGTCTCGCGGTCCGTGCTCGTCCATCCCTCCTGGGCATAGAATTCCCAGACCTTTTTGCCCTCTTTCCTCCCGGAAACGCGCGTATCCTTGAACTCCGCGATCTTGGTGGTCTTTTCTTCGGTGAAAAAGGGGGATTCGCGGGGAGAGATGAAATAGTAGGCGACCCCCATGATGATCATGGAAAAAATTACGGCGATATATACGATTTTCCAGGCAAGGTTTTCGTCCATAAACCAATTATAACATGGTTGACAGTCCTTTTGTATTGGTGCTATAATCTCCGTTTGATTCGGAATTTTTTGAAAGCCCCTCGACTCGGCCGCCTGAGGCGGCCTCGCTCGGGGCGGGAAGGGGGAAAAATAATGGCGATCAGGATCGGGATCAATGGTTTCGGGCGTATTGGAAGGAACGTGGTGAGGGCGGCGCTGGAGCTGGGGGGCAAAGACATTGAGTTCGTGGCGGTCAACGATATCACCGACGCCAAAACCCTGGCCCATCTTTTGAAATATGATTCCGTGCATGGGGTGCTGGGCGAAGAAGTAAGGCCGGGTGAGGGGGAGATAGAGCTCGCGGGCAAAAAGATCAAGGTTTTGTCCGAAAAAGATCCGGCCCAACTTCCCTGGAAGGAGCTGGGGGCAGACATCGTGATGGAATGCACCGGCATCTTCAGGGACAAGGAAAAGGCCGGCTTACACATCAAAGCCGGAGCAAAGAAGGTCATCATCTCCGCGCCGGCCAAGGGAGAGATCAAGACCATCGTCATGGGGGTCAATGATGAAACCTACGACCCCAAGGCCGATGACATTGTTTCCAATGCTTCCTGTACCACCAACTGCCTGGCGCCGGTGGCCAAAGTCCTGCATGAAAATTTTGGGATCGCGAAGGGCCTCATGACCACGATCCATTCCTACACCAACGACCAGAGGATCCTTGACCTTCCGCATAAGGACTTAAGAAGGGCCCGGGCGGCTGCGATGTCCATGATCCCCACCACCACGGGCGCGGCCAAGGCGGTCGGACTGGTCATTCCTGAATTGAAAGGGAAATTGAATGGTTTTGCGGTGAGGGTCCCCACTTTTGACGCTTCCCTGGTTGACCTCACGGTTGAATTAATGAAAGGGGCTTCGGTGGAAGAGATAAACGCGGTGATGAAGAAGGCGGCGACCGGCCCCATGAAGGGTATTCTGGGCTATACCGAAGAACCACTGGTTTCGGTGGATATCATCGGTGATCCTCTTTCCTCAATTTTTGATGCCGGCTTGACCATACAGATCGATGATAAGTTCGTGAAGGTCGGCTCCTGGTATGACAATGAATGGGGATTCTCCTGCAGGATGAACGATCTGGCAAAGTTGATGGGATCAAAACTCTAAGGGGCTGCTGGCATGGCAAAGAAAACGGTCGCGGATATCCCAGATAAGGATCTGAAGGGAAAAAGGGTTTTTGTCCGCTGTGATTTTAATGTTCCCCTGGATGAAAAGCAGAACATTACGTCGGATAAAAGGATCAAGGCTTCGCTTCCCACCATCCAATATCTCATGGAAAAAGGAGCCCGGCTCATTCTGGCTTCCCATCTGGGAAGGCCCAAAGGGGAGGTCAAGAAGGAGCTTAGTCTTGCCCCGGTCCGGAAAAAGCTGTCTGAGCTTTTGGGAAGGGAAGTGGCAATGGCCCCGGATTGTGTTGGTCCGGAAGTGAAAAAAGCGGTTGGCGCGCTCAAAGACGGCGATATCCTCCTGCTTGAAAACCTCCGCTTCCACAAGGAAGAGGAAAAGAACGACCCCGCTTTTGCCAGGGAACTGGCATCCCTGGCGGATATCTATGTCTCCGACGCGTTCGGCACGGTCCACCGTGCCCACGCTTCCACCGAAGGGATTGCTCACGACCTGCCGGCGTATGCCGGTTTTCTGATCGAAAAGGAGCTCAAATTCCTGGGCGACGCTTTGACCGAACCGAAGCGACCATTTGTGGCGATCATTGGCGGCGCCAAGGTCTCGGGGAAGCTCGAGGTCTTAAAAAGCCTGCTTAATAAGGTGGATAAGTTGATCGTGGGGGGGGGCATGGCCTATACCTTCTTCAAGGCCCGCGGCACCAAGGTCGGCGATTCATTGGTCGAGGATGACCTGATCAAGGACGCCAAGGAGATCCTGAAAACCGCGATTGACAAGGATGTGCCTTTTCTCCTGCCGCTGGATCACGTGGTGGCTGACAAATTCGACGAGAACGCCAAGACCGAGATCGTGCCCCGGACCACGATCCCGGACGGCTGGCGGGGCATGGATATCGGGCCGGACACGGTCAAGAAATTCACCCACGCCATCAAGGGAGCGAAGACCATTGTCTGGAACGGCCCCATGGGCGTTTTCGAGATGGAGAAGTTCGCCAAGGGTACGTTGGAGATCGCCAGGGCGGTGGCGGCTGAAACGGGGAAGGGCGCGGTTTCCATCATCGGTGGAGGGGATTCAGCTTCCGCGGTTAAAAAGGCCGGCCTGGCTGACCAGATGTCGCATATCTCCACCGGCGGCGGAGCCTCGCTTGAATTCCTCGAAGGAAAAGTCCTTCCCGGCATAGCGGTACTGCAGGATAAATAGCCATGGGGCTGTAGCTCAGCTGGGAGAGCATCGCGTTCGCAACGCGGGGGTCGTGGGTTCGAATCCCATCAGCTCCATTCTCCTGCGTCCGCCTTCGGCGGACTTCGGAGGATTAGGGAATTGGGAATGCAACAAACTCTGGTTATAATCAAACCTGATGGTCTAAAAAAATCTTTGACCGGCAATATTTTGACCCGCCTGTCAGAAACCAAACTGCGCATTGTGGGCGCCAAAGTGGTGGAAGTCTCCAAGGAACTGGCGGAAAAACACTACGCGCATCTGAAAGACAAGCCCTTCTTTGATGAGGTCATTAAATACATCCGCGGCGAACTGCATGGTAAGCAGTACCGCAGAGTGCTGGCGCTGGTCTATGACGGCAAGGACGCCATTTCCAAGGTTAGGGAGCTGGCCGGAACCACCAATCCCGAAGAGGCTGAGCCCACCAGCATTCGGGGGCAGTACGGCAGGCTGACGACCACGGGCTTATTTGAGAATGTCGTGCATTGCTCGGCCAATGAGGCGGACGCGGAGAAGGAAATAAAGCTTTGGTTTGAGCCGGACGAGATCACGGATGAGATCTATCCGACCAAGCTTACAGAAAAAAAGATAAAGAAGCGCGTTTGGCTATAGCAGCAAATTTGCGGTCATGTCCTTGGGTTTGTCCAGACCCATCAGGGCAAGGACGGTTACCCCGATATCCGGCACGATCCCTTTTTCTTTCAGCTTGATGTCTTTTCCTAAAACCCAAAAAGGCACCGGATTGAGCGAGTGCTGGGTGCTGACCACCATCTTGCCGCCTTGTTTAAGCTCCATTTCGTCCGAATTGCCGTGATCCGCGGTCACGATGAATGCTCCGCCATGGTTCAGCCAGGCGGGGACGAGCTTCTCCAGGCATTTGGATAAATGGCCGATGGCTTCGGTTGCGGCCTTGATATTACCGGTATGGCCGATCATATCGCCGTTCTGGAAATTATGAACGATCAGGGAATATTTCCCGGATTCGATCGCCTTGAGGGCGTAGTCCGTTTCAAGATAAGCGGTCATTTCCGGGACCAGGTCATACCGCTTGCCTTCCTCTGTTCTTTCCTTGAGCTTCAGGTCCTGGGCCAGGTGGCGGTCCTCGCCGTCAAAGGGCTTGGTCCGCCGCCCGGAGAACCATCCGGTCACGTGTGCGAACTTTTCCGGGCCGGCGAGCCTCAATTGTTTTAAACCGGCTTTAGAAACGATCTCCCCGACCGTGTTCGGAATCTCTTTTTCCGGAAAAGCGGTGAGGGCGTTCAGGCCGGGATAATATTCGGTCATGGCCACAAAAACGATGTCTTTGATCTGGGCTTGAACTTGTTGGATCTCATTATAGATCCCTTGATTGATGGGTTTGGTGCCTTTTTTGTAATTGAAGAATTCCTGGCCTTTTTCCCGGAAGGCGGCGGTCAGCTGAATCCCACGGTCCTGCCTGAAATTCCAGAAGATCACGGAGTCATGTGGTCCAATTCCTTGATAGTCTCCAATTACGGTCGGGCGGATGAACTCATCGGTCTCTTTGCGGTCATAAGAAGATTTGATCGCCTCAGCTGCGGCAGAAGCCTTGTATTCTCCTTCACCTTTTGCCAGGGCCTTAAGGGCGGTCAGGGTCTTGTCCCAAGCGGTGTCTCTATCCATGGCCACCTCCCGTCCCATGACCGACCGAATTTTGACAAAGCTGGTAAGAGCCAACTCAGAGATCTTGTCATGCAGCATCTTGAGATAGATTTCACCAGCGGCTTTCGGGTTCGTGTCTCTTCCATCCGTAAAAAGATGGATATCGACCTTTTTCAATCCTGCGCGCTTGACCAGGTCCAGCAGCGCGAAAGTATGAAGGATGCTGCCATGGACAGTTCCGCCGTGACCCTGAAGGATACCCATCAGGTGCAGGGTGGAATGATTTTTTTTGCAGTTTTTAACTGCGGCAAGCAGGGCGTCGTTTCTGAAGAAGCTGCCGTTTTTGATGGCGACGTTGATGCGTTCGATCGATTGGTAAACGACCCGTCCGGCTCCCATGTTGAGGTGATTCACCTCGGAATTCCCCATTGTCCCCTGGGGAAGCCCGACCGCCAGGCCCGAGCATTCCAGTCGAGAGTAGGGGTGGTTGTCAAAAAGGTCCCGGATGAATGGGGCCTTGCCCTGTTTTATGGCGTCATAGATCGCATTGCGGTCGTTTTTCTCCCCGATCGCAAAACCGTCCAGGATACAGAGGTAAACCGGGTTTCCTTTCATGACGCTTTACATTTTACTATAGATCCGCGGAATAATAAAGGGAAGGTTTGCGGTTGACAGCGGGGGTTTCATACGATAAAATGAAAAGGATATGAGAAGCGCTCTGCTTTTTTTGCAGTTTATTTGCGCGGTCGCTCTGATCATTGCGGTCCTCATGCACACGGCCAAGGGTGAGGGGTTGGGAGGGATCGGCGGGGCGGCCCGGATCTTCGGTACCCCCAAGGGAATGGAAAGAGGATTGGACCGCATCACCTGGGCGTGTGCGATCACTTTCCTTGCGGTTTCGATTCTACTCGCGATCATCAAAGTATAGCCCCTCGATGAACTCGGGGCAAGGAGGTAAACATGGATATCATTGCGTCACTGATCGAAAATCTGGTTTCAGCCTGGTCAAGGATTTCCCCGCTGGTGATCAACTTGATCCTGGTTCTGCTCCTGCTTCTGGCCGGTCTTCTGATCGCCAGAGGCCTTGGTTATCTGGTCACTCTGGTGTTCAGCAGTCTCAAGCTTGACAAGGGTTCAAAGCAGATCGGGTTTACGGCCATCCTTGAAAAAGGGAACATCAAGAAGAGCGCATCCGAGCTTTTGGGGGATCTGGTTTACTGGGTAGTGGCGTTTGTGGTGATCGTGGGGGTGCTGGGCTCGTTCGGCCTCAGCGTCGAACCGGCCTTGACCAATATCTTTACCTACATGGGGATAGTTATCCTGGCGGCTTTGATCCTGGGGATTGGAGTCTTTCTGGCGGGATTGATCGCCGGGATCGTCCGTCTGGTCATGGGGAATTTCGGTTTCGAAGGGGAGAAGATCGTCTCCAGAGTGATCTATTATGTGGTCATTATCTTCGCTTTTCTGGCAGCACTGGCGGAGTTGGGTTTCAGTCCGAACTGGACTCCTCACATCGGCATCATTCTGGGCATGCCGGCGCTGGCCGCTGCGATCGCTTTCGGGCTGGGCTGCAAGGATATGGCGGCCGATTTCCTGCATAATTTGTTCAAAGGGAAATGAGTTGCTTAGCGATTTTTATAAAATGGAAGGAGGTGAAAAAATATGAAAAAGACTCTAGTTGTCTTGGGGATCATCGCTCTGGTCGCTTCGGTTTCTCATGCGGCAATGAGAGCCGGGGTCGATGTTGGCGGTACCCCTTATCTCGGTTTTGCGCTTAATCCGGATCAAACCATTGATGTGGGATTGACCTACACCTCCCAGAATGACGGCAACACGACCAACCTCGGCCTTTTCGGAAGATTCGAGGGTAATTTCATGAAGGCGGATAAAGTTGACGTCTACTGGTATGGCTTGCTTGGTCTGGCTTCGGGCAAGGCTTTGGGGACGACCACCACCACGATCACGATCACGGGCGGTATGGGTGCCGAATACAATATTGCGAAGAACTTTTCAATTTACGGCAATGCGGCGCTCCTTACCATTCAAAGCATGAGCAACGGTGGTTCCCAGACCAACTTCGGGTTGGTTACCGGGGATTGGTCCGCTTACTCCGGTTTGAGGATCTATCTTGACTAGTTAGATTCCTAAATTTAGGAAAGCCCCTATCTGTTTGTGATAGGGGCTTTTTTTATGCTTTCACTGATCCTTTACCTCATTGAGAATTCATTGCGAAAATGGTAAAATATATGGGTGATAAGTCAAGTTTTGCTGTTCCTTTCTGCCGCGGTCGTTTCATTCTTAATAACCTATCCGATCGTCTGGTTATTGAGATTCTTCCGCATGACCCAATCCCCGCGAAAAGAGGGGCCCCGATCCCATAAGGTTAAGGCCGGAACACCGACCATGGGTGGGATCGGCCTGGTCTTGACCATTATCGCCTTTACCCTGGTTGCCGTTGATTTCGATCTGGATCTCAAGTATTTGGCATTGGTGGTGTTGGTCGCTGGATTTGCGCTGGTGGGCTTTGTTGATGATCTCGTCAAGATCGTAAAGAAACGCAACCTGGGGCTCACTTTCTGGCAGAAAATATTCCTGCAGACGGTGCTGGCTGCGGGCTTCTCCGCCTTTCTGATCAATCTGGGACATCATGGTATAACTGAGCCGATACTTAAGCTCTTGGGGATGAGCAATCCGGTTCTCTATTCTTTATTTTCTATTTTCATTGTGGTTGGGTCCGCCAATGCCGCGAACCTTACCGACGGCCTGGACGGTTTGCTGGCGGGATGCGCCGGCATCGCGTTCTTGGCATTCGCTTTCCTTTCCTCTAGAAGCGGGTTTCCCGACGCCGTGACCTTCTCTATCGCGGCGTCCGGAGCGATACTTGCTTTCCTCTTTTTCAATTTCCCTAAAGCGGATGTTTTTATGGGAGATGTGGGGTCCCTGCCCATCGGAGCGGCGCTGGGGGGGATCGCGATCATCATTCACCGGGAACTTTATCTGATCATAATCGGGGGCATTTTCGTTGCGGAGGCGCTTTCGGTCATTATTCAAGTATTGTCATACAAACTGTGGAAGAAGCGGATCTTCAAGATGACCCCGCTCCATCATCATTTTGAAATGAAGGGGCATAAGGAAATATCAATAGTTTTTGGTTTTTGGGTGGTGGCTGTTGTATTGGGAACAGTAGGTGTTTTGATGTGACCCCCGAATTTATTCGGGGGAATTATACCCCACATTTCAATGTGGGGTACCATATGGAACATATAAAGAATAAAAACATAACCGTTTTCGGTCTTGCCAGAAGCGGAATAGCTGCGGCGAAAAAACTGCTTTCTCTGGGAGCTAAGGTAACGATCTCCGAGATCAAGCCCGCTTCGGGAATAGACCATTCGCTTCTCAAAGAGCTTCAAAAGCTCAGGATAGATGTCGAGCTCGGCGGCCACAGCTTGAAGGTGGTTGAGTCGGCGGAATTGATAGTGGTCAGCCCCGGCATCCACCTCGATATCCCGGTGCTGGAAGAGGCGAGAAAAAAGAGCATCCCGGTCATCTCTGAGGTCGAGCTGGCTTACCGCTTGTTGAAGAAACCGATCATTGCGGTCACCGGCACGAACGGCAAGACCACTACCACGACCCTGATCGGTGAGCTGCTCAGAGCGGGCGGCAAAAAGGTCGCGGTCGCGGGCAATATCGGATCTCCTCTGGTCGAAGTCGAAGATTCAAACCTTGATCTTATCGTGGCGGAGATCAGCAGCTACCAGCTTGAAACGATCTCTTCCTTCAAGCCGTGGATCAGCGTCCTATTGAACATCCAGCCCGACCATTTGGAACGTCACCGGACCATGGAGGAGTATATGGCGCAGAAAGCCCGGATCTTCATGAATCAGAACGGTGATGATTATATTGTTTACAATCAGGATGATCCGAGAGTTAGGGAAATGGTTAAAAACGCAAAAGCAAAGCTTGTCGGCTTCACCAAAGATCATCCCGAAATCATCACCCTTCCGCCGTCAGAGATCCGCATTCCGGGAAGGCACAACCTGGAGAACGCTCTGGCTTCGGCGCAGGCGGCGTATCTCTGCGGAGCAGAGGAGGGCACAGTTGCGGATGTTCTGCGCTCCTTCCCTGGAGTGGAGCACCGCATCGAGTTCGTTTCGAGGGTGGATGGGGTCGAGTTCTACAATGATTCCAAGGCGACCAATCCGGATTCGACTCTGGTCGCGCTCGATACTTTTGAAGGTCGGAATATCATTCTTATTCTGGGCGGCCGGGATAAGGGGGTGTCGTTGGACGTTTTAAGCAGCAAGGTCAGGCAAAGGGCCAAACGGGTGATCCTGCTCGGCGAGGCGACCGCCCGGTTCAAGCAGGCGCTCGAAAAAGCCGGGTTTGGAAGCATCGATCTGGCGGATTCAATGGATGGTGCGGTCCGGATCTCGTTTGGGTCGGCAGGATCAGGGGACATTGTCCTGCTTTCTCCCGCCTGCGCCAGCTTTGACATGTTCAGCAACTTTGAGGAAAGAGGCAAAGCATTCAAGCAGGCGGTCAAGTCCCTGAACAGTTAAAGTGGAAATCATGAAACAAAGGATGGATTACATTTTTCTTTTTACGGTTTTGGCCTTGACCGCCATCGGGCTGATCATGGTCTTTTCGGCAAGCCCTACCATGGCGCTGAAGCTGGGGGACAGTTATTATTATCTGAAGCGCCACATCCTTTATCTTCTGCTTGGGTTTTCCGCTCTCTATTTTGGCCTGCGGCTGGACCTGGACGGATTGCGGAAATGGTCGGGGCCGATCCTGGTCATTTCCCTGGCGGTGCTGCTGCTGGTGTATATGCCGGGTGTGGGAAAGAGAGTGAGCGGCGCCCTGCGCTGGATCGATTTGGCCTTTTTCTCCTTTCAGCCTTCGGAGGTCATCAAATTCACCATGATCCTTTTTTTGGCTCACCTCCTTGCCCAGCGCGAAGAGATGATCCGGAATTTTTTTGGTGGTCTGATGCCGCCGCTGCTTCTGGTCGGTATGGTGGCGGCGATCATCATTAAACAGCCGGACCTGGGCACGGCCATCGCCATTTCCGGCACCGCATTCATGATGCTTTTTGTTGCGGGAGCAAATCTCTGGCACCTTTCCGGCATAGCCGCTGCCGGTCTTGCCGCCGTCATCGGCCTTTCCCTGAGCAGCCCTTATCGGGCGCAGAGGCTGGTCGCTTATCTTGATCCCTGGAAAGACCCGCACGGTGTCGGCTTCCATATCATCCAATCGCTTCTGGCGGTTGGTTCCGGCGGGCTTTTTGGCGCGGGTTTGGGCGCTTCCCGGCAGAAGTTCTTTTATCTTCCGCAGCAGTTCACGGACTTCATCTATGCCATCCTGTGTGAGGAGCTCGGGTTTGTGGGAGGGGCGGGGGTAGTCGTTCTTTTTGTCATCTTCGCGTTGCGAGGCTATCGCATCGCCCTGACCGCAGAGGATAAATTCAGGTCGCTTCTGGCGGCTGGCCTGGTTTCCGGCATATCACTGCAGGCGCTCATCAACATTCTGGTGGTGGTTGGTCTGCTCCCCACCACCGGCATCCCGCTTCCCTTTGTCAGTTACGGCGGCACCGCCACTGTAGTAAGCTTGTTCTCGGCGGGGATCTTGCTGAACATTTCGGCGAACAAGGGAAAGGAAACCTGAGATGAGGATCGCGATCGTTTCTGGGGGCACGGGCGGACATATCTATCCCGGCATTGCCATCGCCCAGGAAATAAGGCGTCGGGAAACCCAGGCCTCCATCCTTTTCATCGGCAGCGATGAAGGGCTGGAGAGGGAGCTGATTCCGCAGGATGAATATAATGTGAAATTCATAAGGTCCCGCGCTCTGCTGCGCAAGCTTTCTTATAAAGCTTTCTCCGCTCCTTTTGTTTCGGCGGTCGGATTTTTTCAGTCGCTCTGGATACTGAAGTTGTTTTCTCCCAAGTATCTGGTTTCCACCGGGGGATATGCGAGCCTTCCGGTTGTCCTTGCCGCAAAAGTGCTGGGGATTCCGGTCGTGCTTCATGAGCAGAACGTTCTGCCCGGGGCAGTCAACCGTATCAGCCGGCGGTTGGCCCGCAAGGTTTTTCTATCGTTTCCGGAATCCTTAAGTTACATGAGGGGGGAGGTGGTCGGGAACCCGGTGCGCAGGGAGATCATTGAGACGGCTCGCCAGGAAGCCCGCCGAAGGCTGGACCTTCCTGCCGGTCAGAAAGTGGTGCTGGTCATGGGGGGCAGCCAGGGTTCAAAAAAGATCAATGAAACTGTCCTTTCCGCGCTGGATGATCTGCCGGCCAACGTAAAGGTCCTGCATATCATCGGGAACCGCGATTTTGGATGGGTCGGGCGGTATCTGGAAGGTAAGAAGATGCGGAATTACCAGGCGCTGCCGTATTTGCACGCCATGTCGGACGCCCTGGCGGCGTCGGACCTGGCGGTCAGCCGGGCAGGGGCCACCGCCATCGCCGAGTTTTTAGTGTGCGGCATACCGATGGTCCTGATCCCATTCCCTTACGCGGCGGAGGATCACCAGCGTCTTAATGCCCGCGCGGTAGCGGAGAAGGGAGCGGCGGTGGTGGTGGAGGATAGAGAACTTACGCCGGCAAAGTTAAATGAACTTATTGCCGATCTCTCTTTGGATTATGGTAAAATGGGAGAATGTGCCAGAAAACTTGCCCGTCCCCGCGCGGCGGAAAGGATCGTTGATTACATCTATGCCTGATCTGGAGATGGGAAGAGTGAGAAACATCCATATGGTAGGCGTCGGCGGATGCGGCATGTCGGGGATCGCCAAGGTCCTGCACGAGATGGGCTACAAAGTAAGCGGGTCGGATCTGCGGGAGGGTACCAACACCATCCGCCTCAAAGATCTGGGGGTGAGGGTGTATATTGGTCATGCCGCCGAGAACATGAGGGATGCGGACCTCCTCATTTATTCCTCGGCAGTGACCGCGGAGAACATTGAGCTGGTGGAGGCGGTTTCCAAGGGGATCCCGGTGGTCAAAAGGGCGGAGATGCTTTCATGGATCATGGACCAGAGCCAGACCAGGATCGCGGTGGCGGGGACCCACGGCAAGACCACCACCTCTGCCATGATCGCCAAGGTGCTCGAGGCGGGAAAGTTCTCCCCCACATTTTTCATCGGCTGTGATATGGATTACGTGGAAGGCAATGCCGGCCTCGGCAATGGAAGCTTCGCGGTGGCCGAGGCGGATGAATCGGACAGCTCTTTTCTCTTTCTTTCTCCTACCATCGGTATTATCACCAACATTGAGGATGATCATATGGAACGCTTTGGCTCCATGGCCAATCTGATCGAGATCTTTGAGCAGTTCGCCCGCAGGGTCTCGCCGGAAGGATTTATCCTCATGGACGCCAATGATCAGAACAACCAGGAGCTGATGAAGAGGGTCGACGGCCGTTTCATAACTTATGGGTTGAACGGTGGCGGCCAGTATTCGGCCCGGGACCTGCAGTTCGAACAGTTCGGTTCGCGTTTCAGTTTACTGCGCGATGGAAAAGAGATGGGAAATGTCATTTTATCCGTCCCGGGCTGGCAGAACGTTCTCAACAGCCTGCCGGTCTTTGCCATCGGATTTGAGTTCGGGCTGGATTTCAACTCCATTGCCGGCGCATTGCGCACTTTCACCGGTGCGCGCCGCCGGTTCCAGACGGTAGGGGAATTCAACGGGGTTCTGATCGTGGATGACTACGCCCATCATCCCACCGAGGTGCGCGCGACCCTGGCCGCGGCCAGATCGGGTTGGCCGGGAAGGCGGATCATCTGTATCTTCCAGCCGCACCGCTATACCCGCACCGCCCTTCTCAAGGACCGTTTTGCCGACGCATTTGCTGACGCGGATAAGATCATCATAACTGATATCTACGCCGCTTCGGAAAAGCCCATCCCCGGGATCACCGGCAAAAGCATTTCGGACGCGATCCGGAGCAAGGAAGTTGTGTACGTGCCGAGGAAGGAGAAGATATTCGAGCATCTCATGCCGGAGATCAGAGAGGGGGACATGGTCCTCACCCTGGGAGCCGGCGATATCTACACCGTGGGCAAGGAAATCCTGACCCGGCTTAAAATGGCAACATGAGATATTTGCGCAATCAACCTCTTAGGAAGCACACCGCTTTCAGGATCGGCGGTCCCGCCGATTATCTTTGCGTCCCCAAGAATGTCGGGGAACTGCAGGAAGCGCTGCGCTTTGCCAGGGAGCGCCGGCTCAGGGTCGCGGTACTGGGGGCGGGAACGAATACCCTGGCGCTTGACCAGGGATTCAGGGGACTGGTGATCAAGCTTGCCGGCGGGATTGACGGTATAGAGCTCAACGGCAACAGGGTAATGGTGGGGTCGGGAGTGTTTTTGCCCAGATTGGTGGGGCTGCTGGCGCGGAAGGGTTTGAGCGGGCTTGAGTTCCTGACAGGGATCCCGGGATCAGTCGGTGGAGCGGTGGTCATGAACGCCGGCGCTTGGGGCAGGACGATCGGTGAACGCGTGGAAAAGGTCAGGATCTTGGATAACAAGGGGAAGCTGAGGGTCATAAAGGGTGTCGATCTGGGTTTTAGTTACCGCAGGAGCCGCCTGCAGAAAAGGGACTGGATCGTGGTTGAGGTCACGCTCAAGCTGCGACGGCGCAAAAAGCGCTTGATAAAAGAAAAGCTTCAGGAGCATTTGGCAAAAAGAAAAGCAACCCAGCCGCTGGGCATTCCTAACTCCGGAAGCATTTTCAGGAATCCCAAGGCAAACTTTGCCGGAAAGCTGATCGAGGAGGCGGGGTGCAAGGGGATCAGGATCGGCGATGCGCAGGTTTCCATAAAGCACGGTAATTTCATCGTAAACCTGGGGGACGCCAAGGCCCGGGACGTCATTAAGTTAATGACCCGTGTTCAGAAGGCGGTCAGGGATAAATTTAAAATCAGGCTTGAGCCAGAGATAAAGATCATGATAAAATCAAAACCATGATTTCCAAGGAAAAAATCAAGGAATTGAAAGGGATCGCGCGCAGACTGCGGACCCATATCATCAACATGACCTGTGCTGCGGCTTCCGGTCACCCCGGCGGGTCGCTCTCCGCAGCCGACATTGTCACTATTCTCTATTTTTACAGGTTGCGCCATGACCCCAAGAACCCGAGCTGGCCGGATCGCGACCGCTTCGTCATGAGCAAGGGCCATGCCGCGCCCGTCCTTTATGCCGCCCTGGCGGAAGCCGGTTATTTTCCGATCAAGTACCTCATGACCTTAAGAAGGATCGGAAGCTCGCTCCAGGGCCATGTGGACATGCTTGCGCTTCCCGGCATTGAAATGTCGACCGGATCATTGGGGCAGGGCCTTTCCGCCGCTAACGGCATGGCCCTTGCCGGAAAAATGGATAAGAGGGATTACCGCGTTTACTGCCTGTGCGGGGACGGAGAATGCCACGAGGGCCAGATCTGGGAAGCGGCCATGACCGCAAGCCATCACCGGTTGGACAATCTGACCGTGATCGTTGACCATAACAAGTATCAGATCGACGGCAAGGTCGAGGAGATCAAGAACCTCCAGCCCTTCAGGGATAAGTGGGAAGCCTTTGGCTTTGAGGCATTCTCCTGCGACGGCCATAATATCCAGTCGATCGTCAATGCCCTGAATAAGGCGGAAAAGGTGAAAGGGAAACCCTCCGTGATCATCGCAGAGACAGTGAAAGGAAAAGGAGTCTCTTTCATGGAAGCCAAACCCCTTGATTATCATGGGAAAGCGCCGACCCCGGAAGAGGAGAAAAAAGCGCTGGCAGAGATCTGCCACGTTCCGGACTTTGAAGTATGAGCGAAGAAAAACTTGTAGCCACGCGTGACGCATACGGCAAGACCCTGGTGGAGCTGGGCAGGGAGAATCAAGACATCGTGGTCCTGGATGCGGACCTGGCGGTCTCGACCAAGACCGCATTGTTCGCCAAGGCCTTCCCGGACCGCTTTTTTGATATGGGGGTTGCCGAACAGGATATGATCAGCACCGCTGCCGGCCTGGCGGCCTGCGGCAAAGTGGTTTTTGCCTCGACCTTTGCGGTCTTTGGCTCCGGCCGGGCGTGGGATCAGGTCAGGATGTCGGTGGCTTACACCCGGATGAACGTTAAGATCGTAGTGACCCACGGAGGCATCACCACCGGCGAGGACGGCGCTTCCCACCAGGCCAATGAGGATATCGCCATCATGCGCGCTTTGCCCAATATGACGGTGATCGTGCCGGCGGACGCGGTGGAGACGGCCAAGGTCATCCGGGATGCGGCCGGGTCTTATGGCCCGGCTTATATAAGACTGAGCCGGCCCAAGACGCCGATCATCTACCAGAACGAAAACTATGATTTCAAGATCGGTAAAGGGGTGGTGCTGCGTCCGGGAAAAGATGTCACTGTCTTTGCCTGCGGGATCATGGTGGGCAAGGCGTTAGAGGCCGCGGAAAAGCTTAAAAGCGAGAAGATCGACTGCCGTGTGGTCAATCTGCACACCATCAAGCCCATTGACAAGGAGTTGATCGTTAAGTGCGCAAAGGAGACCGGGGCGGTGGTTACCGCGGAGGAACATTCCATCGTGGGCGGGTTGGGGGGAGCGGTGGCCGAAGTCATCGTTGAAAATACGCTTGTTCCCGTGGCCCGGGTGGGTGTCAAAGACATGTTTGGTGAATCCGGCAAGCCGGAGGAGCTTCTGGTCAAGTACGGGTTGACGGTCGAAAGCATCATGGATGCGGTCCGGACCGTCCTGAAAAGGAAAAAATGAATCGCCCCGACTGGGACACTTATTTCATGAAGATCGCCGAGGACGTTTCCACGCGCGCGATCTGCGTAAAGCGCAGGGTCGGCGCGGTGGTGGTCAAGGGCAACCAGATCCTCGCCACCGGCTATAACGGCGCTCCCAAGGGGTTCAAGCACTGCACGGAGGATACCTGTCTGCGCAAAAAGATGAAGGTTCCCTCCGGTGAGCGCCATGAACTCTGCCGGGGACTGCACGCCGAGCAGAACGCCATTGTCCAGGCGGCGGTTCACGGAGTAAGTATTGAGGGCGGCACCATGTACTGCACCTATCAGCCCTGCGTGATCTGCGTGAAGATGATCGTCAACGCCGGCATCGTTCGCCTGGTCTATGCCGGCGGATATCCGGACGAATTAGCCAAAGAAATGCTCAAGGAGAGCAAGCTCAAGGTGGACAGATATGAAGGAGGCAAGAAATGAAAGTAGGATTTTTGGGACCGGAAGGGACGTTTTCCGAAGAGGCGAGCAAGATCTATCTCAAACGGGTCCCCGGGAAGGTCGAGCTTATTCCCTATACCACCGTCCACGATGTGCTTTACGCGGCGGATAGAGGTAAGATAAAGGAGGCGATCGTTCCCATCGAGAACTCGATCGAGGGCACGGTGGGGGTGGTCACCGATATGTTGGTCAAGGACGTGAAGCTGGTGATCCGGCAGGAGATCGTGATCCCTATTTATCACTACCTCATCGCGCAGAAGGGGATCCGTCTTAATGAAGTTACGGACGTGATCTCCCATCCGCAGGGGCTGGATCAATGCAAGGAGTTCCTTAAGAAGAAACTTCCCAGGGTCAAGCTTCATCTCTCTTACAGCACCTCTGACGCTGTCCGGCAGGTGGGGACCTCCATCGGCGAAAAGATCATCGCCCACGGCAGGGTCAAGGGGAGCGTTTTTGCGGCCATCGGCAGCAAGAGTTCCGCCCGGCTTTACGGGTTGAAGGTCCTGGCGGAAAAGATCAACGCCAGAGAGAACCAGACCCGCTTTATCGTGCTGGCGAAGAAGGACCATCCCCGGACCGGGAAGGATAAGACCTCCATCGTCTTTTCCATCCGCAGCGACCGGCCGGGAGGGCTCCACGATGTCCTTTCTGAATTCGCGGTCCGCAACATCAACCTGACCAAGATTGAGTCCCGCCCCTCCAAAAGAGCCCTGGGCGATTATTATTTCTTCGCGGACATGGAGGGCCACCGCCGGGACGCCGTGATCGCGGAGGCGTTGCGGGAGATCAAAAGGAAGGCTTCTCTGCTCAAGCTGCTGGGTTCTTATCCCAGGGCGAAGAAATAAAGATTGAAAGTTCGAGTTGGTCGGGGTAGAATCTAACTATGGCTGAAGAGAGCGGATCGCATTTGCTGGAGGGGATGATCTTCGGGGGCCTGATTGGTTTCGGCCTCGGGGTCCTCTTTGCGCCCCATACCGGAGAAAAAACACGGGAAATGATCCGGGAAAAGCTTAAAAGACTGGAGATGGACGAGGTGGTCGACCGCTTTTTGGAGGCTTTTGAGGAAGGCAGGAAAGAGGCGGAAAAGCACATAAAGGAGGAGGAAGAATAATGCAAGAGATCCTGATAAACATCCTGATCTTTGCCGGGATCCTGGTCCTGTTGGCGTTGACGATCGCGATCATCATGGGGATCTTTGTCCTCAATGATGTGCGCCGTATCAGCAAAGAGGTAAGGGAGAAGATTCTTATCGTTACTTCTGTTTTTGATATCGTTTCTCTCTTGCTGGGCGGGATGGAAGGCGCCAAGAAGAAGTTTAAAAAAAAACTGAAAAATGACGATTCGACCCTGCTCGCGTTCCTGGCGGGGATCAAAAAGAGCATTCAGGTATTGTTTGAGAAGTAAGGAGGGGAAAAATGGGAAGGATAAAAAGTGTTTTCAGGAGCTTGACTTTGGGCGGCATCGTTGGTTTTGTCGCGGGTCTTCTTTTTGCTCCTAAAAAAGGGGAAGAGACCCGGAAACAGCTGCAGGAGCAGATAGAGAAGGGCAAGGAAAAGTTCCAGGAACTTAAACAAGAGTTCAAGAGCAAAGAAGAAGAATAAGCCGTCCCTCATGGCAAAGATAAAGATCGGATCTTTTCTCGACGCTGCGCTTGACAAGTTGGGGCTCCAGGAAAAACTTGATTACCGCATAGATATTCCTCCCCGCAAGGAACTGGGCGATTACGCCAGCAATGTCGCCATTCTTTGCGGCCGTAAGTTTTCCCGCCCGCCGCTTCCGCTTGCCCAGGAGATCGCCTCCCGGATCAAGGAACAGGACCAGGGCAAGGTTTTCAGCAAAATCGTGGTCGCCGAACCCGGTTTCTTGAATTTCTCCCTCACCGATGATTTTCTTCAAAAGGAACTGGTTAATGTTCTGAAGCTGGACCATGACTGGGGCAGGAGCGAGGGGGGGAAAGGGGAAAGGGTGCTGGTCGAGTTCGTGTCCGCCAATCCCACCGGTCCCCTGCATGTCGGCCACGGCCGCTGGGCGGTGATCGGGGACGCCATCGGGAGATTGCTGGAAGCGGTCGGCTGCAGGGTTGAGCGTGAATTCTATGTCAACAATATCGGCAAGCAGGTCGATCTTTTGATCGAATCGGTCCAGGCTGCCCGCCAGGGCAGAGAGATCCCGGAGGGCGGTTATGGCGGCGCTTATATAAAAGATGTGAAGGGGAAAACTCAGGAAGAAATACTCAACAACCTGATCCAGCAGCAGAAGAAGACCTTAAAAGAGCTACGTGTCGAGTTTGCTCGGTGGTTCTATGAGAGCGAGCTTCACGAAGGAAAAAAGGTCAAGATGGCGGTGGAAAAGCTGCATGAACGGAGGAAGACTTTCGAGGAAGAAGGCGCGATCTGGTTCAAGTCCCAGGAGCACGGGGACGACAAGAACCGCGTGCTCATCCGCGAGGACGGCAATCCGACTTATTTTGCCGCGGACGTGGCCTATCACCTGGATAAGTTCCTGCGCGGATACGATCATTTGATCGACATCTGGGGGACCGATCATCATGGGTATGTCATGCGTTTGAAGTCCGCCATGGACGCCCTCGGCCAGCCGGTCGAAAAACTTGAGATCATCATCGGCCAGCTGGTCACCCTTTACCGCGGAAAGGATCCGGTGCGCATGTCCAAGCGCACAGGGGAGATGATAACCCTTCAGGAGGTCATCGACGAGATCGGTTCTGACGCCACCCGCTTTTTCTTTTCTGCCACTGACGTGAACTCTCATTTGGACTTTGATCTAGAGTTGGCCAAAAAGAAGTCGCAGGAAAACCCGGTCTATTACGTTCAATACGCGCATGCCAGGATCTGCAGCATCCTCAAAAAGACCACAGACCATGGACCACAGACCATAGACCTTGCCAGTTTGACCCATCCAGCGGAGCGGGAATTGATGTTCAAGCTCCAGACCTGGCCGGATGTGGTTGCCGAAGCGGCGCGGCTGCGTCATCCCCATCGCATCACCGAGTACGGAAAAGAGCTCGCCACCGTTTTTCATTCCTTCTACGAGAAATGCCGGGTGCTCGGCAATCCCGCCCGTTTGGTCCTCGTAAAAGCTTCTCGAATTACCCTGAGGAATGTGTTAGAATTGCTCGGAATATCTGCGCCTGAATCCATGTAGATCAGGAAGGGTGAGATCAGAATGAAATACGCTTATTTCAAAGGAAAAATTGTTCCTTTTGACCAGGCCAGGATCAGCATCATGACCCACGCCTTTAATTATGGCACCGCCGTGTTCGAAGGCATCCGGGGATACTGGAATGCCGATAAGAACCAGATGTTCATCCTCAAAATGCGGGAGCACTATGAAAGATTAGAGCGTTCTGCTGTAGCCTTGAAGATAGATCTAAAACTTTCGCTGGAAGAGCTGGGAAAGATCACGCTGGAGATTGCCAAACGCAACGCCTACCAGGAGGATATTTATATCCGCCCGATCGCATACAAATCGCAGGAAAAGATCGGTCTGGGGCTGACCGGCATCGAAGATGATTTTTGCCTGTTTGTGGCGCCGTTCGGTGCCTATCTTGATATTTCCAAGGGTATAAGGGTATGTATCTCATCCTGGAGAAGGATTCCTTCGGAATGTCTGCCGCAGGGGGCCAAGATCAACGGCGCCTATGTCAATTCCTCACTGGCCAAGGCGGAGGCGCTGGAAAAGGGCTTTGATGAGGCGATCCTGCTTTCAACGGATGGGACGGTGGCGGAAGGGTCCGGGGAGAACCTGTTCCTGATAAAAAATGGCGAACTGGTCACGCCGCCTTTGGACGAGATCATCCTGCCCGGCATAACCCGTCTGGCCATCATGGAGCTGGCGAAAAAGGAATTGAAAATAAGATCGACCGAACGCTTCGTGAAGAAGGAAGAGCTTTTTTCCGCGGATGAACTTTTCTTCTGCGGTACCGGCGCGCAGGTGTCCCCTATTGCCGAAGTAGATGGGAAGAAGATCGGCAACGGTGGAATGGGGCCCTTGACCAAGAAGATCCAGGAGATCTATTTCAGGGCCGCGCGCGGGGATGACCCGAAGTATCAGGATTGGGTGACGCCAGCGTATTGATCAATCAACGAAAGAAGGCCAGGCGAAACAATTGCGTAAGCTGTTCCGTTATAGCCTGATCAGCTTAGCTTTTCTGCTGCTTTCCTGCTGCATTTTTCCCGCTTTTGCGACTACCCGCACGGTTACCAACTGCGCGGATACCGGCGCGGGATCACTTCGCCAGGCGATCACGGACGCCGGTGCCGGCGATGAGATCGTTTTCGACATCCAGCTCGCCGACACCGGCTATTCCACCGGCGAATACGGCCCGGGTTTGGTCACCAACGAGGCCGGGTCCAACACCTGGTTCAGGATCATCGTGGATTCAGCGGAGCTTCCGCTCCTGAGCGACGCGAACTTGAATTTGATGGGATCGACCCAGACCCGCGAGGCCACCAACGAAGCCGGCCCCGCGATCGAGGTGCGCTGCGGCGAAGGGAAGGCCTATAACGGCTTCTATGTCGGCGGCAATTATGTCACGGTGGAGGGATTGGTCATCAACGGCTTCAGCACGGCCGGCAAAGCCGGCATCCGCCATTATGCCGGATCCGACCAGCACATCCGCGGATGTTATATTGGTGTTACCGCCAGCGGAGAAGCCGCGCGGGAAAATTTCTACGGAATTAATATTTTCAGTTCCAACAATGTGCAGGTGGGGGGGACGACCTGGGCCGAACGCAATGTGATCAGCGGGAACTCGGACAGCGGAATATATATGTCCAGCACTTCCGGGAGCGTGTTTAAGGGCAATTATGTGGGGGCCAGCGCTTCAGGCGGAAATAATGTGCCCAATGCCATCGGAATATACGGGACGTCCGGCAGTTCCTACCTGATAATCGGCGGAAGTTCCTCTACTTTGGAATCTAACCTGGTCCGCGGCAACACCTATTACGGGATCTCGGCCTACGGTACGTACACGACCATCGAAGGCAATGTGATCCTTGAGAACGGTTTCGGCTCGGCCGACGTCGGCACCGGGATCCGCATCTATGGCGTCGCCAACCGCACCACCGGTCATCATGTCTATATTCGGGGCAACAAGGTCGGGGTGGAGGCGGACGGCGAAACCGGCGGCGGCAACCAGCGCGGCATATACATCGGCAACTACGCGCACAGCGTGGTCGTGGGCGGGGACACGGCCGCCGAGCGCAACATTATCTGCAACAGCACGGCGGAAGGGATGCTCATTGACCAGTATGCCTCCACCTGCGAGGTGCGGGGCAATTATGTTGGCGTTGATATCAATGGTTCGCCCCAGGGGAATCAGGGCCATGGGGTTCGTTTTAATAATTACGCCAAGTATTCTACGCTCGGGCCGGGCAACATCATTGCTTCCAATGGCGGGGACGGCGTCCGGCTCTCGCTTTATTCCGAACCTATCCTTATTACCCAGAACACCATGGAGTCGAACACCGGCAAGGGCATCTCCATAGAGGTCGGCTCCAACTATGATATCCCTTATCCCACCATTGAATCGGCCGTGATCGATGCCGGCATCGTGACCATTACCGGTGTTTCGGCTCCCTATGCGAGCATTGAGGTTTTCAAGACCGAGGACACGCCGGGACCGGACGACCAGGGCGAGGGAAAGGTTTACCTGCGGACAGTGACCGCAGAGAGCGACGGGAGCTGGAGCGCCACTGCCGAAGGGTTATCCTTCGGAGACAAGGTTACGGCCACCGCCAGCCTCTTCGAAAGCCCGGGCTACACATCTGAATTTGCCCTTAACGGAGAGGTAGTAAACATTTCGGCAACGGTGGTGGCTCCCAACGGAGGGGAAACCTGGCAGGGCGGGACCTGGCACAACATCAGCTGGGAAGCGCTCGGCTCTCCCGCTTATCTCAGTCTTTATTACACGACTTCCGAAGCGCTCGGCTACACGCTTATTTCCGGCGAAGTGACGGGGGAGGCCAGCTCCTATGCCTGGCTGGTGCCGAACCAGCCGACGACCGAGGCCAAGGTGAGGATCGAGGCCGTCAAGGATTCTGAGATCGTTACCGATGAATCGGATGCGGTTTTCACCATCACCGCGGCCACCGATTTTTACGTGGACGCCAACATTGGCAGCAATGAGTCCTACAACGGACTGACCTCCGAGGTCTCCGGCAGCAACGGTCCGTGGAAGACCTTGACCTATACTGCGACCCAGGCAGTGGATTTTTCAACCATCCATATTGCCGCGGGAAGTTATACCGAGGAAAGTTTCACCATCGAAATGGGATCGAACAAGCACTGGCTTGGAGCGGACAGGGACACCACCACCATCGAAGGCAGCGGAGCCACCCTGCTGCGGCTTGACGATAAGACCACCCTGGAAGCGTTGCATATCAAGGTTAATTCAGATAATACGGTAATCCATTTCAACAGCGGAGCCAGCGGGGTGGAAATAACCGATTGTAAGATAGAGGGGCCGGGCTCCACCGGCACCGGCATATATGTCGGTGATTCTTCTCTGATAGGTGTTACGATCACGGTCTCTTCCTGCGAGATCTTCAGCCTGCGGCGCGGGTACTATGGCTACTACACTGATGACAATGTCCCGGTGATCATTCAGGACTGCACCTTTCACGACTTTGGCAACCAGGCGATCTATAACTACTTTGGCAATACCATGACCATCCGCCGGAACACCTTTTACAATGGGAGCAGCGTCGCTGCTATAGAGATGACCTGGCTGAGCTACGCGCAGACCGTGGAGAACAATACCATCGTGGACTTCAAATATGGCATCAATTGCAATAACGGCGGGACCACCAATTTCAAGAATAATATCGTTTGCTACAACGGCAGATTGGATGAAGGGCCGTCGGATCACGGCAGCATCGGGATGTTGCTGGGGGGCGGGACGACGCTCAATCATACTTATAATAACGTTTGGAACTGTCTGAAGCACTATTCAGGGACCTCGAAGGATTCAACCGAGATCTCCGAGTTCCCGGGCTTTGTGGACGCGGCCAATAATGATTACCGGCTTTATGATTCGACCTCTTACTGGACCAACCCCTGTAAGGGGACTGGTGACGGCGGCGCGAATATCGGCAACGTTTCCGCCTTTGAATCCGGTTCGCCATATCGGACCAATTCCTATGTTGATTCGACCAATGGAACAGATGCCACTGACCATGGGTCAGGTGAGGGGAACTCGGCTTATCAGACCATCGCCTATGCCAACCAATATACGACCAGGATCATGAATCTTGCGGCCGACACGCATACCGCTTCTTCCGAGTCGATCCAGATAACCGATAGCCGGGCGGTCCTTGGTGCAGGAAGAGATTCGACCACGATCGAGAGCGGTGGGGCGACCGTTTTTACCACTTTTAATTATGCTTCGATCGAAGCTCTGAAGATAGATGCTGGGACCAATACCGCGATCTACGACCATGGCCGCGAGCTGTATGTGTATGATTGTTTGCTTACCGGTGAGGGGGCCGGGACCGGCGTTTACTTTGAAGGTAATATTTCCGGCAACGTCGCTGGTGGAACGGTTGCCTCCTGCGAAATTGCCAGATTTGATTATGGTATAAATTTGGACCATGCCAACTCAACTGATCTGACCATAACTTCATGTGAGGTTTATGGTTCGGACGTCAACAACCTTCGCGTTGCTTACTCGGCGGTTGTGGCCACGATCACAAATTCGGTCCTGCGCGACAATGTGGGGACGGGATATAATCAACAAAGCTTTTATTCCTATAACGATTGGACCACGGTAGAAGGTTCTACGATTGTTAAGAGTAGATATGGGCTCAAAAATGAGGGCGGTTCCTTTACGCTGAAAAATTCTATTATTGCGTCTGAGATCGGGGGCAAATCATGGTCCGGCAGCACCGGGCTGGAGGGCTCATTTACCGAAAGCTATAATTGTATTTATGCGGTCGATTCCGGCACCGGTGGGGGTACCGGCGATATTAATTTAGATCCGCATTTCATTGACGCGACCGGAGGCGATTTCCATTTGGCCTTTAATTCCCCCTGTATCGACTCCGGCGATCCGTCTGATACCGACCCCGACGGCTCCCGCGCGGACATGGGCGCCTATCCGTTTGATCAGACGGAATCCGGCACCATGGCAGTCTATGTCATAAGCCCGAACGGCGGCGAGGATCTGACCGCTTTTACCACTTATGAGGTCACCTGGTACGCGACCAAGGAAGGGACGCCCATCACTCACGTGGACCTGGCTTATTCCATCGACGGCGGCTCGACTTATACGGATATCGCCCCGGGCGAAGATAACGATGGCTCCTATGTCTGGAGCGTGCCCAATTTCACGACCACAGAGGCGATGGTCCGGGTCGGGGCGTTCGGTTCGGCCGCGACCGATGAGTCCGACAGCACCTTCACCATGAACGGCTACGCGACAAATGTCGTGATCAACTGCGATGATGACGGGCCCGGTTCCCTGCGCTGGGTCCTGGCCAGTGCTGAGGCCGGGCGGGAAATAATCTTTGACATCACTACCCTGGAAGCCGGCTATTCGACCGGAGAAACTTATCCGGGATTGGTGACGGAGGGAAGCGATACCTGGTTCAGGATCATGGTGAACTCGGCCCAGCTGCCGACCATCGGCGTGAATAACGTTTATATTCATGGTTCGACCCAGACCCGGGAAGCCGGCAATTCCCAGGGGCCGGAGGTGGAGATCCGCTGCAAGAGCGGGGAAAATTATGATGGGCTGATCATCAGCGGAAATAGCTGCACTGTGGAAGGATTGGTCATCAATGGATTTGAAGGGGGGTCCTATACGTCGGCTGTCCGACTGGATGGGGGCGACGGGAATATTGTTAGGGGATGCTACTTGGGCACGACCGCCAGCGGGGAGGCCGCGAAGCCCAACGGCGTGGGAGTATATTTGGCGAGTGCCACCAATAACATGGTGGGGGGCTCACAGGCGTCTGATCGCAACATTATTTCGGGGAATAATAACTATGGGGTGTATCTCATTAGTACGGCGACGAGCAACGAGGTCAAGGGCAACTATTTTGGGACGGACAGGAACGGCACCTCACCCCTGGGAAATGGCGGTTCCGGTATTTATATCAACGGCTCATACAATATCATTGGCGGATCGACGAGCGGAGAACGCAACCTTGTTTCCGGCAATGATTACTGGGGGATCGCGGTCGCCCAGGCTTCCGGCGTGCAGGTCAAGGGAAATTATGTGGGAACGGATGTGAACGGCACCGCTGATCTGGGGAACTCCAACAACGGCATTGCGATCATCAGCGGCGCCAATAATTGTCAGATCGGCGGTGCGGTCACCGGCGAGGGGAACGTTGTTTCCGGCAATGACTCAGACGGTATTTATATATCTGCGTCCGCCAGTAATGAGGTAAAAGGGAACCTGATCGGCACAGATGTAAACGGCACGGCTGACCTTGGCAATACGAGCTACGGCGTCAATATGCTCAGCGGCTCGCAGTACAATGTGGTCGGGGGATTGATCGCTTCTGAAAGAAACGTCATTTCCGGCAATAATTCATCCGGGGTCATAATTTCAGGGAATGGAACGAACAGCAACGAGGTCAGGGGAAATCTGATCGGCACAGACGTGAACGGAACCGCCGACCTCGGTAATACATGGTATGGGATCACTCTTAGCAGCGGGTGCCAATATAATGTGATAGGGAGCACCCTTGAAGCGGAACGGAACATAATTTCCGGCAATGACCTGAGCGGCATATGTTTTACGACGAATAATACCAACAGCAACGAGGTCATCGGCAATTATATAGGCACGGATATCAACGGCACGGCTGACCTGGGGAACACTTCGCGCGGCGTCTTTTTGCTCAACGGGCCCAAATATAATATTATCGGAGGGCTTAACGAAGGGGAACGCAACATTATTTCCGGGAACGATGCTGCCGGGATATCCTTTTCCGGCTCGGACACGGCCAGCAATGAGGTCAGGGGCAATTATATCGGAAAAGACGCCAATGGAAACGCCTTGGAAAATGTTTTGCAGGGGGTCGCTGTAGTCAACAGCAGTTCCTATAATTGTATTGGTCCGGCTAATTTCATTGCCCATAATGGCAATGAGGGAGTGGTTGTGGCGGCAGGTTCTTCTTACATTCTTATCACCCGCAACAGCATGGAAGCTAACGCTGCGGGAGGCATCGACCTGCAGGCCGGCGCCAACAACGATATTCCTTATCCGGATATAACTGCGGCCGTATACCGGGCGGGGACGGTGGAGGTCACCGGCACCTCTACCCCGGACGCGGTGATAGAGGTCTTCAAGACCGAAAGCACGCCGGATCCTTCGGGCCAGGGTGAGGGTTTGGTCTATCTGGTTTCGGTGGAAGCCAGCGGGACGGGGGACTGGATTGCTACCATGGAAGGGCTGTCTGTGGGGGACAAAGTCACCGCCACCGCCAGTCTCTTCTTAAGTCCCGGCTACACATCTGAATTTGCGATGAACGAAGAGGTGCTGGAGGATATAATACCCCCCACGGTAACAGTCGAGGCGCCGGACGGAGGGGAAAAATGGAAGGGGGATGAAACTTACCAGATCACCTGGACGGCGACGGATGAAAGCGGCATCGATAGAATCCTGATCTATTACACCAGCGGTGAGGGTTGGATCGAGATCGCTACCAATGAAGCCAACGACGGAAGCTATGATTGGCTCACGCCGGCCATTGATACGGCGGAGGCAAAAGTAAAAGTCGCGGCGGTCGACGGCTCTCCTCTGCACAATGTCGGCAGTGATGAGAGTGATTCTTTCTTTATCATTGATTCGACCGGTCCTTCGGCTCCCGTGCTGGAAAGGCCCTCGAACGGGAGCAGCAACTACGATGTCACCCCGATCTTTGTTTGGTATCCTTCCACTGACAACCTGACCAGCGTGGCCAGCTATGAGATAAACATCGATAATATATTGACAACGCAGGGCGCGACCGTTTCTTATACTCCAACCGATCCGCTTTCTTATGGACTGCACACCTGGGAAGTGCGGGCTAAGGATGAGGTTGGTAATTGGGGAAGCTACGGCTCTCCCTTTGAAGTCACGATCATCCCGGCGCCTCCGAATATCGTTTATAACTGCGATGATTCCGGGCCGGGTTCGCTGCGTTATGTGATCTCCAGTGTGGAGGCCGGCACGGAAGTGATCTTTGACATTACCTACGACAACGCCGGTTATTCCGGCGGGATCACGAGCCCCGGACTGGTGACGAACGAGGCCGGCAGCGATAAATGGTTCCGCATCATCACGACCGATGATCTGCCTTCGATCGAGGCTGATAATGTCTATATCCACGGCTCAACCCAGACCCGGGAAGCGAACAATCCAGACGGGCCGGAAGTTGAGGTCCGTCAGAATGGGAGCGGGAAATACGGCATATTGTGGTTCGTGGATGCGGATTACTGCACGGTGGAGGGAATGGCGCTCAACTACGCATCCCTGACATCCGGCATCTATATTGGATCGGGCTGCGATCATAATCGGGTGGTGAACTGCTACATCGGCAACCGGGCGGACGGATCCGTGGCCGTTGCGAACAGGTACGGCGTCTATGTCGCCTCCGGTGCGACTTATAACATCATCGGAGGGGATAGCGCTGCCGAAAGGAATATCCTTTCCGGCAACAATATGTATGAGGTTTATCTGAACGGTTCAAATAGCAGTGAGGTGAAGGGCAACTACATCGGTCTGGCGCAGGACGGCGATACAGATATAACTACCGGTTCTTACGGAGTTTATCTTAATGCCTCGTCATATAATTTGATAAAGAACGACGTCATTTCGGGATTTGGCGGCAGCGGGATGGGAATATATCTCTCCGATAATTGCGATCATAATCGAATAGAGGGCAACAAGATCGGGACTAACGCTAGCGGGACGGACCCCGTGCCTAACTACTGCGGCATCCGAATTAATGAGTGTCATGATAATGTGATCGGAGGAACGTCCGAGGCAGAAAGAAATATTATTTCTGGAAACGAGACTTACGCCATCCGCTTCGTCAATGCTTACGATAATCAGATCAAAGGGAATTTTTTCGGGCTGGACGTGAGCGGCACTTCCGATCTGGCAAATAACGATATCACGATCTATATCGAGGGCGTTTCTTATAATAACGTGATCGGGGGAACCACTGAAGGCGAAAGAAATGTTATTGCCAATAGTGGTGCATATGGGATTGCAATTCTTGGATATGGAGCGACCTCGAATGAGGTCATAGGGAATTATATCGGTACGGATGTGAACGGTACCGCCGCCATGGGGAATCTTGATGCGGGTGTGCTCGCAGGACTTGGAAGTGCTTATAACAAGATCGGTGGGGTGGATCCGGGCAAAGGGAACGTTATTTGTGACACAAGGGTGGGAGGGGGTGGGGGAGCAATGGGGGTTGTGATTTACGGCGGGAGCAGCAGCGAAGTCAGCGGGAACCGGCTCGGCAGGGATGCCGCCGGCGGAAGTTTGGGCAATGCCTTAGGCGGGGTCGCGCTTGCGCCGATTGATTTTTTTGGAACTTACTACGATTGTTTTGACAACCAGGTCGGGCCGAACAATGAGATCGCATATAACAGCGGCCCCGGGGTGTGGGTCTGGAGCGGTGCTGATCATAATCTCATCACTCAGAACTCCATGGAGGCCAATACCGGCAAGGGCATCAGTCTGGAAGCCGGAGCGAATAATGATATCCCGTATCCGGTCATAACTTCGGCGATCTATACGGCTGGGATGACTACCATTACTGGAACTTCGACCGCGGATGCCACGATCGAGATCTTCGAGTGCGAGCCCACTCCCGAAGCCCAGGGCGAGGGAAAATTCTATTTGACCACGGTCACGGCAGAGTCCAACGGAAGCTGGGAAGCGACCGTTCCCGGTCTGTTTATTAATGATAAAGTTACCGCCACCGCCAGCCTCTTCTCCAGTTTTGGTTACACCTCGGAATTCGCCTTCAACGGCACGGTCGAGTCCGAGGGCAAAGTGCCTGTGGTCCAGGTCATCGCGCCGAATGGGAGCGAGCAGTGGCGCGGCGGAGCAAATTATGATATTACCTGGACGGCAACGGATGAAAGCGGCATCGACAGGATCCTGATCCATTATACCAGCGGCGAGGGCTGGATCGAGATCGCCACCAACGAGGCCAATGATGGAAGCTATGATTGGCTCACGCCGCTGATCGATACTGCGGAGGCCAGGGTCAAGGTTGAGGCGGTAGACAGCTCGCCCGAGCATAATGTCGGAACCGACGAAAGCAACGCGGTCTTCTTCATCGATTCAACCCCGCCTTCGATCCCGGTCCTGGTCACGCCTACGGATGAAAGTTATGTCAACGACAATACTCCGCTTCTTACCTGGGAGGCCGCGACCGATAACCTGACCGGGATCGGAAGTTATGAGATCACCATAGATACGGCGGCCGCGATTCGGGGGCCGGCAACAAGCTATACGCCGCCCGCCCTGGCTGATGGAACGCATACCTGGGAGGTAAAAGCCAGAGATGGGGCGGGGAATTGGGGCAGCGCCAGCGCCGGCTGGGACGTGACGGTGGACACCACACCGCCGACGGTGCAGGTCATTTCTCCTGAAGAAGGAGAGCATATCTCTGGGATCGGGCCGGCGTACACCATCCGCTGGTCAGCCAGTGACATTCTAGGTCTGGCAAGTGATCCAATATCGTTGTATTTCTCAAGCAACGGCGGATTGAGCTGGTCATCCATCCAGAGCGGCCTTGCCAACAGCGGCACCTACGGCTGGGATGTTCCGGCGATCGATTCTACTACCTGTCGCATAAGTGTCGAAGCCATAGATAAGGCATCCAATGTTGGTGCCGCCAGCAGCGGCGATTTCGCTGTCGACAGCTCTTCGCCGGAAGTCAGCAGTGTTGATCTGGATACGACCCCGAGCGGAAAGGTCAGGCTGGAAAGTACCATCGGCATTAATTTCTCCGAAGCGGTAGAACGCAGCGGCGCTCAGGGTGCGTTTGTCATCAATCCATCCATCTCCGGAACTTTTTCCTGGTCAAATGCTGATCAGACCATGACCTTTGCTCCTACGACTCTTCTCTCTGAAGGAACAACCTATAACATCACCATCAGCACCGAAGTGGAAGACCTGGCCGGGAACCGCATGGCCTCGGATTTCTCTTATAATTTTGAAACCATCTCGGATGAGATACCACCCGGCATCGTGGTCAAGATCGGGGGGGTGGCCATTAAGAGTGGTGATTATATCGACGAGGAGCCAAGATTTGACATTCTCGCCACGGATGACACCTCACTGGATGCGACCGCGGCCAGCGCCACTCTGGACGGCATGCCGATGTCACTCTTTTTGACCTCCTTCACTCCGACCTCGATGGAGGTATGGTTCAAACCCAGTGAAGCGTTGGAAGCGGGTGTACATGCGGTAACGCTGGAGGCCCGGGATACAGCCGGCAATATTTCGACCAAAGAGGTTCTTGAGCTTACGGTTTCGATCGGGCCGGCGGGCTTAGTTGGTCCTCCCATTTCTTCTCCCATGCCATTTTCGACGGGCGGGGATGATATCTGCACCATTGCCTATCAGCTGAATAAAGATACAGATATCGCTTTCTATATGCATGGACCGACCGGGGAGATCGTCTGGACCCGAAGATACAGCGCGGGTGAAAATGGCGGCCGGGCCGGCTATAACGCCCTTATTTTTGATGGAACATCGGACATAACCGGTGCGCCTCTGGCGAATGGGATCTATGTTTTCAGGATCGTGGCGGAGGGAAGGGCGATTGGGAAAGGTTACATTGTAATCTACGATTAAATAGTAGTGGAAATTTTGTGCTCTTTGCAGTAAAATCAAGCCGGGAGTCGTGTAAACTCCTAGAAGGAGTGTAAATTGAAAATAAAAAGGGCAATCCTCTTTGTTTTCTTGTTGGTTTTTGTTCTTTCGCAGGCATGCTTTGCCCAGACAAAAGTTGCCAACGATCCTTCCCGTATCGGGGTCGGAGCCAGGCTCCTGGGAATGGGGAAGGGGTACATCGGGCTGGCAGATGATCTCTCCGGGATTTTCATCAATCCCTCTGCGCTCTCAGTGGTGGATAAATGGCAGATCACCAGCATGTCCGGGAAATTCATCAATGAGTATGAATATCTTAATCTGGGAAGCGCTTATCCCACCCCTTACGGGACTTTCGGAATAGGTTATGTCAACAGCAGCATTGGTTTTACCGGCCCGGCCGCGACCACCGAGGTCATCGACGGCATCCGGATCATTCCCTCCTCAACCGAGGGAGTAAGCTACAATTTCTACGACAGCGTGGTCCTTCTTTCCTGGGGAAAAGACATGGGGGGGTTGATAAACTGGGAGATCCTGGATCATTTCTCCGCGGGCGCAACTCTCAAGTTCTTCTTCCTGGGCATGTCCGGTCCGGGAATAAGCAATGGCTCCGCTACCGGCAACGAGGTCGATCTCGGCATAAACTATCGTCCCAATCCGATCTTCAAGGCGGGTGCGGTGCTGCAGAACGCGCTCCCCTTTGAGACCGGCGGCAAGATAAAATGGAGCAACGGCACTGAAGAAACCCTCCATTCCACCCTCAAGCTGGGGGTGAGCCTCAAGCTCCTGGGTGAAGAGGGATGGAGCCAGTACGGGGAACATGAGCTTTTGTTGAACGTTGACCGGGACTTCTTTCCCAACCGCGACAACATCCCTCAGCTCTGGCACGCCGGTGTGGAGTGGTCGCCGATCCCCTTCATAGATATCCGGACGGGGATCGATCAGGACATTGTCGGCACCGGCACTGCCGGCGATCTAGAGCCCGCCAACAATCTCACTGCCGGAGTGGGGCTCTACTTTGGGGGGTTCAGGTTCGACTATGCTTTTCACCAATATAACCAGATAACCGACAATGACACCCATTATTTTTCGCTTTCTTACGGTGTGGAGAAGAAGAAAAAACCGGAGGTGGTGGAAGAGCTTCCCTCTTTCTCGATCACGCCAGAGGACAAAAAGATCGTGTTTGAAGAGGAAGTAGCTCTGGAAGGCAGGGTGCTTAACCGTAAGATCAAGAAGGTCACCGTGTGCGCAAAGGAAGTTCCCCTTGAGCAGGAGCGTTTTAAGACCGTGGTCCCGCTCACCCTGGGGAAGAATTCGATTATGGTCCAGGGCTATGATGAAAGCGCAGAGAAGCTTATTGACAGCGAAAAGATCAGGATCTTGCGACTTAAGGCCTTTAACGACGTTCCCGCGGATTACTGGGCGGCGATTCCTATTTCATTGCTTGCCATGGAAGGGGTCATCTCCGGCTACCCGGATGGGACCTTCCGGCCCGAAGGGCATATTACCCGCGCCGAGATCTGCACCCTCCTCATGAAGACCAAGGGGATCGGCGACTTCAGGCCGCGCGGCAAACCCTTCCGCGATATACCTGTCACCCACTGGGCGGCAAATTATATCGGTGCGGCTGCGCGCCAGGGCATCGTCAAGGGATATCCTGACGGCACCTTCCGGCCCAATGGTTTGATCAGCCGCGCGGAAGGCGTGGTAATGCTTGCCCGATTCGCGAACCTTCCGGAATCAAGGCTTTTGGAAGTTCCTTTCACGGATGTTCCTGGACGCCATTGGGCGGTAAAAGAGATCAGCGCGGCCAAGGAGGGGGGGTTGCTGCAATACCTGGCCGGCAAGCCGTTCGAGCTTAATCGACAGTTGACCCGCGCCGAAGTTGCGGAAATGCTTTCCAAGACCAGCTACTTGAAGCCCAAAGTGGATGACATCCTGGACTGGGAAAAGGGATATTGATGGTCCGGGGCATTGGGGTGGACATCATCGAGGTCGAACGGGTGGAAGAGGCGATCAAGAAGTACGGGGAAAATTTCCTGAACAAGGTCTTCACCGAAAAAGAGATCAGTTACTGCCGCCGGCGCAAGGCATTCAGATATCCGGAACTGGCGGTCAGATTTGCCGCCAAGGAAGCGTACTCCAAAGCCATTGGCACCGGGATCGCAGGATTCGGGAGGAATAATCACGGCGTAAAGTGGAAAGATATGGAAGTTGTCAACAACTCCCATGGGAAACCTCTCTTTGCGATCAAGGGGAGGGTCGATCCCAATGTCCATGTCAGCCTTTCTCATTCCCGCGATTACGCGGTAGCGTCCGTCTATGTTGAAAAGTAAACTCTCTAAGCTGCTTTCCAGGCGAAGGCCCGCTTCGCACAAGGGGGACTACGGCAGGGTTTTGGTCGTTGCCGGGTCTGTCGGCATGACCGGGGCGGCGGTCCTGGCTTCCCGGGGGGCTTTGAGGTGCGGCGCCGGCCTCACCTATCTTGCCGTTCCAAGAGAACTGGTCAGTATCGTTGATTCGATGACCCCGGAGGTTATTACCCTTCCATTTGAAAAAATAAGGGATATCAAGGCGGATGTGGTGGCGCTTGGGCCCGGACTGGGAGCGGCCCCACGGACACGCAAACTCACCTCATCCCTCCTCTCGCATCCCACGCCCCTGGTCATCGACGCGGACGGTTTGAACGTGATCGCAAAGCATCCGGAATTGTTGGGGAAGGGAAAGGCAGAGGACAAGGTGATCCTCACCCCCCACCCCGGAGAGATGTCGCGGCTGCTCAATGAAAGCGTTGAGCGCATTCAGAAAGATCGTGTCGCCGCTGCGAAAAAAGCGGCAAAGAAGTTCGGCTGCATCGTTGTGCTGAAGGGGCATGGAACGGTGGTCGCAGATCCCGGGGAGAAAATTTTCATCAATACTACCGGCAATCCAGGGATGGCATCGGGCGGGGTAGGGGATGTTCTGACCGGCATGATCGCCGCGTTCGTTGCTCAGGGGACCGCTTTTTTTGACGCGGCCGTCTTCGCCGTGCATTTACATGGGCTTGCCGGAGACCTCGCCGCGAAAGAATTGGGCGAATACGGGATGATCGCTTCGGACCTGGTGGAGAAAATACCATATGCCATACAAAGAATTAGCTGAAACTATCGGGCATAAAACGCTCGAGATCATGGAGGGGTTTGGAAGAACGGTCCAGCTGGGTCAGGAAGCGGTCCGGGATATCTTAGCGGGAAAAACGGATATCAAGCTCACCCTTGAGCAAATGGTCAAGATCGGACTGGAATCCCTGCCCCTGGCGCTGGTGACCGCCGCCTTTATCGGCATGGTTTTTGCGCTCCAGATCGCAAGCGAGTTCGTGAGATTCGGCGCGGGCAAATATGTGGGAGGGGTGATGAGCATCGGTATGGCGCGCGAGCTGGGTCCGGCGGTAACCGGCATTGTGGTTGCAGCCCGGGTGGCGGCCGCTATTTCCGCCGAGCTTGGCACCATGAAGGTCAAGGAGCAGATCGACGCCCTGAGCGCCCTGGGCGCCAGCCCCATCAGGTATCTGGTCATCCCCCGGTTCATTGCGGCGGCGTTGATGCTTCCTCTGCTTACCATCCTGGCGGATATCATCGGTTTTGGCGGAGGATATATCGTGGCCACCTTTGTAAGCAAGATCAATCCGGTGCAGTATATGGAGACTGCTCAGCAGCTCCTTGAGCTCTGGGACGTGTTCGGAGGCATGATCAAGACCTTTTCCTTCGGGATGATCATTGCGGTGATCGCCTGCTACAAGGGGCTTAACACCCGCGGGGGAGCGGAGGGAGTAGGGGAATCGACCACTTCGGCGGTGGTCACCTCCCTTATTACTTTGTTCGTTTTTAACTATTTCCTGTCGAATCTGTTCTTTAAATGATAAAACTTAAGGATTTAACCAAATATTTCGGGAAATTAAAAGTGCTGGAAGGGGTCGATCTCGAGATCCCTGACGGGGAATCCCTGGCCGTGATCGGACCTTCGGGCTGCGGCAAGAGCACCCTCCTTCGGCTCTTGATCCGTCTGGAGGAAGCTACCTCGGGGTCAATAACCATCAATAAGACGGATATCAGCCGGCTTTCCGAAGAAGGGCTTATCAATCTCAGGAAGAACATCGGCATGATCTTCCAGAGCTCGGCCCTTTTTGATTCCATGAGCGTGTTCGAGAACGTGGCTTTCGCTCTGCGTCAACACGCCCGGCTTAGTGAACGAGAGATCGGCCGGATTGTTCGCGAAAAACTCAAAATGGTGGATCTGGAGGGGACGCAGGACCACATGCCTTCGGAGCTTTCCGGCGGCATGCAGAAAAGGGTGAGCATCGCCCGGGCGCTGGCTTTTGACCCAAAGATCATCCTTTACGATGAGCCGACGACGGGGCTGGACCCGATTACCTCTGTCAATATCGAGAATTTAATGATAAAATTGAGCCGTGATTTGAAGGTCACTTCGGTGATCGTGACCCATGTGCTGCAGACGGTTTATCGGGTGGCGAACCGGATCGTGATGCTGCATGACGGCAAATTCATCCAGACCGGAACGCCCCAGGAAACACAGCGAACAGCGGATCCGGTGGTAAGAAAGTTCATAACGGGAGGGTTATAAGATGGCGATCTCAACCCCGGCCAAGGTGGGCATACTGACGCTGGCGGCGCTGGTCGCGCTGGCTTCGGTCATTTTCTGGAAAACCGAGATCTTCATGGTCCGGCGCGGCTATGAGATGATCGGATCATTCGAGAATATAGAGGGATTGACGGTGGGTTCCGAGGTAAGGTTTCGGGGTTTTAAGGCGGGCAAAGTGCTGCGCATTGACCCGGGTCCTTACGACATCAAGGTCTATTCGGTCATTGACCGGAATATCAAGTTCTCCCAGGATTCGACCCTGAGGATCGCTTACGACGGGATCGTGGGATTGAAATTTCTCGAAGTCCGACCGGGGACGTTGGAGGCAATTTATGCCCCTCCCCAAATGCTCTACGGCATAAAAACCGCCGGGATCGTGGATTTCGTGGATATCGGGTCCCAGAACCTGGAAGAGACCAAAAGGATACTGGAAAGCGTGCGGAAAATGGTCGAGAACCGGGAGCTGCAGGAATCCCTATCCCACACCGTTCTTACCGCCGACAAGGTTGCCACCGAACTTGAGTATCTGACGGTTGAGCTGCGGCAGACCAACCAGGGGATCAGGGATATTGTGGCGGACCCCAAGTTCCAGGAGAACGTGAAAGGGACCATCCGCGAGACCAAGCAGACCTTGACCTCTGCCAATCAATTCTTTGAATCCGCAAGTAAAATAAAATTGCGGCCTTCATTGGGAGTGGACGTTGGTTCCAAGGCGAATGCGGTCCGGGGTAATGTGGATGTGGTCCAGAGCGAGAGGAATTATTTCCGGATCGGAATGGGGGAGGGGCCTTCCCGAGCGCCCAGCCTTCTGGATGCTTTCGTCGCCGCCAGGACTTCCGATCGTTTTGGCTACCGGCTGGGGATAATCAGCAACCAGATCGGCGGCGGGCTCGCCTATTTTCCCTCCGATCAGGCAGCTCTCACGGGTGATCTCTATGATATCAACAATCCCCGGCCCGATCAGCCTAAGGTCAGGCTGGGCTATGAGCAGGAATTGGCAAATTACCTGGATCTGACCCTCAAGGCCGACGATGTGCTCAATGATGGCTCCCGCAATTATTCCTTCGGCATCCGGGTCAAGCCGCCCGGAGAAGACGTTTTTTAAGGCCGGGATGCGGATCTGGCTGAAAGCAATTATCTTCCTCTCTATAGCTCTCTTGCTTTACCCATCCTCTGCCCGGGCGGAGGTTTTCCGCAAGCGGATAAATAATACCGTTCTGGTCATAAAAGCGCCCGGATCTTATGTCTGGAAGGGCAAGAGGATCTTTGTCGATAAGAAGAAGGAGTTTGGGGTTGAGATCGAATACGGGGAGCTCAAGGCGCAGGCCAACCAGGCGGCGTATGACCTGCAGCAGGAGGTCATTGAACTCTCCGAGGGGTTCAGAGGTTCCCTGGAAGATTATTGGGTCGAGGGCAATTATTTTCGCATTAACCCGCGGACTGGGCATTATGCCGGCTACGATCTCAAGTTTGGTTATCTTGTCGCTTCGTTCTACGGCAAGGAGTTCCAGTTCTACGGGGATAAGATCCAGGTCGAGAAGATATCCGCTTCCCCGCTTTATTTCCCGGTGTTCCGATTATATACCGAAAAGCTTGAGATCTATCCCGGCTACTCGCTCGCGCGCCAGAACACCTTGAAGCTTTTTGCCATCCCGTTCTACTATATTCCTTTATATGTTGACGATGAGAGAAGGAGCTATTTTGACCTGCCTTTCCCCGCGCCGGAGGTGCAAAGCGACATTTTCCACGGCACCCACGGCGCTCTGCACAGCAATTATTTCATAAGCCCGAGTTTATACGGCGATGTTTCGCTGCGATATTCCGAAGAGGATGGGGGAGGGGCGCACATCCAGCAGCTGGTAAGGCTTTCAGATCATCATCAGGTGGAGCTTGAGGTCTTGGGATGGGAAAAAGCCCCGGCCCAGGCCAAGTTTTCCTATATCTTCCACTTTTTTGACAATCCACGCCGGCCCGGCCAGGAATTATCGTTCCGCAAGCAGCAGATGCTGGAAGAAGAGATAGCCAAGATTCCGCCCAGGCTGACCTTTCAATGCGACTACACCGCCAACGAAGAGATCAAGCGCAGTATTGTGGACCGTTATCCGGATGTCTCAGTATCGGTTCCGATGCGGGGGATATTATATGACCATACCTATGCTTTTATCCCCTCGGTTCATTACGGAAATATAAAGGAGAAGAAGATCTATCCCGAAGACAGCCCTCCCGCGGATGTGGACCGGGATTACCGGCGCATGAAGGGGGACATTAACTTCACTTACTATGTCGAAACCCCCTATCTGAGCCCTTTTATAAACAAGGTGCTATTGGAGACGAATTATGAACATTCGGTTTATGAGCCGGGCAGTGCCGATCGGGGTAGGGTGGAGGGGTCGGTCATCGCGCGGAGGCCGATCCTGAAGGCCCTGGGGCTTTATTATGAGCTGGTTTTGACCAAGAACGTGCTGGATTACGGCCAAAGCCCCTTCTTTTTTGAGGAATACGGGCGCTTAAAGGATAATGGTACCTTGGACCTGTACCTCCAGCTTCCGTTCCTCGTCGCCGGCAATCAGCTCATCTATGACTTTGAAGGCATGCAGTTGTATAACGAGATCTACTACGCGGGGATAAAGTCAGGCGATAACTACGCTGTCGTCCAATACGACCGCCGCATGGAATCCTGGGAATTCGCCTTCATGCGCAAAGAGCCGGCGTTCTAGAGGGAAGACCCCAAACAGCCTTAAATACCTTAGAAACTCACGAATATCCTACGTCGCATAATATATCTTATGTCAAGTTAGGATTGGGTGATGATTGGTAGGTTTTTATTGAAAGAACGGCAAAAATTACGTAACCATGGTATTATCCACAGGGGTTTTTAACAGATTTTAAGAGGATTTCTTGAGGTATACTTTCTGCCAGGAGTATTTCTTTGTCTTTTTGAGGGAAAATTCGCTTCCGTCCACTACCCTGTATCCATCATTATTCACTTCAACCTTATAGGTTGCGGATCTGGATCCGTAAAACGCGTACGTGGAGCCTCTGTTAGTCTGGTTCTGAGCGGTCATTTCGTCGCCGCTGGCGATGTCTATGAGCGCGATCTCGGCATCCGGAACGTACCTTTCCGTTCCGTTTTCCATTACCTCGATGGCGGAGATATCCACGATATAAAGCTGTTGGTGGCTGGATATCAGCTCAACCGGGTTCAAAACCGATAAAAGGGACACGACTAGCATTATGGGAATCAACTTTTCCATAAGATGCTCCTCTATATATATTATCGGGCAAAAAGGGGTAAAACTTGCATTTTTAGCGGATTTCAGGGGAAAACAGGCCTAAATAAAAGCGATTACAGCCGCGTTAGCATTTGCGAACGTATCCAGGCAGGCTAACTTTTTCATGAAATTCACGCTTGATTTTCGCGATATATACTATAGAGATGACAAGAATTACCAGCCATAAAAATAAGGTTTTCCCTTCCCGACCCTCAAATGGGTCCGGATCGAGGCAGACCTTGAGGATCAGCGTTAAAGAATTGCTAAATCTGCCTCATTCTTCACTAAAAATCGGTCCCTTGGCTGGCAAGGAATGGTACCGTATGCTTGAAGCCCATTTCAAGTACGCGTATGAGAACAGCTGGGAAGTGCGCAAGCATTTTAAGAGCCTCGATGTCATGCTCGCGGTTAAGGTGGCTCCTCCCGGCTCGGAAGTTGATGAGAAGATAAAAACATCGCTGGCCCTGCAATTTCACGGTTCATTTATGTTCCTTGCTGCGAAAAAAACGCCGGGAGATAAGGATTTGGCCAAACGGTTTGCAATCATTTTTTGCGCGCTTATAAATGCCGCCTGCAACATCCGCCAGCGGCAGGCCGAGCAGAGGCCTTTTGATGACCTGATCCAAAAAGTGAATAAGGAAATTGGGGGGATCTCTGAAAGTTTACCGGTCGGATTTGAGATTGTAAAGTAAGACCTGAAAACAGGTATTTTTTAAAACCAGCTGCTGACCTCATCCCATACATCTTCCGCCGCATCGCCCACGGCATCTGCCGCGTCTTCGATGAAGTCCCCTACCTCATCCACTACATCCTCAACCGCATCAACCACATCTTCCACCGCGTTCCTGATCGCGTCAAAAAAGCTTAACCCCGCCGCTTCTAGGGCATAAAAGGCGTCCTCCAGCGCGTCCACCGTTTCCAGCGTTACTTTGAATGTGTCGGAAACCGAATTCGAAGGCAATTTTGCTCTGAGCAGGCTTTCCTGCATGGTCCCGTTCTTGGCGAAGACCATATAGAAGCGCCTTCCGCCCGGGATAGAGTTGTAATTCCAGAAGCTTTCAAACTGCGCTTTTGACCAGCATTCCGTGTAGTAGGGATTGTTGGGATTGTTCACATAAACGTGTGTTACCTGGCCAAGATCGTTAGTCTTGTACCCTACCGCATCCACCCAGTGCCCTTTGGTGGCGTTTTGCAGATAATTTTCAATGTTCAGGTTGCTGCATCCGCCGCTTATTCCCAGGACGGTCACCGGGCAGCCGTTATCAATGTGCTGGACAATGTCGTTTACGCATCCGTAATTCTTATACCGCACCAGCATGTCTTTGGCCCGGGCCTTTTCGGCCAATGCCAGCGGCCCGTGCCCTACCGTGTCGGAGCCGAACATATTGTGGAAATTGCCGGCATCGATCCCGTAATACTGCATGATCATGGCCAGGGAGGTCGGCCCGCATTCGTTGTGCCACTGGCGCAGGCGGGGTACTTCAAGTTTTATGTCCTTTGAGAGGTCCAATACCTGCAGTTGCGGGAGATAAGAGGATATCTGCCGGGCCTGGACCACCGGCTTTCTGAGATAAGTTCCGGCAACAGTGCTGAATGATCTCAAGAAGGAGGATTTGGAAGTTTGAAATCTAGTCTTAATTCTTTTGGGTTTCTCAAGAGTGGCGATGGGTTTGAAGGATTTGATGAATCGGCTGAATTTGGCCATTTTGCTCCTCCTTGGGAATCTCTAATAATATTATCGTGTCAAAAAGGGAAAAACTTGCGTTCTGAAGGGAAAAATTATGTTTAAGCTAATCCCAGTCTTTTAAAGATCGTTTCTACGTTTCTTAAGTAATAGCGGATATCAAAGATCTCCCCGATCTCTTTCTCGGAGAGATGTTTTCTGGCCTTTTTGTCCGCCAGGACCAGCTCCTTAAGCTGTTTTCCCGTCGTCCTTGCCTTCATGGCGGCGGCCTGCACGATCTGATAGGCTTCCTCGCGGGTCAATTTCTTGTCGATCAGTGCCAGAAGAAGCCGCTGCGAAAAGACTAATCCCTGCGATTTTTCGATGTTCTCCTTCATTTTTTCAGGGTGGACGACCAGATTGTTCACCACGTAGGACATTTTCTGGAGCATGTAGTCGACCAGGGCCGTGCTGTCGGGCAGGATGATCCTCTCAGTGGAGGAATGGCTGATATCCCGCTCATGCCAGAGGGCGTCATTTTCCATGGCCACCAGCGAATTCGCCCTGACCACGCGCGCCAGCCCGCAGATCCTCTCGCAGGTAATGGGGTTCTTCTTGTGGGGCATGGCGGAAGACCCTTTCTGCCCTTTTTTAAAGGGTTCTTCGACCTCCCCTATTTCCGTCTTCTGCAGCCCCCGGATCTCAAGCGCGATCTTTTCCAGGGTGCCGGCAATGATCGCGAGCGCGGCCATGAATTCCGCATGGCGGTCCCGCTGAATGACCTGGTTGGAAATCGGCGAAGACACAAGCCCGAGCTTTTTGCAGGTCAGCTCCTCGACTTTCGGGTCCAGGTTGGAATAAGTCCCGACCGCGCCGGATATCTGTCCCACATTGATGGCGGCGCGGGCCCGCAGCAGTCTTTCCCGATTCCTTTCCATCTCCTTCATCCAGAGGGCGAATTTCAACCCGAAGGTCATGGGTTCCGCGTGCACGCCATGGGAGCGTCCCATCATAACGGTTGCCTGGTGTTTTTTTGCCATTTTCTTGAGCATTACGATGAACTCCTCCACGTCCTTGAGGATGACGTCGGCGGCGTCCCGCAGGATAAGGGAAAGGGACGTGTCAACCACGTCAGAAGATGTCATTCCCATATGGACAAAGCGGCTGTCCGGGCCCACGCTTTCCGCGACACTCGTTAAAAAGGCGATCACATCGTGGTCAACCGTCTTTTCGATCTCATTGATCCTCTTGACCGAGAACTTGGCACTGCTCTTTATCTTCTTGAGCGATGACATCGGGATCTTACCCAGTTTGGCCCAGGCCTCGCAGGCGGCGATCTCCACCTCCAGCCAGATATTGAACTTGTGCTCCTCGGACCAGATCTCTCGCATTTTCGGCAAGGTATATCGATCAATCATTTTATTTCCCTCCTAACCACCTAACAACCTAACCACCTAACAACCTATTTTATAGCCATACTTTCGATCTCGTCCATAAGGGCCTCGATCATTTCGGCTTCGGGGATCTTGCGGACGACCTGCCCTTCCCGGAAGATAAGCCCCACTCCCCTGCCGCCTGCTAAACCCACATCCGCGTCCGCGGCTTCCCCGGGGCCGTTGACCTCGCATCCCATGATCGCAACCGTCAAGGGCTGCTTGATATGCCTGGTTTTTTCCTCGACCTCCTGCGCCACCTTTATGATGTCGATATCCGTCCTGCCGCAGGTCGGACAGGAAATAACCGTTACTCCATGAAAGGTCAATTCCATTGCCTTGAGTATTTCATAACCCAGCTTAACCTCCTCCAGCGGGTTGTCAGTGAGAGAGACGCGGAGGGTATCGCCGATCCCCTGAGAAAGTATTGCGCCGATGCCGGCAGCCGAACGGACTGTGCCGACCCCGGAGATCCCGGCTTCAGTGATGCCGACGTGCAGGGGGTAGTTTGTCTTCTTGGCCATCATCTGATAGGCCTTTACCGTCATGGGAACACTGGTGGCTTTGAGAGATACCACGATATCTGTAAACCCAAAGTCTTCAAGGATCTTTATGTTGTTCAGGGCGCTTTTGACCAGCCCTTCGGCGGTAACATGACCATGATATCTGTTCCTGATCTTTTTCTCCAAAGAGCCGGAATTTACTCCGATCCGGATCGGTATTTTATGCGCTTTTGCGGCGTCAACCACGGCTTTGATCTTTTCCTTGTCGCCGATATTTCCGGGGTTTATCCTTAACTTGTCCACTCCGGCTTCTGCCGCCATCAGGGCATAGTTGTGGTTAAAATGAATGTCCGCCACCAGGGGAATATTTATCTGATTTTTGATCTCTTTTAGGGCTTGGGCGGATTCCTTGTCAGGCACGGCTGAACGAACAATTTGACAGCCGGCTTTTTCCAGCTCGTGGATCTGCTTTACGGTCGCGTCAATATCTGAGGTGTTGGTCTTGGTCATGGATTGAACGGTTATGGGGTTGCCCGCCCCGATCTTTAGATCGCCGATCTTGATCTCTTTGGTCTTTTCTCGGTGGATCACAGCTGCTCCTTCCCGGTCAATCTTTTGAAAGCCTCCAGGTATTTTTCTCTGGTCTTAGCCACAACTTCATCAGAAAGTCTGGGTGCGGGCGGTTCCTTGTTCCATTTAATGGAGATCAGGTAATCCCTTACGAATTGCTTGTCATAACTGGGCTGCGGACCGCCGGCTTTATAGGTGTCTTTGGGCCAGAAGCGGGAGGAATCCGGGGTCAGGATCTCGTCAATAAGGATGATCTGGTTGTCCAGTTTTCCAAACTCAAACTTGGTGTCGGCGATGATGATCCCCTTGTTGTCCGCGTAATCCCGCGCCGCGTTGTAGACCGCCAGGGTCTTTTCTTTGAGAAAGTTGCCGAGGTCATTCCCGATCCGGTCCTTCATTTCCTTTTCCGTGATGTTGATGTCATGGCCGGAGGCGGCTTTAGTCGCCGGTGTAAAGATCGGCTCGGCCAGCTTGTCGGATTCCTTAAGGCCCAGGGGCAGTTTGATGCCGCAGACGGAGCCGGATTCCTGGTATTCCTTCCAGCCGGAACCGGAGAGATAGCCCCGGGCCACGCATTCGATATCGATGGATTCGGTCTTCTTGCCGAGCATGGAGCGCTTGTCCAGGACCTTTTTTACCTCCGCGTTGATCTTGATCTCGGGGGGGAATTCATCCACGCTGGCGGTGATCATATGGTTGTCGATGATATTTTTGGTTAAATTAAACCAAAAAGCGGAGATCTGGGTCAGGATCCTTCCCTTGTCCGGGATGCCGTTGGGCATGACCGAATCAAAAGCGGAGATGCGGTCGGAGGCGACCAGGAGGAGCTTGTCCCCCAGGTCAAAGACGTTCCTGACCTTGCCCTTTTTGAAGAGTTTTATCCCCGGCAGTTCGATATTCAGCAAAACCTGATCCATTCTCTCACCTCCGGAATCTCGATTATATCACTTTCTTAAACAATGTTAAATAAAGGAATTTAGGCAGTGCCAGCTGTCTTTTCCAGCGGTCCGGCTCGGTAAACAGGCGGTAGAGCCACTCGATGTACATCTTCTGTATCCAGGCCGGCGCCCTTTTCTTGTGGCCGGAGATCACATCCAGACTGCCGCCGATACCCATACCGATACCGACCCCAAGCTCCATCAGGTGACGCTTAAGCCATTTCTCCTGTCTTCCTGCTCCGATCCCGATAAATAATACATCCGGCTTGGTATCCTTGACCGCCTTGATGACCTCAGAATGCTCGGAGAAATACCCGTTGTGTGTGCCAACGATGTTAACCCCGGGAAATCTCTGGACCAATTTAGCTGCCGCCTCTTCCGCTATTCCTGGTTTACCCCCGAGAAGAAAGATCTTCTTGCGGTGCTTGCCGCAAAGTTCGACGATCTTAAGCATCAGATCGATGCCGGTCACCCTTTCCTTGAGAGGCGTACCTAAAATTCTGGACACGACCACCATGCTGATGCCGTCGGGAAGACGCAGGTCGGCGGAATTGATGATCTTTTTCAGTTCGCTGTCGTTCTGGGAAGCGACGATGATCTCGGGGTTGGGGGTAACGATCAGGTTGGGAGTGGAGCTGTGCAGAAACTTCTCTGCCCTTTCCACCGCCTCCGCCATGGAAATGTTATCGACCTGGATCCCGGCAAAATCGACCGTTCTCACGTCTTGATCTTTTTCAGTTTTCTGCGCGGCTTGAAGTAATTGAAAAAAAGGCGGAAATTCAAGGCCGCCTGGTCGTGGAGCTCTTTCAGCCTCTGGTCCAGCCCGGAGCGCATTTCTTTCTTATTGGCAAGGATCTTTTCCAGGGCTTCGATGATGCCCTGGGCGGTGATGTCGTCCCCCACCTTGAGGCAGGGCTGGTCGACCATTTTCATGAAGGCCTCGACCTTGGGGTCATAGGAGATCCCGAGCATGGGCACGGAATTCATGGCCGCAAAGATGAGGGAGTGGAGCCGCATCCCGATAAGCAGGTCAAAATTGGATACCAGGGATAGCATTTCATCCGGCCGGCACATCCGGAAGACCACGCTCGATTTTTCCTGCATGTTATTCAGGATCTTGGAGGTTTCGCTCATGTCTTCCGGGCATTGAAAGAGGATAAAGACCGGTGAGTAGTTGTGCTTGTGAGAGAGCCAGTCGACCGCCTCCGAAAGCGCCTGATAAAGCTTTTCCTCCTCTTTTCGGGGGACGCTGCGGACCGCGATCCCCACCAGCGGCTTTCCGGTCTTGATCGCTTCCAGGCTCAATATCATCTTTCCGATCTCAGCTTTGGGGACCTTGAGTATGGCGGAGGGGTCACCCGAAAGATAGAGCTTGGGCTTCTTTATCCCCAGCATTCGTATCTCCTCAAAGGAATCCTGGTCCCTTACTGTGATCAGGTCGACCCGGTTCAGGACGATGCGCGCCAGCGTCCGGTAAAACCTTCCCTGCAGCGGTCCAAAGCCCTGGGCCATAACGATGGTTTTCTTTCTCATGAGCTTGGCCAGAACAATGAGAGAAATATAATAGAGAAAACTGCGGTTGCTGGTGACGTTCTGGAGCAGGGTCCCTCCCCCGCTGATAAAGACATTCGTCCTCATCATCTTGAGGAATATCTTCCCCCAGGCGTAGCGGTCGATCGAATTCACGCCTTCCAGTTCCCTGGTCAGCTGGGGGGATCTTGAAAGGGCGGTGATGTTTATTTTGGGATCGTAGTCGCGTAATCCTTGAACGATCGCCTGCAGAACGGAATCGTCACCCACATTACCGAAGCCGTAGTATCCGGAGATCAGGACTTTCATCATGATTTATGCTCCCCCCTCTTCAGAATAAATGTATCCGCCAGGAAAGCGACCATGGCCCCGATTGCGATCCCCAGGACCAGGCCGTTGACGGTGCGCATCATAGATATTATAAACGGAGTATGGATGTGAGAAAAGGTGTTCATGACCGAGATCGGGGCGATGGCTCCCAGCGCCGCCAGAAGCCAGAGCCACTTGAGCTTCCCGCGCAGGTACGCCGCCGCCGCCAGGAAGATAAAGGGATATCCGATGAGGAATTCCTTGGTCCGGGGGCGGATATAGAGGAGCTTCTCCAAAAGGTTGCGGGCGTATTTTTCAAAGCCCGGCACGGGCAGGACAAAATTGCCGGAGCGGGCCACGAACACCCCTATCCCGCCCAGCACCAGCACCGCGGAAACGATCGAGATCATCTTTACGTCCAGGTTCAGAAAGGAAGCGATCCGGTCCTTTAGCCCCCCGCTCCCCTGCTGCAAGATAAAGTAAAGAGCCACGATCGCCATGGGAAGGACCAGGGCCAATTTGACCCCGCGGAAGGTCTCGACCCCGAGCATGTAGCGGTAATCCGCCAGGATGCCGGTTAAAAGGAACACGCCGACAAGCGTTTCCGCCAGGATATTGATGACGATGAAGGTCCCGTTCCAGGGCAGAAAGGTCACTTTCTCCTTCCGGGCGAAGGAGGAGATGACCGCCAGGGCCGGAAAGGTTACGGCGGCCAGCAGGGCCAGAGCCTTTTGCAGATCGGACATATAGCCCGCATTCATCGCATAATACATGCCTGTGCCGCAAAGAAGGGCCAGGAGGATCATGATAAAGGAATGGATCCTGACAAAGTGGTTAAAGAGGAAGAGCAGGCCGATCGCTACCCCGACTCCCAGCATCAGGAGCTGCCAGTCGCTGACCCTTAAGGTTTGAACTTTCTCCGCCTTCCCCATCACAAAGCCCGCCTTGGTCAGTCCGTCTTTGACCCTGCCGAAGAAATCCAGGTTATAGGCGACGGGATAGGCGTCGATTTGCGGGGGAAGGAACGGCCGAAGATAAAAGAGCCGCACCTTTCGTTCGCGCGCGGCGCGCACAAAGCGTTTTATCACCTCATCCTTGTTGAGCTTTTCCAGCTCCCTCTTGGGGACGCTGTGCACGCGCACCACATCCCGGTCCATCAATCTGCGCAGAAGCGCGTCCCCATCCTGTTTCACGATCTCAATGTATCCGTAGCTGATATGGTTCTTCTTGAGCGCCTGGGCGGTGGAGTCAATGGCGTCAGGATAACCGAGGATCTTCTCGCCATCAAAGATGATGGTGTCAAAGTCTTTTAATGCCGCTATCTTGGGGCCGATATTGCCGAAATGGTAACGTGGGTCGTTCCAGACCCGCGGAATGATGCGAAAACCTTTCTGGACCAAATAGTCCTTTTGAACCTCGGAGATCCCCAGGCCAAGCTCGCGCAGTTCTTTTTCGGATTCGTCGATCTCCATGACCTGCCTGCCCAGGAATTTTATGCTTTCCTTTCCGATCGCCCACTGCAGCTGATCGTAGATCCTCTTCCGGACGACGTCGGAAGGTGCATAGAGGTAGGTGCGGTCCGATTTTATCTTCCCCTGTGCTCTAAGCCTGGATAAAAGGGGATTGAAATCGCCGAGACGATCAATACCGGCGCCGCTGGTATAATAGAGCTCTCCTTTGGCGGCGGCGTCCGGAAGGGTCTCCTCAAAAAGGCCGACGGAGATAATGCCGTTTTCACTTAGCTTGTCCAGGACCGGGCCCAGGGCTTTTTTTTCATAGGTCGCAATTTGCTTGATATCGTTAAGATCCACGCAGAGCTCCACCGTGCGGTCCTGCAGCTCGTTCAAATAGCGAAGATAACCCAGATATCCGCCCAGCGCCACCGCCAGCGTGAGCGCAGTGACCAGAATGAATTTTCCGACGCGGTCCAGCATTATTCAGTCCCCTTTCTCAGGGCGGCCTCGATGAATTCATCCAGGCCGCCGTCGATCACCTTCTGCACGTCCCCGATCTCGATCCCGGTGCGGTGATCCTTGACCAGGGTGTAGGGCTGGAACACATAGGAGCGGATCTGGCTCCCCCACTCGATCTTCTTTTTTTCTCCCCGCAGCTCCTCGATTTTTTCCTTCCTCTGTGAAAGCATCATTTCATAAAGACGGGCCTTGAGGATCTTCATGGCCGCTTCACGGTTGGCGCGCTGGGAGCGGTCGGATTGGCTCTGGGCGACGATCCCAGTGGGAATATGGGTTATCCTTACCGCGGAATCGGTCTTATTCACGTGCTGTCCGCCCGGCCCCGAGGCCCGGTAGGTGTCGACGCGCAGGTCGTTGGGATTGAGCTGGACCTCAATATCCTCGGTTATTTCGGGAATGACCTCGACTGCCGCGAACGAAGTATGGCGTTTTCCTTCCGAGGAAAAGGGGGAGATCCGGACCAGACGATGGATCCCGACTTCGGTCTTTAAATTACCATAGGCATACATTCCGGAGACCATGAGGGTCACGCTTTTTAATCCCGCCTCCTCGCCGTAGGATATTTCCGGGACCTCGATCTTGTATTCCCTGCTCTCCGCCCAGCGGCTGTACATGCGCAGAAGGATCTGCGTCCAGTCCTGGGCGTCGGTCCCGCCCGCCCCGGCATTTATGGAAAGTATAGCATTGCCCCGGTCATATTCTCCACCCAAAAGCGCGGCGACCTCCAGTCCGTCCGCCTTCTTGGCCAATACCCCCAGCTCCTTTTTAAGTTCAGCCGCGTCTTCCTCTTTTGCCATTTCCGCCAGGGTCATGAGGTCCTCAATGCCATTTTGCACTTCTTCCCAGGTTGTGATCTCTTTTTCGAGAGCCTTTTTCTCCTGCAGGAGCTTTTTGGCGCGATCCTGGTCCTCCCAGAGTCTTGGGTCCGAGACCTCTTTTTCGACTTCTCCCAGTCTTTTCTTCTTATCTTGGATTTTGAGAATATTCCCAAGGTCCTTGGTTTTATTTTTTAGTTGACCGATCTCGGCTTTAAGCTCATCCAGCATATCTTATCCCTCTTTGGGCAGGCAACACTTTTTGTATTTCTTGCCCGACCCGCAGGGACAGGGGTCGTTGCGCCCGACCTTGATCTTCTTCTGGGCCTCTGGCGGAGCGGATTCTTTGGGCGGAGCGCCATAACTGACCACTCTTTGTTTGGGTCGCGCTTCTTCCGGGGCCGCCAGCTGAACCTTGAAGATCATATTCAGGATCTCTTCTCTTACCCCGCGCATCATCTCCTGGAACATGGAATAGCCTTCGATCTTGTATTCGACCAAGGGGTCCCTTCCTCCCACACCCCTCAACCCTATCCCCTCTCTCAAGGAATCCATGTTATGGAGCTGGTCGATCCAGGCGGTGTCGATGACCCGGAGCATGACCAGGCGCTCCAGCTCGCGCATGGATTCAGCTCCGACATCCTGTTCCCTGACTTCGTACGCCTGTTTGAGAGTAATAAGCAAAGACTCTTTTATCTCCTTGCGGTCGTTCATTTCCTTGATCTTCTCCAGGCCCAGGATCGGAACGATCTCGGCCACCGATTTGATCAGCCCATCGAAATCCCAATCATCGGGATGGATCTTTTCTGAGAGAAAATGATCCACCTGTTCGCCGACCGTCTGTTCCATCATCTCAAAGATCTTTTCTTTGAGTTCCTTCCCTTCCAGGATCCGGCGGCGCAGGCCGTAGATGGTCTCCCTCTGGCGGTTCATCACGTCATCGAATTCGAGCACCTGCTTGCGGATCCCAAAGTGGTATTCCTCCACCTTTTTCTGGGCGCGCTCGATGGCGTTGCTGATCAGTCTGTGCTCGATGGGGGTGTCTTCCTCGATCCCCAGGCGTTCCATCATTCCGGAAATACGACCGGAGCCAAAGAGCCGCATCAGGTCATCCTCCAGTGAAACATAAAAACGGGAAGATCCCGGGTCTCCCTGCCGCCCGGA